>Ga0214917_10006003_pt1 | contig 12770 bp, 18 predicted proteins | sample LL_1208_BB_MetaG_FD_177983 | JGI IMG/M metagenome (GOLD analysis project Ga0214917, IMG submission 177983) | Freshwater microbial communities from Lake Lanier, Atlanta, Georgia, United States - LL_1208_BB | ecosystem: Environmental > Aquatic > Freshwater > Lake | place: USA: Georgia | collected... | reverse complement strand
GGCGACAAGGAGAAAACTCATGGCCAAGAAGTGTTGGCGGCTTAAACAAAAAAAGAAACCCAAGTTCTCGACCCGGAAATACAACCGGTGCTCGATTTCTGGGCGTCGGCGCTCGTACATCCGGCGTTTCGGGGTGAGTCGTATCCAATTCCGGGAAATGGCGCTTCGTGGCGAGATTCCGGGCGTGACCAAGGCAAGTTGGTAAAGGATTCCATATGGTAACCGATCCCCTGGCTGATTTTTTGACCGAACTTCGCAACGCCTCCACGGCAGGCCTGAAGAAGATCAAGACGAAGCATTCCCGGATGCGCGGCGACGTTTTGGCCATCCTCAAAAAAGAGGGCTTCATTGAGGATTTTGAGTTGAAGAAGGACGGCAAGCACACGGACTTTCACATCTCCCTCAAGGCGGGCAACCACCGGAATGGCAAGGCGATCACCTGCATTCGAAGGCTTTCGAAGCCCGGATTGCGCCGCTACGTGGGGGTGCGTGAAATTCCCCGGTATTTGGGCGGATTGGGAGTGCCGATTCTTTCCACCCCCCGGGGCGTGATGTCCGGGGAAGAGGCGAAAAAACAAAACGTGGGCGGGGAACTTCTCCTCGTGGTCTGGTAATATGTCACGCATCGGCAATGCTCCAGTCGCGGTACCCGCCAATGTCAAAGTGGCGGTGGAGGGAAATCGTCTCAAGGCCGAAGGTCCCAAGGGGAAACTTGGACTCAATCTCCCTCCCAAGATCAGCGCCAAGGTGGACGGAGGACGAATTGTCCTTTCGCGGGAAAACGAAGAACGCACATCCCGGTCGCTGCACGGATTGGCCCGGAGCTTGGTCAGTAATGTCATTCACGGAGTGAGCACGGGTTACGTCAAGCAGATGGAAATTATCGGGGTCGGTTTCAAAGCGGCCGTGCAGGGGAAAAAGCTGGTGCTCAATCTGGGCAAATCCCATCCGATCGAATATCCCATTCCGGCTGAAATCAAAATCACGGTGGCGGACAACGTTCGCCTGACCGTGGAAGGTTCGGACAAACAACTCGTTGGCGCGGTGGCCGCGGACATCCGCGGATATCATCCCCCCGAGCCCTACAAGGGCAAGGGCGTGCGCTATGCCGGGGAAAACATCCGTCGCAAGGAGGGCAAGACTGCGCAGAGCAAGTCGGCCTAAACCCATATGCCTAATCCATCCAAAATACGCCGGGAACGCAGAATCCGCATTCACGAGAGGGTCCGCTCCCGGGTTCGGGGTGAAAGCGCGAAACCCCGTCTCTGTGTTTCTTTTAGCGGTCGCAACATCTATGCCCAGCTGATCGATGATTCGGCCGGCAAGACTCTGGCGGCGGTCTCCAGTCTCGAGGAAAGTCTCAAGAAATCGACCAAGGCCAATTTGGCCGGAGCCGCCAAGCTCGGACAGGCCATGGCCGAACGGGCATCCAAAAAAGGAATTTCCGCCGTCGTGTTTGACCGGGGAGGGTTTTTGTATCATGGCAAGGTGAAGGCCTTTGCCGAGGCGGCCCGCCAGGGCGGCCTCAAATTCTAAACGAGGTAAATTGATGACCACCGCTCCCGTGACCGAAGAGACAACTGAGATCAAAGATGTGGAGGCTGTGCCCGAGAAGGCTTTCTCCAAGACTTCGGAATTCATCCCGACTCCCGAACCCACCCAGCGCCGTGACCGGACCCGTACCCCTTCGGAAATGTTCGAGAAGGTGGTCTTTGTGAACCGTTGTGCCAAGGTGGTCAAGGGTGGTCGGCGTTTCAGCTTTAGCGCCCTCATGGTCGTGGGGGACAACAAGGGGAAGGTGGGGGTGGGATTTGGCAAGGCCCGGGAAGTCAGCGAAGCGATTCGCAAAGGAACCGAGAACGCCAAGAAGAATCTTCATGTTTATAATATCGGCCCCAGCACCCTGCCGCATGAAGTCGAGGGAGCTTTCGGCGGAGGGCGGGTGTTGTTGCGTCCAGCGTCCCTGGGAACGGGTCTGATCGCCGGTGGCGGGGTGCGTGCGGTGCTCGAAGCGGCGGGTGTGAAAGACGTTTTGGCGAAGTCCATGGGCTCCAGCAATGCGGCCAATGTGGTGAAAGCCACGGTGGATGCTCTTTCGAAATTACGCACCCGCTCCCAGATTCTGGAAGTGCGGGGCAAGAAACGGGCCGAGCGCCCGGTCAAGACCACCAAGGAGAAAAGCGAATGAGACAGACTTCCCCCAGACCCGGGGCCCGGCACCGGCGAAAACGCGTGGGTTGCGGTGAGAGTTCCGGCCACGGAAAAACTTCCGGCAAAGGGCATAAAGGGCAAAAGGCGCGTTCCGGCGGAAGTATCCGTCTCGGTTTCGAAGGCGGACAAATGCCGCTGATCCGACGGATCCCGAAACGCGGTTTTAACAACGCGGTTTTCACCACTCGGTACGCCCCGGTCAATCTGGACAGTCTGGATATCTTCACCGACGGAGCAAAAATCGATGAGGCCACGTTGCGGGCCAAAGGAGTGGTGAAGGGCGAGTGGGAGGGAGTGAAGCTCCTGGGTGGGGGAAAGTTGAAGTCCAAAAATCTTGTCCTCGAAGTGCATGCGGCCAGTGCATCGGCCAAGACGGCGCTTGAGGCGGCGGGTGGAAAACTCACCCTCCTAAAGAAGTAAGCCTTTGGGCTTCTGACGGGCCATGCTCCACGCCCTGCTTAACTGCTTCAAGATCCCGGAACTCCGGCAGCGCATCATTTTTACCCTCGCGCTGATCGTGGTCGTTCGGGTCGGGGCTTCGATTCCTTGTCCGGGAATCAATCCCTTGGTCCTGGGGGAATTCTTCCGCCAAGTGGTCGATCAGCAAGATCGGGGAAGCGTCATCGGGCTGTTTAATCTCTTCAGCGGCGGGGCGCTGGAGAACTGCGCCATCTTTTCACTGACCATCATGCCTTACATCAGTGCCAGCATCGTCATGCAGTTGGCCACCGGGGTCATTCCTTCCCTTGGAAAAATGGTGAGGGAGGAAGGGGGTCGTCAAAAGATCACCCAGTACACCCGGTTGGGCACGCTGATTCTCTGCGTCGTTCAAGGGTATCTGCTGGCGGTGAGTTTTGAAAATCCCGCCCGGATTCCGATTTTCAACGGCATTGATCAGGTGATCCAGCGGATGGGTCCCTTGGTGCCGGAACCCGGTCTGGGTTTCCGCATCATCACGGTCATCACCCTGACCGCCGGGACCATGCTTTTGATGTGGATCGGGGAGCAGGTGACGGAGAAGGGAATTGGCAACGGAATCTCCCTGATCATCACGATTGGTATCGTGGCCCGCTTGCCCGCCGCCTTGGTGGCGGGTTGGCAAGTTTTTGTGCCCCCGGTTGGTAGCGGTCGGGAACCGATCAGCCCTTTCGTCCTCTTTTTGCTGTTGGCCTTCCTGTTTGTCGTCATCGCCTCCACGATTGCGTTAACCCAAGCCTTGCGGAAGGTTAGCGTCCAATATGCAAAACAGGTCCGGGGAAACCGGGTCTATGGCGGGCAGACCTCCTTTCTGCCCCTGAAGGTCAATTATGCGGGAGTGATGCCGATCATTTTCGCCAATGCCATTTTGCTATTTCCCGCAAGCATTCTGGGCTTTCTCTTTCCGGGATCCCCCACGGCCAATCGCATCTCCGCGGCCCTTGCGACGGGATGGCTGCATTATGTCCTCTATGCCGGAATGATTTTCTTTTTCTCCTATTTCTGGGTGGCCATGGTCTTTAACCCCATCCAGATCGCTGACGACATGAAGCGGCATGGGGGATTTATTCCCGGTGTGCGCCCGGGGGAAACCACCGCCCAGTTTTTGGATTATTCCATGACCCGGCTGACGTTTGCCGGAGCGATTTTCCTGACAGCATTGGCCGTTCTCCCGATGTTGGTGCAAAACCTGATGGGAGTCCCCAGCATTACGGCCCAGTTCTTTGGTGGAACCGGATTGTTGATCATTGTGGGAGTGATGCTGGATACCATGAGGCAGGCGGAGACTTATCTGTTGCAGCGCCACTATGACGGCTTCTTGAAGAAGGGCCGGATCAAGGGACGGACGGTGGCGGGAACAGGGGCCACCTCCAACGCCATTTCGGAGTCCCAGATTGCCTGGCTTTTGGTGATCATTGCGATCATCGCGCTGGGCGGAATTCTCGTTTCCCTCCGCTAAGATCCCGGTTGGGCATGCCGATCATTCCCATCAAGGATGCTTCGGGTATTGCCGGGATGAGGTCCAGTTGTCGCCTGGCCCGAAAAATTCTTCTCGAACTCGTTGAGGGCCTCGAGCCCGGGCGCACCACGGGGGACATTGACCGTTGGGCGGGTGAGCTGATCGCCCGGCATGGGGCCCGGAGTGCTTTTCTCGGGTACCGAAAGTTCCCCGGGCAGCTTTGCATCTCGGTCAATGAGGAGGTGGTGCATGGAATCGGGGGAAGTCGGCGATTGGCCTACGGGGATGTGGTGAAGCTGGATGTGGGGATCCTTTTGGACGGATGGGTCGGTGATACCGCGACCACGGTGGGCGTTGGGGCCATCACCCCTGCGCGCCAGAGATTATTGGAGAAGAGTCAAAACGCGCTGACCGCCGGGATCGCGGCGGCGAGGGGAGGCGCCCGCTTGGGGGACATTTGCCATGCGGTCGAACGCACCGTCAAGGAAGCCGGTTACACCGTGGTCAAAGAGTTTGTCGGGCATGGGGTGGGCCGAAAACTCCATGAGGAGCCGCAAATTCCCAATTTTGGCAAGGCCAACACCGGACCTATCCTACGTCCCGGCATGACTTTGGCGATCGAGCCGATGGTCAACGAGGGTAGCTGTGAAGTAAGAATTTTGAAGGATGGGTGGACTGCGGTGACGGCCGATGGGCGGGATTCCGCCCATTTTGAGCACGTGGTTCTCATTACCGAAGGGGAACCGGAAATTCTCACCGATTCCATTGGCCCCGAAAGAGATGCAAAAGCGCTTGCCAGTGGGCGGGGAATTCGATAGCATTTTCGTTTGCCCTTATATGAGAGTACGAGCTTCCATCAAACGTCGCACCAGTGACTGTCAGGTCGTCCGCCGTCGCGGTCGTATCTACATCATCAACAAAAAAAATCCCCGCTTAAAGCAGAGGCAGGGCTGATCCATTATGCCGCGTGTTTTAGGCGTCGATATCCCCGGAGAAAAAAAGGCTGAATTCAGCCTTCGCTACGTTTATGGGATTGGACCGACCCGGGCTCGTCAGGTGATTGAGGAGGCGGAAATTCCCGCGGATCTCCGGGCCAAAGATCTGACCGACCAGCAGATCAACCGCATTATCGGGGTCATTCAAAGAAACCGTTTTCTGATTGAGGGCGATCTGCGCCGGGATATCCAGCAGAACTTAAAGCGGCTGCAATCCATCAACTGTTATCGTGGAATCCGGCATCGCAAAGGGTTGCCGGTGCGGGGTCAGAGAACGCAAACCAACGCCCGGACACGCAAAGGCCCCCGCAAGACGGTGGGCGTCATTCGAAGCAAGGACGCCAAGTCCGCCAAGACCTAAAGGTTTTTCATGAGCGACGCTGAAAAAAAATCAGAAGAAAAAAAGCCCTCGGCGGCCAAGACCGACGGCGCCAAAGCCAAACCGGTCGCTCCCAAAGCCAAAAAAGAGAAGGGTGGAGCCAAGCCGGGCGGAAAAGAATCCGCCCCCAAGGCCGAGGCGATGCCGGCCCCGGAAAGTCTGACCCTGGATGGATTGGATGATGCAGCCAAAATCAAGATCCCAAAAATCAAGGGGGCCAAACAGATTCAGAACGGCGTGGCCCACATTTTGGCGACCTTCAACAACACCGTGGTTTCCATCACAGACCTGAAAGGCAACGTCATTGCGTGGTCGAGCGCCGGGAAGATGGGATTCCGCGGCTCCAAGAAATCCACCGCGTATGTGGCCCAGGTGGTGGCTCAGGATGCCAGTCGTCAGGCCATGGCCCACGGTTTAAAAGAGGTGGAAGTGCGGGTGAAGGGTCCGGGAACCGGACGTGAATCCGCGGTCCGGGCCCTGCAGGCCATTGGACTGGAAGTCAGCACGATTCGGGATGTGACCCCGGTGCCCCACAACGGATGTCGGATGCGCAAGGCGCGTCGGGTTTAAAGAAAGGTATTTATGGCTCGTTACACCGGACCTCGCGATAAGATCAACCGCCGCTTTGGCCAGCCCATCTTTGGAGCTTCCAAGGCCTTGGAGCGGCGAAATTTCCCTCCGGGGGTTCATGGAGCCAAGGGACGTCGCAAACAGTCGGACTACGCCGTGGCGTTGGGCGAAAAGCAAAAAATGAAATACGGCTACGGGTTGCTGGAAAAGCAGTTCCGTCGCTACTACCAGAAAGCCGTGCAAAGCCGGGGAGTGACCGGTGAAAAAATGTTGCAACTTTTGGAAACGCGGTTGGACACGCTGGTCGATCGGCTTGGATTTTCGGCCACCCGTCGCGGGGCTCGACAGATGGTGACCCACGGTCACATCGCCGTGAATGGTCGTAAGGTGACGATTCCCAGCTATGCCTGTCGCACCGGAGATGTCATTGAGGTGCGGGAGCATCCGAAATCGCGCCAGCTTGGCACCAAGGGATTGGAGACCACCCAGATCCGTCCTGTGCCGGAGTGGCTGACCCTGAACAAGGAGCAGTTCAAGGGAACCCTGACAAGAATTCCGACCCGTGAAGAACTCAATCCCGTGGCCAATGAACAGTTGGTCGTGGAGTTGTACTCCAGGTCGTAAAACGTTTCCCGCCTGCTACCGGCGGGTTACAGCAACCACAGCATCGGTCGTTGGTCCCTTCCCGAGGTAGCGGGGAAGGGGTAACCCGGCCGGAAAGAGAGAAAAGACCATGCCATTGAGATTAGGAAGATTCGAACTGCCGAACCGCCTGCAAAAGGAAGAGGACGGCTCCACGGAAACCTACGCGAAGTTCATCGCCGAACCTTTTGAAGCGGGTTACGGCCATACCCTGGGCAATTCCTTGCGGCGGGTGCTCCTCAGTTCGTTGGAAGGGGCGGCCATCACCAGCGTGAAGATTTCCGGCGTGCAGCATGAATTCAGCACCATCGATCACGTGGTGGAGGATGTAACCGAAATCGTTCTGAACCTGAAAAAACTGAAATTCAAGCTCCCCAACCGTGAGCCCCGCTTGTTGAGCCTGAAGGTGAACAAGGAGGGTCCGGTCACCGGTGCTGATATCGAGCTGGATGCCGGCATCGAACTGCTGAATCCCAAGGAAGTCATCTGCACCCTTGATAAAAAAGCCAAGTTTGAGGCGGAGCTGGAGGTCCGGGTGGGACGTGGTTATGCCACCTGGGAGGAAAACAAGAGGGAAGATTCCCCGATCGGTTTGATCCCGGTTGACTCCCTGTTCTCTCCGGTCAAGAAGGTCAAGTACGAGGTGAAAAACACCCGCGTAGGTCAGAGAACGGATTACGACAAGCTGGTCATCGAACTCTGGACTGACGGTCGTTTAACCCCCGATGAAGCCATGCTTCATTCGGCTGGCATTCTCCGTCACCACCTCGACATCTTTGCCAACTTCGACAAAGAACCGATTGAGTTTGAGGAAGTAAAGTTTGAAGCACCGGTGGAAAACACGGCTTTGAAGAAACTCTTGGCCATGAGCGTGAACGAGATTGAACTCTCCGTACGCGCGGCCAATTGCCTGAACAACGCCAATATCACCACCGTGGGACAACTGGCGCTCAAGTCGGAGGCGGAAATGTTGAAGTACCGCAACTTCGGCAAGAAGTCGCTGAATGAAATCAAGGACAAGCTGACCTCCCTGGGATTATCCTTGGGCATGAAGTTTGATTCCTCCCTCCTGACCAGCATCCCGGTGGTTCCGCCGGTTGAGGCAGCCGGGACGAACGGCCAGGCATGAAGCACGGCCGTAACCGAGCCAAACTGGGGCGTACGTCCCAGCACCGGGACAGTATGCTGGCCAATCTGGTCGGCTCCCTGATCCGGCATGAGCGTGTTCGCACCACCGTGGCGCGGGCCAAGGCCGCACGCCCGGTGGCCGAGAAGCTGGTGACTCTGGGCAAAAAAGGCAGCCTGCACCATCGTCGTCTGGCGGTGGCGGCCCTCCATGAGAGCGATCTGGTCCACAAGCTTTTTGCGGAGATCGCCCCTCGGTTTAAAAACCGGGCAGGGGGCTATACCCGGATCCTAAAATTGGGTGCGCGCTATGGCGATGCCGCCCCTACGGCCTTGTTGGAGTGGGTGGAAAGACCCGCACCGGAGCCAGAGCCTGTCAAAGAGACAGGCAAAGATAAGGCCAAGGCGTCCAAGGCCGCCCCTGGCGAGAAAAAGAAGTAGTCTGGTTCCTAGGCCGGAACGCTGGCCAAAATTCTGAATAACAGCCATGCCAAGGCCGCGGCAATCACCGCGGCCAGCATGACCTTTCGACGAGCCATCCGGCTTTCGACCAGCAACACAGGTTCGTGTTTGGTCCGGGTCGTCGGGGGAGTGGAGGGGATCGGGCGATTCCGCCCCGCGTCCACCACGGCGGACTCCTCGACCAACCGACGGGCGGTCTGCCCCAGCCTTGATGACTCGCGACTCAACCGACGCAATTCCTCGTGGATCGGGTCCCGCTTGAATCCCATGAAAGCCATGAGCGATTTCATGGAGAAAGCTCGGGTTTGGCAAGACAGGGGTCGTTCACCGCAGGGAACAAGAGGGAATAAGTTCCCTGATCGGACACAAGGATCAGCAGCGTTTATTTCAGAATCCGGAAAAGCACCAAACCGAGCAGGATGGCAAGAATCAGGGGCAAATTGAAGGCCAACCCACGCTGAAGGTTATCGAGGAAGGATTCTGAGGGTGAGGTGGATAGGGCAGAACCCGCCCCATCGTCCAAACCCGCCTCCGGTTCCAAATCACGACCGCGTAGGGCATCCAGTTTGGCGCGGGATTGGGTGTAGATGGCCTGTGCCTGGTCCACCTTGGCCAAAGCTTTGGATAGTTCCCCCTCGATATCGGTGGCAGCCCACTCCGAGGGATTGATCGCGTTGATTTCCGAAAGTTGCTCGCTGAACACCTGCCGGGTTTCGTGCATCTGCTCCACTTCTTTGCGTCCCTGGCCTTCTGCCCTCTCGAGAATGACGACGGCACGGAGGAGTCGGTCCCGAATTTCCCTTTGGCCCTCGATCAACTCCATGCGCCGGGTGTTCAGTTCCTCCAACTGGCGTTTTCTTTGCTCCAGTTCCTGTTGCTGGCGTTGGAGGTTGATCAGTTCCTGTTGTCTTTGGTGGAGCTCCGCACCGATTCCTTCCATGGCGCTCCCTGAGGGCAGGGGAAGGTCCTGCTGGTCTTCCGGTTGGGAGCGGATGCGGTTCATGGAATGTTGATGACGGTGCCTATTTTCAGATTGCGATCATCCATCCCCGGATTGGCCGCTTTGATTTTCTTAATCTCCTCATTGAGGTCCAAAGAGGCGGGATAGTAGGTTTTGGCCAATTTCCAAAGCGTGTCGCCTTTGGCAATCGTGTGCTGCTTCGCTGAACTTTGGGTGCCGGTGCTGGATTCCGCCGGGGCGGCGGGAGGAGTTGCCGGGGGAACGGAGGGAAGGTCGGCCGCGGGGGTTGATTTTGCCACGGTTTCCTGACCTTTACCCGGGACCGCTTTGGCCTTTTTCTCCGCGACGGCCGGAGTTGAAGGCGCTGCCGGAACCACCGTGTTGACGGGAGTCGCCCTTGGAGGTGCTGCCGCCCCAGCGACTTGGGAGACCTGGGCTTCCTTGGCAGCCAAGGTGCCCTGCAATTGGGCGATTTGCTGCTTGAGATCGACGTTTTCCTTGCTGATTTTGGCAATCTCGGCGGCATTCTGGATGCCGGTGTTGGTCAGGCTCAGGGCAAAGTCGATTTTGGCCTTTTCCATGGCCGCCAAAACCTCTTCCCGCTCGGAGGCGTTGGGCCGGGCTTCCAGATATTTTTGATAGAAGTAAATGGCGCTGACCGGATCGCCCAGTTTATCACCGTACAGTAATCCGATCTGCAGATAGGCTTTGACCACGTTGGGATTGACGGAGATTGCTTTCTCCAGCTGCTTGATGGCAGAGGGGTAATTGAGGTCGGCGATGTCTTTGCTGGCCTGGCGAAAGAAAGGATTCCGCTCATCCTCGGCATCAGATCCGGGCGGCGCTTGTTGGCAGGAAATCAGGGCCAGGGCTGCAAGGAGAGCTGCAAGGGTCTTTCGGTTCATGCGCTTAGAATGGTCGGGGAGAATGAATTCGGCAAGCCAAGGGTTGCAATCGGCGAATTAGGGTTTTCCAACCGAATTCCATGGATTAAACTCCTTCCATGAGATGTCTTTTCCCATGAATTGGCCCCGGGGAATCTGCCGCTTTGGTCTATTCAGTTCGGTAATTGTTTTTATCGGGACCATTCTCTTCAGCCTGGGCTTCCATGGCGGGCTTTATTTCTCCGAGCATTGGTGGAGGGTATTGCTGGTTTTGGCTCTATCCATTTTGGATGGGACGGCTGTTTTTTTGTTTTTTATCGGTCTGGCTTGGGTCGCGGATGGATTTTCTGGCAGAGAACGGGAGGGGGGTAAGGCCAATATCGTCGACCTCGTGTGCGAGTGGTTGGACCTCAAGTCCTAGAAATTCCTGGCTCCAGAAGTTCACATAGGGTCTTGCCCTGCGGAAAAACGGCTTGTATTCTTTTTATCTCAAATCACTTAGAAAAAATGGGGTCATAGCTCAGTTGGTAGAGCGCCTCAATGGCATTGAGGAGGTCTGGGGTTCGAATCCCCATGGCTCCACACCGGAACCGTGAGAACTCATGGCCATTCGGTTTCCCCCTGCCAAGATCAACCGGAACCATTCCTATTCCAACGGTGAAATTTTCGAATCCAGCGATGAAGGGTAAAGTGGTTGTCATTACGGGTGCCACGCGGGGGATTGGCCGGGCGGGGGCGCTTCGATGCGCGGGGATGAATGCACTACTGCTTCTGGTGGGGAGAAGTGTTCCGCGACTACATGAGATTGCCGGCGCATGTCAAAGGGCAGGAGCGGAAAAAGTTCGGGTATTTCGGGCGGATTTAACCCTACGCAAAGAAGTGGAGTCCCTGGCGAAAAAACTGGCACAAGCCGAATCGAGAGTGGATGTGTTGTGGAACAATGCGGGGGGATATTTCACAGAGCGGAGAGTGACGCCGGAGGGATACGAGCGGACATGGGCCATGAATCACTTGGCCTACATGGATCTCACCCAAGGCCTCCTCCCCCTGTTGCTTCAGTCGAGGGATCCCCGGGTGATTTGTACGGCTTCCGAGGCCCATCGCTGGGGGAGGATGCGGTGGGACAATCTACAGGGGGAAAAGCGGTGGGATGGATGGAAGGCTTACTGTAATTCCAAGTTGGCCAACCTTCTCTATGTGGCAGAGCAGGCCAGGAGATTGGGGAAATCCAAGATCCGAATTTGTGCGGTTCATCCCGGACTGGTGAATTCCTCCCTAGGGGATGAAAATGCAGGAGTGACGGGATGGGCGTTTCTCTGGCTGAAGAGACTTTTTGGAAAGACCAATGAGCAAGGGGCGGATACGGCCGTGTGGGTGGCGACACGAACCGAGCGGCCCAAACCAGGTGGGTATTACGCCTATCGGCAGGAAAAGATGTCTTCCCCCTTGGCGCGAAACCGGGCCGACGCGAAAAAACTTTGGGAAATCAGCCAAAAAAGATCATGAAACTGCAAATCGGATCCATGGAGCTAAAGACGCCCCTCTGTCTTTCACCCCTGGCTGGTTATACCAACCTACCGTTCCGGCGTGTGATTCGAGAGCTCGGTGGGTGTGGTTTGGCCACCACGGATCTGGTGAATGCCCGCTCGCTTCTGGAGAAAAACCGGAGGGCGATGGAGCTGGTGGCTACCTCGCCTGATGACCGCCCGTGGGCCATCCAACTCTTCGGCGCCGTGCCCTCCGAAATGCGGGATGCGGCCAGAATGTGCGAGGATCTGGGGGCGAACGCAGTCGATATCAACATGGGTTGTCCGGTCCGCAAGGTCTGCAAAGTGGGCGGTGGATCGGCCATGATGAACGAGTTGGGTAAGACGGCCGACCTGGTGCGCGGCATGGTGACCGCAGTGAAAATTCCGGTGACTGCGAAAATGAGGCTAGGTTGGGACGAAAAGAATCTGACTGCTCCGGATCTGGCGCGAGCCCTGGAAGAGGCGGGAGTCTCCGCGATTTTTGTCCACGGGCGTACGCGGGAGCAGGGTTTTTCCGGTTTTGTAAATTTGCAGGGGATCGCGGCGGTCGTTCAGGCGGTAAAAAACATTCCCGTGATTGGAAACGGAGATGTCACCACCCCCGAAGCAGCCAAGCGCATGTTGGACGAGACCGGTTGCCGCGGAGTAAGTCTCGGCCGGGGGGCTTTTTATAATCCGTGGATTTTTCGGGCCATCGCACGGTATCTGGAAACCGGGGAACTCATGCCGGAACCGGACTTTGAGGAGCGGATTCGGGTGATGACCCGGCATTTGGAAAGAAATATTGAGTTCTTTGGTGAGGAGCGGGGTTGCATTCTTTTTCGTAAGGTGATGCCCTGGTATGCGAGGAGGTTTGGTCCGGCCAGTAGCTTTAAAAAGGAAGCAGTCCTGATCCGGGATCGAGCAGATTACGATCGGGCCTTGAGGAGTTACCGATTGTGGCGGCAGCAGTTTCTCGACGGGGAAGGGCAACTTCAGGAGCCATTTCAACCGGCCAAACTGCAGGCGGTTTTTGCTGGAGATATTGGAACTGTCACAGAGAGTTCATCAATCCCAGTGCCAAAGGGACCCGTAGA
>Ga0214917_10006002_pt1 | contig 12771 bp, 16 predicted proteins | sample LL_1208_BB_MetaG_FD_177983 | JGI IMG/M metagenome (GOLD analysis project Ga0214917, IMG submission 177983) | Freshwater microbial communities from Lake Lanier, Atlanta, Georgia, United States - LL_1208_BB | ecosystem: Environmental > Aquatic > Freshwater > Lake | place: USA: Georgia | collected... | reverse complement strand
ACCGCAGCCCGACATCATGATCAAATATCCATAAGAATAGAAATCGGTTCGAGCCGGACGATCATGGGCATAGAAACATATTCCGGCACAGCGGTTAAAGTGACCAACGTCGAAAAGCTTTCACCCAGTGAAAAACTTGGTTTGTTAGCAGGCGATGTTCTATTGAAAATCGGACAACGTGAACCCCTCGAAGCTTTGGAAATGCCGAGTATTCTTGAGGAAATCGGTGCGCAAAAAGAATGGATCACGGTCTTGCGCGATAAGATCATCTTCAAAATGGCCACAATAGGTGGCGCTACGGGGGTAACTCTTGAGCCCTATCCGCTTGCGAATGAAATCACTGTCGACATCAAAGAGGCTTGGACGCCGTATCATTCGGCAATACGTCATGAAGACTCATTACTTTTGTTGCCTGAACGGATTTCGCCAATTTGGCTTCCCTTCCCAATTATCGCCTATGGCTATTTTCGGCTCTGGCAAATGATGGCCGCAACAATTTTCATGTACGGCATTGGGTTTGCGACCAGCACACTCGCTTTTGTCGTGGTTTACATCGGTAGCATTATAACGCTGGCAATGGGTGGCCCGATGTTTTTACGCGACACTGCGATTAAGGATGGGTTTTTGCCCCGCGCACGCATAGCGCTCGCAAATCCCGATGACGGACCCAAACTTGAAATGACAACGGGCGCGATGCTTCGCCTCGATCGTGACAAAAACAAAAAACGCTGAAGCGTTCTCAGGTCAGGCGGCTCAACGTCTTCCGTGCAACGAGATGATGGACTCAACCGCATGCACCGGCAGTCCGGTTTTCGCAACGATGAGATCGCTCGTCACACCCTCGCGCGCTAAGCGGATCGCAGCATCAACCGATTCAGGATTCTCACGCGGGCTTTGTCCAGCCCCGCGGAAGACGATTTCAAGCGATTTGATTTCAGCCTGAACTTTACGAATTGAATCCGTAAATGAGCTTTCAAGCGTGATACTCGAACGAACCGTATTCGAGTCAAGCGCGCCCATTTGATCGGATAATTTTTCCAGTCGTGCCTCAAGAGCGCTCTGCGTCTTACGATGGCGCAGCTCAAAAAAGATAAGAGCTGCTAATGTCGGGCCCGCACCGAACAAGAGAACAACAATAACGAACGTAAACCAGTCAGACGCCATCATGGAAATTATTCACGCCAAAAATACAACAAACGCACCCAAGGATATCGGGTCAGGATTGATAGGTTACAAGCCCCGGACGATGCTTCGGCTTCCGCCGAACGGGAACACTATCCTTGGAAGCCATGCGATCGGCAAGCAATTTCTCAAGTTTAAGCGTTGTTTCACGAATGCGCATAACAGCGGCCTGGTCTTCGGGCGAGCCCGGAATACGGCCAACAAAGCCTGAAAGCTCAGCGTGAAGATCAAGCGTCAAGCGCTCAATAGCCTGACGGTTCTCATCCATTATCGAACGCTCAATCGCGGCGAGAATCTCCGCCGTGCGCCCTACCGCGTCGAGAAAGCCGGTTTCGGTCATCTGTTCCACGCCACAAATTCCACTTCAGCGAATGATCACGGTGCCGCTTTGCGCCACCCGACCTGATAACACCACGCCACTTTTCACGTTGCGGACGGAAACAAGATCGCCCTCGAATCCATCTTCCTCTGCCCGTGCGGTCGCAGAAATTGAAAAGCCCTCACCTTCCGCAATAAGGGTAATTGTTTCACCCTTCATCACCGTTGGCGCGCGCGCAACATTGCGCGTCGTCAGCACATTGCCTGGCTGCAAAGCTGAGATAAGGCGCAACCCAACAGCCTCGGAAACGCCTTTCATCAAAGCGCCGCCCGGAGGTTGATTCGTCACCCGCTCTTCAAGCATGTCACTTGTGAGAATGGTTCCCGCAGCGAGGGCAACGCGCGGCACAATGACATTCCATTGTTTAATTGGACCGCCGGCGCTCACCGCGCGCGGGACTGTCACTGCAGGTGGCGCCTCAATGCCCTCAACGCGAACCGTAAAATTCCACGACACCGGCGCTTTGCAGGAAATAACAAGACTTGAACTATAAGCGCTTCGCGGCTGAACGAGAGGTGATGTCGCGCAAGCTACAACTTTCAAGCGATCATCCAGCGGACCAATCTGCGCGTCGGGTGGAAGCGCACGTCCGCTTGCGACGAAATAATTTTGTACAACGGTACGAATATCATCCGCACCCCACATCGCGTTATCGGCGTGAGTTGGCGTCGCGATCAAACTCACGAGGACAACGCCAAGAGATGCTTTGATGTATCGAGAACTCATTGCAATAACACCGCAACAGAATTGGCGTGAATTGCTGGCTTCGGCTTCATCAAACGCGCAACGGATTGGTTAGCGCCTGCTGATTCCACCCGAATAATCTGCCATGAATTTTTTGTCTCGGACGGAAGTTCGACGAGGAAGTAGTCACCCGGCTTCACGCCATTTGCAGCGCCGGCCGATATCGTGGCTTTGTTCCCCGAGACTGATGTGACCACCGCGCGGACCGTATCACACCCGACATGATCAGCGACTCGAGACGCGACTTGACGCCAAAGATCGTCAAAACTGCCTGTTACATTCGCTGGTAAAGGAATATCCGTTCCCCAAAGATGGGTATCAAGCGGAACCATTGCGCTTTCAACAATACGCTCGCGCACAGCGCCAGTCATAGTGTCGACGACGTGCAAATCAGCAGTAACTTCAATGGCCGTCTCTTCGATAAAACCATTGCCAAGTCGAGCACGCTCAAGCTTGACCGTTCCATCAAGTCGCAACACGCCGGGCGTGGGGCGATAATTCTCGACAACCGCAAGATAAGCGAGATTCTGCTTCACGGCACTTGATGAACGCGTCACGGGATTGAAGCGACGATCATCAACTGCGCGCAAGGCCGGCTCTTCATTCAGTACTGTAAAGAGACGCTCAACACCTTCGCGGCCTTGACGTTCGACCTTGCCGCTCAATCCCGGCGCGACCCGCACATCAATGGCGCCAATGGCAACGTCCGATTTTTTGGATGATGCGCATTCGCCTTCATCTGTATCGGCGAGTGCATCAATCGTAACAACGAAATGATCGCCTTCACGGTGCTCATCAAGAACTTGATAGCCCTTCAACTGACCGGATACCACAATCCCACTTTCTTCACGCAGAGTGCCTGCATCCGACACCATGGTTGATCCACGTACTGACATGCGGACTTGTCCTGCGGCATCATAAAGCGCTTCAGCAAGAGCTGATTTACGCGCTCCGGCAACATCACCATTTGCGATCGCTGCCCGACCAACCGCATGGACGAGCCGTGTGCCCGCTATCGCGTGATGAACGCCAACGAGCGTAAGAAGTGTTGCGGCCAGAATGAAACGGAAGGACTTCATTGTCACTCTCTTAGTGATATTTCGGCGCGCCTTGCGCCGTCATGGCTGCGGCGTCCGACGCATCAATTTCAAGGATGGTTTCATAAATGTCGCTCTTGATCGGACCGATCGAGACAGTGCGTGCGCTACGAACGATACCTGCAACTGTGCCGCGCAATGTATCCGCCTGCATCACGCCCTCTGAAAGCGAGGCGTAGGAATTCACATCAAGACCATAAATCTTTTCGGCGAGTTCACGCATAGCCATAAGCCGCGATGCGCGAATCGCCATCAACTGTTTCTGCACTCGTGTCCGGCCGGGTTGAATGGAAATCGCTGCATAGCCAATCCCTCGGATAGCTCCCGTATCGACAGGAGCCGCCGCCGCCGTTGTGGGCGTGGCTGGCGCGGTTGCCGCCGGCGCTGCAGCCGCCATTTTGGTTTTGTCGGTTGCGGTGGCGCAGCCTGAAAGCAAAGCCCCGGAAAGAGCGAGAGTGGCAAAAAGCCCAAAATGGGTAAGTTTCACGGCGGTATATCCTTTGCAGACTTCGGGGTCGCGCAGAGGGCGCAACCCGCGCAACGGGAAATGGGTCAGAACCCTTTCAGCAAATTCCGTGCCGGGCGTGTTTAGCCAACAAAATTTTCTCGCTGGCATACCCCTTGCTTTTACCTACCCGAACCACCGCCAAACCCTCCGCAAACAGGGCCAAAGCGGTTGATTTGAACCATTTCGTCGGGATTCCGACACAAGGCGGGTAGTGAAGTGAGCGACGCACTGTCGATAAACCAACAGGCAGGTATTGGCCCTGGGCACAGTCTTTAATGCTGCCGCTCGCGCTGGTTGCTTTTATCGTCATGATGGTCGTGCCGATCCCGCCTTTCCTGCTCGATGTCTTCTTCACAGCCAATATCGTCATCTCGCTGTCGATTCTGATGGTGAGCGTGAATATGTACCGGCCGCTTGATTTCTCGGCCTTCCCGACCATTCTGCTCTTCGCCACGATCTTGCGTCTGGCGCTCAACGTCGCCTCAGCCCGCGTCGTCCTTGTTCATGGTCATGAAGGCACCGCCGCTGCGGGCCATGTCATTGAATCTTTTGGTGAATTTGTCATCGGCGGCAACTTTGTCGTCGGCATTCTCGTCTTCATAATCTTGATGGTGATCAACCTCGTCGTGATCGTGAAGGGCACCGGCCGCGTTTCAGAAGTCGCAGCCCGCTTTACGCTTGATGCTATGCCCGGCAAACAAATGGCGATCGATGCTGATCTCAATGCCGGAATCATCACACCCGAAGTTGCGCGCAAGCGCCGCGAAGACGTCGCCCGCGAGTCCGATTTCTATGGTTCCATGGACGGTGCGACGAAATTCGTGAAAGGCGACGCCATCGCCGGCATCATGATTCTTGCGGTCAATATCATTGGCGGCCTGATCATCGGCATGGTTCAGCACGGACTGCCCGCCAGCGAAGCGGCCTCAACTTATGTAACACTCACCATTGGTGACGGTCTCGTCGCCCAGATCCCGTCGCTTCTTTTGTCGATCGCCACCGCCGTGATCGTGACGCGTGAATCGGGTGAGTCCGATTTGTCAAAGACACTCACGCGCCAAATTGGTTCACGTCGCGCGTGGTATCCCGTTGCCGGCATTCTTGCCTTGATCGGCATTTTGCCTGGCATGCCCAATCTTCTCTTCCTCACAGCCGCGGCAGGTGCGGCGGCAATCGCTCATTTCGCCAATAAGCGTGACAAGAAAGAAGCTGAAACGCTTGCTCTCGAAGCTGCAAAGCCAGCTCTTGGCTTTGAAAGCAGCGCCAATGACGAAGACAAAAACGAAGTCACAATCAGTGATGTAGCCAACACTACACCGCTGCTCATTGAAGTCGGTTATGGCCTTATTCCGCTCATAGAAGATGCGACGCGCGGCGCGCTTGTTTCACGCATTACAGGTATTCGGAAACAAGTCTCGCGCGATCTCGGATTTATTGTTCCGCAAGTGCGCATACGCGACAATCTCTCTTTGATGCCGTCGGCCTATCGTATCACGATTGCCGGTGTCATTGCGGCCGAAGATCAAGTCATCAATGGCAAGCTTCTCGCTATTCAGGGCGCGAATTCGAATGTGGTTCTGCCGGGTCAAAAAGTGAAAGATCCGACATTCGGCCTCGACGCTGTCTGGATCGATCCTGCCGACAAGCCTCGTGCGCTTGCCGCTGACTATACAGTTGTCGATGCCGGCACTGTCATTGCTACCCATCTTCATCAACTCTTGATGCAACGCGGCTCAGATCTTCTCGGCCAAGATGATGTGCAGGACATTATCGATCATTTTGCAAAAACGGCGCCTAACCTTGTGCAGGGTGTCGTTCCAAAAATCGTGTCCTTGCCACAGTTGACCCAAGTGTTGAAAGCGCTTGTGGCAGAGCAGATTCCGGTTGCTGACATGAAGCGGATTCTTGAAGCTGTCTCGAGTGCAAAAGGCCGCGAAACGGATGATCTCATTGAGGCCGCGCGTATTTCCCTTGGCCCCATTCTGATCCAACGCATTTCATCACCGAAAGAAGAATTACCGATCGTCACACTCGACACAGGTCTTGAACAGTTGATGATCCAAAACGCAAAGCAGAATGGTGCATTGGGTAATGCGATTGAACCGGGCCTTGCCCGCAAATTGATGGAAGCTTTTGAAGAGCAATCGAATATCTTGGCCAAAACCGGAAAAACACTCGTCGTTGTTACAACGCCGATTTTGCGCCGCGAACTTGCAACCCTTGTCAGACAGGCCGCAGCCGATGGTCTCGTTCTGTCATTCAAGGAACTTCCCGAAACGAAACGTATCAATGTAGTTGCCGTAATCGGCGGCGCGTCCTGAGGAGACTAAGTTATGATGCAACGTACCAAAATCGTAGCAGAAGATAGTCGCGAAGCTATGGCCCGTATCATGCGTGACTATGGCGAAGACGCCGTCATTCTCTCAACACGCAAAGTACCAGGCGGCATTGAAATCGTTGCGGGTCATCCCCAAAAAGGCGCAGCAAAATTTGATATCGACGACGAAGAACCGACTTTGACACGCTTGAAAAAGGCGCAGAAAAAACTACAATCTGATGTCATCGCCGAGCGCACTACGGATGTTCTCAAAAAGCCAAGTGCCTCAAAAAGCGCGTCACAAAAATTTGCAGACATTCTCCTCGAAAGCGGACGTGCAGAGGAATTACTTCGCCCGTCAGGTTTTCAATTCCGCCCTGCGCCTGCGGGAAAAACAGCGGCTCCTAAAGTCGATGAAGCAGACGTAGAAGTAAAGCCGATCAATGAAGAAAAGCCCGTTGTTGCTGCACCGATCGATGATCGGCGGCTTGAAGCGATTGAGCATTCGGTAAAAGAGATTCGCGCTATGCTTGGCCAAGAGGTCATGATGAGCGGCCTGAAATCCGCAGGGGCTTCACCCGCTTTGATTTCAGTGTTTCTTGCACAATCAGGCGCCTTGGCATCCATTGATCCGGATCGCCGCTTTGCAAAATTCCTCGCTGATCGCATGCTCCACAAATCGCCCCCTAAACTAACGGGAGGCCCTCGCGTCGTCCTCACTTTGGGACCAAGCGGTTCGGGCAAGACAACATTGCTCGCACAATTGGCTGCGAAAGCGCGCATTGAATCACCTGATGAGCGCCTAACTTTTGTGAATGCCGACGCCAATCGTTTTGGTGCCGCCGAGCAATTGCGTGCTTATGGCAAAATTCTCGATGTGCCAGTGATTGATGTCGAACATCCGTCTGAGCTCGCAAAACTGACTACAAACTCTGGTCAGCGCCTCTCGCTCTTTATCGATATGCCAAGTCAACCGCATGAAAACGGCGTGTTGCTCGACATTCTTGAGCGTCACCGCGACGAGTTGCCAGAAATGTATAGTGTGGGCGCAATTGCCGCCAATCTGTCGACCGACGCGGTTGACCGGATGCTCTCTCGCTACCCGAATCTTGATGCGTTGGCTTTGACAAAACTCGATGAGGCCCCGCTCTCGCTTTCAACCTTCAGCCTTTTGAGCTTACGCGGACCGGGCGTTGCCTTTCTTGCGTCAACCTCTCATCTTGTGAAAGGGTTGATGGAACCTGATTCGGACATGCTCGAAAGCGTCATTCATTCGAGCCTCGTCGGCGGCGAAGCTGAACAGCTGAACTGACCTTGTTGTTTATCGTGTAGCGTTGGTAGCGTATCATGAAACGTCCTCAGGCCACGGCCATTACGAGCGGAAAAGGCGGAGTCGGTAAGACCAACCTCTCCGTCAATCTCGCGCTCGCTCTTCATAAGGCCGGGCAACGGGTCGGCATTTTTGATGCCGATCTCGCTCTCGCCAATGCTCACCTTGTTCTCGGCTGTCGTCCTAACCGGACGATTGTTGATGCGCTGTCGGGCCAATGCAGCATGGCAGATACCGTCGTTGAATCACCGCTCGGTGTAAAAATGATTGCGGGCGGTAGCGGCCTTGCCGAAGTGATGGGTCTCTCCGTCGAAAAACGCCAAGAGATCATAAGGAGCTTTTCGGAACTATCCGGCGCAGTTGATCATTTGATCGTCGATACGGCTGCGGGCGTCGAGGCCAATGTGATCGACTTTGTTGCGGCTTGTGATCGCGTCATCGTCGTTGTCGTCGGCGAGCCGACCGCCTTTGTCGATGCCTATGCATCGATCAAAGTACTTCATCAAGATACGGGTCGCGACAGGTTCGACATTATCATCAATCGTGCAGCGAATGATGCTGTCGGCGCGCAGATTTTTTCACGCTTCCGCGCAATCACTGATCGCTTCTTGAAAGTGAATCTCAATCATATCGGCACTGTGCCGGAAGATGATCGCCTCGCGCGCGCAGTCGGAAAATGTGAACCCGTTGTCAGCAGCTTCCCTAACTCGGTTTCGGCAAAAGCTATTATGCGCATCGCGGAAAAAATTCATGCGACAACACCGCCATCTGTCGATGAAGGGGCAATTGGTTTTTTCCGGCCAACGGTTGCTTTAGAGCGCAAAGCAGTTGGAGCCTGATTGATGAATCTGAAAACTTATCCAACAAAAGCGCTAAGCGTTCAGGATATTAATGAACGCGTGCGGCTCCATATGCCGCTTGCGCGCAAGATTGCCTGGCAGATTCATGGTCGTGTTCGAGATCTTCTCGATATTGATGATTTAATTCAGATTGGCATGACGGCTCTGGTGGAAGCCGCTCAACGGTTTCAAGACACCGGCGAAGCCACATTCGGTTCCTATGCAACAATTCGCGTGCGCGGCGCCCTTGTTGATCATGTTCGAAATAATCTGACACTAACACGCACCGGTGTGCAACGGCGTGATCGTATTGCGCAAGTAAAGCGGGAACTTCTTTCAGAAGGCAAGGATGCTGGCAATCAAATATTGATCTCTGAGAAACTAGGTATCGGCGTTTCCGAGCTGCAAACTTGGCACACCCAGATTGCCCAAGCAGCCGATAAATCACTTGACGAAGTTTATGACGATCATTCGATTTGGTTTGCCGATGAGCGGCCTACACCCGAGCATATTCTCCTTTCCGGAGAGCTACGCGTAAGGCTAGCGGCAAATCTTAAGAAGCTCAATGAACGCGATGCGATGGTTCTGCAGCTTTATTATGTCGAGGAAATGAACCTTGAGGAAATCGCAGAAACCTTGTCGATTTCAATCGGGCGTGTTTCTCAAATTAAAAAGGCCGCGATCGGTCAATTGCGAAATTGGATGGAAGAAGATTAGGCCGGCGGCAGTAAATCGCGGAAAAGCCATTGATCAAGCTTTCCCGTTTTCACCGCATGTTTAATCTCAGCAAGGATCTGCTCGACGGTTTCTTGGGTTGCTACACCCAATACAATTTCCTGATCACCTTTTCGCGTCAAAGGTAAAAAGCGACCCTGCCACTCAATAGAAATGACCGTCAAACCATCACGCCGCTCAATGATATTGTGACTATGACGCCAACGCCCGGGAACATGAACTTCGTAAGAGTCACCGGTGCGCGGATCAAATCGCGTTTCGAGATATGAGTAATCATTCGGGTTGCAGTAGAATCGCCAATAATCATCAATCAAGGCGATCAGCGCCGAGCGGACATCGGCGATCGGCGTCGGGACAGATACAATCTGCCGCGACTTGGCTTTAAAGCCCTGAAGAAGTTTGGGGCTGATCATCATGCACTCTCTACAAAAAACGGCGGGACTTTAGCCGCAGCCCTGACAGACGGCAATTCCCGCGTACAAAAAGGTTAAACCCGCCGCATGGCACGAGACTTGCTGTCTTTTGGATGGAGTCATGCGTCCGAAAACGGGCGCCCCCCTAAATACGATGTCAGGATAAGCCATGTTACGCACGCCGCTCACGGGATTGACCGCTGCCTCCAAGCAGCTCAGCGCGATCTCGAACAATCTCGCTAATGCAAGCACAACGGGCTTTAAAAAGTCGATGGCCCAATTTGCGGATGTTATGGGCGAGAGCGCGGCTATGCGTCCGGGCACAGAGGCTGGCAAAGGCGTGATGTCTGTCGCCATGCGGCGTTCGGTCGAGCAAGGAGGAATGAAACAAACCGGCGGTAGCCTGGACGTTGCTCTGCAGGGCGCAGGCTATCTTGTGTTTGGCGACGCCGCCAATCCGACAGGCGAAGGCGATATGAGCTTTTCGCGCGCGGGCGCTCTTACAATCACTGCAGATGGTTATCTTGTCGATCAGAGCGGCGCGCCTGTTATGGGTAACCCGGCTCTCTCTGGCACGCTGCAGAATCCAAATCTTCAGTCGATCAATATTTTCAAAGCCGTTGGCAATGACCCCTCAAAGCTCGGCTCGATCACGGTCGATGCGCAGGGCCTTGTTTCCGTGACGAATGCGGCGACCGGCGCGATCAACAAAGTCGCCTATCTCGCGGTTGCACGATTTGAAAATGATAATGGCCTCAAAGCGATCGGCAATACACGCTACACAACCAGCCAAGACTCAGGCGAGCCCCAATATGGTCGCGGTGGCTCAGACGGACTTGGCGTTTTTGCGCAAGGCAATCTGGAACAATCCAATGTCGACATCACCTCTGAGCTCATGAGCATGATCGCGGCCCAACAGGCTTATAACGGCAGCTCTCGTGCCTTGCAGGCCGGCAGTGAAATGATCCGGACGGCCGCCGAGCAGCTCGGCTAAACCCCTCACAAATGAAGCCCAACAAGGACACCACCCCACCTCATAGATTTATGGACTAAGAAGTCTCTAACCCTCTCCAGATAAAAAGAAATCTCTGATTTTCAGAGCCTGTAAGCCAGCCCGTCAGGGTTCGGTAACGGGGACAATTAACCTTTTCTGTAGCGCCATGAAGCAATTTCAATTAAAAGTTGTAACTAACGACAGAGTTGCGCCAAACGCGCGCCGCCTGTTGTCGGGGTCAACATGGCGATTTCAGAAGCTCTCTCCGTGCGCCAGCCCGCACAAACACCCGTGCTCCCGCCGCTTGCCGGCGCGCAGCGCGCGGCGGTTATTGATGACAGCATCCTTACGCCCCGCCCTTTGGTGGATGTCACAGGCGCCTCTCCCGACAATCTGCCGCCAACCGATGCGGCTGCCGTCATTATTCCTTTTACCCAAGAACCACGACGCAGGCCCTCATCGCGCGGCGGTGACCCTCTCCGCCCGAGCGTCAGCCCCGATGAACCGCTTCGGCTCGTTTATAATCAACGCGGCGCGCCCTCTGATGCCATTCCGGCACTTACGCGCCTGGAAGCCCGGATCGCGCTCGAACCCGTTTTCATGCAGCATTACGCTTCGACCCTGTATTCTATGGTCTCACGCATGCCTGCGACACCCGCGGAACGGCGACTGGCTTTTGATCTCTTCGCCTGAACAGGTGAGGCTTGCATGACCCAGCAAGAGTTTCTCGACGCAATCCGTGCTCTTCTTAAAGAATATGGCGGATACACGCTTGAAGGGCCCGATTGGGCCGGCGACGTCATTCTGCGTCGTGAAATGACCGGTGAAGAAAAGCGCCGCCGGGGTGCGAGCAATTTTGCCTCCGCCCTCCGCCAGATTATGGGTCAAGACTCCAAAAAGGACCCTCCGCCCGGCTTTCTTTGATCTGATTTGAGGGACGCTCAGCCTCCCTCGAACGGCAAGTGGCACGGAAGTTGCTGATACTGTCTCGAAACAAGTTCCTTACGAACCCACGAGACAGGATCGATGAAAGCTCTCGACGCTCTTTTCAAAGCCGATGCAACCGCGCTGTCTTTGCGACAGAAGCGGCTTGAGATTCTCGGCTCGAACATTGCGAATGCCGCAACGCCGCATTTCAAGGCGCGCGATATCGATTTTGAAGGTGCCTTCAAAAGCGCAATGAATAGCGGTGAGCTGAACAAAACCTCAGCAGCACATATTGATGTGGGTGGCACAGCCGATACCGCTGAAGTTCGCTATCGCGTTCCGCTTTCGCCCTCACTCGATGGCAATACGGTTGAGCTTCATGTCGAACAAGTTCAGTTCGCCGAGAACGCAACCCATTACGAAGCCACGCTGAATTTCCTCAATGGTCGCATCAACACAATGCGCAAAGCATTGAAAGGTGAATGATGGCGAATAAGCTCACCATTTTTGATGTCGCCGGCCGTTCAATGGCCGCACAGCAAGTGCGCCTCAATACCGTTGCGTCAAACCTTGCCAATGCTGCATCTGTTTCAGGCAGTCCCGATACGGTCTATCGTCCGATCAAGCCCGTTTTTGAAACACAATATCACGATGTGATGGAAAAGACGGGCATTGCGACTGTCGACGTTACCGACATCTATCAATCAAACGCAACGCCTGAGAAGCGTTATCAGCCCAACCATCCGCTCGCGGATAAGGAAGGCTATGTTTACGCACCGCCAATCGATCAAAATGCCGAGATGGTCGATATGCTGGAAACATCGCGCCAATATCAAAACAATATCGAAGTGCTTTCAACCGCTAAAACACTTTTGATCAAGACCCTCAATGTCGGAAAGTAATCCTTAGGAAAGCGACCCCATGGCTACTTCGAATATTTCTTCCCAAGCACAACAGTCTCTCGACGCCCTTCTTTCAAAGATCGGCGCGAAAAAGCTTTCCGATGCACAAGCTTCATCCGCTCCGAAAACAACACTCGGTCAGGATGATTTTTTGAAGTTAATGACGGCGCAGATGTCGAACCAGGATCCGTTCCAGCCACAATCAAACACGGAAATGATTGCGCAGATGGCTCAGTTCTCAACTGTGACAGGCATTCAGCAGCTCAATATGACCATGTCGAGTGTGCAGAGCGAAATCTCACAAAACCGCATCGCGACAGCGGCTAGTTTTGTTGGCCGCACTGTTCTCGTTCCCGGCTCAACGGCTCTTGCGGACTCAACAGGCGGTATCAGCGGTGCGGTTG
>Ga0214917_10006001_pt1 | contig 12772 bp, 9 predicted proteins | sample LL_1208_BB_MetaG_FD_177983 | JGI IMG/M metagenome (GOLD analysis project Ga0214917, IMG submission 177983) | Freshwater microbial communities from Lake Lanier, Atlanta, Georgia, United States - LL_1208_BB | ecosystem: Environmental > Aquatic > Freshwater > Lake | place: USA: Georgia | collected... | reverse complement strand
GCTCATGCCGACCACAATGGCGAGCGTGAGCGGTGAGGCGACGATGCAGCGCCCGAATTCCGAGGCCTTGCCGTACTCCGCATCAAAATGTAGCGGGTGCGTGTTCATGGTGAGCAGCGTGAACCATGTGTTATCAGTTTCGCTGATGGTGCGGCCGGGGCGGTGCTCGTACACGTCGCCAATTACGAAATCTTCGAAGTAGCGACCGAAAGACTCGCGGTAGCGACCGGGTGCGACCGGGATCGAAGTGTGGCTCATGGCGCGCGTCCGTCCGTCTGTTCAAATGTCCGGACAAATGCTAGGTTGCACTCCCGTGACTGTCAATTCACGCAAGGCCGTTCCGCCGCCGCGCTATCGCCGCCTGGCCGAGGGCTTGCTTGCCGACATCGGTAACGGCCGCTATCGCATCGGCGACGTGTTGCCCGGTGAGCACGAACTCGTTGCGCGTCACGGCGTCAGTCGGCACACCGTGCGCGAGGCGTTGCGTCGTCTCCAAGAACTCGGGCTGATCTCGCGTCGTCGCGGTATCGGCACGGTCGTCACGGCGAGCGCGGCGCCCGGAGCGTACGTGCAAAGACTCGAGTCACCGGCCGAACTGCTGCGCTATCCCGCCAGCAGCCGACTCGAGGTGCAAGCCCGCGCAGCCGTGCGCGCCGATGCCGAGCTCGCAGCAACGCTCGGCTGCGGTCGCGGAGCGCGTTGGCTGCGCATCAGCGCGTTGCGACGCTTACGGCCGAACGGCACCGCGATCGGTTGGTCCGACATTTATTTATCGCCGCGTCACCGGGCCGTGGCGCCGCTCGTCGGTCGATCGGCGGAGCGGGTGTTCGAAATCGTCGAGCGAAAATTCGGCACGCGCGCCGCACGCGTGGAAGTCGAGATTCGTGCGGGCGTTCTCGACACCGGACGCGCCGCCGCGCTCGGTGTCGTCGCGGGCGGCCCGTCTTTGATCGTGTTACGACGCTACCGCGATGCCGAGGGCGCACTATTTCAAATCACGCTCACCGAACATCCGGCGGAGCGATTCACCTATGCATTCGATCTCAGCCGGACGGCCGGCGGACTCGGATTCGAAACGGGAGCCCGATCGAAATGACCGACACACGCCCTATGCCCTCCGGCGTTCGCAGTTATCTTTTCGCGCCGGGCAACCATCCGCGCAAGGTCGAAAAAGTGTTCACGGCGGGCGCGGATGCGATCTTGCTCGATTTGGAGGACGCCGTACCGCCCAAAGAAAAAATCGCGACGCGCGCCGTAGTGATCGCGGCGATGCGAGCCCCGCGCCGCGCGCGCGGTTACGTGCGCGTCAACGGTCTCGACACCGAATGGTGCGCCGACGACATCGCCGCGGTCGCTGGCCCGTGGCTCGACGGGTTGGTGTTGCCCAAGGTCGAATCGGCGGAGCAGGTGCGGCAAGCCTCGGCGTGGATCGCCGCGGTCGAGCGTGCAGCCGGCTTGCCGATCGGTCGGCTCGAATTGATGGCGATCGTCGAGACCGCGCGTGGGATCGAATTGGCCAATGAAATTGCGGCGGCCGATAGACGGCTCGCGAGGCTCGCGTTCGGTGGTGGTGATTACACCAATGATCTCGATCTTGAATGGACTTCAGAGGAGCGCGAACTCGACTATGCCCGTGCGCGACTCACGCACGCCTCACGGCTGGCGAACATCGAACCGCCGGTCGACACCGTGGTGATCGCCGTCAAAGATATCGAGCGATTCCGGGTCTCGGCGCGTAACGGGCGACGCATGGGTTTGTACGGCAAACTCTGTATCCACCCCGATCAAGTGGCGCCTTGCAACGAGGTCTTCACGCCGGATGCCGCGCAGCTCGCACACGCGCGCGCAGTGGTCGAAGCGTTCGAGCGCGCCGAAGCGTCCGGTTCGGCGTCGATCCAGGTCAACGGCCAGTTCGTCGATTACCCGATCGTGTTCAAGGCGCGTCGGATTCTGGCGGCTGCAGCGCGCGCCGGCGGCTGAGATCGAGCGCGAGCACGCCGATCACGATCAGTCCGATTCCCAAAAATTGCCAACCGATCAAGCGCTCGCCGAGCAACGCCCAAGCGAGCAACACGGTGGTCGGTGGTCCGACCGTCGAGATCACGGAGCCGCGCTCGGCGCCGAGGCGTCGCACACCCTCGGCCTGCAGCGAGGCCGGTAAAAACATGCACAGCACGGCGATGCCGACCAATAATGCCCACGCCGAAGGTCGGATCGTGGCGAGCTCAGCGAAATCGCGCTGCACGCCGAAATGCACCAACAGACAGATCGGTGCCGCCGACATCGCGAACAGGGTGAAACGCGCGCTGCCGATTTCGCGGGTGTATTTTTCGCTGATCAAAAAATAGATCGCGTAGCTGAGTGCGGAACCGATGACGAGCAGGGCACCGAGCAGATTCGCGGTCAGTTCCGCGAGATCGAAACCGCCGACCGTGAAAAAAATTCCGACGTAGGTGAGACCGCCGGCGAGGAGCACGGCATTGGCGGGTCGACGCCGATCGCGCACGGCCGTGAACAGCACCACCATCGCCGGGTAGCTGAAAATCAACACGCGCTCAATGCTCGCCTCGATCATCGTCAGCGCGACGAAGTCGAGCATCGCCCCGACGTAGTAACAGAGCGCGCCGGCGAACGCGGCGGTCGCGATCGCGCGCCACGGCGTAGCGGCGATGGTGCTCAGCGGTTCGCGGCGTAGCGCCAGCGCCCAAAACATCGGCAAGGCGATCACGCCGCGGATCATCACCACGGCATCGACGCTGACGCCGAGCGCGTAGAGTTTTTTGGCGAAGATGCCTTTGCAGGCGAACAGCATCGCCGCTGCCGCACAGTACGCAGCGCCCAGCGCGTCGAGCCGGGTGGAGTTGTTCGAACTTTGACTCATGGTGCGGTCGGAGAAGGGTCGGAGCGGCGCGGTGCAAAGTGCGCCAAGGCCCAAATGACGCCGGCGGTGAACAGCACTTCACCCAGGTTGTCGAGTTTCAACGCCCGCAGCAGTGGTGTCGTCGTCGCCAACATTGATAGTCCGCCGATCAACATCCAAGGGAAGCGGTGTTTGAGCAACAAGACCGCGCCGCTACCGATCACGACCAGCAGCGTCACGATCGAGGCGAACGGCGGCGAACCCGGCACGATCGGTTGCCCGTCGAAGCACGCAGTGCCGGCGGCGACCGCGGTCGAGTAACGCACCAGATCGAGTTCGCAGATCGCATACAGTCGATCGACAAAGAAATGTGGTAGGTCGTACATCATCATGGCGAGCGTTAGCGCGCAAAATGTCAGCAGTCCTTTGCGGCTCCGTAGTCGTTCGACCCCCGCGAGGCGCAGGATCACACCGCAGCCTGCGATCGACCAGGCGCCGAATAACCAGTGGGTCCAGAATCGGGGCCAAGAAAGCGCTTCGAGCAACGCGCCCGGGCCGATCGAACTGCCGAGGCCCACGATTAGGTTGTCGTAGACGAGACAGGCTTGCGGCACTAGCAGCACCCAAGCCGCCGCTTGCCCGGTGTCGCGGCCGATGCGCACGAGCCACCCGCACAGCAGTGTTTGCAGTGCGGCCTGCAGCAGGAAGAGTTCGGAGTAATGCACGGCTGCAAGGTTATCATTGCGTCGCGAAAATTCAGATTTTTTGGAGAGCGCGATGTCGGGACCGTTGCACGGGATCAAAGTCATCGAGATGACCAGCGTCGTGCTTGGTCCTTGGGCCTGTCAGTTGCTCGCCGACATGGGTGCGGACGTGGTCAAGATCGAGCAGCCGCGCGGCGACAGTAATCGAACGCTCGGTGCGGCGACCAACCCCGGCATGGCCGCGCTGTATCTCACCTGCAACCGCAACAAGCGCAGCATCGTGCTCGATTTGCGCCAACCGGGTGCCCGCGACGCCTTGCTGGCGCTCGTCAAAGACGCCGACGTGTTCGTGCACAACAATCGTCCGCAAGTGATGACCAAGCTCGGTCTCGACTACTCGGACATGAAGAAGGTCAATCCCCGCATCATCTACTGCGGTGCATACGGCTATTCGAAGCACGGCCCCTACGGCACGCTCGGAGCACTAGACGATTCGATCCAAGCGGTCAGCGGCGTCGCGGCACTGAACGAAATGGTGCTTGGTGAACCGCGCTATTTGCCGACCGTCGTCGCCGATAAAACCACCGCGATCACCGTGGTGTACGGGGTGCTCGCCGCGCTATTCCATCGTGAGCGCACCGGCGAGGGCCAAGAACTCGAAGTGCCGATGTTCGAAACCATGGTCAACTTCGTGATGGCCGAGCATCTTTGGGGGATGACCTTCGAGCCGCCGAAGGGGAAGCCCGGCTACACCCGCTTGATGAGTCATCACCGTAAACCGTACAAAACACTCGACGGCTACATCGCGATCCTGCCGTACCTCGATGCGCACTGGGAAAAGTTTTGTCGCTTGACGGGCCATCCCGAACTCATCGACGACGCGCAGTTCCGCACGCTCGCCGATCGAGTGCGCAACATCGATGCCACGTATTCGAAAACCGGCGAGATCATGGCGACGCGCACGACGGCGGACTGGCTCAAAATATTCGACAAGTCGGGTGTGCCGCTGATCGTCGTCAATCGACTCGAGGATTTGGTCAACGACCCGCATTTGGTCGCGACCGGTTTTTGGCAATTCCAAGATCACCCTACCGAAGGTCGTTTGCGCATGCCCAAATTCCCCGTGAATTTCGGTTCGACTCCGGCCGACATTCGGCGCCATGCGCCGCGGCTCGGCGAGCACACCGAAGAAGTGTTACGGGAAGCGGGGGTGTCGGCCGAAGCGATCGCGGCGCTCACCGCGAACGGTGCGGCCATGACGGCCGAGCAGGCCGCCGCGACCGTCGCCAAAGGCGGCGATTGAGCGCGCCGCGACGCTGCGTCAGCCTTCGAGTTTGTAAACGCGCAGCGCGTTATCGCGCAAAAATTTGCGTAGTGGCTCAGGGCGCAGTTTGAGCGCGAGCACCTCGTCCATGGTGCGCTTGAAACCGAGCACCGGGAAATCGGTGCCGAACAAAACTTTGTCCTGGCCGTAGCTGTTGATGTATTTGACAAACGCTTCGGGCCAATATTTCGGGCTGTGTGCATCCGAGCCGATGAACACGTTTTCGTGTTTCCAGGCCATCGCGATCATTTCGTCGGTCCAAGGAATGCCGACGTGGATGCCGATGAGTTTCAATTCTGGGAAGTCGCAAGCAATGCCGTCGAGCAGAATCGGTCGACCGACACTGCGCATGGGAGCTTCTTTGGCGTAGACCATCGACTGACCGACTTGCATTTGGATCGGCACGCCGAGTTCGACGCACTTCGCGTAGAACGGGTAGTACTTCGCGTGATCCGGCGGCAAGTCGAACCAGTGCGGATAAACGTGCGCGCCGATGAACCCCATATTTTTGACGGCGTCCTCCAACTGCCGCACGCCGTTCATGCCTTCGTACGGGTCGATACCGGCCATCGCGTAAAAACGTCCGGGATATTTTTCGACCGCACGCGCGATCACCTCGTACGGGAGATGGAACGAGCCTGGCAAACCTTTGCGCCCGACTTTCGGTGCGAACAAGAACGCGCGCTCGACACCGGCGTCCGCCATCTGCGCCAGATGCTCCTCTAGCGTCACGCCCTTCATGCTGGTTTTGGACTTCATCTTCCCGGCGAAGAATTGGTCCTGCCAGCCTGGCCGAAAGGACAGCGCCTCCTCGGTCCAAATGCCGCTGACGATATCGATGGCGGGGACGGGCGGAGTGCTGGCAGTCACGGTGTCGGCTCCTCGAAAACCCGTAATGATGCCGAAGTCCGGGCGCCGCGGACGTGCGGTCCGCGAAGGCGGCCATTTCAGTTTCGTTGCTAATTTACAACAACCGGCAACGCACGCCGCTTTCTCGCGTTGCGTTCACGCACTGGGGCCTTTTAGAATCCGCCGGTCTTACAACTCCAAATCAGGGATTGATTCCCGGAGGACAACTCAATGACCCATCGTTTCCGCAAAACGGCGCTGGTCGCCGTGGGCGTGCTGAGCGCGTTCTCGGCCGTACAGGCTGCGGCGCAGGACGTGCCGCTCGAAGAGATCGTCATCACCGCTCGTCAGCGCGAGGAAAAACTCGTCGACGTGCCGGCGACCGTGCAGGCGTTCACCGCGTCGGAGATCAAGAACGCCGGTATCGAGCGTCCGCAGGACTTCATTGCCATGACCCCGGGCGTCGCGCAGGTGCAAACCGCCGAAGCCGGTGACATGCAGGTCGTGATCCGCGGCATCAACACCGGTCGCGATGCGGAAACCAACTTTGCGCTCGTCATTGACGGCGTGTTGCAGACCAACCCGAACGCGCTCAACCAAGAGCTCGCGAACGTGTCGCAGATTGAAGTTTTGAAGGGCCCGCAGGGCGCCCTCTATGGTCGTAACGCCGTCGCCGGCGCGATGATCATCAGCACCCGCAAGCCGACCGACAAGTTGGAACTTGATTTGGGCGGTGGCTACGGCCAGTTCAAGTCCTATAAGGCCAATCTGTTCGTATCGGGTCCGATTACCGACGAGACCAAAGGTTCGTTCGGCGTGTACACGCGCAGCACCGATGGCGAGTGGACGAACTCGCTGTTGAAATGCGATGACTGCGTCGACTTCTTCAAAGAAACCGGCGTGACCGGTCGGGTCATCACCAACGTCGGTGATGGCGGCACGGTCGACATCAAGGCGAAGTATTCAAAGATCAACGCCGGCGCGATCAACTTCAACGCGTCGCTCGCGTTGGCCGAAGCTGCCGCATATTTGAAGTCGTTGGGCGTGCCGAACGCCGCCGACTATTACGAAGATCCGAACAAGCACACGTTCGTCTACATCAACAACGTCAAGCCGCAGAACGAGCAGAAGAACATCAATCTCTCGGTCAAGGGTGAGTTCGACGTTGCGGTCGGTAAGTTGACGGCGATCGCTGCCTTCAACGATCAAAAGAACTACTTCTTAACCGACGGCACCAGCGCTGCGTTCTATCTCTACAGCCTCACGTCGAGCTGCCAAAAGAGCAACGACGCGAAGCCGGCGAATCCGCTGCCGTCGCCGTTCGGCCCGTACCAGCCGTCGGGCGGTTTCGTGCAGACGTTCTTCCCGCCGTACGGCCCGTCGCTCTGTGACGGCTACCAGTACCAGCAACGCGATCAAAAGGACTCGAGCCTCGAGTTGCGCGTCAGCTCGCCTGGCGACCAAGCGTTGCGTTGGACCGCCGGCACTTACTTCGCCGACATTTCGCGTCGGGTCGTCGTGTCGCAGGGCTCGGACAGCGGTCAAGGCTTCCTCGCGCAGCCCTTGGTGCTCACCGGTGGTCCGAACCCGACCGATCTTTTGTACGACGACGACTTCAAGAGCAAGGTGTACGCCGCGTTCGGCCAGTTGGCCTATGACGTGCAGCCGGGTCTCGAAGTGGCGGCCGCGCTGCGCTACGACAGCGAAGATCGTGCGGTGTCGAACAACGTGCCGAAGATCAAGCCGCAAACCATCGGCTTTAACGGCTCGAACGGTGCCAACACCTTCATCAACCCCGCATACACGGTCAACCCGTCGTTGACCTCGATCCCGGGTCGCTCGAAGACGTTCTCGCAGTTGCAACCGAAGTTGTCGGTCAACTGGAAGCAGAGCGATGAACTCGCGTGGTTCGCGTCCTACGGCTACGGCTTCCGCTCGGGTGGTTTCAACTCGACGGGCAGCAAGGCGACGGTCGAGTTGAACTACGCGGCGCTGTGCCTCGGTGCCTCGCGTTTCGTCGCGCCCTACGTGCCGGTATGCCCGGGCGGTGGTCGCAGCGTCAGCAACGTCAACGACGACTACAAAAAGGAAGTCTCGAAGGCGTTCGAAGCGGGCTTCAAGGCGAAGTTCCTCGAAGGCGCGTTGAGCCTCGACGGTGCCGTCTATCAGACCAAGATCGACGACATGCAGTTCTTCAACTTCTTCGCTGGTCCGTTCGGCTTGTTGCGCGTCGTGACCAACGCCGAAGAGGCCGAGTCGAAGGGCTTCGAACTCGACAGCCGCTACCGCGTGAACGACATGTTCACGGTGTTCGCGGGCTACGGCTACAGCGACACGAAGATCAACAAGTACCTGGGTCGTCCGTACACCTCGGGCAACGCGATTCCGTACGCGCCGAAGTACACCGGCAACGCCGGCATCGACTTCAAGGCGCCGTTGCAGGGTGAGTGGACCGTCAACGCGCGTCTCGATGCGTCGTTCGTCGGTGAGACCTGGTTCAGCACCGTGCAGGAAAACCTGGTGCCGAACCTGTTCACGTACTTTGGTTTCGGTCAGGGCAACTTCTCGAAGCAGAAGCGTGACCCGTACCAACTTATGAACGCTCGCATCGGTATCAGCAACGGTACCTTCGGCGTGACGGCTTGGGGCCACAACATCGCGGACAAGAAGTACCTGCAGGAAATCATCCCGGCGCCCGAGTTCGGTGGATCGTTCATTCACGATTCTCCGGGTCGCTCGTTCGGCGTGGACTTCAACTACAGCTTCCGCTGATTCGATCAGGCGGGCTCTTCCCGCAACAGACGGCCCGGGCGTGCAAGCGCCCGGGCCGTTTCGTTTCCGGGTGTAGAATTCGCGGGTGAAACGCACCGAAATCGAGTTCCCCGAGAAGCACGCGGCGCTGCGTGACGACGTCCACATGCTCGGCGAGCTGGTCGGCGAAGTGTTGCGCGATCAAGGCGGCGAAGCGTTGTTCGATCTCGTCGAGCGTGATCGTTGCCTTGCGATCGCACGCCGCAACGGCGATGCGGATGCGGCGGCTGCGCTCGAAGTTCGCACTCGCGATCGTGAGCCGAGTGTGGCGCGTGATCTCGAGCGGGCTTTCTCTAGTTGGTTCCAAGCGGTGAACCTCGCCGAGCAATTGCATCGCGTGCGTCGTCGCCGCGCTTATTTTTTGGCCGAGGCCGATAAACCGCAGCCGGGAGGCATCGACGAGGCGGTGGCGCGCATTAAAGCGGCAGGTCTGCCTTGGTCCGAGTTGCGGGCGTTGATTGCCGGGCTGCACATCGAGCCCGTATTCATCGCACATCCCATCGAGTCGACGCGACGTACGATTCTGCGTAAGCAATTGCGGCTGGCAGGATTTTTGTTCGACCGTCTCGACCCGACCTTGTCGCCGGGCGAACGACGGGTGTTGCGCGAGCGCATTCGCACCGAACTTACGACCAGTTGGCAAACGGAAGATCATCCACGCGAACGTTTGACGGTCGCGGACGAGCGCGAACACGTTTTGTTCTATCTCGTCGAAGTGCTGTATCGCATCGTGCCGAATTTTTACGAAGAATTGTCGGAGGCGATCGGCAAGCATTACGGTGAGGCTGCCGCGCGCTTCGAAATCCCGACCATGATCCGCTTCGGCACTTGGGTCGGCGGCGACATGGACGGTAGCCCAGACGTCAACGCCAAAACTCTGCGCGGCACGCTCGCTCGCCAGCAGCAGGCGATCGTCAACGCCTATTTCGGCGAGTGTCAGTCGCTCGCACAGTTGTTGTCGCAGAGTGGCAACCGAGTGGGTGTATCGTCGGCGTTGCAACAGCGCATCGACGAGTACGAACTTTTGACGCCGGCTGCCAAAGCCGGTGCGCCCGCGCGGCACGACCGCATGCCGTACCGCGTGTTCCTCGGGCAAGTCGCCGAACGCTTGCGTGCAACCTACGACCTGCGACCGAACGGCTACGAAACATCGCTGCAATTCAGGCGCGATATCGAGCTCGTCGCCACGAGTCTCGAAGCGCATCGCGGTTCGCACGCCGGCTTACATCAAGTTCGTCGCTTGTTACGCCGGATCGACACGTTCGGCTTTCATCTCGCCACACTCGACGTACGCCAACATACGAGCATTCATCACGCCGTCATCGCTCGCGGTCTCGACGACGCCGAGTGGTCGACGCTCGACTCGAAGACCCGTCATCAAAGATTAGTATCAATGCTGCAGCGCGACGTCGGCCCGAGGGTCGAGTTCGACGCGAACGGTCGCCGTTGCATCGGCGTGTTCGACGCGATGTTGCAATGCCGGCGTCGCTATGGTGCGGCGGCGGTCGGCAGCTACGTGGTCAACGGCGTGATGGGCACGGACGATGTCCTAGCGGCCTTGTTGCTCGCGCAATGGGCCGAGGCTTACGACAAAAAACACGCCACGATCGCCATCGACATCGCGCCGATGTTCGATTCGATGGAGGCGTTGGATCGCGCGGGCGACATCTTGCGCGATCTGCTGGCAGAACCCATCTATCGACGTCATCTCGATGCGCATAGTCGACGTCAAACGGCGCTCGTCGGTTACGCCGAGAGCGCCAAACAGGCCGGTATCGTCGCCGCGCGGCTCGCTGCTTATCACGCGCAAGGTGCGCTCGCTTCGGCGATCGCTGCTGCCGGCGAGCAACACGTGCTCGTCCACGCGCGTGGTGGCAGCATCGCGCGCGGGGGTGGACGCGTCGATACGATCGTCACCGGTATGCCGCCGTCGACGGTCAACGGTTGGTTGCGTTTGACCGAGCAAGGCGAGAGTCTCAATCGTCACTACGGTTTGGGTCCGATCGCGTTGCGTACGTTCGAGCGAGCATTCGGCGCGCTGTCGCTTGCGACCGCTGCGGTGCGCACGGGCGAAGCGGCCGACCCTGCGCCGGAATTGCTCGCGCTCGCGGCGCGTTTGAGCGCCGACAGTTCTGCCGCGTACCGTGCGTTCGTCGACGACACGCCGGCCTTCGAAGCTTGGTTTCGCGCGGTGACGCCCATCGACGTCATCGAGCGCATGCAAATCGGTGCGCGACCGATCGTCCGACCCGGCATGTCGGGTTTTGCCGGCTTGCGCTCGGTACCGTGGGTTTTCGCATGGACCCAAAATCGCATGCTGTTGCCGGGTTGGTTCGGCGCGGGTAGCGGTTTACGGGCTGCGATTGACGGCTTCGGTGGCGAAACCGTGCGCCGCGCACTGCGTGATTGGCCGTTCTTGCGACAGATCGTCGACGACGTCGAGATGATGTTGGCGTATGCCGATCTAGAGATTGCGGCCTTTTATGCGGGGCTCGCCGAGGACGCGCCGACCGATGCGTTCCGTCGCGTGACCGAAGAGCACGCGCTCGCGGTGGCCGCCGTGCTCGAGATCAAACAAATCGGCGAATTACTCGACGGCGATCGCACGCAACAACGTGCGCTCGCGTTGCGTAACCCGTACGTCGACCCGATGAATCTCATGCAAGTCGACTTGCTGCGTCGTTGGCGCGCGAGCGGTCGGCAGGACCGGGAATTATTCGAGGCGCTGCTCGCGAGCATCAACGGCATTGCGCAGGGTCTGCAGACGACGGGTTGACGGGCTCTGCGTCTCGAGATCGAGCATCATGCGTACGAGCTGCGCGAGTGATGCTGCGCCCATTTTCTCCATGACGCGGGCGCGGTGAATTTCGACAGTTCGTTGGCTCACGCCGAGATCACCTGCCATCACCTTATTGGCTTTGCCGCGCGTCACGAGGGTCAGCACTTCGCGTTCACGTGGTGTCAGCGAGTCGAAGCGCTCGCGAATCATTTCGCGTTTGGCGAGCTCACTGCGCTGCTGTGCATCGGTCGTCAGCGCGCGTTGCACTCGATCGATCAAATCTTGATCGCGAAACGGCTTCTGCAGGAAATCGAAGGCGCCGTGCTGGATAGCCTCGACGGCCATCGGAATATCGGCGTGCCCAGTGATGAAAATCACCGGGATGATCGCGCCGCGACGATTCAGCTCGTGTTGCAGCTCAAGTCCGCTCATTCCCGGCATGCGCACGTCGAGCACGAGGCAGCCTGGCTGCTCGGGTTGCCATGCCGACAAAAAATCCGTTGCCGATGCGTAAGCGATCGCGGGCAAGCCTACCGACTTCAAAAGTAGCCGCAGTGAGCTGCGCACGGCATCGTCGTCGTCGACGATGAACACGGAGGCGTTGCGATTCATTCTCCACTCCCACTCGGACCGGGCAGTTCCACGACGAACGATGCGCCGCCGGTCGAGACGGCGCGATGGTAAATTTCACCGCGATGCGCCCTGACGATCGTGCGGCTGATTGCAAGTCCGAGTCCGGTGCCGGTTTCCTTGGTGGTGAAGAACGGATCGAACATCCGTGTCACCAGGTCTTCCGATGCGCCCGGCCCGTCGTCGGTGACTTCGATCAGTAATCTTTGTGTGTCATCGCACGACGTTCGGATCTGGACCACGCGTCGTTCGCGCGGCTTGACGGCGAGCGCCTCGATGGCGTTGCGTAAAAGATTTAACAGCACTTGCTGGATCTGGATGCGATCAAGTAGCGCCAAGGGGAGGCCGACGCCGAACTCGGTGATGATTTGCACCTCGTTGAGCCGTAGATCGCTGCGCGCGAAGCGCAACACTTCTTCGACGAGCTCGTTGACGTCGACGAACTCACGCTGCGTCTGACGATTTTGCGCTAACGCGCGCAGAGTTCGAATGATCTCTCCGGCCCGCAAGGCCTGTTCACCGATCTGCGTGAGCGCGAGTGGCAGTTCGCCGTCGGTATCCGTGCTTCCTCGTGCTTGCAACGCGGCCAACCGGCCGGCCGCACTCGCGTAATTGGCGATCGCGGCGAGCGGTTGATTGAGTTCGTGTGCGATGCCCGCAGCCATTTCGCCCATCGTCGCGAGCCTAGCGACATGGGTCATTCGCTCTTTTGCGACCCGCAGTGTCGCGTCGTGTATCGAGTCGTAGCGCGATGGTACGTCGGAACGGTCGTGATGATCAGTCATGCGCACAGTGTCGGCCGGAACGATCGCGAA
>Ga0214917_10006000_pt1 | contig 12772 bp, 9 predicted proteins | sample LL_1208_BB_MetaG_FD_177983 | JGI IMG/M metagenome (GOLD analysis project Ga0214917, IMG submission 177983) | Freshwater microbial communities from Lake Lanier, Atlanta, Georgia, United States - LL_1208_BB | ecosystem: Environmental > Aquatic > Freshwater > Lake | place: USA: Georgia | collected... | reverse complement strand
GCGGCTCCCTACGCCGCGGCGGCGAGAGGGGAGGATAGGAGATGCTGCACGGGACCGATCGTGGCCCAATCCACTTTCACGAACTGCTTCAGCATGGTCTTGTGGCTGACGTAGGCAACCCGGCCATGACGGACCCCGTGTTCATGGACCATCCGGGTGGCTTTCACATCATAACAACAGTACTCCGCCACTTTTGCGCGCTGTCCCTCGCGCCACCACTGGATGGCCTCCATACCGGAGGAGGTTTTCTTCACACCGCAGGTGGCATCGGCCACGGCATCCAACCCGACCCGGTGGCCGATCTTCCCCTCAAGACTCACCATCAGGTCCAGCGTGGGCACGGTGGAAAAATCGAAGACGGAGTAGGCGGAAAGGACGGTGTAGTCGAACCGGAGGACGTTGAATCCGACCACCAGATCCGCCCGCCGAAGATCCTGGATCAGCTTTTCCGCATCCTTTTCCAAATAAACCGCGTATTCGTCACGGTCCGAATGGTAGAGGACCGCCACGGCCAGACCCATTTTGTCGATATGGGCCCAGCCACCAACCTCGGAGGCCACCTTTTGGGTTTCCAAATCAAAATAGACGATTTTTGGCATGTGCCTTTGGAATTCGCAGACGGGGCGGGGAAGGCAACCGTGCGTTGCGGGGGCGGCGGTTTGGCTTGTGAATTTCTCTCCCACAAGGTATAACGACAGGCTATGACTGACTCCAGATTAGCCCGGCAAACAGCGGAGCGACTGATCGGTTCCCGCGCCCAACTCCTCAAATTCACCTGTCTTCTCGGATTCGACGGATTCCTCGACACCATCCTGCAGGTGGTCGAGCAGCGCCAGACCGCCACCAAGTACCTGCCCTATACCTCCATCAAACCCTTCGCCAAGAAGATCGGAGAGGCCGCGGGCAAAAGCGCCAACTTTGAGGTCGTCCCGACCATGGAAAAAATCGGCGGCAATGGCCCGCTCATGGCCTTCGCCATGTCGACCCTGGGCGCCCCGGTGGAGTACATGGGCATGTGTGGATATCCGAAGATCCATCCCGTGTTTGAGGAGTTTGCCAAACGGGCCAAGGTCCACTCCTTTGCCGAGCCGGCCCTGACCTCCGCGCTCGAGTTCAACGACGGTAAAATCATGCTCGGCCAGCATGCCTCGGTGCAGGACGCGAATTACGAAACCATCGTCAAGCGGCTCGGCGACAAGCTGGTCCAGAAGCTGTGGACGTCGGCCGACTTTGTGGGAATGGTGAACTGGACGATGTTGCCGCACATGTCGGCGATCTGGAAAAAGCTCCTGACCGAGTTCAAGCCGGTCAAGGCCGGCAAGCGGAAGCACATGTTTTTCGACCTGGCCGACCCGGCCAAGCGGATCGAGGCCGACCTGCTGGCCGCCCTCAAGATCATTGGCGAATTCCAGACGGACAACGACGTCACGCTCGGTCTCAACGAAAGCGAGGCCCTGCATGTGGCCAAAGTTCTCCGCCTGAAAGGTGCCGCCAAGAACCCGAAGGGATACGCCTCCCTGGCCGGAGCCATCCGCGAGAAGATGGGCGTTTCCGCCGTGGTCATTCACCCCGTGCAGTACGCCTGTGCGGCCAACGCCGAGGAGGAGGTCTTCGTCAACGGGCCCTACACCTCCAAGCCGAAGATCAGCACCGGCGCGGGAGACCACTTCAACGCCGGCTTTGCCATCGGTCGCCTGCTTGGATTGGGTCTGGCTCACTCGTTGCAGCTGGCCGTGGCCGCCTCCGGATTCTACGTCCGGCACGCCAACAGCCCGAACCGCGAGCAGCTGGTTCGGTTCCTGCAGACGCTGTAAAAGCCCTTTAAGCCCAAGCGGTCCGTTCTCGGCCTTCGTTAACCTGAGCGTTAACCGTTAAGGGGACCCCCGCGTTTCCTCCTTCTTCTAGGCTCGAGCTTTCTTGTACATCTCCAGCGCGCGGACGCGCTGCCGGGCATGGTCGACGATGGGCGCCGGATACTTCAGGGAATCCGCCTCAGGCACGTATTGGGCGATGAACTTGCCGTCCGGATCAAACCTCTCCGCTTGGCTGGTGGGGTTGAAAATCCGGAAATACGGCTGGGCATCGGTGCCCGTGCCGGCGGCCCATTGCCAACCCCCGTTGTTGGCGGCGAGGTCGCCGTCGAACAGTTTCTGCATGAAGTAACGCTCTCCCCACTGCCACGAAACCAGCAGGTCCTTGGTCAGGAACGAGGCAACGATCATCCGGAGCCGGTTGTGCATCCAGCCGGTGTGGTTCAATTGGCGCATGGCGGCATCGACGATGGGAAAGCCGGTGCGGCCTTCACACCAGGCCTGGAACAGGTCTTTTCGGTTTTCCCATTCGATCTGATCGTATTCACGACGGAAGGAGCCTTCGGCCACATGGGGAAATTCCCAGAGGATCTGCTTGTAAAAATCCCGCCAGAGCAGCTCCGAAATAAAAACGTCGATCTGCTTCTTGGCGGACGGATCTTCCGCGCGGGCCCGGCGGGCGGCCGCCAGGACCGTGCGTACGGAAATGGTTCCAAAGCGGAGGTGGGGGGAAAGGCGGGAGGTGGCGTCGGCATGGGGAAAGTTACGAACCGAGTCGTAACGACGAAGATTTTTGGCGGCAAAGTCCCGCAGGAGCTGCTGGGCCACCTTTTCCCCGGCCGGGGGTAGGGGAATGTCGCAAGGCTCGAGGCCCAACTGTTTGATTTCCGGAAGGGGAATCCCTTTCACCTTGCTCGGGCCGGTTAGTTTGGCGGGTTTTGGCAGAGGATCGTGGGGTGGAATCGCCTGCGCCGCCCGGGAATAAGGCGTAAAAACCGTGTAAGGGCCGCCGGCGGCCCGCTGGACTTTTCCAGGCGGATGAATCATCAGGTCTTCACAGGCCTCTATTTCGAGCCCCTCTTCCTTAGCCATCCTTACAACCTTTTCATCGCGTTTGCGTGAAAACGGCTCCACGTCTTTGTTGAAGAATATTTTTTTCGCCCCGATTTCCCTGGCCAAGGATCGAAGCTCCATTTCAGGCTGTCCCTTTCGGAATATTAAGGTTGTCCCGAGATGGGAAAGATTGGCCGCAAGGCTCCGCAAGCACTCCAACAGGAAGGCGGTGCGCCGGGATCCGGTGTCCTTGGCGGCCAGGATAGCCGGATCAAATACAAAAACGCCCACCACCGGAGCGCCGGATCCGGCCGCGCGGTGCAGCGCGGTGTGGTCGGAAACACGGAGATCCCGCCGGAACCAAACGATCACGGGCGCGGCGGCCATGAATTTTTTCTAGCGCGGCGGGAGTCGCGGGCACGCGCAAAGATTTTTGTCCGTGTTTTTCAGAGGGAAAAACGGGTTTTTTATGTCCAAAATGTTTGTCAAGCGTTGTCCCGAAAAAAAATTTTGCGAAAAATAAAAATTCCTCTTGCCGAATTTTTTTTGAATGCGAATTATGCACCTCCCCCTCGAAAAAATTAAATGGAGACGTACAAAGCATGAACAATCCCCCGGAAGTATGGGTCAAGGTGTGCCGTGAGCTTGAAAAGGTCATCTCGCCAGACGCCCTCAATCGCTGGTTTTCGTCCATTATTCCCCTGAGCTATGACTCCGGCCGCCTCGTCCTCGGCGTTGAAAACGCCATTTACCAGTACTGGATCGAGGAGAACTACCTGAACCAGCTCCGAGAGTGCGCCACTTTGGCCATGGGCCGGGAGGTGAAGATCAGCTTTGAAATCGTGGGCTCCAAGGATCGTCCCATGCCCACCGCCGAGGACCAGCTCCTCCAAGCCGAGGGGAAGGAAAAGTCCAAGCCCTTCTCCGGCGAGCTCGTCAGCCGGTACACCTTTGAATCCTTTGTGGCCGGGGTGAACAGCCAGTTTGCCCACGCGGCGGCCCAAGCCGTGGCCGATGCCCCTGCCCGCACCTACAACCCCCTCTTCATTCATGGCTCCGTCGGGCTGGGCAAAACCCACCTCCTGCACGCCATCGGGCACCGGATCATGCACAAGAAGAAGGGGGCGAAGATCGTTTATGTGACCTCCGAGCAGTTCACCAACGAGTTCATCTCGGCCATCCAGCACGGGGAGCTGGTGAAGTTTCGCCGGCGTTTCCGGCAGGCAGACTGCCTCCTCATCGATGACGTGCAGTTCTTTGCCGGCAAGGATCGCTCCCAGGAGGAGTTCTTCCATACCTTCAACGCCCTGTTCGACGGCAACCGGCAGATTGTCCTTTCGAGCGACAGTCCTCCCGGCGAGGTCGCCAACCTGCAGAAGCGTCTCGTCTCCCGCTTTGAGTGGGGGCTAAGCGCGGAACTCCAGTCGCCTGACATCGAGACCCGCATGGCCATCTTGCGAAAGAAGACGTCCTCCATGCAGGTTCGCCTCGGTGAATCCGTCCTTCACTTCATCGCCGAGCGCGTGAAGACCAACGTGCGGCGCCTGGAGGGCGCACTGAACCGCGTCGCCGCCTGGGCGGCCTTGCATGACCGGCATATCACGCCGGCCCAGGTTGAGGAACTCCTCAAGGATTTCATCCAGCAGGAGACCAAGCCGATTGTCACCATCGAGCTGATCCAGCGCCGCGTGGCCGAGGGCTTCGACCTTCGCGTGGCCGACATGACCAGCAAGCGCCGCCCGGCGCACATTGCCCTGCCGCGTATGGTGGCGATGTATCTCAGCCGGAAAATGACCGGAAAAAGCCTGCAGGAGATCGGCGAGTCGTTCGGCGGGCGGGATCACGGCACCGTGCTCCATGCGTGCAAGACGATCACCTCGAGGATGCAGAGCGATGATCGCCTCCAGCAGATGGTCGGCATGCTGACCCACAAGCTCGAAGAGCCTGTGGATCGGTAAGCAGCATCCAGCAAGCTTCCGATAGGGCGGCCAGTTCTTTGGCCGCCCTATTCATTTATGAAAGTTCCTTTCCTCGTCAGGTCTTTGTCGATGGAAACAGCGGTCCCTTTTGTCAAAAGCGTCTTATCCGCACCACCATGGCGTTGCGCCCTATCTGCTCTTTTGTTGGCAGTTGTCCCCCCACTTATCCCGCGTTGTTTTGGTGGAAATCACCTGATGCTCCCACTTTGCCAACCGCTACAGAGAGGAATTCAAACGCCCTGTGAACATGCGAGCAACCCGGCGGGGTTTGCCGTGAGGATTTTTCCGTGGAACCAACAAGGGCGACTTCAGACCCGACCTATGCACGAGTTATCCGGCCCGCAAGAATTTCAGCCTGTGGGAGTTGTGCCGAATCTCTTCACTTATCCACCTGATTATGATTAAGGTGTACTTGATTCTTTTTTCCCCTATCTCAATCTCCTGATTCCAAGACAGCCATGAAACTTGTCCTGCAAAAACAAAAGTTCCTCAATGCCCTTTCGTCCGTCCAAAACATCGTCAGCACACGTACGCCGATCGGGATCCTCAACAATCTGCTTTTGCGGGGAGCGGGCTCCAATCTTACGGTGGCCGCCACCGATCTGGATATCGGCATTCGCACCTCCTGCGAGGCCGGAGTGGAGAAGCCAGGCGCGGTCACGTTGCCTGCCCGGCGCCTTTTTAGCATCATCCGCGAGCTTCCTTCCGAGGAACTCACCTTGGATGTCGACAGCAAGCTGGGTGCGACGATCCGCTGCGGGGCCGCCTTTTTCCGGATCATGGGAATGCCTGAGGAAGAGTTTCCCGCCATTCCGGATTTTCCCGCCAAGGGCGGCGACAAGAACCCGATCTACAAGATCGAGCAGAAAGTCCTCAAGGAGCTCATCAAGCGCGTTTCCTATGCCATGTCGGCCGATGAAAAGCGTTACGTGCTCAACGGCCTCCTCGTTTGCCTCAAGGACGGAAAACTCACCTTGGTGGCCACGGATGGCCGGCGACTGGCCTTGGCCGACCAGGAGCTGGATTTTCCCAAATCGGGCGAAAAGGAGTTTATCCTGCCCGCCAAGGCCGTCTTGGAACTCCAACGTCAGCTTGGCGACAAGGACGAGGTTTCTTTTGTGGTTTTGGAAAACCAGATTTTGTTTCAATTCGGAACCACCCTGATTGCCGCCAAGATGGTGGAGGGAAATTATCCGAATTACCGACAGGTGATCCCGGCCGAGGCCAAGGAACGGGTGACCCTGGAGCGGGAGCTTTTCTTAAACTCCGTCCGCCGCGTGGCTTTGCTTTCCAGCGAAAAGTCCAACTCGGTGAAGCTCACCTTTACCAAGAACAATCTGGAGATCGCGGCCAACACTCCTGATGTGGGTGAGGCGCGTGAGGCGATCCCGGTCCAGTACAAGGGCAAGGATTTCACGATGGCCTTCAACCCCGAATTTTTGGCCGACCCCCTCAAGAACATCGAGGGGGATACGGTTCATTTCGACTTTATTGACGAACTCAGCCCCGGGGTGATCCGCTACAGCAAGCCGTTTCTCTATGTGATCATGCCCATGCGCACGGCCTGAGCCGGTCGGCGTGCTTCGCCGGCTCCGCCTAACTTCGTTCCGTTGCCATTCGTCCCTTGATCTGGAGGGGCTCGGCTCCCGCGTCCTGCTGTCCGGCCCAAACGGCCGGGGAAAAACCAGCATTCTTGAGTCCGTTGCAATTCTGGCGCGGCTTCGGTCGTTCCGTACCGGAGCCCTGCGGGATTTGGCTCGGCACGCGGCGGATGGTTGGCGTGCCGAGGCATCGTGGGCGGACGAGGCCGGCCCGGTCCGGCTGGCCGTTGTCTGGCGCGGCCAGGGGCGGGAGCTGGAAATCGACGGCCGTACCGGCGCCACCACCGACGAGTTTTGGGGAAGGGCCTTGGCGGTCGTCGCCCACGGCGGAGACACCATCATGCTGGATGGCGGGGCCAGCGAACGCCGCGCCGGGTTCGACTTGCTGCTTGCCGAGCTTGACCCGCACCGGCTCTCGGATCTGCGCCGGCTCAAAGAGATTGCGAGACAACGCGGCGCCCTCTTGCGCCATCCAAAGCCCTCCCGGGAGGAGTGGGAGGCTTGGACCACGCAACTGGCCGAACTTGGGGAAGTTCTCCGGCCGGCGCGCGAGGGCTTGGCGGAAGTCTTGCGGCCCTATTTGGAGAAGTCACACCGGGACCTGGCAGGGGGTGCGGAAAAGCTTTCGGTGCGATACCAACCCGCCGATCCTGTGCCGGCTGGCGGGGCGAACCGCCAGCGTTTGTGGGAGCGGGAGCGGGAGCGGGGACTGAATTTGGCCGGACCGCAGCGGGATGATTGGGACTTTAGTCTGGCCGGCAAAAGCCTCGCCAAGTTTGGATCCGAGGGCCAACGGCGGACGGGATGCCTGGCCGTGAGGCTCGCGGAACTGGAGCTGATCCGGGAAAAGCGCAAACGCACGCCTGTGCTTTTGGTGGACGACGCCCTCAAGGAGCTGGATGCCGCGCGGCGCGAAGCCTTTTGGAGGGCGGTGCCGGAATCGGTCCAGGTGTTATACGCCACGGCCCACGATCGGCCGGATGGGAGCAGCGGTTCGTGGGTTATTCTTGAGATCTCCCCCGGCGCGGCGCGTCGGGCGGAGTCCTGAGCCTTGCCAAGGCGCCGGGCGAACCGATACGCTCCTCGCCCCTTTGAACACAAAACTTTTAAGGAGCTAAGCCATGGCCACTGAAGTCGGACCCGTAAAAACCGTGGAGGTTGCCCCTCTGCGGCCCCTGAACATCCCCAACCGCCTTGCCCCGACTCCCACGCAAGGGCCTAAATATCCGGTAAAGGTCAAAAACGCCGCCGGGCAGGAGGTCACACTGGCCGATCCGGTCATGACCCGGGCCCTGGTGGCGCTGATGGACACGCATGCCGTGATCGGGGGAGCCGCCTGTCACTGGGGTGGCCCCGCGGCCCTGGCGGAAATCATGTCCGCCATCCACGGGATCATGTTCGGGGCAAAGGGCCGGCCGTGGCACGAGGCCTATCACTTCGTCAACGACGCCGGGCACACGGAGAACGGGGTCTACGCCCTGCGTGCGCAATACGGTTTCGACGGCATGACCTTCGACGACCTGAAAAAATTCCGCGGCATCCAGAGCAAGCTGACCGGCCACGGCGAAAGCCATCTCAATCCCCAGGGAGTCTTCATCAGCAATGGGCCGCTGGGTTCCGGCATTCCCGTGGCGCAGGGCCTGGCGCTCGGCGACAAACTGGCGCAGAGGGACCGGTTGACGTTTTGCGTGATTTCCGACGGAGCCTGCATGGAGGGGGAGGCAAAGGAGGCCCTTGCGGCGATTCCCGGTCTGGCCGGGCGGGGCGAGCTGAACCCGTTCGTGCTCGTCGTTTCCGACAACGACACCAAGCTCTCCGGTCGGATCTCCAAGGACAGCTTCACGATGGAACCTTCTTTCGCGGCGATGGCTCCGCTGGGGTGGAACGTGCGCCATGTGCAGGAGGGGCAGGATCTGCAAAAAGTTTTCCTCGCCGTCGAGCAGGCGGTGGCCGAGGCGAAAGGTGATCCCCGTCGGCCGGTTTGTCTCTGGGTGAAGACCATCAAGGGATTCGGAGTGAAGGAGACGGAGAAGAGCTCCTCGGGTGGACACGGCTTTCCGCTGAAGGACGGCGAAAAAATCGTGGAATTCGTGAACGAGATCACCGGCGGCAAGACTCCCGCGGAGTTGGCCGCCTGGGCACAGTCATTGCGCAAGGCGTGGGAGGAAAAGCAGGCCGCCAAGAAAAACGCGCCGGCTCCAACGGCGCCGCCGGTGAAAAAGGAAAAGGTGCAAGCCGGATTTTCGCGCGCCATGACGAAGGCGGCGCAAGAAGGGCTGCCGGTGGTTTCGATCAGTGCCGACTTGCCGGGTTCCACCGGGGTGGCGGCGTTTCAAAAGGCGGTGCCGGGCCGGTCCTTCGATATCGGCGTGGCGGAGGCCAACATGATCAGCACCTGCGCGGGCCTGGCAAAAACGGGCTTTTTGCCGGTGGCTGACACCTTTTCCCAATTCGGCATCACCAAGGGAAATCTCCCGATCATCATGGCGGCGCTCTCCCAGGGGCCGATCGTGGCGGCCTTCACCCATGCCGGATTTCAGGATGCGGCCGATGGAGCTTCCCATGAGGCCACGACCTACTTTGCCGCGGTCTCCTCGATTCCCCACACGCTGGCGATTTCCGTCAGCTGCTCGGAGCAGGCCGATGCGCTCATGTTGGAATCCTTCCGGCGCCTGGCCAGGGAGCGGCAAGCGGGCAAGGACGGCGAAAACGCGATCTTCTTCGCCGGGCGGGAGGATTTTCCGGCTCGGGTCGGGGATCGGCCCAACGGATATCCGTGGGGCAAAGCGGAAGTCCTGCGGAAGGGCAAGGATGTGACCTTGGTGGCTTGCGGTCCGATGGTGCCCCTGGCGCTAGAGGCGGCCGAGTTGTTGGCCAAGGACGGTAAGCAGGCTTCGGTCATCGACAATCCTTTCGTGAATCGTCCGGATCTGGACACGATTGGCCGGGCCTTGTCGGAAACCGGGGGGCGACTGGTTACAGCGGAGGATCACCAGATTGTCGGTGGCATGGGGGCTATGCTCGTGCACGCCCTGAACCTGGCCGGAATCGGCGTGAAGAGTGCGGCCATCGGCATGCGGGGTGAATTTGGCCGCTCTGCCTACAGCGCCCGCGAGCTCTATGATCACTTTGGCATGGGTCCGAAACATATCGTCGAGGCGGCCCGGAAACTTTGCCGTTGAAACAAACAGGCGGGCGCAGGGGCGCGGCTTGGGCAGCGGGAATCTGGCTGGTGGGCGGGATGTTGGGGTGGGGGGGGCCCCAGATTTACGTGGTGGAGTCCGGGAAATCCGAATCAACTCCCGAATTGATCCTGGTGGAAAAGGAGGCGACCCAAGGCGGCTCCAGCACGCTGGTGGAGCCCGGAGGGGCAGAGAAAAAAATCTCCACAGATAAAATCATCGCACGGCTCACCCCCGTGCCGGCCCGAGGATCCAAGGTGGACCGCAAAACCGCCGTTGCCGCCATCAACGCGCTGCTGGAGGCCAAGGCAAGGGCGGCGGCGCTGGAGCGAACCCTCCAGGAGGAAGTGGAGAAGTGGAAAAAAATTCTCGATCAACTTCCCAGCGAACAGGATCCCGAAGCCCTCAAAAAAGCGGAGGCCGCGTTTGCGGAAACGTTAAGTAAAGCGATGCCAAAGCCGTACGACCCGGCAGCCTCCTACTCGCGGGAGGAGTTGGCCACGCAGCTGGCGGCTTTCGAGGGGGTGAGAAAAGAGTTTCCGGGAAGGGCCGAGGAAATCGACACGCAGGCCAAGCCCTGGAAGATCGAGCAATCCGAGATGGCGGCCGGAAAAAAGAAGCTTGAGGGAAGGTGGTTGATGCCCGACGAGTGGGAACGGGAGAAGGGCGCGCGACAAAAGGCGGCGCGGGAGGCTTTTTTGGCCAAACTGGAAATTCCCGAGGTCTCACCGATTCTGATCGGGCAGGGAATTCTCCTGGCGGCCGCCGGCCTCACCTTGGCGGCCGCATTGCTGGGGGCCAGTTTCCTCTTTCATGGCATCCTGGAATTCATCCGTCATCGGGCTTGGTGGAAGGGTTCGGCATGGACCCTGGCTGGGGCGGCCATCATCGCGGTGTTGGGAAAGGCGACGGGGCTGGTGTTGAGTTCCCCCCAGCCGCTGGGGGAGGGAAAAGCCGGAAATCCGGAACGAATCGAGGAAGTCTTCTGGGAGCAGGGGGGGGAAAAAACGCCCTTTCCCCAGGAGCTAAAAGTGATGGACGCCGACCTCAACGCTTGGTTTGCCAAGCGGCTAAGGTTTTCCCCCCTGAAGGTCACCGAGATCGCGGTTTTGGTCGCCGAGGGATGGGAGTTGGAGATGGAGGATGGAACGCTTCGACTGGATCGGACCGGGCGGCTTTTTGGGCGAAACTTTGTGCTTCGCCACGAGATGACCTTTAACCGCACGGAAAAAGGGGAAGATATCTACCGCATTGAAGCCACTTTGGGACTACTCCCCCTGCCCCCGGCCTTGGTGCTCCGATCCTGGAATGAGTGGACCCAAACCTTGGCCACGATGACTGCTGCCATCATGGCGGCGGATCACCTGACGCTGGAAAGGATCGAAAAAGGAGCGGTTGTTTTTTCGGGGAAGTAGACGTAGATCGCGACCGGAAGAGAGGTCTTCACCGAACGGGTTGAAAAACCCCGCAGCTCTGCGAGGATGACATGAAGGAGGCTTCCTAGGTATGGCAAAAAAAGGATCGGAATGGGCGGAACGGATCAAAACCGAGGTCCAGAAGGCGATCATTGGACAGGACGTGGTAATCGAGAGACTCTTGGTCGCCCTGCTCTCCAACGGGCACGTGTTGCTGGAGGGCTTGCCGGGACTTGCCAAGACCCTTTTGATCAAGAGCCTGGGCTCCGCCATGGGGCTGGAGTTTGAGCGGATTCAGTTCACCCCCGACCTCCTTCCCAGCGATGTGGTTGGCACGATGGTCTTCCAGCCCAAGGAGGGAAGCTTCCGTGTCCACAAGGGCCCGGTCTTTGCCAACCTACTCCTAGCCGACGAGATCAACCGCGCGCCCGCCAAGGTGCAGAGCGCCCTGCTTGAGGCCATGCAGGAGCGGCAGGTGACGATCGGCGGCGAGACCCACCAGCTTCCGCGGCCTTTCCTGGTGATGGCCACCCAGAATCCGCTGGAGCAGGAGGGAACCTATCCGCTTCCCGAAGCCCAGACCGACCGGTTTCTCTTCAAGCTGCTCGTCGATTATCCCTCTGAGCAGGAGGAGCGGGCGATGATGGATCGCTGGGGCCAGCTGACCCAGCAACCGAAACTTCAGGCCGTCTCTTCCGGGGAGGAACTCCTGACCCTTCGTGACCAGGTCGACGATGTGCACCTGAGTCCGCCCCTGCAGGCCTACATGCTGGCCCTGGTTCGGGCCACCCGCGAGGCGGCGGCGGGATCCGACGGGGGAACCAAAAGCGCGCCCAAGGTCTTGTCGTACGGGGCCAGCCCCCGCGCCTCGCTGGCCCTGGTGCAGGCGACCCGCGCTTTGGCGTGGCTGCATGGGATGGATCATGGAACACCGGAGGTGGTGCAGAATGTCTTTCTCGATGCCTTGCGCCATCGCGTGGGTCTCACCTACGAGGCGGAAGCGGAAGAAACCACAACCGACGAAATTCTTCAGGGGGTTCTGGAGCGCGTGCCGGTTCCCACGGGAGTTTAAGGAGGAGGTGGAGGAGATCTCCCGATGACGACCGTAACCGGTCCCGGCGAAACGGGCCGCAAGGCGCCGCTGGCCATGCTCCGGCGGCTGGAGTGGCGCGTGCGGATGGCGGCCGACTCTTTTTTGGGCGGTGAATACCGCTCCGCTTTCCGGGGCCGTGGCCGCGAGTTCGACCAGGTTGTCAAATACGAGTACGGGGACGACATCCGGGATGTGGATTGGAACGTCTCGGCCCGGCTGGGGGAACTGTACCGAAAAAAGTTCATCGAGGAGCGGGAACTCACCGTAATCCTGTTGCTGGAGGACACTCCTTCGCTGCAATTCGGCTCGGGCAGCCGGACCAAGCGGGAGGCCTTGCTGGAGATCGCCGGCCTTTTTGCGCTGACGGCAGCTGGCAATCGGGATCGCGTGGGCTTTTGGCACGCCACGCCGACAGGGCATGAGGTGAGGCAACCGGTCCGTGGAAGGGTGAACATTGTGCGGACAGCGGCCACCCTGCTGGGGCAACCGATACCCAAGCTTGAGGACGGTGCTGAGGTGGAGGTGGATTGGAAACTGTTTTTTCATGCCTTTCCCCGGCACAGCGTGGTGCTTTGGTTCGGGGATTTTCCCCCGCGGGCTCCCGGGATGGGCTGGGCGGCGCTGAAAAAAAGGTATGA
>Ga0214917_10005999_pt1 | contig 12774 bp, 13 predicted proteins | sample LL_1208_BB_MetaG_FD_177983 | JGI IMG/M metagenome (GOLD analysis project Ga0214917, IMG submission 177983) | Freshwater microbial communities from Lake Lanier, Atlanta, Georgia, United States - LL_1208_BB | ecosystem: Environmental > Aquatic > Freshwater > Lake | place: USA: Georgia | collected... | reverse complement strand
GCCCGACAGCTCGACCAGCTTGGCGGCCAGGCGCTCGGCATCGGGTACGTGGTAGTAGTTGGAGCAGTGGATCAGCCGGGCCACCTGATCCTGCAGCGCGGGCACCAGTTTGGGGTGCGCATGGCCCAGCGTGTTGACTGCGATGCCGGCCAGGGCGTCGAGGTAGCTCTTGCCGTTGACGTCCCACACGCGCACGCCGCGGCCATGCGACAACGCGATCGGCACGCGGCCGTAGGTGTTCATCGTGTGCGGCGATTTGGCTTCGATCGATGGGCTCATGCGGTCCTCACAAAACGAATCGGCCCAATGCATGTCGGGCCGTTGAGCGTTGATTTTAGGTGCATCGCACCATATCAATGCGCTCAAGATGTGATGCCACCGGACGAAGAAGAGGGTGTCGTAGAATATTGATGCACTGCAGCAACAGTCGATCCGGCCTCGCCTGCGACTCCCGCCGGACCGATCCCCACCGCGGCATGCATCCCACCGACCGATGGTCTCCAGCCACGCCAAGGAACTGTTCATCATGGGCATCACCCATGACGGGCGCACCTTTCGCCCGAGCGACTGGGCCGAGCGCCTTGCCGGCGTGATGAGCCAGTTCCGGCCCGGCGGCGCGAGCCCGGGCAGCCACCTGAGCTATTCGCCCTGGTGCGTGCCCAACGTGGTCAACGGCATCAAGTGCGTGATCGTGCAGCGCGAACTGCGCGACGCCGAACCGATGGCCTGGGACTTCGTCGTCAACTTCGCGCGCGACAACGAGTTGCAGGTGAGCGAGACGGGTGAGTTGCCCAAGCGCGCGTAAAGAAGCGCCCATGAAAAAACCGCCCGAAGGCGGTTCTTGTTTCTGCAGACAGCGCACCCGATTCAAACGGCGGGCAGGCAGGGCCGGCCCGGGCTGAACCTGACGTCGGTCAGGCTGCGGCGGCCAGGGCCTTGACCTTGGCGCTCAGGCGGCTCTTGTCGCGAGCGGCCTTGTTCTTGTGGAAGATGCCCTTGTCGGCCACCGTGTCCACGATGCTCTGGGCCTTGGCGAAGAGTTCGGTGGCCTTGGTCTTGTCGCCAGCGGCAACGGCCTTCTCGACGTTCTTCACCGCGGTGCGGTATCTGGAGCGCAGCGACGAATTCGCCGCGTTGAGCTTGACGTCCTGGCGCGCGCGCTTGCGGCCCGACGCCAGGCGCGGGTTCTTTTTCTTCGGTTTTCCTGAAGCCATGAAGCTTTCCTTGTGTGTTTGTGGATGTTGTCGGCAGAACCGCGCATTATAGCCAGCCGGCGCCAAGCGGCCCGTCGGACGCCCTCCAGGCGGTGCGGGCCGGTGCAGCGCCCGGTCGTGGCGGGGCTACACTCGCCGCCGTGAGCCTCTTCAAAGCCGCGTCCACCGTCTCGCTGCTGACCCTGGCCTCGCGCGTGACCGGGCTGGTGCGCGAGCTGCTCATGGCCTCGGTGTTCGGCGCGAGCGCCATGACCGACGCCTTCAACGTCGCCTTCCGCATCCCCAACCTGCTGCGCCGCCTGTTCGCCGAAGGCGCGTTCAGCCAGGCGTTCGTGCCGGTGCTGGCGTCGGTGCGCGAAACCGAAGGCGACGAGGCGACGCGGCAACTGATCGACCGCGTCTGCACCGTGCTGCTGTGGGCGCTGGTGCTCACCTGCGTGGCGGGTGTGGCCCTGGCGCCCGCGCTGGTCTGGCTGCTGGCCAGCGGCCTGCAGCGCGATCCGCAGGCGTTTGATGCGGCCGTGCTGATGACGCGCTTCATGTTCCCCTACATCGGCTTCATGTCGCTGGTGGCGCTGGCCGCCGGCGTGCTCAACACCTGGCGGCGCTTTGCGGTGCCGGCCGCCACGCCGGTGCTGCTCAATCTGTCGATGATTGCGGCCGCGGTGTTGGGCGCCCCGTGGCTGCAGGCCCGCGGCATCGAGCCGATTCTGGCGATGACCGCCGGCGTGATCGTGGGCGGCGTGCTGCAGCTCGCCGTGCAGTTGCCTGCGCTGGCGCGGCTGGGCCTGCTGCCGCGGCCGTCCGTGCGGCCCGCGCGCATCGGCGCTGCACTGGCCGACAGCGGCGTGCGGCGCATCCTCACGCTGATGCTGCCTGCGCTGCTGGGCGTGGGTGTGGCGCAGGTGTCGCTGATGATCAACACGCAGATCGCGTCGTGGCTTGCGCCGGGCTCGGTCAGCTGGCTCAGCTATGCCGACCGCCTGATGGAGTTTCCCACCGCCATGCTGGGCGTGGCGCTTGGCGTGGTGCTGATGCCGCAGCTGGCCTCGGCCCGCGCCGCTGGTCACGACGTGCGCTATTCGCAACTGCTCGACTGGGGCTTGCGGCTGGTGCTGGTGCTGGCGTTGCCCACGGCGGTGGCCTTGCTGCTGTTTGCCGCGCCGCTCGTGGCCACCGTGTACCACTACGGCGCCTTCACCGCACGCGACGTGGCGCAGGTGTCGATCGCGCTGTCGGGCTACGGCGCCGGGCTGCTCGGGCTGATCGCGATCAAGGTGCTCGCGCCCGGCTACTACGCAAGCCAGGACATCCGCACGCCGGTGCGCATTGCGGTGGCGGTGCTGGTGATCACGCAGCTGCTCAACCTGGTGCTGGTGCCGTGGCTTGCGCATGCGGGGCTGGCGCTCTCGATCGGCGTGGGCGCATTGATCAATGCGCTGTGGCTGCTGCGCGGCCTGCTGCAGACCGGTCGCTATCAGCCCGAAGCCGGCTGGATTCGCTTGTGTGTTCAGGTCGTGGTGGCCACCGGCGTGTTGGCGCTGGCGCTGTGGTGGGCGCAGGGCGCGTTCGACTGGGTGACCTTGCGGGTGCAACCCTGGCAAAGGATCGGCCTGCTGGCTGCCGTGCTCGCGGGCAGCACGCTGTTGTACTTCGGCACGCTGCGGCTGCTGGGCTTGCGTGTGGCGCAATTCGTGCGACGATAGGGCGCATGAGCTTCAGCCTGCCGGTCCGTGCGCCTTCGTCGCTTGACTACTTCGCCACGCTGGTGCGCGCTGACGAGGGCCTGCCGCTGCTCGAGGCCGCTGCCTGCATTGCGCAGGACACCTCACCGGGGCTGGACGTGCAGGCGGTGCTGGCCGAGGTTGATGCACTGCTCTCGCGACTCAAGCGCAAGCTGCCTGCCGATGCCGCGGGCATGCACAAGCTCCGCGTGCTCAACGCTTTCTTCTTCGGCGAGCTCGGCTTCGGGGGCAATGTCAACGACTACTACGCGCCGGCCAACAGCTACCTCAACGAAGTGCTGCGCACGCGGCGCGGCATTCCGATCTCGCTGTCGGTGCTGTGGCTCGAACTCGCGCGCGGCCTGTCGCTGCAGGCCGACGGCGTGGGCTTTCCCGGGCACTTCATGGTCAAGGTGCGGCTGCCGCAGGGCCAGGTGGTGCTCGACCCCTTTACCGGCGAATCGCAGTCGCCCGAGCAGCTGTCCGAGCGGATTGCGGCATTTCGCCCCGATGGCGCATGGCGCGAGGAAACCGAGGTGCCGCTGGCGCTGTACCTGCAGCCGGCCAGTGCGCGCGAGATGCTGGCGCGCATGCTGCGCAACCTGCGCGAGATTCATCGCAGCAGCAACGACATGGCGATGTGGTTCGCGGTGCAGGACCGCCTGATCGTGCTGCTGCCACAGGCCTGGGCCGAGTACCGCGAACGCGGGCTCATGCACGCATCGCAAGGCCGGCTCGCGCAGGCGGTGCAGGACGTGCAGACCTATCTGGCGCAGCATCCGCGCGCGCCCGATGCGGCCACGCTGCACGAGCAGCTCGCGCGCTGGCGCAGCGGCTGAGCGCCCGCGCCCGGCGGGTTGGTCAGGACACGGTGACTGCGGCGCCTGCGCCGCGCTCGGCGATGGCGCCGATGCGAAACACCTGCTCGCCCTGATCGCGCAAGGTTTGCGCGCAGGCTTGTGCGTGTTCTTCCGCGACCACCACCACCATGCCGATGCCGTTGTTGAAGGTGCGGTTCATTTCGTGATCGGCGATGCCCGCGGTGCGCTGCAGCCACGCAAACAGCTCGCTTTGCGGCCAGCTGCCCTTGACCAGATGGGCCGCCGTTCCCTCGGGCAGCACGCGCGGAATGTTCTCCAGCAGCCCGCCGCCGGTGATGTGGGCAAGCGCCTTGACCGGATGCGCGGCCAGCGCGGCGAGCACCGGCTTCACATAGAGCCGCGTGGGCGCCATCACCGCCTGGCGAAACGGCTGCCCGTCGAGCGTCCCGGGCAGCTGCGCGCCCGCGCGCTCGATGCACTTGCGCACCAGCGAAAAGCCGTTGGAATGCACGCCACTTGATGCGAGCCCGAGCACCACGTCGCCGGGCCGCACATCGCGGCCGCTCAGGATCTTCGACTTCTCGACCGCGCCCACGCAAAAGCCCGCGAGGTCGTATTCACCCGCAGGGTACATGCCGGGCATCTCGGCGGTTTCGCCGCCGATCAGCGCGCAGCCGGACTCTTCGCAGCCGCGCGCGATGCCGCCGACCACGGCCGCCGCAGTGTCCACATCGAGCTTGCCGCAGGCAAAGTAGTCGAGAAAGAACAGCGGCTCGGCGCCCTGCACCAGCACGTCGTTGACGCTCATCGCGACCAGGTCGATGCCCACCGTGTCGTGCATGTTCCACTCGAATGCGAGCTTGAGCTTGGTGCCCACGCCGTCGGTGCCCGACACCAGCACCGGCTCGCGGTAGCGCTTGGGCACCTCGAACAGCGCACCGAAGCCGCCGATGCCGGCCAGGACGCCCTCGCGCATCGTGCGGCGCGCCAGCGGCTTGATGCGCTCGACCAGCGCGTCGCCGGCATCGATGTCGACGCCGGCATCCTTGTAGGAGATCGGTGGGGCCGCGGGCGGCGAGGAATCAGGCATGGGAAGGCGGAGGTCGGAAGGCCTTGCGTGCTGCAGGGTCGCGCGCAGGGTGGGCGTTTGTAGAATCGAGGTTTATTCTACGTTTCGGCGCCAGGCCTCGGCGCATGGGCCCGCCGCGGCGGTGCAAACCTGGCGGCGTTGTCTGCCGGCACCACCACTGCGCTTGCCTCACGCCGCTGGCACCACCCGTTTTCATGTCCCTGAGCCCGCTTCAGAGCCGCAGCCTCGCATGGAGCGCGATCGCGCTGGCCACGGTGTGGCTGCTGTGGGCGCTGGGTGCGGTGCTCACCCCGTTTGCCGTGGGCGCGATCGCGGCCTACGCGCTGGCGCCGCTGGTGGCGCGCCTGAGCGACGGCGAATCGCCGCGCGGCTGGGGCTGGCCGCGCTGGGTGGCGGTGCTGCTGGTCGAGCTGCTGTTCTTCCTTGCGCTGGCCGGGGTGCTCGCACTGCTGGTGCCGATCGTCGCGCGCGAGCTGCCGCTGCTGCGCGAAAAACTGCCACAGTTGTTTGACCAGATCTCGCGCCAGCTGCAACCGTGGCTTGCGCGCACGGACCTGCCGCTCACGCTCGACATGGCCGCACTGCGCGCGATGCTGGTCGAGTACCTCAATGCCAACTGGCAGGATGCGGGCCGCTCGCTGCTGTCGTCGGCGCGGCTGGGCGGCAGCGTCGCGCTCGCGGTGCTGGGCAACCTGGTGCTGATTCCGGTGGTCATGTTCTACCTGCTGCTCGACTGGGATGCGCTGGTGGCGCGGGTGCGCGGCATGCTGCCGCCGCGCCTGCGCCCTGCGGTGGGCAGCTTTGCGCACGAGTGCGACGAGGTGCTCGGCCAGTACCTGCACGGCCAGCTCATGGTGATGGGGCTGATGGCGCTGTTTTACGCAGTGGGCCTGTCGTTGTTCGGCCTTCACATCGCGCTGCCGGTGGGGGTGTTCACCGGGCTCGCGATGTTCGTGCCCTATCTGGGCTTCGGGCTGGGCCTGCTGCTCGCGCTGATCGCGGGCTTGCTGCAGTTCGAGCCGGTCACCGCGCTGCTGATGGTGGCGCTGGTGTTCGGGCTGGGCCAACTGGTGGAGAGCATGCTGCTTACGCCGCGGCTTGTGGGCGAGCGCGTCGGACTGCATCCGCTTGCGGTGATCTTTGCACTGCTGGCCTTTGGCGAGCTGTTCGGCGTCGTCGGCGTGCTGGTCGCGCTGCCGGCCAGTGCGGTGCTGCTGGTGGCCTTGCGCCGCCTGCGTGCGCAGTACCTGCAAAGCAACCTGTACCGGGGCGAATGAAGCAGATCGCGCTGGACATCGGCCTGTCGCGCGTGCCCACGCTGGCCAACTACCAGCCGGGTACCAACGAGGCGGCGCTTGCCCACCTGCGGCTGTGGAGCCAGAGCCCCACGCGCTCGCCGGTGCCCACCTACCTGTGGGGCGAGCGAGGCAGCGGCAAGACGCACTTGCTGCAGGCGGTGGCCGAAGCACTGCGCGAGCAAGGCGCGCGCACCGGCTGGATCACCCCGTACGACCCGGTGCCGCCGGCGTTCGACGAGGGCTGGGCCGCAGTGCTGCTCGACGATGTGCACGCGTTCAGCGCCGGGCAGCAGCATGCGGCCTTCAGCTGGTTCGTGCAGGCGCAAAGCCTGCAGCGCGGCGTGCTTGCTGCCGGGGCGCTGCCGCCGGCCGACCTGCCCTTGCGCGAAGACCTGCGCACCCGGCTCGGCTGGGGCCATGTGTTCGAACTGCAGGTGCTGCACGAGGCCGAGCGCCGTGCGGTGCTGCGCCGTGCTGCCGATGCGCGCGGCCTGTTCCTGAGCGACGAGGTGATGGACTACATGCTGCACCGCTTCTCGCGCGACCTCGGCAGCCTGATGGAACTGCTGCAACGTCTGGACGGTTATGCGCTGCGGACCCAGCGCGCGCTGACCGTGCCGCTGATCCGCGCGATGCTGGAGGACGAATGAACGCCGCCGTGCCGGGCGACGGCCGTCCGCGGCTTGCGCTGTTCGACCTCGATCACACGCTGCTGCAGGTCGACTCCGACCATTCGTGGGGCGTGTTCACCACGCAGATCGGCTGGACCGATCCGCTCGCGTTTGCCGAGCGCAACGATGCCTTCTACCGCGATTACAAGGCCGGCACGCTCGACATCCACGAGTACGTGCGCTTTGCCACCGAAGCGGTGCGCGAGCGCGGCCCGCAGCAGGCCGAGGTGGCGCATGCGCGCTTCATGCAGGAGGTGGTGCTGCCCGCGGTGCCCGATGCCTCGCTGCAACTTGTGCGCGGCCATCGCGAGGCCGGCGAGATCACGCTGATCGTGACCGCCACCAACGAATTCGTGACCGCCCCGATCTCCGAACTGTTCCTGGTTGATGAACTGATCGCGGTGCGGCTGGCGCGCGACGAACGCGGCTGGATCACCGGCGAGATCGACGGCGTACCCTCGGCGCGCGAAGGCAAGGTCACCCGCATGGAGCAATGGCTGGCCGCGCGCGGTTGGAACTGGGCCGATGTGCACACCACCTTCTACAGCGACTCGATCAACGACCTGTCGCTGCTCGAGCGGGTGGACATGCCGGTGGCCACCAACCCCGATGCGCGCCTGCGCGAGCTCGCGCTGTCGCGTGGCTGGCGCGTGCTCGACCTGTTTGAAAAGAAATGAATGATCAAGAAACTGATTGACAAGCTGCTGGGCAAGCCCGCTTCGGCCAAGCCGCGCTTTGGCAAGCGCACCGAGGTTGGCGCCGAGGTGCATGGCATCGACGTCTCGCTTGTTGACGAGCGCGCGGCCAATGTGGTGCGCACGCTGCAGCAGGCCGGTCACCAGGCCTACATCGTCGGTGGCGCCGTGCGCGACCTGCTGCTGGGCTTGCGCCCCAAGGATTTCGATGTGGCCACCGATGCCACGCCCGAGCAGGTCAAGTCGCTGTTCCGGCGCGCCTTCATCATCGGGCGGCGTTTTCGCATCGTGCATGTGGTGTTCGGCCGCGGCCGCGAACATGAAGTCATCGAGGTGTCGACCTTCCGCGCCTATCTGGATAACAGCGCCGCCGAGGCGGTCAGCGGCAACGAGAAGACCAGCAAGAGCGAGCTCGCCGGCATGAAGCATGCGGTGGATTCCAGCGGCCGCGTGCTGCGCGACAACGTCTGGGGTCCGCAGGAAGAAGACGCAACACGGCGCGACTTCACCATCAACGCGATGTACTACGACCCGCAGACGCAGCGCGTGATCGACTACCACGGCGGCATCGCCGATGCGAAGAAGCGGGTGATCCGCATGATCGGCGACGCTGCGACGCGTTACCGCGAAGACCCGGTGCGTGTGATCCGCGCGGCGCGCTTTGCTGCCAAGCTCGCTGCGCTCGGTTTCCAGCTCGAGGCGAAGACGGCCGCCGCGCTGCGGCCGGCGTTGCCGCTGCTGGCCGAGGTGCCGCAAAGCCGCCTGTTCGACGAGATGCTCAAGCTGCTGCAGACCGGCCATGCGATAGCCAGCATTGCGCAGCTCAAGGGGCTGTCGCTGTCGCGCGGCATTTATCCGCTGCTCGATCTGGTGGTCGAGCGTGCCGGCGAACCGTTTGTGCAGGCTGCCCTGCAGGACACCGACCGCCGCGTGGCCGAGGGCAAACCGGTGGCGCCGAGCTTTCTGCTGGCGTGCGTGCTGTGGTCCGATGTGCGCGAGGGCTGGCAAAAGCGGGTGGCGCGCAACGACGCGCCGGTGCCCGCGTTGCAGGAAGCGATTGACGAGGTGTTCGATGCGCGCATCGGCGATGTGTCGGGGCGCGGCAAGCTCGGCGCCGACATGCGCGAGATCTGGATGATGCAGCCGCGCTTTGAGCGGCGCGTGGCCGGCACCGCGCGCAGCCTGGTGGAGCAGCCGCGCTTTCGCGCCGGCTTTGACTTCATGCGGCTGCGTGCCGATGTCGGCGAGGTCGACGAGGCGCTGGCCGACTGGTGGCAGGAATACAGCATGGCCGACGAAGGCGCGCGCGACGACCTGATCGCGCAGGTGCGCGAAGAACAGCAGTCGCGCGGCGCGTCGGGCCGGCCGCGCAAGCGCCGCCGTCGTGGTGGACGCGGCAAGGGTGGCGCCAGCGACGGCAGCGGTGATGGCGGCGGCCCGGCACCGGCCGGCGGAGGCGGCAGCGACGCATGACCCTGGCCTATGTGGCGCTGGGAGCCAATCTGGGCAATGCGGCGCGTCAGGTGCAGGAGGCGATCGGCTGGCTGGGTGAATTGCCGCAGACGCGGCGGCTCGCACAGTCATCGCTCTATCGCAGCGCGCCGGTTGGTGCGCAAGGGCCCGACTTCATCAATGCAGTGGTGGCGCTCGACACTGCTCTGGCGCCACTGGAACTGCTGCACGCGCTGCAGGCGCTCGAGCAGCGCGCGGGCCGCGAACGCCCGTACCCCAATGCGCCGCGCACGCTCGATCTCGATTTGCTGATGCACGGGCAGACCGAATGCCGCAGCGAGACCCTCACGCTGCCGCATCCGCGCCTGCGGCAGCGCGCCTTCGTGCTGCGGCCGCTGCACGAGATTGCGCCGCAGCTTGTGGATGCGCGCTGGCTCGACGCGGTGCGCGATCAGGCGATCGAGCGGCTCGCCGACCCCGCCGCGTGATCAGCGGATGGCGGCGTCACGCTGGCGCTGCACGTCCAGCGGCGTGACCTCGGGTGCCACGTTGCCCCAGGCGTTGCGGATGTAGGTGAGCACTGCCGCGGATTCGATGTCGTTGAGGGTCAGCATGAACGGTGGCATGCCGTGCGGCAGCGGCGCGGTGCGGGTCGATGGGCCGTAGCCGCCGTACAGCAGCGACTGCAGCAGGTTGTGGCTGTTCTCCATCAACACCGAACGCTGTCCTGCCAGCGCAGGGAACGCGCCGGGCAGACCCTCACCCTGCTTGCCGTGGCAATCGGCGCAGTGCCGTTCGTAGATCGCTGCCCCGCTTTGCATCAACCGCGTGTCGGGCGCGCGCGGCGCGAGCGCCACCGCTTCATCGGTGGCGGGCAGGACGCTGAGCGACTTCAGATACTGCCCCATGGCCACCAGATCGACATCGCTAAAGTGCTGGGTGCTGTGCAGCACCACCTCGGCCATCGGGCCTTGGGCGCTGCCGCGCGGCGCACGCCCGCTGCGCAGCAGCCGCGCCACGTCTTCGGCTGACCACTGCTGCACGCCCGCTTCGTCGATCGAGCGCAGCGAGGGCGCATGCCAGAGGCCGTCAGGCATCAGCGCGCCGGCGAAGCGCCGGTCGTCGTTGGCGGCACCGAAGCGGTTGCGCGGCGTGTGGCAGCTGCCGCAGTGGGCCAGCGTCTGCACCAGATAGGCGCCGCGGTTCCATTCGGCACTGCGCTGCGGCTCGGGCGACCACGGCGCGGGGCTGAAATACAACCACTGCCAGACCCGCAACGCAGCTTGCGTGCTGTAGGGCCAGCGCAGCGTGTGCGCGCGGTTGGCTTGCTCCACCGGGCGCAGTTGCATCAGGTAGGCGAACAACGCGTCTGAATCCTCGCGCCGGATGCCGGTGAAGGCTGGATACGGAAACGCCGGGTAGAGCAGTCGCCCGTCGCGCGAGCGGCCCTCGTGCATCGCGTGCCAGAAGTCATCGGCGCTCCAGCCACCGATGCCGGTCTTGCGCTCGGGCGTGAGGTTGCCGGCATACACATCGCCGAACGGTGTGGCCACGGCGCGTCCGCCTGCATACGGCGCGCCGCCGGGCGCGGTGTGGCAGTAGGCGCAGTTGCCTGCGCGCGCGAGGTAGGCACCGCGCTCGACCGGGGTCAGTGAATCGCTGTCGTCAAGCGGCCGGCCGAGTCGCTCGACCGGTACCTCGGGTGTGACGGGCTTGTTGAGCGATGACAGGTCGATGTCGCCGTAAAACGTGAGCCACAGCAGCGCCATGATCATCACCGCTAGCATCGGCAGCAGCCGGCGCGTAGCCGACGGCCGCGGGAACGGCGGCTCCGGCACGCGCAGCGGGGGGCGGTTCATCGCGTAGCCAGCACCGAACCGCAGCGCAGCGGCGGCTCGGCCTTGAGTTGTGCGGCCGGCCGGGCTGGAACGGGCGCGGGTTGTGCCGACAGCCACAGCGACAGCGCATGGATGTCGGGCAGCGTGAGCTTTTGTGCGATCTCGGCCATGCAGTCGGGCGCATGGGCGCGACGCTGCCCGGCTCGCCAGGCGCCGAGCTGTGCGCTGAGGTAGTCGCGCGGCAGGCCGAGCAGACCCGGCGTGGCCGGCAGCACGCCGGTGAGCGTGGCGCCATGGCACGCGGTGCAGGCCGGCAGGCCCCGTGCCGCATCGCCGCGCAGGGCCAGTGCCTCGCCCGCGGCGGCCGCGCTGCGTTCGGTGGCGCTCAGCGGCAGCGGTGGCGGATAGGGTACCTGCTGATCCGCGAAGTGCTGCGCAATGCGCATCAGGTAGTCGTCGGACAGTGGCTGCAGCAAGCGGTTCATCAGGCCGTAATGGCGACGCCCGTCGCGAAAGTGCTGCAACTGGTGGAACAGGTATCCGGCGGGTTTGCCTGCGAGCCTTGGGTAGTAGCCATCGGGCCCGGCGCGCCCCTGCTCGCCATGGCAGACGGTGCAGGCGCGGGTGCGCTGTGCCATCGCCTCGTCGGCGCGCGCGGGCGTGCCCGGCAGGCAGACCGCCAGCCATGCGGCCGCAAACCAGGCCAGCGACCAGCCTGGCAGTGGCAGCGTGCGGCGCGTGGTCTCAGGCAAAGAACGCATCGAATCCGTCCAGCGGCTCGAAGCGCCCTTGCGCATAGCGCAGCCGCGTTGGCCCGGGCATCGCGCGCACGGCCACCGGATGCGCGGGGTCGCCGGGGTAGCAGTGGTGGCGCGCGCCATCTTCGTCGAACGAATGCGGCTCGATCAACGCCGGTGTCTGGCGGCGGGCCGCATCGAGTACGGCATCGACCGATGCGAAGCGCGCGAGGTGGGCGATGCTCATGATCTGCGGCGGTGCCAGCGGCAGGCGGCCTTCGTGCTGGCGCTGCAGCGCCTCGCGCGGTGCGATCCACAAGCTGGCGGAGGTTTCGCGCATGTCGTGCACGGCGGTCTGGCCGGCCGGCATGCGCGCCACAAAGAAGCGGGTGTCGAAGCGCTTGCGCATCATCGAGGGCAGCTTGGGCGTGATCCAGCGCGACCACGGCAGGATCGACGCGGTGTCGAGCCGCAGGCCGAGCAGCGCCAGCGCCTCGTCAAATGCGTGGCCTTCGCGCAGCAGCGACGCCGCCTGCGCTACCTGATGCACCGAGGCGCGCTGGGCCAGCAGCACGCCGCATTCCTCGAACACCTCGCGGATCGCCGCCACATGCAGCGCGAGTGCCTGCGCGGCGGGCAGGTCGGGTTCGCGCAGCAATGCGTGCAACGCGTCGGCGCGCGCGTCAAGCAGGCGGTCGGTGTCGATCTCGGCGTCCTGCGCATCGACCTTGCCGCCGGGGAACACATGGGCGCCGCCCATCACATCGGACTGGCCCGCGCGCTCGAGCAGGAACACCTCGAGGCCGCCCGGGGCGTCGCGCAGCAGGATCACCGAGGCGGCGTCGCGCGGCGGGGTATGGATCGGTTGGGAGTTGAGTTCCATGATGATGCTTCCGGGCCACAATGCACGCCGGCCGGCAAGCCTACCAAAACGCCCGCGGCGCATGCATCGCGGCGGGGACAGGCTGGCGACGGCACTGACTGTTTTGTGGAGCAAGGACATTTCATGGCAATCGATTTCAAGGGCCGCGTGGCCATCGTGACCGGCGCCGGCGGCGGCCTGGGCAAGCAGCATGCACTGGCGCTCGCGCGGCGTGGCGCGCGGGTGGTGGTCAACGATCTGGGCGGTGCGGTCGACGGCAGCGGCGGCTCGGCGAGCGCGGCGCAGGTGGTGGTGGACGAAATCCGTGCGGCCGGCGGCGAGGCGATCGCCAACGGCGCCTCTGTCACCGAC
>Ga0214917_10005998_pt1 | contig 12775 bp, 30 predicted proteins | sample LL_1208_BB_MetaG_FD_177983 | JGI IMG/M metagenome (GOLD analysis project Ga0214917, IMG submission 177983) | Freshwater microbial communities from Lake Lanier, Atlanta, Georgia, United States - LL_1208_BB | ecosystem: Environmental > Aquatic > Freshwater > Lake | place: USA: Georgia | collected... | reverse complement strand
GTGGTACTGCTCGCTTCGCCCTAGGGGGCTACGCGAAGGGTTTCACCCGTAGCGTACGGGTCGTAAACCGGACTCTTCCCCGCTTTACTCCCCTACTATATATAAGGCGAGAAATTTAGACCATTTCCCGTTTACGCCGTGTGATGTTAGTCACAGTAGATATAACTGCAGGTCAGGCGCCAGATCAGCTTCACTTTAGCAAATATTTTTTGCTGGGGAGTACAGGGACCACCCGCGCAAAATTCAGCAACGGGGGGTGTCCGTTTCTGCGCCACGCCCGACCGCGTTGCCAGCCGTCCACAGGTCTGTCCACAGGCTGTGGATAAGGTTGTGGATAACTTTTGCAGTTTTTTGCAGGGCGGACTAAAGCTCCGGCACCCTTTACAATCTCCCCTAATCTGTAAATGGTTTACAATTCTCCCCGTTATGTCTACCCTTCCCGATATCCCCGGCCTTAAATGCTGGCCACCGGTGCAGCTATCGGCCAGGGATAACCGGTGCAGCTGGTTAGCTCATAAGGTTATGGATCGCAACAGCACCGGCCACGCCACCAGATAATCGTTACCTAATTGTTATCGAATCGGTGCTTGACACTAGGGTAGATTCCCCTATGCTTATGTCTGCAGCTCACCTAACCAGCTGCGAAAGAGAGATCAATAAATGAAACTAGAATATGCAATATGTGATAAATGTCTGCACCTATTAACCGCAGCACACTTTAACAATTCCACCGTCTGCCATAGCTGCACCCGATCAACTAAGGAGAATAAATAATGAGCACTAATACCCTTAACGATACCGATACACCTAGCGCGTGGATTGGTTGCTTAGGTTGCTATAATTCCGGCCGTCTCATAGGTAAGTGGATACCTGGCTTAGAGTGTGACGATATAGAAGCTGCAGGGCTCACCGATAGCGCCGGTAAGTGTTTAATCTGCCACGATAGTGATGAATTCTTAGCTATGGATCACGAGAATTTTATGGGTATCCTAGACGGTGGAGAGCCTAATCCTATGGAATGTTATGAGGCAGCGCTTAAGCTTGATGATGTTAAAGAATATGAGCGCGATATTCTTAAAGCGTGGCTAAGTAATGGGATGGATTTTGATCTTGACGCTATGCGAGAGTGCTACATCGGCCAATATGACACCGATGAGGATATGGCGCGAGAGTATATCGAGAGCACCGGCCTATTAAGTGACGTACCCGATCACCTAGCGCGTTATTTTGATTTTGAATCATACGCTAGAGATATGATGTTCGATATGTTCGAGGCCGACGGCCATTATTTTATGAGCCGATAATGGGCGCGACATATAAGAACTATCGGTGCGCAGGGTGCGGGGCTAACGGCCTAGTACCGGCAGACTTTAGGCCGGCGCACTTTACCGGCTCACTTTCGCATCTATCGGCCGGCTATTGCACAATAGCGTGCGCCCGCGTAGAGCTTAACCGGCTCATATTAGAGCGCACTAAGGCGTGGCACTTATCGGCCGTGTTAGGAGAGAGATTATGAACGATCTGACATATCTCCTATCCTCACTATTAGCCGTGGCAGCTTACGCCGTGGCCGGCGTGGCCTTATGGGGCGCGGTGGAATGTGGCTATTGGATCTGGTGCAAGGTGCGTGGCATTAAGTACTAGACGGTAAGACTATCGCGCAGGGCTTGATCTCCCTGCGCGGTGGCCGGCGTCTAGGCCGGATTTAACGAAAGAGAGAATAGGAATATGAACACAATGACGAAAGAGCAGACACTAGAGAGCGTTACCGCTAAAGCTAGCGATATTGCAGACCTACTTACCGGCGCGAGCGTGGCAGCAGATAAGGGTAAGAGCGCGGTGGATTCGCTCGCTGCGGTATACCTATCGGCCACCGGTGGCCAGATTAAAGCGTGCGCGAGCGATAGATACCGTCTCATTGCCGGCGTGTTAGCGAAAGAGGGAGAGGGTGAGCTATCACCTAGCGCCATTCGCCTATCGGATCTAAAGAATATCCTCGCAGCTATTAAGAGCGAGAAAGTGAGCAGGGAGATTACCTTTACACGTGCCGGCGATACTCTAAGCGTGGCTATCGGTGGCACGTCTCTCACCGTACAATTAGGCACCGGTACTTTCCCACCATATGAGCACTTAATCCCTAGTGAGAGCGTGGCGGTAGAGGGAATCTCGTTTAATCCGTCATATATGGCAGACTTTGGTAAGGTGCCTACGTCTAACAAGGCCGGCGCTATGCTCACTATGGAATTCTCCGGTGAGCGTAAGCCTATTAAGGTAACTATTCCGCACGATACAATTACGTGGGCAGCTCTACTTATGCCTATGAGAGTGAATAAGTAAGCTCTAAGCGCGAGACTATCGGCCACCGTGTTAGGCGGTGGCCGGTGGCCGGTGCTTAGCCGGTTAAGAATATGAAAGAGAGGAAGAGTATGAATATAGAGAGGAATAGAGAGGGTGCGTGGGTTATCTATGCACTAGGGAGAGACGGTTACCTAGTGACACGCAGCTATTACGGTTACAGTAAGCGCGAGAGTGTGCGCCTATTCCGTCAATATATGAGAGAGGGAGAGGGTAAATGAATTACGGTACAGCTTATGGGCGCGAGCCTATTGTATGGAGACTAGGGAGAGAGGCTCTAGCCCTAATAGAGTGCGATAAAATAGATGAGGGAGAGGGTAAGTAATGTCTGCATATATGGTGAACGAGGACACGCTAGACCTAATTGCTAGCGTAGCAATATGGTTAAATCACGGGCTGTTTATCTATGCCAGCGAGGGTACGCTACCGCCACGCGGTGAGCTCGAATACGCGGGAGAGGGAGAGAGTATCTACTACCGCGCTAGTCATCTTAAAGATATCAAGCAGGAATTAAGGCTCGAGAATATTGCTAGTCTTAACGCTCGTTACCCGAATGACGCAGGGCTAGCGGGAGAGGGTGAACCCTTTCGCGCTATTTATCGCGATCAAGCTACCTATGGCGAGGTACTAGGCGCGTTAGCGTGTTATGAATATCAAGCGTGCGAAAGTGATAGCTGGCGCAATAGCTACGCGCATTTATTATGCGTGGCAATTCGCAAGGCTATCTGTAGTCTAATAAGCGAGGGAGAGTGGGAATACGAAAGACCAGCAGGGCAAGCGCAGCGCGTTAGCCTAATGGATATCTTAAACAACTAGACGCGTACTGTAGGGCTTAGGCGAGAGTCTAAGCCTTGCGGTCTGCGCCTAACAATTAGGGCAGAACCTTACCCGTAGACGCGGGGAGGGAGAGAGGGAGAAGGCGAATGAGCTATTACGACGGAGACCCGTGGAGTAACCACGAGCTAAACGAGCTGAAGTGCGCCGAGTGTGGCGATTACTTTGACCAGCAAGACAAGGAAGGGGGCAATATCTGCCCAGTCTGTATAGATAAGGGAGAGGGAGAGAGCGAATGAGTAATGAGAATATACGGTGGGACTATTACACGGTGACTCTTAATAATAGAAAGAGCGAGAGTGGGATAACCAGTGGAACTATCACCTATTCTCCGATTATGTGCGGGGATCACCTTATTCCAGTAGAAGAGTGCGGGTGCCTGCTATGAGCGAGAATATGGAGGAGCTAATGAATCAAGAGCTGAACGAGGCTATCGCCACCCTTAATAGGGCTAACCGTGCGCTATCGCGTATCTTTGGAATTGAAGAGGAGGATGAGGGCAATGAGTGACACTATTCTAGTTAAGAGCAGACCTTGTACAGTCTGCGGAGAGTATGAAGTCTGGAGCTTAGACCGGCAGGCTGTAACGAGGTGGCAAGAAGGAGAGAATATCCAACGTGCCTTCCCCGATATGCCAGCTGCGGATCGAGAAGTACTGATAACCGGCACGCACCCTGCGTGTTGGGATAAACTATTCCCGGAGGAGGAAGGCGATGAGTAAATATAAATGTGGATACTGCGACTGGGAACACTGGGACGCAGGATTCTTTTGGTATTACGCTGGCAAAAATTATTGTTCACTACACCTAGAGGGAAGGGATACGCCTAATGAATAATGTAATTAGCTTTCACCCACCTAAATCCAGCCTAATCCTGCTCTATGAGGTGGTAGATGAGTGGGGCAACGCTGAGTGGGGTGGCAATAGCGAGAGAGAAGCTCTTGCGTGGATAGCAAATTCTCGTACAGCTACCCGTATACTGGTATCGGGGTGGGAGAGCGATGATGAAGATGCTCACCTAGTAGGGCAACCAATAGATATCACGGCAATCGTGAGAGAGGCGAGTAGATGAGTGAGAGAAGGCTAGCTGCTGCAAAGAATATGGCGGTACGCCAGCGTAATTACAGACGGGCGAGAGACAGAGCGCTTGTCAAACTAGCACAACTATATCCGGAAATCTATAAAGATTTACTGGAGAGGGAGAAGGCGAATGACGAAGCTCAAGGTCGTAAGTGGATTGATATTGACGGTAATACTAATTGGGTGGATATACGATCCGATGCCACCGTTAATGCCAAAGACCATACCGATAATAACCGCCCGTACAAAAGCAACGATGGAGGAGAAGCGTGAGAATAAACGAATCGCAAGAGAATATAGTCGCGCTCTCGGATATTCGAGAGGAGAAGTTGCGTGCCTTATCACCCTATGGACCCGTGAAAGCAGGTTTGACCACCTTGCCAAGCCAAGGGACAGTAAAGGAAGACCCACTAGCACGGCTTTCGGAATTGCTCAGCTCCTTGGAGAGCATAGTGGAGACCCTTCAATACAAATCCTTCACGGCTTACGATACCTTGATCATCGCTTTGGAGGGAGTGCGTGTCGCGCTCTCAGCTTCCACAGAAGACACGGGTGGTACTGATGTTTAGATACTGGCTACTATTAGGTATGAAGATGGGTTGGATTAGCAAGCCATACTGTATGACACACGATGGCAACTATGAGTATATGACAGAGGAAGAACGCGAGGAGTGGGACGAGGGTGGCGACCCCTGTCACGTAGCAATATCTGTGTTACAATAGTATTGCCCTCCTCTAGTAAGCCCCATCGTTTGCCTCTTTCGCCGGTGGGGGTTAGTGCTTGGAATCGGTAGAGTAAAATCCAGTCCCATTGAAGACTACACTGGGCGCAGACCAAACACGGTTCATAGGCTTGTGGCAAAGGTTGCACTGCGGGAACTCTTCCGGGTCTGTCATCTTGCGTTCCATTGTGTATCTATCACCGCACTTACTGCACTCGTAATCGTATGTCATAGCTTCACCGCTTCCTCGATGTCTAAGTACCCTACTATCTTATCAATCTTGTCACTGTTCTCAAACTCTGTAGTCGCTGGCATCTGATGTGTATGCCACTGCGGTTCGTCCATATCTGTAAGATCAAAAGAGTAGATACCAAGTGGTGTGCTGTTGATATAGAAGGGCAGTAGTTCACGATGGTATGCCTGCTCTATCAGCTTGCGGTACTTCATCTGCTCTATAAGTAGCGTAGAATAATGACTTTGGCGACACTTGAGTTCAATGAAGTGACCGGCCTTCTGTGATGTGCAGTCAAAGGCATCATAGATTCCTGGTGCTCGCTCTAAATCTGGGTAGAGATTGAACTTAAGAAAGTCAAAGAGTATTAACTCGTTCATCTCCAAGGACTTTGCCCACCTAACTTATCCTGCAGGGCGCGTAGTGCAAAGGTAATCCTTCGATCTGCTGTAGATACAGCACACTCTAGTAACTGTGCTATTTGTGCAAGTGTCATAGATTGGTGGTAACGCCAGACCAGTATGCTCTGGTGCTCTACATCAAGTGCTGTGTAAGCCTTCTTAATATCAATCAGGATAGCAAGCAAGTTGCCACCTTCTGCTGGAGAGGATGAACCCTTGGGTCTGCCATCACGGATCATCTCTTGTGCCTGCTCAAGGACTGTGCCATCTATCACCGATGCAATAACAAAGGGCAGTAGCTGTGCTAGGTTGGCAGTCTCATAGTAAGACTCATCAGAGATGTGATAGCCGGACCTGATTGACTTCTCCTTGCGAGCATACCTTTCAGCAGCTCGAAACATCTGCCAACCAACACGCTGTTCATTGTGCTGACGCTGTTTAATCTCAGGCTCTGATAACTGCTCATTCAAATATGCAGCACGCGATAGCGCCCACTTGATGCACTCTTGCTTGACATCATCAAGATCTACAAAGGACTTATACCTATTGTGGATGGTCTGTGCTACCGATGGTGCTATGTCATATATGGATGGATGTAGTTCAGTCACAGTCAGGTAGCACCAAATCTATAGTGTGCTGGATGTTTAATAGTTTGATAGCAAGGAAGTCTATGTAGTTGCTAGCATCTGCAAGCTCTTCAATCAGTTCTTTAATGGTATCGCTGGTAGTAAAGGACTCGAACTTCTGCCCTTGTGCTATCGCATACTGGTCTGCACCCACACCACGCACACGAGAAGCACGTAAGGATGCAAAGGATTCAATGAAAGATGTTAGGTCATCAGTGCTAACGCCACTTGCTCGGTAGCCCGTGACTGCAAGGTGGTCTACTAACGGGTTCGAATTGGACATATGAGTAGCGTCTCCTCTTCTTCGTTGATCTGCAAGATGTGAAAGCCCATAGTATGCAAAGTCAGTATCATCTGTTGCCAATCGCTCTTATCCATTCATCTCTCCTACTAGCAAAGCTCTTGTTGCATCAGCACCATAGGCTAAGTAGTAGTCGTTGATGTCCATATTAGGAGGTAATGTTACTATTACTCCGTTCAATACCTCTTGCTGAACACGCTTACTAAAGTCTGCTCCTGGGTTAGAGCCATCTTCCTTCACATCATTATCGCCAACGATGAATACACTTTCATAGCCATTAAGTAACTTAGCAAAGTGTGGCTTCCAAGCCTGCACTCCAGGTACACCCACTGCAGGAATACCAAGAGCACCGCTAGTAATGACTGTATCTAACTCACCTTCACAGACTACGATGTATGGACTTGTAACTGTCACATCAACAGCGTTGTATAGGTGTGCCTTCTGTCCAGTAGGACTGCCATACTTAGGCTTGCCATCATCTAACCTACGAAACTTAAAGCCTACACATCCACCAAGGGCTGTGATGTATGGGATGGATAGCCAACCAGCGTGCATCTCGTGACCATTGATGGGATCAACGACTGTACCTAGTTGGAACTTAGCTGCTGCAAGTTCAGATATCCCACGTTCTTCTAGCGCGACGAGAGTTTCTGGAGTTATTTCCTGTGCGTATCTCTGCGCCGCTTCTAGTTGCAATTTCGACTGCACGTTTGAGGCCATCGTTAAACTCCAGATTCTCTATGAGGCAAACTATATTTGCGGCGTTGCCTCCCTTGCCACAGGTAAAACAGAAGTACAGATTGTCATAAGTGTTAATAGATGCAGACCTATGACTATCATTATGTAGTACACAACGAACTGATGCCCCATTACCCTCTCTTACTTCACCGCCATAGAAGGTAATGATTGGCGTTATGGGGATTGAGTTTGCATCAATGGCACCTTTGTACCTTTTCTTAGAACCCAACCTGGACCAGTCTTGTGTTGACATACGCACCCCTCGCATTGTTCGTGATGTGCTTCGCTGAGTTTAATCTGATCCAAGCGATTGTATTCACCTGCATCAATACAAGGCTGACAGATCACCAGTCAAATCCCAACGCTAACTCAACGTAAGGTGCAGTAACAATTAGTTCCTTGCGATGATCGCCGTCACCTGTAAACATAAACCCAAACTTAAACTCTGAGTGGCGTGATGAAAGATTAGTTATCTTCATTTTCTACCTCTGGTGCGTACTCTTCTACTGCTTCTTCTGCATCAGCTTCTTTAATTGCTTCATCAACTGGGTCTACTGGACCTGTTGATGTACTGATTACTCCGTGTGGTACTGGTGTCATTGTTATAATCCTTTCGCCATTTGTTTTGCCTCGCCAAGTATTTTACTCAGTTCAGTTGTATTTTCTTTTATATCATTAAAGTGCATCCAAGCTGTATGAAACTTTCCAGACTCAAGATGTCTTTTCATTAAACTAACAAGACCATTCTCATTAGTCCCTGAAATCTTTACTCCACAGTTGCAAGTCAACTGATATTCAGGTGGGCTATCTATCATTGCTTCTCCTTTAACCATTGCTCAAGTGATTGCACCACCCAAGCCTTATCTATGCCAGCGTTGCGACGCTTAACTACAACATAATGCAGTGGCACTTCTCCTATACCACGAGCCTTAGCGTAGTTAAGCGCCTCAACTTCTGCTTGTCTCCAGAACTCCGGCAGGTCTAGTCTTGCCGTGTTCTTGAGTTCTAGTATGTAGGTCTGTCCCGAGACAACACATACTAAATCACCTTCGTCGTCCTTGCCTGCTAAGCGTAAGCGCTCAGCTAGTACACCCAGACTACGAAACCATTTCATTACATCTATCTCGAAGGCTGCACCCTTAGCCTTATTGTACTTCGGGTTGCTCATCTACAAGCACAACCTTATTGATCTTATAGACGAGATTGCCTTCTTCATCCTTAACTAATTCAACAACGCCAGACTGCAGTAAAGCACCAACAAAGTTGGTAAGGTCTACCTTGATTGTATTAACATCTTCACGCAGTGCATCAGCTTCTACACGCAATAGTTCAAGAGTAACCTTATCTCGGTACTTATTTGATAGTTCTTTTTCACTCATTCTTCTATCTCATTTCCATATTCATCTACGATGTAGTCCCCAGTATAACCTGCTCGTGCATCCCTTGCCAGCATTGCGCCAAAGGCGTTTCTATCTGATATCTGACAAGCTCCATAGTTAACGTTCAAAGCTGTAAAGTCAGAGGCATCTGCCGTGTGTGGCCCAAACCTATTCTTTACTGCTGCAACATTTAACTCTGCATTGGATGGGTCATAACCCAAGGTTAGTATCAACGCTGGCAACTGGCTTACCTTACCGTGAATAGCACGACGGGCAGGTGGCTTAGTTGGTGAGCCATACTCTGACTGCTCAGAGACGTGGTGCAGAACTAATACACAGGCCTCTGTCTTGCGTGCCATATCGTGCAGCTCCATCATAATTGCACGTAAGCCTGCCCATTCATTATCAGTCTCTGCTGCCACGTTCATTAAGTTATCTATGATGATTAACTCTGGAGCAATTCCGTATAACTCCACGTACGCTCTGATCTCCAACTCGATATCATCGAGTGACGGACTGGAATCAAAGACCCATTTAATATGACCTAACTTACTAAGATGGTGATTGTAGTAGTTGCTATCGTTAGATAAGTTCTGTTCAACGTTAACCTGATTATGACCTGATAGGTGTGCTGCACTTCGCATCATCACCGTAGTCGTATCAGTATCTGCTGAAAAGAATAGTGCTGGTACGCCTGACTTGATTGCGTAGATAAGTGCAAACATAGACTTACCAGCGTTAGGAGCTGCAGCTACCATACAGACCTGTCCCCTACGGAACTTGATCTGCTTAGCTGCTAACCCACTCCACACATCAGGAAGAGGCGTTGCTTTAGTGAGCACAGTTCCCCACGCTCTATCCAAGCTAAGCAACGTCTTCCTCCCTCAATGTAATTTTTCTTTCCTTACGGATTACTCTGCGGTTGACTTCAGTAAGGCCACCCCAGATACCGTGTATTTCTTTTTTAATTCCCCACTCCGCGCACTCAGCTTGATGAGGACAGGATTGGCAGATGCGTTTCGCCATAGCAATTTCTATATTGCCAAATGGTTGTCCTTCCTTCTCAGGAAAGAACAAGTCACCGCCTATCTCAGCGCAGCTGGGGTTCTCATAGAACCTCGGCTCGCGCATCCAATCAACGAATCCAGATTGTGTCGCACTTTTCTGACTTCGGTAATTCCTTTGGTCCTGCACACATAAAGCCCTGCCAAGGACCCTTCTCTCCAACACCTGAACGGAAGTTCATCTGTCCGTGACGGCACATCTTCACTGAAGGATCTGATGATGCTGCTACTGGTGCTGTGTTGAACTGTGCCTGGATGTTCTGTACTGCAGCAGCAGTAGCGTTACCACCACCGAGTTCAGCAGCTGTTGACTTAATCATTAGTGCAACCATTGCAAGGTCTGTAAGACCTGTCTCAAGTTCTTTTACATCTGATGCGTAAAGATTGATAAGAGTTCCATCAGCTAACTTGTAGTTAATCTGGAACTTAGTGTTCTCGTTTGCAGCCATTTACTTTCCTCCACTATGTTTGATATTTATTCGTACAGATTCATTGCCTACTAATTTAGGAACGAACCCCAGAAGTTTCTCAACCTCTTTTGCATTAACTGTCTCACGACCTTTAACTGTTGTCCAACTGATTTCAACACCGCTCTTAGTGGTGCCAACAGATCCTTCAAGAGAAGCCTTCAAAGTATCTTTCTCTTTTTCCAGCTCTTTAATCTGTGCATCTAACTGTAAGTAATGCAGTGCGTGCTTGTCAACTTCTTCGTCCTCAATCACTACTTCACTAAGGACGATACGTTCTTTTTTTAAGCCAGTACAACCCATCTCACCGGATGCGTCATAGTACTGACAGTAATCCTTGCAGAAGGACTCATCCTTCTCAGGCTCTGGCAGTGTCTCTGATGCCTTTACAGATGCCAGCCACGCAAATGCTTCAAGTGCTATAGCTTCATCATATGCCTCACTATGTACCTTTACATCCTTCTCGTTACCGTCACGTGCTATTGCTACAAGGTTGACTGTCTTAACATCGTAACCATTCTTAGACAGTAAATAACCATAGACCTGCACCTGCCAGCGCTGTTGCTTAGATGGGAAGTAACCAAGGTTCTTAATCTTAGAAGTCTTCCAGTCAATGACAGCACCAGTACTAAGTACAAATAAATCCACGTGTGCTTTCATATCACCGTAGGCAACTTCATTTTCTACTAAGTACTCTTTACCTTCGGGATCAAGTGCGCCGATAGCCTCTTCGATAGCTGCGTGAATAGCAGTACCCATAATGGCAGCTAACTTAGATTGGTTCTCATTGGTATGTGGCTGTGCGTTTAATCTGTACCAGACCTTGCGCTTACATCCACCAATCTCTGATGGTCCTACCTCAGTTTGCTGACTGCGGTCACGACCTGCATCTTGTGCGTGCAGTACGTGAAGCAGTAGTTCCTTTGGGTCTTCTATCGCCACTTGCGGTCATCTCTCCAGGCTAGGAAAGTATCGAATGCGTAGGCTGCAATAAAGCCTAATGAAAAACTTACAATTCCAACTATAACATTTATCATTTGTATACCCTTTCTTGTGCTATTACTTGTATTGGTGGTGAAGTATTGATATCTAAGATGGATGCTATCTGCACTGCCTTCTCAGCTACAACACTTGCTGTCAGTAACTTATTGTAGAACTTAGGTTCTAAAGAATACAAGTACCCAAGAGCATAGTTTCCACCGGAGCCTGCCGCGAATAGCCCACGCTCACTGCCATTGAAAGATAGATCCCCGCCGATAGAAAAGATATGGGCATCAAAAGATATTAAGAAACTGAAGTTCATCTCCTTGTTATCAATCTCGTAGTTGCCTTCCTTAAAGGATGCTGAGATACTCGGTATCACCTTGCTACCCATAAAGGTAGTTGGGTCTTCGCCACGATACAAGGGTGGCTTCCACGCATAGGCAAGGATGTCACCTGGGCGTGAGTCACCAGTAAGGCCTAGTAGATACTTACCCACCGAAATTATCTTGGGAGTTTCTACCGAGATAATACGTTGGTCACCATCTGTGATCTGTGAGTCTGCCGCAAAGATAATAAAATCTTTGCCTTGAATGCCTACTAAGGTTGTCATTGGCTTAGCATATCACGGCGTGTCGTAAGACACATTACTAAGGTTGTTGTGTGTATACTACGAGCCGTGAGGCGAGTTAAACAGGAAGGGCGCCCTTTGAGGGCGCAGCAGACGGACGGTACCGTACTGCTGGTGCGGCTCCGTCTACCAACCCTGCCAAGAATGAAGCACAGAAACCCCTTACAAGGGTTACCAGAGGTCACTGGAGCCGATTTGCGGGACTTAGGACCCATCCACGTGTGTCCGTGTGGCTCTCAAGTATTCAACGCTATGGTGTCCTTTGATGACTTTGAGCTAGTTTGGTACTTCTTAGACGGAACCTGCGTAAACTGTGGCAATCTGGTCAAGCTACCGTGTCCTGTAGATCGTGATGAATCACAGCCTTTCGGAGATTAACGAAGAGTCCAGGACTGGCATCTGCTCAGTCTGTGGCCCTACTAAAATCAAACTTAGAGACAGAAAACGTAAGAGCCTGACTGCGCGATACAAGTGCAAGAGTGTCTATATCAAAGCCTATAACAAACTCCTATACCCATACGCAGTCCATAAGAAAGACTACTGCGAGCACTGTGACTTCAAGCCAGTTCACATCAGCCAACTAGACGTAGACCACATAGACGGGGACAGGTGGAACAATGAACCTGCCAACTTGCAGACCCTTTGTGCTAACTGCCATCGTCTGAAGACACACTTGAATAATGATTCCAACTCTGGTATTTTTTAATTACTAAGGCAGGGAAAAATAAGTACCTGCCTGAGTGCTGGACAGAACCTCTACAGACTTCGCGGCCTGTAGGGGTTTCGTTCTTTTGGGCATAAAAAAAGAAGGCCGGTCCCCGTAGGGACCGACCTTCTGTTGCCTCGCGCTTATGGGCTAATTACTTAGCACCACGACCAAACTCTGTGGCGTTTGGGTCAATCGCCTTAAGCAATGGACCTGCGATAGCAGCAATTCCTGCTGATGCTAGAGCCTTTGGATCTGT
>Ga0214917_10005997_pt1 | contig 12779 bp, 11 predicted proteins | sample LL_1208_BB_MetaG_FD_177983 | JGI IMG/M metagenome (GOLD analysis project Ga0214917, IMG submission 177983) | Freshwater microbial communities from Lake Lanier, Atlanta, Georgia, United States - LL_1208_BB | ecosystem: Environmental > Aquatic > Freshwater > Lake | place: USA: Georgia | collected... | reverse complement strand
TGATCCAGATGAAGGATCAGGCGATCGTCTGCAACATCGGCCACTTCGACAATGAGATCGATGTGGCGTCGCTGAAGCAGTACGCCTGGGAGAACATCAAGCCCCAGGTGGATCACGTGCTCCTGCCCAGCGGCAACCGCATCCTGCTGCTGGCCGAGGGCCGTCTGGTGAACCTGGGCTGCGCCACCGGCCACCCCAGCTTCGTGATGAGCAACTCGTTCACCAATCAGGTGCTCGCCCAGATCGAGCTGTACACGAAGGGGTCGCAGTACGGCAATGAGGTGTACGTGCTGCCCAAGCACCTCGACGAGATGGTGGCCCGCCTCCACCTCGAGAAGATCGGCGCCAGGCTCACCGAGCTCACCGCCGAGCAGGCCGCCTATATCAACGTGCCGGTCGAGGGTCCCTACAAGCTCGAGCACTACCGCTACTGAGCCGATCGCGAGCGGCCGGCTGCGCCCGGTGGTGACCTGATCACCGCCGGGCGTCTTCCATGCTTCTCGATGAACCATCAGGCCAGCGTCCTGTTCAAGGGGCTGGCCTTTTTGTCGTTGCGCTCTCCCTGTCCAGCGCTCCCGGTCGGAACCGGTGGAGGTGGGGCGCCTCAACCGTTTCTCAGGGAAGCCACGCAAAACCCCGGAGCCGATTGCGGCGAGACGCCGAGATCCCAGCTGGAGCCATGGTCGCTTCCAAAGGCAGGGGTCAGGTCAGCGCTGTCGCGGCTTCAACCGGTTGCCTCAGGATTGTGCAACAGGCTCTTCTGCCCATCCGTTGGGTCCCTGCCCTGCTGTTGGTGGTCTGCGTGGCGCCCATGGAAGACTTGCCCCAACCTCGTGGCCACAGGGCATGGCGATCGAACTGGTGCAGAAGCTCCCCGAGCTGATCGGCAATGCGGTGGAGGCCAACCCTGGCTCGGGCTATGCCGCCATCTTCGCGGCGATGTTCCTGGAGAACCTCTTCCCGCCGATCCCCTCGGAGCTGATCATGCCCCTGGGCGGTTTCTATGTGCAGCAGGGCAAACTCGCCCTGCTGCCGGTGGTGCTGGCGGGCCTGCTGGGCACGGTGATCGGGGCCCTGCCCTGGTACGGCATCGGCCGGCTGGTGAATGAGCAGCGGATCGAGCGCTGGCTGGAGCGCCATGGCCGCTGGATCGGCATCACTCCCCAGGAGCTGGCCCGCAGCCGTCAGTGGTTCAACCGCCACGGCACGCTGCTGGTGTTCTGGGGCCGGGTCGTTCCCGGCATCCGCACCCTGATCTCGGTGCCGGCCGGCATCGAGATGATGCCTCTCGGTCCCTTCCTGTTCTGGACTACGGCCGGCAGCCTGATCTGGACCCTGCTGCTGACGCTGGCCGGCATGCTGCTGGGTGAGGGCTACGCCAATGTGGAGGTTTGGATCGATCCGCTGGCCAGGGCCGTGAAGGTGCTCCTGGTGGTGGCGGTCATCGCCTTCGTTGTCTGGCTGGGCCTGCGCACCTGGCGGCGCCGCGGTTCCTGAGCGGGCTTGCCCTCCCGGACCTGAACCCAGCAAAAAGGCGCCCCCGGGGAGGCGCCTCGTCTGGCTTCGTGCCGCTTGATAGCCCGGCTGGGAGATTGGCACAAGCCCCCGGAGGGGATGGCCGGCCTGCCGCCCGTCAGAACGGCACTTCCTCGCCGCTGGGTTCGCCGCCGCCGTAGCCGCCGCCACCCTGGAAGCCGCCGCCGGATTCGGCGTCACGACGGCTGCCCAGCAGTTCGAGCCGATCGACGCGGATCACGGGTCGGCTGCGCTCCTCGCCGCTGGCGCGATCGGTCCAGCGCTCCAGCTTGAAGGAGCCGATGATGCCGAGCAGCGAGCCCTTGCGCACGTAGTCGGCCGCCACCTGTGCCTGCTTGCCCCAGATCTCGAGGTTGAACCAGTCGGGTTCGTCATCGCGGCTGCGGCGGTTGACCGCCAGGGTGAGGTTGGCGACGACGCTGCCGGATTCGAAGTACTTCACCTCGGGATCGCGGCCGGCTCGGCCGACGAGGGTGATGGAGTTGACGCCCATGGAGGGTTCTGAAACGAGTGGACCAATGATGGGGCAGCCCTGGGGAGCCCCACTACCGATCAGTTCCACCCCTGGGCCCGGTTGTCACACCCTTTGCCGGATCCGGGATCGGGTGGTGCCATCGTCCCGGCCGGTTGCGGCGTTGCCGTCAGCCCGCTCGGCCCTGGCCCGCTCCCCCTGGGCTGTGCCTGGCCTGCAGCGCCGTTGCCGCCTCGCGTTGGAGCGGTGACCTTGGGCACGCCTGGGGAGGAAGCCATGGGGGTATCCCCCTAGGATCGGCCGGTCAGACCATGCGGTTCAGTTGTGTTTCTGCGTCGATTCCAGTTCTCCCGAGACATCGGCATCGACCTGGGCACCGCCAACACGCTGATGTATGTCTCCGGCCGCGGCATCGTGCTGCAGGAGCCCTCGGTGGTGGCCATCGATCTGGAGAAGGGCCTTCCGCTGGCGGTCGGTGAGCAGGCCAAGCTGATGCTGGGGCGCACCCCGGGCAACATCCGTGCCGTGCGGCCGCTGCGCGATGGCGTCATCGCCGACTTCGACGCGGCCGAGCTGATGATCCGCAGCTTCATCCGCCAGGGCAACGAGGGCCGCTCCGGCAAGGCCCGTCGGCTGGTGGTGGGCATTCCCAGCGGGGTCACCGGTGTCGAGCGGCGCGCCGTGCATCAGGCGGGTCTGGCCGGTGCCAATCAGGTGCATCTGATCGAGGAGCCGGTGGCGGCGGCCATCGGCGCCGGCCTGCCGGTGCTGGAGCCTGTGGGCACGATGATCGTGGACATCGGTGGCGGCACCACGGAAGTGGCGGTGATCAGCCTCGGCAGCACCGTGCTGAGCGAGTCGGTGCGGGTGGCCGGAGACGAGCTGATCGATGCGATCAGCGGCTATCTCAAGAAGGTGCACAACCTGGTGGTCGGCGAGCGCACCGCCGAGGACATCAAGATCCGCCTGGGTTCCGCCTTCCCGGATGACGATCACGACGAGATGTCGATGGATGTGCGCGGCCTGCACTTGCTCTCCGGTCTGCCGCGCACGATCAATGTCCGCGCCGGCGACATCCGCGAGGCGATGGCGGAGCCGTTCAACGTGATCGTCGAGGCCGTGAAGCGCACGCTGGAACGCACGCCGCCGGAGCTCGCCGCCGACATCGTCGATCGCGGCATCATGCTGGCCGGTGGTGGCGCCCTGGTGCGGGGCCTCTGCGACCTGATCAGCCACGAAACCGGCATCCTCACCCACGTCGCTGAGGAACCTCTGCTCTGCGTCGTCAACGGCTGCGGCATCGTCCTGGAGGATTTCCCCCGCTGGCAGACCGTTGTGGACGCGCCTGACTTCGCCCGTCCGGTGGCCTGAACGGCATGGCGCCGGTCCGCTGGCCGCATCTCGGCCTGCTCTCCCCTGCCCTGCGCTCCTGGCCGTGGTTGCTGCTGCTGCTGGCCCTCGTGGGGGTTCGCCTCAGCAAGGGCGCGCCCCTGGCGGATCTTTATGCCCTGCTCAGCCGGCCGTTCTGGCCCGGTCCTGCCCAGAGCGAGTGGCTGCGGACAGCCCAGCGGACCGGTGATCGTCTGCGGCTGGAGCAGCTGGAGCGGGAGAACCGGCGGCTGCGCGGTCTGCTGGGGCTGTCCAGTTCCGATGCACGCTCCCTTCCGGCCGCCGTCATCTCCCGCGATCCCGCCGGCTGGTGGCAGCAGCTGCTGATCGGCCGCGGCAGCCTGCAGGGAGTGCGCACCGGCGATGCGGTGCTGGCCCCGGGTGGCCTGATCGGCCGCGTCTCCTCCGTGACCCCCACCACCGCCAGCGTGCGCCTGCTCACCGATCCGGGCAGCCGTGTCGGGGTCTGGCTGGGTCGTGGACACCAGAGCGGTCTGCTCAGCGGCATCGGCACCGCCCGGCCGGTGCTGCGCTTCCTGGAGAAGGATTCGGACGCCCGCCCCGGCGATGTGGTCTACACCTCCCCTGCCAGCACCCTGGTGCCCCCCAACCTGCCGGTGGGGGTGATCCAGAGCCTCGATGAGACGGCTGATCCGGCCCCCGAGGCCCTGGTGCAGCTGAGCGCCCCGGTCGATGCGGTCGACTGGGTGCAGGTGCGGCGTCCGTGAACGCTCTGCTGTCGCTGCGACCGCTGGCGCTGCTCACGGCCCTGCTGGTGCCCCTGCTCACGCTGGCCGCTCCGGGTTGGCTGCGGCTCGCCGGCATCGGTCCGGCCTGGGCCGTGCTGTGGTTGCTGCCCTGGGCGCTGGCGGAGGGACGCCGGGCGGCTCTGTTCGGCGCCCTGGCCCTCGGTCTGATGCTCGATTCCCTCCATCCCCCGCCGCTGTCGCTGCTGCCTGGGCTGCTGCTGCTGGCCTTGTGGTGGGGTGGACTGCGTCGTCGCCAGGAGCCGATCGAGAGCAGCTTCAGCCTCGGGCTGCTGGCCCTGCTTGGAACCGCCCTGCTCAATCTCACCCTGCTGCTGCAGTGGCTGCTGATCGCCTGGCGGGACGAAGCAGCCGTGCCGGCCGTGGCCGAGGGGATGGCCAGCGGCTCGCCGCTGCTGAAGCTGGCCGGCCCACCCGCGCCGATTCTGGCCCTGCCGCTCTGGCGCTGGGATGATCTGGCAGCCGTGGGGGGGACGATGCTGCTGGCCCAGACCCTGATCACCGCCCTGCTGGCCCCCCTGATCTGCTCCCTGCTGCTGCTGCTCTGGCGTCAGCCCGGGGGAGGCCAGCGCCCTCTTTCCTGACGCCGCTTCCATGTCGCGCACCGCCCTGTCCGGACCTCCGCAGCCGTCCGTGCCGCGTCGCCCTGTGGCCGCCGGACTGCCGGGGGTGGCGCTGGCGCTGCTGGTGCTGATCGCGCTGGGCGGTTGCCAGAGCCGTGAGCCGCGCCCGGCCGCCGGCCGCGCACCTCGGGAGATCAGCGTCTGGACCCTTGACCTGGCGCCCCGCTTCAGCCCCTACATGCAGGCGGTGATCCGGCGCTGGCAGGCCCGTCACCCCGGCGTGACGGTGCGCTGGACCGATGTGCCCTGGAGTTCGGTGGAGCGCAAGCTGCTGGCGGCGGTCTTCGCCCGCACCGCTCCCGATCTGGTCAATCTCAACCCGCCCTTCGCCGCCAACCTGGCCAGCAAGGGTGGCCTGAGGGACCTGACGCCACTGCTGCCGGCCGGCACACCGCAGCGCTATCTCGAGGGCATCTGGCAGGCGGGCCGCCAGGGGGAGCTGCAGTTCGCCATCCCCTGGTATCTGACGACGCGGGTGACGATGGCCAACCGCAGCCTGCTGGCGCGGGCGGGCTACACGGCGCCACCGCAGCGCTGGGAGGAGGTGCCCGCCTACGCCGAAGCGGTGAAGCGGCGCACCGGTCGCTACGCCCTGTTCGTCACCGTCGTTCCCGATGACTCGGCGGAGCTTCTGGAGTCGATGGTGCAGATGGGGGTGCGGCTGCTCGATGCGCGCCAGCGCGCCGCCTTCGATTCGCCGGCCGGCCGGCGGGCCTTCGCCTTCTGGAGCGACCTCTATCGCCGTGGTCTGCTGCCGCGCGAGGTGGTGAGCCAGGGCTATCGCCGTGCCATCGAGCTGTATCAGGCGGGCGATCTGGCCCAGGTGGCGACCGGCCCTGATTTCCTGCGCAACCTGCAGACCAACGCGCCCGGCATCGCGGCGGTGACCCGCGCCTGGCCCCCCCTGCGCGGCGCCGATGGGGCGGTGAATGTGGCCGTGATGAATCTGGTGGTGCCGCGCCAGAGCCCCCGGGCAAAGGAGGCGCTCGACTTCGCCCTGTTTCTCACCGATGCCGAGAACCAGCTGGCCTTCGCGCGTGAGGCGCGGGTGCTGCCTTCGTCGCGTCAGGCCCTCAGCCAGCTGGAGCGGGAGCTGCGCGGCCGCCCCGAACCGGGGGCGAATGGGGCCCTGGTGCAGGAGGCGCGTCAGCTGTCGGCCGCCGGCCTCCGGCAGGCCCGCGTGCTCGTGCCCGCGACTCCCGGCGTGAAGCGCCTGCAGGCCATCCTCTACACCCAGCTGCAACGGGCCATGCTCGGGGAGCTGAGCAGCGACGCGGCGCTGGCGGAGGCCCGGCGGCAGTGGGACCGCTACGCCGAAGCCCGCTGGCCCTGAGTGCCGGGGTCGGCAGGGGGCATCCCACGCCGCTTGGCTGGCAAGCCAGGCACTGCCTGGCTTGCGGAGAGCTGTCTGCGCTCTGAACGGCCTGCCTGGCGCCAGGGACTGCCGGCCCGGCTGCCAGGACCCTGGTGGGCGGGACGCTGGGTCCCGGCAGGGTCGCAGCAGGATCCAGTGGACGCCTGCTGACGCACGCAACGGGACCGCGCGCCGCCGCCGAGCAATCCGCAGAAAAGCTTAAATCTGGCCGCATGCATGCCCTGGAAAGGGTTTGCGGCAGTGACTGGTTGCCGTCTGTAAGGGTATGGTTGCGATTCTTCACGCCGTGCGACCGGGATTCGGGCTTCTCCGTTGTGAGGTCGCCCCTCCCCGCGCCGCTGCAGAGCCCCGTCACAAGGAACAGCGCCGATGTCCCTGGAGGATCCGTCCATGCCGTCCGTGCTGCACGGCGAGCGTTTCTCCGGCCAAGGCCAGTCCCAGGATTCCGATTCCCGCGCCACCCTGCTGGTGGTGGACGACGAGCCCGCCGTGCGCCGCGTGCTGGTGATGCGCCTGCAGATGGCCGGCTACCGGGTCGTCTGCGCCGAGGATGGCGAGGAGGCCCTCGAGGTGTTCCAGAGGGAGCAGCCCGATCTGGTGGTGCTCGACGTGATGATGCCCAAGCTGGATGGCTTCGCAGTCTGCAGGCGCCTGCGGGCCGAATCCTGCGTGCCGATCATCTTCCTCTCGGCCCTCGATGCCATCGCCGAACGGGTGGCGGGCCTGGATCTGGGTGCCGATGACTATCTGCCCAAGCCCTTCAGCCCCAAGGAGCTGGAGGCCCGCATCGCCACCATCCTGCGGCGGGTGGGCCGGGGCTCCGCCTCCGCCGAACCGCGCGAAGCGACCACCGGCAGCGGCGTGCTGCGCGTGGGGGACCTGGTGGTGGACACCAACCGCCGCCAGGTCAGCCGCGATGGCGAGCGCATCGCCCTCACCTACACCGAATTCAGCCTGCTTGAGCTGCTGTTCCGCGAGCCCGGCCGTGTCGTGCCCCGCGCCGAGATCCTCGAGCAGCTCTGGGGCTATCCGCCCCGCCGCGCCGCTGACCTGCGCGTCGTGGATGTCTACGTGGCCCGCCTGCGGGGCAAGCTCGAACCCGATCCCCGCAATCCCGAGCTGATCCTCACCGTGCGCGGCACCGGCTACGCCTCCCAGCGCATCGGCGACGCCACCATGGCGGTGGCCGGCTGAGTCTGCCGGCGGCCACAGGCCTGGGGGCGCGGCGCTCCTGCAGGATGGACCCGATCGTTCCTCTGCTTCCTCGCCTTGTCGGATCTGCGCGAGACCCGTCTGCGATTCGAGCCCACGCACCGCACCGCCGAGCTGCAGCAGCAGCACGCCGACCTGGCCAAGGGTGAGGAGCGCGATGTGCCCGTGGCGGTGGCTGGCCGGGTGATGACGCGGCGGGTGATGGGCAAGCTGGCCTTCTTCACCCTGGCTGATGAGAGCGGCCCGATCCAGCTGTATCTGGAGCGCTCCACCCTCGAGGCGGCCCACCCGGACAATCCCGAGGTGTTCAGCCAGCTCACCGCGCTCACCGATGCGGGCGACTGGATCGGCGTGCGCGGCACGCTGCGCCGCACCGACCGGGGCGAGCTGTCGGTGAAGGTGAGCGACTGGCAGATGCTCTCCAAGGCCCTGCAGCCGCTGCCCGACAAGTGGCATGGCCTGGCGGACGTGGAGAAGCGCTACCGGCAGCGCTATCTCGATCTGATCGTCTCGCCCCACACCCGCGAGACCTTCCGCCGCCGCGCCCTGGTGGTGAGCACGATGCGCCGCTGGCTGGATGAGCGGGGCTTCCTGGAGATCGAGACGCCGGTGCTGCAGACGCAGGCCGGCGGCGCTGACGCCCGCCCGTTCGAGACCCACCACAACGCCCTCGATCTGCCGCTGACCCTGCGCATCGCCACCGAGCTGCATCTCAAGCGGCTGGTGGTGGGCGGCTTCGAGCGCGTCTATGAGCTGGGCCGCATCTTCCGCAACGAAGGGGTGAGCACGCGCCACAACCCCGAATTCACCTCGGTGGAGGTCTACCAGGCCCATGCCGACTACCACGACATGATGCGGCTCACCGAGGAGCTGATCGCCGCCTGCGCCCAGGCCGCCTGCGGCACGACGGCGATCACGTATCAGGGCACCGCCATCGATCTGGCCCCCCCCTGGCGCCGCGAGACGATGCACGATCTGGTGCGGGAGGCCACCGGCCTCGATTTCACCGCCTACAGCAGTCGCCAGGAGGCCGCTGCCGCCATGGCCGCGGCGGGCCTTGAGGTGCCGGAGGCATCCGACAGCGTCGGCCGGCTGCTGGTGGAGGCCTTCGAGCAGCGGGTGGAGGCGGAGCTGATCCAGCCCACCTTCGTGCTCGATTACCCGGTGGAGAATTCACCGCTGGCCCGGGCCCACCGCAGCAAGAGCGGCCTGGTGGAGCGCTTCGAGCTGTTCATCGTCGGCCGCGAGACGGCCAATGCCTTCAGCGAGCTGATCGATCCGGTCGATCAGCGCCAGCGGCTGGAGGCCCAGCAGGAGCGTCGCCGCGCCGGCGATCCGGAGGCGCAGACGGTGGATGAGGACTTCCTGCATGCTCTCGAGATCGGCATGCCGCCCACCGGCGGTCTGGGAATCGGCATCGATCGCCTGGTGATGCTGCTCACCGACAGCGCCTCGATCCGTGATGTGATCGCCTTCCCGCTGCTGCGGCCGGAGCCTCGGGTGGAGGCCTCGGCCCAGGCGGAGGACCCTGGCACCACCGGCTGATGCGGCACCTTCCGGTGGATGCAGGCAACATTCCTGCGCTGGTCACCGAGGTCACGGCCGGGTTCCGGTGGCGCGTTGGTGACGCGTGGAACGAGGATGGCTGGCTGGCCATCTCCTCCTTACGGGAATCCCTCGGCGCCCCAGGCTGGGCCATGAACCGGCGCAGTGAGATAATGGTCTCCAGTAGGCAGTCACCCCTACGAGGGGGCCCATGTCATGAGCGGCGAGCGCGTCGGTTTTCGCTTCAAACACGCCGATGCCGTGGTGAAGCGCAACCCCCAGGGTCGTTCCCGACGGGGCTGGGTGATGGAGCCGGTGGAGCAGACCACCAGCCGCGGCACCAAGATGCCCGCCTACCGCATCCGCTGGCGTGACAGTGAGCGCCCCGAGATCGTGCTGCAGCACATGCTGATCGCCGATCCCGATCCGACTCCTCCGCCGGAGGGTGTCAGCCTGGTGCCGCCGGCCCCCAAGGCCTGACCCTGCGGCCTCGGACGGCAGACCTTGGCGGGTTGTTCCGCGCCCGGGGCGCCTGGAATCGACCGATCCACCTGGACAGCCACCTCTGGTCCTGAGATGAGGGTGGCGGTTGAGCCAGGGCTGTTTGTCGTTCGGTCGTGGTTTGGCGGGGCGTCGGCACAGGTCCATTCGGACGGCCTCCGCCCGTCGTTGTGCGTCTGATGGCTCGGAAAGGCGATGCGACCGGGCGGCGCTGGCCGGACTGCACCACCTGGGAACTCCGGGGGATGGGTGGCGCATGGTGGCAACGCCTACCGAAACCGGCCGCTCTTCCTGTTGAGATGAGCCCATGGCGACGGCAACCACCCCTCTGATCGAGCGAACGGCCCTGGCCGAGCTCAACACGCTGCGCGATGGCCCCGGCTGGATGCGGCTGGCGTCGCACCTGCTCACGCTCGGGCTGGGGGGTGTGCTCTGGCGCCTCGACGTCCTTCCCCTGGCCCTGCGCCTGGCCGGCCTGGTGATCAGCGGCATCGGCCTGGCCACCTGCTTCGCGCCACTGCATGAGTGCGGCCACCGCACCGTGTTCCGCAGCCGGCAGCTCAACGATGCCGTCGCCTGGTGGATGGGCCTGCTCAGCTTCTACAACGCCGATTTCTACCGCCGCTATCACCAGTGGCACCACCGCTACACCCATCAGCCGGGGCTCGATCCCGAGCTGGAGGATCCGGTGCCCACCACGCTGTGGGGCTACCTGTGTGAGGTGAGCGCCTGGAACTGGTGGACCGGCAAGCTGCGCGGCCACGCCCGCCTGCTCTGGGGTGATCTCAGCCAGGTGCCCTACCTGAGCCCTGAGGTGATTCCGCAGGTGCGGCGCTCGATCAGGCTGCAGTTCGCCGTCTACGGCCTGCTGGCGGCCCTGTCCCTGATCGGATGCAACGGCTTCCTGCTCTGGAGTTGGCTGCTGCCGCTGGCGATCGGCCAGCCCTTTCTGCGCCTGCTGCTGCTGGCGGAGCACAGCGGCTGCGCCTATGGCGACGACGGCCTCACCAACACCCGCACCACCCTCACCCTGGCGCCGGTGCGCTGGCTGATGTGGAACATGCCGTTCCACGCCGAGCACCACCTCTACGCCTCGCTGCCGTTTCACGCCCTGCCGGCCGCCCATGCCTTGATCGGCCCGCGTCTGCAGCATCTTGATCGGGGCTATCTCGCCGTGCACCGCGACCTGCTCGGTCGCCTGGCCAGCCTGGGCCAGCCGGCATGAGCGCCCTTGCCACCGAGCTGTTTGAGCTCGGGGATCTGCCGCTGCGCTGCGGCCACACCATCCCTGAGGCCCGCATCGGCTACCTGCAGATCGGTGCTCTCAACGCCGATCGCTCCAACCTGGTGCTGGTGCCCAGCTCCTACGGCGCCAGGCCGGAAGACCTGGCCTGGATCGCCGGGCCGGTGCTCGATCCGCAGCGCTGGTGCATCGTGATTGCCGGCGCCTTCGGAAACGGCGTCTCCAGCAGCCCCAGCCACGGCGGCATGGGCCTGGCCGAGCAGGGCTGGGTGGTGCACCACGCCGACAACGTCGCCGCCCAGACGCGCTTGCTGGATGAGCGCTTCGGCGTCAGCCGACTGCCGCTGATCTACGGCTGGTCGATGGGGGCGCAGCAGGCCTACCAGTGGGCCCTCAGCCATCCCGAGAGGGTGGAGCGGATCTGCTGCCTGTGCGGCACCGCCCGCACCACTCCCCACAACCGCCTGTTCCTGCTCAGCCTGCGACAGGCGCTCACCGCCGATCCCCACTGGACCGGCAGCGGCTTCAGCGGGGAGCCCCAGCAGGGCCTGCGCACCTACGCCCTGATCTACGCCAGCTGGGCCGCCAGCCAGCCCTTCTACCGGGATATCGCTGAGCCGGTGGAGCAGCACGTGGAGGAGCGGTGGCTGCCGCTCTACCGCCGCCACGACCCGCGCGATCTGATCGCCATGCTCGACACCTGGCTCGCCAACGACGTGGCCGATGGCGGCGACCTGAGCCAGGCCCTGGCCGGCATTCAGGCGCGTGCGGCTGTGGTGGCCTGCGATCGCGACCTGTACTTCACCAGCGAGGACATGGCCGCCGAGGCGGCGGCGATCCCCGGCGCCGATTTCCACGTGCTGCGCTCGACGCTCGGCCATCGCGCCGGCAATCCCCACAGCAGCCCGCTCGAGCAGCAGTGGCTGCGCCAGATCGTTGATCAGCTGCTCGACGGCTGATCCCGCTGCCCCCACCGCCGCTGCGCCTGCAGCCCTTCACCCCTGATGACCGACCTCGCCAGCCTGGCCCGCGAGCAGGAGCTGCGCTTCCTGCTCGTCTCGTTCACCGATCTGTTCGGCACCCAGCGGGCCAAGCTCGTGCCCGCCTCGGCGATCGCCGCCATGGCCGAGAACGGCGCCGGCTTCGCCGGTTTCGCCGCCTGGCTGGATCTGAGCCCCGCCGATGGCGACGTGATGGCGATCCCCGATCCGGCCAGCCTGATGCGCCTGCCCTGGCAGAGCGAGGTGGGCTGGGTGGCCGCCGAGCTCACCCTGGGCGGCGAGCCCATGGATCAGTGCCCGCGGCGGTTGCTGCGCCGCCAGCAGCAGCGGGCCGCCGAGCTCGGCTATCAGCTGCGCAGCGGCGTCGAGGCGGAGTTCTTCCTGCTGCAGCGCGATGGAGCCGCCATCGCCGATCCGGCCGACACCCAGGAGAAGCCCTGCTACGACCAGCTGGCGCTGATGCGCCGCTATCCGCTGATCGCCGATCTGCTCAGCGGCATGGAGCAGCTGGGATGGGGTCCATACCAGGCTGATCATGAGGATGCCAACGGCCAGTTCGAGCTGAACTGGACCTACGCCGACGCCCTGACCACCGCCGATCGCCATGCCTTCTTCAAGGTGATGGTGAAGTCGCTGGCGGAGGCCGAGGGGTTGCGGGCCAGCTTCATGCCCAAGCCGTTCAGCCAGCTCACCGGCAACGGCTGCCACACCCATCTGTCGCTCTGGGATGACGAAGGCCGCAACGCCTTCCACGACCCCAGCGGTGAGCTGGGCCTCTCGCAGCTCGCCTATCGCTTCCTCGGCGGGCTGATCGCCCATGCGCCGGCCCTGTGCTGTCTCACCAACCCGACGGTGAACAGCTATCGCCGCCTGGCGGCACCACCCACCAGCTCCGGCGCCACCTGGAGCCCGGCCGGCGTGAGCTACACCGGCAACAACCGCACCCACATGGTGCGCATCCCCGATGGCCAGCGGCTGGAGCTGCGCCTGCCGGATGGCTCGGCCCATCCCTATCTGCTGCAGGCCGCGGTGCTGGCGGCGGGGCTCGATGGGGTGCAGCGCCAGCTCGATCCCGGCCCCCGCCACGACAACGACAATGACGCCAGCCCGCTGGC
>Ga0214917_10005996_pt1 | contig 12780 bp, 11 predicted proteins | sample LL_1208_BB_MetaG_FD_177983 | JGI IMG/M metagenome (GOLD analysis project Ga0214917, IMG submission 177983) | Freshwater microbial communities from Lake Lanier, Atlanta, Georgia, United States - LL_1208_BB | ecosystem: Environmental > Aquatic > Freshwater > Lake | place: USA: Georgia | collected... | reverse complement strand
GGCCAGGACGCCCGCCTGTTCGCCAAGCGCCTCCAGAAATCCAATGTTTTACCCTCACTTGCTGACACTCTTTTGCGCAGAAAAACCGTCGATTTTCTTTTGCAGCACGCGGTCCGCGGGTAATTTTCAGTTATGAGCATCGACCCCAAGGCAGACTATTTCGTCCCGAGCGTAATCGAACAGACCGGGCGGGGGGAACGAGCCTACGACATCTACTCCCGCCTCCTGAAGGATCGGATCATTTTTATCGGCACCGCCATTGACGATACCATGGCCAATTCGATCATCGCCCAGCTTCTTTTTCTTCAGATGGAGGACCCAAAAAAGGATGTCAGCATCTATGTCCATTCTCCCGGAGGGTACGTCACCGCGGGATTGGCGATTTATGACACCATGCAATACATCACCTGCGAAGTCGCGACCTACTGCATCGGCCAAGCCGCCAGCATGGGGGCCGTCCTCCTCGCTGCAGGAACCAAGGGGAAGCGCTACTGTCTTCCAAATGCCCGGATCATGATTCACCAGCCTTTGGGAGGTGCCCAGGGTCAGGCCACCGATATCAGCATTCAGGCGCAGGAAATCCTACGGGCCAAAAAACGCCTGAACGAAATTCTCGCCCACCACACCGGACAGAAGTTTGACACAGTCGAAAAGGACACCGACCGAGACCGATTCATGTCGGCCGAAGACGCCAAAACGTATGGACTAGTGGATCACGTGGTCAGTTTCCGCAAGGAAGAGCCCTCGAAAAAGTAAGCCGGAGCCTCTATGGCCCGCCCCACCCACCTCACGCTTTGCTCGTTCTGCGGCAAAAGCCATGCCGAGGTAAAAAAACTGATCGCCGGGCCCGGCGTCTATATATGCGACAACTGCATCACCCTCTGCACAGGAATCCTTCATCGGGAAAAGACTGAGCCCGGAACCGCCGAAGGACCGCTCAAAAGTCTGCCGAAACCCCGCGAAATCCGCGCGGAATTGGATCGCCATGTCGTGGGTCAGGATCGGGCCAAACGCACCCTCGCTGTTGCGGTGCATAACCATTACAAACGCATCCGCCAACCTCAAACCGACACTCTTCCGACCGACCATGCCGACGTGGAACTGGAGAAAAGCAATATTCTCCTGATCGGTCCGACTGGGTCCGGGAAAACCCTTCTCGCCCGCACCCTCGCCCGCATTCTGGATGTTCCCTTCGCCATCGCCGACGCCACTTCCCTGACGGAAGCCGGCTACGTGGGTGAGGATGTCGAAACCATCATCCTTCGCCTGCTTCAAAATGCCGATTATGATGTGAAGCGAGCCGAACTTGGAATCGTCTACATCGACGAAATCGACAAGATCGGACGCAAGTCCGACAGCGCCTCCATTACCCGGGACGTATCCGGTGAGGGGGTCCAGCAAGGCCTCCTAAAGATTTTGGAAGGAACTATCTGCCACGTCCCTCCACAAGGCGGCCGCAAACACCCTCAAGCCGAGCATATCCAGGTCAACACACAGAACATTCTCTTTATCTGTGGCGGGGGATTTGTCGGCCTCGAAGAAATCGTCAACAAACGATTGGGAGGCCGCTCTCTCGGATTTGGGGCAGGCAAAAATTCATCCCAATCTGTCCCCGAGGATGGTCTCGGACTTCTCCGTTATACCGAACCGGACGACCTTCTCCGATTCGGCATGATTCCAGAATTCATTGGTCGCCTTCCCGTTCTCACCCACCTCAGTCCCCTGACGGCCGACGAACTCATCTCTGTACTGACCGACCCGAAAAATTCGCTGACCCGCCAGTACGCCAAGTTGCTCGGAATGGAGGGAGTGAAATTAAACTTTACCCGCGACGCCCTGCGCTGCTTGGCCGAGGCGGCTCTCAAAAAAGGCACCGGAGCCCGTGCCCTGCGAAGTCTCTTGGAGGGAATGATGCTGGATCTGATGTATGAAATCCCGTCTCGCGACGACATCGAGGAAGTCATCATTAATCAGGCCGTGGCCGAGGGCCAAAAGGCCCCCATCCTCAAACGCAAGGTATCCCGCAAAGCCGCCTAAGGGCTTTAGCCGATTTTCTTTAATCCCTCTGCCAGCCTGCCCCAGAGCTCTTCCATTCCCTTTTCCGTTTCATCCCCCATGTGGGAAACGCGGAAATTCAAACCCTTCATCTTTCCGTATCCCCCGTCGAAGATCGCCCCATGGGTGTCTTTCAACCAGGCAATCCACTTGGCGACATCCACCCCCCGCGTGTTTTTCCCGCAGGTCAGACTGAGCGATTCATACCCTTTTTCCGGAAACACCTCGAAACCGTTCGCGGCCAACCAAGCCCGCCCCCGCTCTGCGTTATTTTTATGCCGGGTATGCCGTTGGGCGATTCCCTCTTTCTCTATTTCGGCCAGCTTCACCTCAAGGGCATAAAGATGTGAGATGGAGGGCGTGCAGGGAGTCATATTGCTTTCCGCCTGCTTCCTGAATTCATGGAAGTCGTAATAGTACCCGCGATCTTTCACCTTCTCCGCCCTTTGATAGGCCCGCTCACTAACGGAAAAAAGTGCCGCTCCGGGAGGCAAGGCCAGGGCTTTCTGGGTGCCACACAACATCACATCCAAACCCAACTCATCAAAGGGAATCGGCATCACGCTGAACGATGAAACGGTATCCGTGATGAGCATCACATCCGGGAACTTGCTCCGGACCAACTTGGCAATCTCTGCCAGCGGACTTAACACTCCGGTCGAAGTCTCGTGGTGAATGAGGGTCAGGGCATCATATCCCCCCTTGGAAAGTTCCTTTTCGACCATCTCCGGTTTGATCGCCTGCCCCCACTCCACCTGCACCTTGCCGGCCTCCTTGCCGCACTTCTGGGCCACATCGAACCACTTGTCGGAAAAGGCCCCGTTCATGCATACAAGGACCTTTTTTTGCACCAAATTGCGGAGAGATGCTTCCATCACGGACCAGGCTGACCCTGTTCCAAGAAAAACCGGTTGGGTGGTCTGGAAAAGTTTCCGCAAGCCGGGTTGCACACGGGCATAGAGGTCTTGAAAGCCCTTTCCACGATGTCCAATCATCGGATGGGCAAAGGCTTGCAGAACGGTGGGGGAGATTTCGACGGGTCCGGGGATAAACAGTTTGATGTGAGGCATGATTAGGGTAGATAGATGAACTATGCCTATACGCAAACTTATCCTTTGTTCGGTTGTGGGGCTTACTTCAGGAGCGAGCCTGTTTGCACAGGTGAACGCCCGGGATCCCAAATTAAGTCCCACCTTTCAGACAACCTGCGACAATGAGATCAACAACGAGCCCGTAGCCAAAGCTGTGCCGGTCAACCAAGACAAGGTCCAACCTCAGACGGTTGCCCCCACCACCGCCTCGCCTGCTCCGGCAGGCACCAGCATCACAGTCGACCAAATCATCAAGAACGCCATCCGCCGCGACGAGGAGTTGCGGGAACTGCGGGAAGGTTTTACCTACCAACTAAAGCTTGTGACCCAACGTCTGGACGACGACAACAAGGTCATTCCCGACAAGACCAAGACCGTCACGGCAAAAATCAAGCCCGGCAAAGACATCACATTCAGCGCGGACTTCAATGATGACTCCAAAGGGGATGACAACTCCTCCAACAACAAAACCTATGCCGGTGCGACCGGAGGAAGAGGCCTTCAATCTAAACAAAAGAAGTCGGACGACGACGATGACGACTCATCCAAAAAAGACGTGGAAGATGCCAAGAAGGTCAATGCCATGCTGGATATGGGAAAAATCGCCCCCCGCTTTCAGTACAAGCGGATGCAGGATGAGACGATCCGTAACCGCCCTTGTTTTGTGATCAAATTCTCCCCGAAAGACGATCAACCCTATTCCACCCGCGAGGAAAAAGTCATCAACAAGGTCGGCGGCACGATCTGGATCGACCAAAACGACTTCAGCATCATCCAGACAAAAGGAAAATTAACGGAGGATGTCGATGTCGCCTGGTTCCTCGCCACCATGAAAGGCATGGATTTTTCCTACGAAACTTCCGAGCTTCCCTCCATGAACATCCCGGTCCCCTCGAATTTCTACATGACCTTCGATCTGAATATCATGGGATACCGCATGGCCCAAAAACAGGTCAGCAACATGACCGACTATCAACCTGCTTCCGCCACTCCTCCCGCCCCCAATACCCCGCCGACCAACTGATTCAGGCTTAAACTAGTTGGAGCGCTCGATCGGGGCCCGCACCCGGTTTCCCCACTCCGTCCATGACCCGTCATAGTTCCGGACATTGTTGAGCCCCAGAAGATACGTCAGAACAAACCACGTGTGGCTGGACCGCTCACCGATTCGGCAGTAGGCGACCACTTCCTTCTCGGCCGAAAGTGCACATCCTTCCAGATAGATTTTTGCTAGTTCTTCTGCCGACTTGAAGGTGCCATCATCCTTTACGGCCGTTTTCCAAGGAACACTTTTTGCCCCCGGAATATGACCCCCGCGCAAGACACCTTCCTGCGGGTACTCCGGCATATGGGTTACCTCGCCTTTGAATTCCCCCGGAGAACGAACGTCGATCAAGGGCAGTTTTTTCTGGCTGAAAGCCAATGCATCCTCGTAAAACGCCCGGATTTCGCTGTCCCGTCTTTTCGCAGGAAGGGGATATTGCGCCGGAATCACCTTCGTTTTCTCCCGTGTCAAAGGCCGTTTTTCGGCCACCCACTTGTCTCGACCGCCGTTGAGGATCCTGACTTTATCATGTCCAAACAGACGGAAAGCCCACAAAGCGTAACAGGCCCACCAGTTGGACTTGTCGCCGTAAAAAACAACGGTCGTTTCGGGGGTGATCCCGTTCTGACCACAGAGTTCTGCAAAGGCCTGGGGGGTGATGTAGTCACGCACCAAGGCATCCTGCAGATCCCGCCGCCAGTCGATATGCACTGCCCCGGGGATGTGTCCTGTCTCGTACAGCAGAACGTCTTCGTTGCTTTCAACGATGCGGATCGCGGGATCGTTCAGATGCTGGGACAGCCACTCGGTTTCCACCAAAGATTCAGGGTGTGCGTACTGTTTTGTGCTCATAAATCAGATTCCTTTTGAATGAATAAAATGCCCGACCAATCCCCCGCATGCAACTGCCCGCCTTGTCATGAAACCTTGGACTTCTCCTCATCCAACAAAGGAAAAAGTGGATTGATCTTGCCGAGAACACGCCCCGCCTGATGAGCAGGCCATTGGGGCCAGTCTTTGGCACGACTCGCAACCTTCCCCGTCAACCCCAACTGGATCAAGCCAGCAGAGGCTGTGCCTGGAATCACACATTCCACTTCCTCAAAAACAAGTTCCAGAACCGCCATGGCGTCGGCCAAAGTAGCGTCCAATTCAGCGGCTTTGGCCGGATCCTTCGCCAATTTCCAAGGGGCCCGGGCCTCGATCATTTGATTGCCGGCCTGTACCCCTTTCCAAAGCTCTCCCAAAGCGAGGTGAATTTGATGGTTCTGCATGAGCTCGTCCCATTTCTTCAAGGATCCCAGCACGGTGGCCCGAAAAGCCTCAGAAACCGCATCAGGTTTCTTCACGGAAGGAATCTTTCCGTCCCGATAACGTCCGATCATCGAACCGGCCCGTTGTAGCAGATTACCAAGTTCATGGGCCAACTCTCCCTTGCGCCGAGCCGCCAAGGATTCTTCATCGAAGTCCGCATCATGCCCCAATGCCATCTCACGCAAAACATAGTAACGAAAAGAGTCGGCGCCGTATTTTCCCGCCAGTTCCTTGGGGTCAACCACATTGCCGGTCGACTTGCTGAGTTTTTCGCTCTTTCGGGTCCAGAATCCATGCACCAGAAGTTTCCTGAAAATAGGCAGGCCAAGCGCCTTCAGCATGCACGGCCAATAAATGCCGTGGGCAGGAACCAGAATATCCTTTCCAATGACATGCACTGCCGGTCTCCAGTCCTCGAGCCGGCCATTCCCGCTTCCTGATCCTGTCACGTAATTTAGAAGGGCATCAAACCAAACATAGGTCACCTGATTTTCATCAAAGGGCAACGGGATGCCCCAAGCCAAACGGGCTTTAGGCCGGGAAATGCAAAGATCTGGCAGAGGTTTTTCCAAGGCTCCCAATACCTCCTTGGTTCGGAATTCCGGAAAAATCAGGCTCGGTTGTTTTTGCAAAAGCTCCTTCAACCAGTCCTGATATTTCGACAGTGTGAAAAAGTAGTTCTCTTCGGTCAGTTCGACGACTTCCCCAAAGATTTCCGGCCATGAACCATCGGGCAGTCTTTCTTTTTCCGTCAGAAACTGTTCGGCTCGAATACTGTAAAATCCCCGGAAGGTTCCCTTCACGATATCTCCCTGGGCATGAAGTTTGTTCAGCACCTCCTGAACTAACTTGCGGTGACGAATTTCCGTGGTGCGGAGAAAATCATCCGGTTCAACGCGCAAATCCCTCCACAGCCCAAGAAAATGAGTGCTAATGCCGTCCACAAATTTCTGAGGACTTTGGCCGGCCTTCGCGGCGCTTTGTTGGACCTTTTGGCCATGCTCATCCAAGCCGCTCAAAAACCGGACCTCTTCTCCTTTTCTTCGTGCAAAGCGGGCCAAGGTATCCGTCAGAACCTTTTCATAGGCATGCCCAAGGTGGGGTTTTGCATTTGCGTAATCAATCGCGGTGGTGAGGAAGAGGCTATCCATGGGCCTTCAACCTACCAGACGAAGGCAAGGGATTCGATCTAAAGAAGGTCCTGCGGGTCAACATCGACAGCTGTTTTCAATCCACTCGGCCACTTGGGCGCCAAAACCTCCCTCTTCAAATCGGAAATCACCTCGGCCACTTTTTCCACGAGAAGAAATAGGTGAAACCGAAATTTGCCCTCCACTCGGGCAATCGGGGCCGGCACCGGGTCCGGGACCTCCACTCGGCTTCCCCAAAGCACACGGAGTCTTTTGGCGACATGCTCGGCCGAGGCCCGGGTTTGCGCTTCACTGGGACCGGAGAAAGAAATTAGGATTGCGCGGCAAAACGGCGGGTAGCCGTGCGCTTTTCGATATTCCAGTTCCTGCTCGCGAAACCCATCGACATCATGATGCCGCGCAAATTGAACGGCAGGATGGAATGGGGTGTAGGTTTGAACAAAAACCTCTCCGGCCACATCCCCTCGCCCCGCCCGACCGGCGACCTGCACCAAAAGCTGAAACACCCTTTCGGAAGCACGAAAGTCCGGCAGGTTCAGCGCCCCATCGATCCCCACGACGCCCACGCAGGTCACCTTGGGAAAATGCAGGCCTTTGGCAATCATCTGGGTTCCCAGCAGAATGTCGGTACGGCCCTCCCGAAAAGCAGCCAGGGCTTTCGCATGGGCTCCCCGGACCCTCATGCTATCCGAATCCATCCTCGTCAATCGCACTCCGGGCATCCTTTCGGATACTGCCTCCTCCAACCGCTCCGTCCCAGCCCCGGTATATTTCAGCACAGGGGAACCGCACTCCCTGCATTTCCCTGAAGAAGGTCTCTCCGCATCGCAAAAATGGCATCGCAACCGCCCTTCCCCCCGATGGTAGGTCATCGGAACTGCGCACCTCTCACATTCCTCCACTTTCCCACAATGCGGACATTGCACGCTCGGTGCATACCCACGCCGATTCAATAAAACCAGACTCTGCTCCCCCTTCTTTCTTCGGTCTTCCAAGGTCTTGGCCAGATCCGCCGATAAAAGAATCGGTCCTCCATGAGCCGGTTTATCCTCTTTCCGGAGATCCACAATATGCACTTTGGGCAACTTGGCTCCGTCCACCCGGTGAGTGAGTCGCACTCGTCGGTACTTCCCCCGATCCACATTATAGCCGCTTTCCAAGGAGGGAGTCGCACTCCCCAGAATCACAGGGGCCCCCTCAATTCTTCCTCTGACCACAGCCAGATCCCGCGCGTGATAGCGGGGGGCCTCCGCCTGCTTGTATCCGCTGTCATGCTCCTCATCGACGACGATGAGTCCAACGTTCTCAAGTGGTGCAAAAAGGGCGGAACGCGCTCCAATCACAACCCGGGCTCTCCCCTCGCGGATTTCATGCCAGGATTCCCTCCTCTCCGCCACGGTCTGGCCACTGTGCAAAACGGAAAGCCGGATCCTTTGTCCGAGCAATCTCCCGCGAAAACGGGCCACGGTTTGCGGGGTCAGGGAGATTTCCGGAACGAGGATGATGGCATTTTTCCCTTCGGCTAAAACCTCCTCCATCGCCCTCAAATAAATCTCCGTCTTGCCGCTTCCCGTTACCCCCTCCAACAGGATGGGCATTCCCCCGTATTCCTTTCGCCGTTCCTCCCGCCAAGCCTCCATGGCCTGAACTTGCTCTTGCCCCATTTCGGGTCTCTTCTCAGCATCCGCCCATCCCGCCTGCGGGGCTTCTTCATTTTGCACGAATCGTTTCTCGCTTCGTTCCGCCAAGCCTCGGTCCACCAAAGCCCTCCAAACCGCTGTTCCCAGCCCTGTTTCCTTGACCAAAAGGGTCAGCCAGCCACCCCCACAGGTCTGGAGATGAACCCATGCTTTATGCTGGGATTTTGCATTTTTTAAAATCTGATCAGCCAAATCCTGCCGCCCCGGAGTCGGTTCGATCCACCAAGCCATTTTACCGCCTCCTTCATGCGAGCGGACAGGACCGGGTAAAATCGTCCGAAGCGCCGCCCCCAAATCACAGGCATAATAGTCCGCCATCCATCGGGCCAGTTGGCATAATCCGGAAGGAATCAAGGGACGTTCACCGGCCACCTCCTCAATTTCCCGGACGTTCTCAACCTCTGGTACTTTCGGAAATTCCACTGCGTAGGCCATGATGCTCCTCCTCCCCCAGGGCACCCGTAAACGCTGTCCCAGTGCGATCCTGCCGCGCAAACGCTCAGGTATCCCGTAGTCGAATAGGCGATCCAAACCCAATTCGGGCGCGACTCTGACAAATTCATGGAAATTCACCCCTTGGCTCTGCGCTCTTTTTGTTCCGGATGCAAGTTTCCACCGCTTTCCCTTCCTGTTCATACCCTTTATCATCCTTCACCATGTTCCTGAAACGACCCCGTGTTCTGGCGGTTATGGCGGTCATTTTGACTCCAGCCGTTCTGATCGGCATCTCCTGGATGGGGGAACTCCACCGTTCCCAGGAGATTGGCCCATTGATTGAAGAGGCTTCCGCCCGTTCCGGTATTTCTTCCTCGCTCTTGCGTGCGCTCGTCTGGCGGGAAAGCGATTTTGAGCCACGTGCCACCGGAAGTGCGGGCGAACGGGGTCTGATGCAGGTTACCCCAGGTGCGGGTCACGACTGGGCTCAGGCCAACCGAATCCGCACCTTCCATGAAACCGACCTTTTTGACCCCCGCACCAACCTCTCGGCAGGTTCTTGGTACCTCGCCAGAGCGATGAAACGCTGGTCCAACGCCGATCGCCCGGAGGTTTTTGCTTTGGCCGAGTACAACGCGGGAATCACCCATGCCCGTCGCTGGGCCCGTGATAATCCGGCCCTGCGCGCGGAAGACTTCCTCCTAGCAATGGATTTCCCGACCACCAAGGCCTACATCCTTTCGATTTTACAGCGAGCCGAACTTTACGCCGCCGGCAAGGATCCGGGGCCGTTCGAGGCAATCCAAAGAAAGATGGCGCTTAAAAAAGAAAAGTGGCTCAAGAAATAGCCTTCTTTCCAAAACGGAACGAAGGAATCCTGATTCGCTGGAGGCCAGTAAAACATGCCAAATACTCACGATCACGAGGGGCTTGGGGCTCGCTTCTCGCATTATCTCCATCGCTACTTTCTCGGACTACTGATCGGCTCATATGTTCTGGCAGGGTTCTTTCCAGGACTCGGAAAAATGATCCGCCATATTTCCCTGGGTCAGATTTCAGGATTCGGAGAAACAACTTCTTTTTCCATGAGCATGTTGATGCTCGGGCTCCTCTTGTTCCATGCCGCCCTTTCAATTGAAACCGTCCGCGATTTAATTCGAACTCCTCGATTTCTTGTCGCCGGCCTTGCCGCCAACCTTTTTCTTCCTGTCCTTGTCCTTTTTTTTGCCTCGTATGCCATGAGTTTTTGGAGCACGCCGGAACACCTGCAGGCCGTCATCGTGGCTCTCGCCCTTCTTTCCGCAGTCCCCATTGCTGGTTCCGCCACCGCCTACACGCAGAATACAGACGGGGATGTCCCCCTTTCGATCGGTCTCGTGCTCTTTTCAACATTTCTGAGCCCATGGCTCATGCCCATCTCTTTGCATCTAACCAATTACTTTTCCTTCGGGGATTATACCCCAGCCCTTGTCCGACTGAAGACAGGAGCACCCACTCTCGTCCTGTTTCTTTCCGTGCTACTCCCCTCTGTTCTTGGTCTTGGCGTGCGTCCGCTTCTGGGAATTCAACGAATCCAGTCATTCAAACCCACCCTCAAGCTATTGAATTCCACCTGCCTTTTGCTTCTGAATTACACCACGGCTTCCATCGCCCTGCCCCAGGTTTTCGTGTCCCCTGATTGGGGCTTTTTATCAACGGCTTTGATTTTTGGAGCTCTCCTATGTGCAATCGATTTCTTGTCCGGATGGTGGCTCGCACGAATCCTGCAGGCCAAGACAGCGCAATGTCTTGCACTCATGTTTGGGGTTGGAATGAACAATAACGGCACCGCTTTGGTCCTTGCCTCACTTGCTTTCGTCCATGCACCCAAAATCCTTGTTCCGATGATCTTCTATAATCTTCTTCAAAACATTATCGCCAGCGGCGCTGTCACTTTCGTATCGGCGCGATCGGACAGCTAATCTCAGTCCCTGATTTTATCCCTCCCAGTTGAGCATCATGCCATCGGTCAATCCAGCCCCTCGGGCATACTCCGCCGCCTTCATCCGTTTCCGGCCTTCCAACTGAACATCCCGAAGAAGAACCCCCCCTTTTTTCGCGGCGACTAAGATCCCATGGGAATTGACCTCCACGATCTCCCCGGGCTTTCCTTTCGCCCTCCTCGACAATATGACGGAGAAGATCTTCAGCATCTTTTGGTCCTGCCCGTCCGGAATCCATGTATAGGCTCCCGGCCAAGGTTGCATCGCCCGGATATGGGCCTCAATGTCCTCCGGGCTCCTGTTCCAATCGATCTTCCCGTCCTCTTTTTTCATCCTCGGGGCAACGCTGGCTTCCGCTTGATTCTGCCGAGCACTCCGAATCTTTCCTTTTTCTGCCTTCCCCAATAGATCAAGAAGCAAAGGGGCCGCCTTCCCCGCCAGTCGATCATGGAGCATTCCCGCCGTTTCTCCGGGACGGATCCGTGTGGCGATTCTTCCCAAAATATCCCCTGTATCCAGGCCTTCATTCATCTGCATGATCGTGACCCCCGTCCGCTTTTGCCGATCCCGGATGGCCGCTGCAATGGGGGAAGCTCCACGGTATTTTGGGAGAAGCGAGCCATGGACATTCCAACATCCCTTGTCGGGCATATCCAACAGGGGTTTTTTTAGAATCTGACCGTACGCCACTACGACCATCAGATCCGGTTTCTGGTAACGAATCTGGCTCAATGCGGTCGGGGTATTCACATCTTCGGGTTGAAATACGGTAAGCTGATGACGCAGGGCACACTCCTTGACCGGCGAAGGTAGCAGCTTTTGCTGGCGACCCGCTGGCCGGTCCGGCTGGGTAATAACCGAAAGGACAAAATGTTCATCTGAGGCAACCAACGCCTCTAAGCAGGGAACTCCGAACTCCCCCGTGCCGGCAAAAACGACCCGCACGCCCTAGACACCAACCACGGACGGCACCTTCCTGGGACGCCCGGCCTTGCTGGATTCGATCTGGTTCAAAATGTCTCGCGTCACTTCAAAGGGAAACTGCTCCGCGTCAACTTCCTTCACTTTCTTTGAACCATAAAACTCGAGAACGGGCTTTGTCTCCCGTTCGTAGGTCAGGAGGCGGTCATGAATGACAGCGTCACTCGCATCATCCAGACGGTTGTCTCTCAAAGCCCGCCGTCGCAGTCTTTCCTCGAGCTTGGCCCGGTCATGACAAACGAGATGAAAGAGGGCTTCCACTTTGAGATCTGTTTCCAAAAGTTTTGCCTGCTCCACGTTTCGGGGAATGCCGTCCAAAACCAGATGGTCAATCTCAGGTTTAAATTTCCCAAGGGTCACAAGATGTTCCATGTGCTGCCGCCATAGATCCACGGTGACCTGATCCGGAACCAGTTGCCCGGCACTGGAGTACTTCAGAAAGGCCTGTCCGACCTGAGTGCGCAGATCCATCCCGCGGAACACATCTCCGCACGATATGTGGCAAAAGGCTGGAATCGTTCCAAGAATCTTCCCTTGAGTTCCTTTCCCGGAACCGGGTGCTCCAAACAGGAGGATCGCTCGCCAAAGCATGGCTTCTTTCCTACACCCTCCCCCCCAACCCGCGCAACTCGGCAAATCCACGCCGAGGTGCCAGCAGACGAAGGCTGTTCAGAACGACAATCACGGTGCTCCCCTCGTGACCCGCCACTCCAAGAGTCAGCGGAATGATCGCTCCCATGGCCGCGACCACCAGAACCAGGATCGTTCCCAAAGAAATCACGAGATTCTGCAGGATGATCCTTCGGGTTCTCCGGCTCAGATCGTAAGCTTCCGCAAAGCTTTCCAGTCGGTCCCGCATCAGGATGATGTCCGACTCCGCCAAAGCCGCCCCGGTTCCTCGGGCTCCCATGGCAACGCCAATTTCCGCCGCCGCAAGACTCGGCGCATCATTCACCCCGTCCCCCACCATCGCCACCTTTTCTCCCTGAGCGTTCCACTCCCGGATCGCCGCCACTTTGTCCTCCG
>Ga0214917_10005994_pt1 | contig 12785 bp, 10 predicted proteins | sample LL_1208_BB_MetaG_FD_177983 | JGI IMG/M metagenome (GOLD analysis project Ga0214917, IMG submission 177983) | Freshwater microbial communities from Lake Lanier, Atlanta, Georgia, United States - LL_1208_BB | ecosystem: Environmental > Aquatic > Freshwater > Lake | place: USA: Georgia | collected... | reverse complement strand
CGATCCCGATGCGTTGCACATCGAACCGATGCGCAAATCGCATCTTGACGAGGTGATGGCAATTGAGTCGGTGTCGTATCCCGCACCTTGGACTCGGGGCGTCTTTGAAGACGAACTCGCTATGCAGTCACGTGGTTCGCGGCACTATTTAGTGGCGCTTCTCGCCGGTCGTCTTGTCGGGTACGGCGGAATGATCTACATGGACGACGCCGCCCACATCACCAACATCGCCGTAGATGTATCAATGCGCCGCCGTGGCATCGCCACCGAGCTGCTGTTGGATCTCGCCTGGCAGGCGCGTCGCGCGGGGATGGCCTCACTCACGCTTGAAGTGCGCCAGTCGAATGTTTCGGCACAGTCGATGTATCAGCGTTTCGGCTTCGCGCCGGTGGGTGTGCGACCGAAGTATTACGAGAATCGTGACGACGCCATCGTGATGTGGTGCACCGACATTCAGGCAGATGCGTTTCGCGCCCGGCTCGAGAAGATCGAGGCAGAACGAAATGGCTGAAGACCTGACTGGTCACAAGGTGACGGCTGACGAAAGCACCGTGGTGCTCGGCATCGAGACGAGCTGCGACGAAACGGCAGTCGCGGTGGTAATGGGTGGCGGTGACGTGTTGTCGTCGGTGGTCGCGAGTCAGCTCGATGAACACGCCCGGTTCGGCGGCGTCGTGCCCGAGATTGCAAGCCGTGCGCATCTTGAGGCGTTGCCACACGTGACTGCCCAAGCCATCGCGCGCGCTGGTATCGACGTTGGGCGAGTCGATGCAGTTGCCGCCACGGTCGGGCCTGGGCTCGTCGGCGCTTTGCTCGTTGGTGTGTCGGCAGCCAAGGCCATGGCACTCGCCCTTGATGTGCCATTCGTGGGTGTCAACCATCTCGAAGCGCATCTGTACGCGGCGTTGCTTGATGCTCCCGACGCAGAGTTTCCGATGTTGTTCGTGCTCGTCTCGGGTGGCCACACGATGTTCGTAGCAATGAACGACCCGCACGACTATCGCGTTGTCGGCCAGACCATCGACGATGCAGCAGGTGAGGCCTTCGACAAGGTGGCGAGATTTCTCGGGCTTGGGTTTCCGGGTGGGCCGGCCATCGACAAGGCGGCGACACGTGGCAACGAGAAGGCCATCGACTTCCCGCGCGCGATGCGCAACGAGGGCTTCGACGTGTCGTTCAGCGGTCTGAAAACGGCGGTCATCAACCATGTGCGAGCCCACCCGCAGGTTGCAAGTGACGATGTAGCGGCATCGTTTCAGCGTGCGGTGGTCGACGTGCTTGTGCACAAGGCGCGTCGAGCGGCAAGTCAGTGCGGTGCCCGCACGATTGCTCTCGGTGGTGGGGTGGCGGCCAACTCGCTGCTGCGTCGAGAAATGCAGCGTGCGGGTGATGACGATGGGGTGCGTGTCGTGTTGCCGTCGCGTGAGATGTGCACTGATAATGCGGCGATGATTGCGAGTGCTGGCTGGTATCGCTTGGCGCGTGGAGAAACCTCGCCGCTGGATACTGGTGCGAACCCGAACCTCAAGTTGGCGGCGGGCCAAAGGTGACGCAGTCAGCCGCTGCCGCATCGCCCGCAGAGGTGATTCGCCCGCTCGCCTTGCGCGGCACACACACCGACGGCTCACCGGGTCGTGGCATCGAAGTGTGGCCGCCCGTCGTGCTCGCCCCGATGGCCGGGGTGACCAACGCACCGTTTCGCAGCTTGTGCCGCAGTTTCGGGCCGGGCCTCATTTATGTGAACGAGATGATCATGGCAGCGGCCCTGGTCTACGGCAACACGCGCACGCGATCGATGGTCACTTTTTCTCCCGATGAGCAGTTTCGCAGTCTGCAGTTGTACGGCAGCGACCCGCGAATCATGGAAGCTGCCGTCGACATTCTCGGACGCGAAGACTTGGTCGACCACATCGATCTGAACTTCGGTTGCCCCGCCGCGAAAGTGACTCGCAAGGGCGGCGGCGCTGCGGTGCCCCTCAAAAAAAATCTGCTGCGCGAGATCGTGGCCAGCACGGTGCGCGCGGCACGTCGCTATGGCATTCCGGTGACGTGCAAGTTCCGCATGGGGGTGACCGACAATCTGCTGACCTATCTCGACACCGGCGCCATCTGTCGCGACGAGGGCGCGGTGGCCATTGCCCTGCATGCACGCACTGCCGAGCAGCATTATGCGCCACATGCCCGGTGGCAGGCCATCGCTGCACTCAAGCAACATGTGCCAGATATTCCGGTGTTGGGCAATGGCGACATCTGGACTGCTGGCGATGCCGTGCGCATGGTGCGCGAGACGGGTTGCGATGGTGTAGTCATCGGTCGCGGCTGTCTCGGCAAACCGTGGTTGTTTCGTGATTTGATCGATGCGTTTTCTGGCCGTGAGCCCCAACCGGCTCCGCTGCTTGGCGACGTGCTCGACGTGATGCTTACGCATGCCGAGTCGTTGATGCACCACCATCAGGCCAACGGACGCAACGACGAAGGCAAAGGCATTCGCGAATTTCGCAAACACTGCGGGTGGTATCTCACGGGCTACCCGGTCGGGCCAGAGGTGCGACGCCGCTTCGCCGAAGTTTCGACGCTTGACGAGGTTCGCCAGCTCGCAGCAACACTCGACCGCACCCTGCAACTCGTCGACGGCGGCGAGCGCCTCGCACGCGGCCACACCAACGGGCCGATCAAGGTGATGCTGCCGCACGGTTATCTCGATCATCTTGACGATCTCACCGTGCCCGATGACGCACTCGTCACCACCTTGAGCGGAGGATGACCACCGCCGCACCGACTCTGGTGCTCGCGTCGCGTTCGCCGCGGCGACGAGAGCTGCTCGAGCGACTCGGTCTCACGCACACGGTCGATGCAGCCAACATCGATGAGGCGATCGTGACCGGAGAGTCGCCGCGAGAACACGTGCAGCGACTTGCTCGCGCCAAGTGTGCGGTGGTTGCCGCCCGACACTCACGCGACGCCGTCGTGCTGGCGGCCGACACCACGGTCGATGTCGATGGAGAAATCTTCGGCACACCCTGCGACACGACGGAGGCTCGCCGCATGCTGCAGCGTCTGTCGGGCCGCACCCACTTGGTGCACACGGCGGTGTGCGCTACGCGGGGCAGCCTCGCCGACCATGTCGATCGCGGCCCCGTGCCGGGCGACCTGCACTGCGAACTTGACACCGCCGCCGTCTCGTTCGTGGCGATTGACCCCGACCTGCTTGAGCGGTATCTCGCCACCGGTGAATCGCTCGACAAGGCGGGCGCCTACGCCGTGCAGGGTGAGGCGGCCGCCTTTGTCGCGAGCGTCAACGGTCACATCACCACGGTCGTAGGACTGCCTGTGCAACTGGTCGAACGCCTGCTGGCGCCGTTCGGGTTGTCGCCCACGCGAACCTACCCCTAGCATTAGCACTCGCCGAGGGAGAGTGCTAACGCTCCAACGGCACCAAAATCAGCCCGTTTCCCACTCGGGGAACCCGCACCATAAAGGAAGAACCATGAACCTGAAGCCCCTCGACGACCGGGTCGTCGTCAAGCCATCGGAAGCCGAGCAGACCACTGCCTCTGGTCTCGTCATTCCTGATACCGCCAAAGAAAAGCCACAGCAGGGCACCGTGCTCGCCGTTGGCCCTGGTCGCTGGAGCGACGCTGAAGGCAAGTTCTTTCCGCTCGAGATCAAAGTCGGCGACACCGTGCTCTACAGCAAGTACGGCGGCACCGAAGTCGCGCACAAGGGCGACGACCTCTTGATTCTCACCAGCCGCGACGTGCTCGCGATTGTCACGAAGTAACCCCCACACAAAGGAACCACACACATGGCCAAGATGCTCAAATTCGACGAAGAAGCACGCCGCGCTCTTGAAGCCGGCGTCAACAAACTCGCCGACGCCGTAAAGGTGACGCTCGGACCCAAGGGTCGCAACGTTGTGCTCGACAAGAAGTTCGGCGCACCAACCATCACCAACGACGGTGTCTCGATTGCCAAAGAAGTCGAGCTCGAAGACCCGTTTGAAAACATGGGTGCACAGTTGGTGAAAGAAGTTGCGACGAAGACCAACGACGTTGCCGGTGACGGCACCACCACCGCAACAGTGCTCGCTCAAGCCATGGTCACCCACGGCATGCGCAACGTGGCCGCCGGTGCAAACCCGATGGGCTTGAAGCGCGGCATCGAGAAGGCCGTCGCTGCAGCCGTCGAGTCGATCAAGTCACAAGCCAAGGAAGTTGACGACAAGGGCGACATCGCCAACGTCGCAACCATCTCGGCTGCTGACGCCGCTATCGGCAAGGTCATCGCAGATGCGATCGACAAGGTCGGCAAAGACGGCGTTGTGACGGTTGAAGAGTCGAACACGTTCGGCATTGAGCTCGAGTTCACCGAGGGTATGCAGTTCGACAAGGGCTACCTGTCGCCATACTTCGTGACCGACCAAGACCGCCAAGAAGCCGTGCTCGAAGAGCCGTACATTTTGTTCCACTCAGCGAAGATCTCGACCGTGCAGTCGATGTTGCCGCTGCTCGAAGGCGTGATGAAGACGGGCAAGCCGCTGCTCATCGTCGCTGAAGACGTCGAAGGTGAAGCACTCGCGACGCTCGTGGTCAACAAGATCCGTGGCACCTTCAACTCGACCGCCGTCAAGGCGCCGGGCTTCGGCGACCGCCGCAAGGCGATGCTGCAAGACATGGCGATCCTCACTGGTGGCCAGGTCATCAGCGAAGAAGTGGGCTTGAAGTTGGAAAACGCCGGTCTCGACCTGCTGGGTCGTGCCAAGCGCGTCATCATCGACAAAGACAACACCACCATCGTCGATGGCCACGGTGACAAAGCCGAGGTCAGCGGTCGCATCAACCAGATCAAGACCGAGATCGACAACACCGACAGCGACTGGGACCGCGAGAAGCTGCAAGAGCGCCTCGCCAAGTTGGCTGGCGGCGTTGCCGTCATCAAGGTCGGCGCAGCCACTGAGGTTGAGCTGAAGGAAAAGAAGCACCGCATCGAAGACGCCGTGTCGGCCACTCGCGCAGCGATTGAAGAAGGCGTGGTCGCCGGTGGCGGCACCGCCCTCATTCGCACGCGCCCGGCCGTGTTGAAGGTTGTCGAGTCGCTCACGGGCGACGAGGCCACCGGTGCACGCAGCGTGTATGACTCACTCACCGCACCGGCGCGTCACATTGCTGACAACGCCGGCATGGAAGGTGCAGTTGCCGTTCAGCAGGTCGAAGCCGCCAAGGGCAACACCGGTCTCAACGCCGCAACTGGCGAGATGGCCGACCTCGTGAAGGCCGGCATCATCGACCCAGCGAAGGTCACGCGCGCAGCGTTGCAGAACGCAGCGTCGATCGCGGCCCTCGTCATCACCACCGAGTGTCTCGTTGCCGACAAGCCCGAAAAGGGCGGTGCGGCACCTGCCGGCGGCGGAATGCCCGGCGGCGGCATGGGGATGATGTAACGAATCGTCCCGCTCACGCGGAACAACTCAAGAGATACGAGTTAACGGTCGCCTTCAAGCGCGCCAATCACGGCGTCGTGGAGGCGGCCGTTGCTCGTAACGAGCGAGTCTGATCGATAGTCGAAGGCACCGTGGCGGTTGCTGACACGCCCGCCGGCCTCGGTGACAATCGGGTAAATCGCTGCATTGTCATAGGGGCCAAGCCCGATGCCGTCGATGGCGAAGTCAACCGCGCCCTGGGCCACCAGCATGTGCTGCCAGAAGTCGCCGTAGTTGCGCAGACGTTTGACACCACGTTGCAATGCATCAAGTGGTGCAGTCTTGCCCGCACGATGCCACGCCTCGGTCACGGTGATGCTCGCACTTGCTGAGTCGAGCGAGGCAGTGTCGCTAACGCTCAGGCGAATGGCATCGCGAAGATGGTCGACTGCCGCGCCGAGCCTGCCGTAGAACGCACCACCGCCACGCACCGCCCACCAGCGCATGCCGAGCGCCGGTGCCGATACCACGCCGAGCACCGGAGTGCCATCGTCAACCAGTGCGATGAGCGTTGCCCACACCGGCACCCCGCGCACGAAGTTGCTCGTGCCGTCGATCGGGTCGATCACCCACTGACGTGCGGCATCGGTAGGGCCAACCACGCCGTGCTCTTCGCCATAGAGGGAATAGTCGGGTCGTTCGCGGCGCAACAGGTCGCTAATCGCCGACTCGGTGTTGCGGTCAATCTCGGTGACTTCACTCGCGTCGGCCTTGTGGTCGACGCGAAACGAGCGCGACTCGAAGCCCGGCAGGCTGACCGCGTCAGCAACATCGGCTGCGCGCAGCGCGAGCGCGAGGTCGGCCTGGCTCACTGGGTGAGCATCTCGCGCGCGGTGCGTTCGAGTCCGGCTGCATCAAGGCCGAACTTGGCCAGAATCGTGTCGGGTTTGGCGTGCGGCACGAACTTGGTGGGTAGACCAAGCACGCGAATAGTTGGCGGAGCCACGGGCGCTACGGCGGTGATCGCATCGGCGAGCAAGAAGCCAATGCCGCCATCGCGCACACCGTCTTCGATGGTGATAACACGGCGGTGCGCTGCAGCATCGCGAATCATCGCGTCGTCGGCGGGCACGCAGCTGCGCACATCCCACAGTGTCGCCGACACGTTCTCGCGGGCGAGTTTGGCAACCACCTGCTCGGCTGCTGCCACCATCTTGCCCACGGCCAAGATGCACAGCCCCTTACCCGGGTCACTCGTCATGCGCCGCGCGCTCAAACCTGAGCCGACCTCATGTTCGCCGACCAGTCGAGCGTTTCCCTTGGGGTAGCGAATCACTACTGGACCAGTGTCAGCGAGTGACAACGCGTCGTGCAACATCTGCTGCAGATCTTGGGCGCTTGACGGAGCAAGCACCCGCATGCCCGGCACTTTTGACAGCAGAGCCATGTCGTACACGCCGTGGTGGCTCGGACCATCATCGCCCGTCACACCAGCGCGATCGAGACAGAAGATCACCGGCAGACGATGCAGCGCCACGTCGTAGACCAACTGATCCCACGCGCGATTGAGGAAGGTGGAATAGATCGCCACGACGGGTCGCAACCCGCCCATCGCGAGACCGGCTGCAAAGGTAACGGCGTGTTGCTCGGCAATACCCACGTCAAAGAATCGATCGGGAAAGTGCGACTGAAACGCGATGAGCCCGGTCGGCCCCGGCATCGCAGCGGTGATTGCAACGATGCGCTGGTCGGTCTCTGCTTCTTTGATCAGCGCGTCGGCGAATGCCTGGGTGTAACCGGTCGGCACCGACTTGGGTGGGCCGTTGATCGGGTCAAACACTGGCGCGTCGTGCAGGTGCTTCTCATCGTCGTCTTCAGCTGGCGAGTATCCACGACCTTTTTGGGTGATGACGTGCACGACGATCGGGCCTTCTTCTGAACGGGCGGCGGCTGCGCTGAAGGCGTGTTCCATTTCGGCGATGTCGTGGCCGTCGACGGGCCCTACGTAGCGCACGCCGAGTGCTTCGAAGAATGCAGTCGGTTGCAAGAACTCGCGTATGCCCGCCTTGATCGCTTCGAGACCGCGCTCGGCTTGCGGGCCGACATAGGGCAACTCATACAACCACTCTTCGAGTCGACGCTGTCGGCGCACGTACACCGGGTTGAGTCGCACATTCGTGAACGCGCGCGCCAGTCGTGATGTGAAGCGGTCTTTGGGTCGTGGACGCTCGGTGGCGTCTTCGAGTGGGTTCGGTGCGCCCACGAGGTTTGACACGGTCGGCGCATACGAGCGGCCGTTGTCGTTCAACACGATGATGACACGACACTTGCTGTGCCCGAGATTGTTCAACGCCTCATACGCCATGCCACCGGTGAGAGAACCATCACCGATCACGGCGACGACATGTCGGCGGTCGGGCGATTGACCCTTGTCGCGTGCCACCGCCATGCCGTGCGCATACGACAACACCGTCGAGGCGTGACTGTTTTCGATGAAATCGTGCACGCTCTCTTCGCGGCTCGGGTATCCAGAGAGCCCGCCGGCCTGCCGCAGCTGCGAGAAGCCTCCGCGCCGACCGGTCACGATCTTGTGCACGTAAGCCTGATGCCCGGTGTCCCACAAGATGGCGTCGCGCGGCGACTCAAACACGCGGTGCAGGGCGAGCGTCAGTTCAACCGCCCCGAGGTTTGAGCCCAGATGACCGCCAGTTTCAGCGACCGCAGCAACGATGAAATCACGGATTTCACTCGATAGTTCGGTTAGCTGCTGGCTGCTGAGGCCCCGCAAATCGCTCGGTTGTCGTATGTCAGCGAGCGCCATGGCGCAACGAACGCTAGCCGTGACGCAGGGCGAGACGCCGTTCGTTCCATGAGTGAATTCGGGCGCCTATCCAATAGCCGCCCGCAAAGACCGCGAGACCGCCGACACCGTCGATCCAGAAGTGGTTACCCGTAATCACGATGCACGCGAGTGTGATGAGCGGATAGACGAGCAGCAAGATTCGCATCCAACGCCTTCGCGCCAACGGAAACAATGCGAACACGCACCACGTCGACCACCCCACGTGCAGTGACGGCATCGCCGCATACTGATTAGAGAGCGTCTTGCCCGGCCCTCGATCGAACGCCCACGGCCCGCCGAACTCTTTGATGGTGTCGATGTAGCCGAAGTTTTCGGCGTCGTTGTAGTTGCGCAACTCGTGCTCGATGCACTCGGCTCCATAGCCACTCGGTGGGCATGGCGCGTCGAGCAATCGAGGGGGCATGAGTGGGAAGAGGGCAAAGCCGACGATCGCAAGAGCTGTCATCGCCGCAAGGCAGTTGCGCCACAAGCCGAAAACATCGGGTCGCAATACGAAGAGTGCGATGAACACCCCGAGAGTCACAAAAAAGTGTGCGGTGCCATACCACACGTTGAAGAATTTGATCACGTTGACGTAGGGCAACACCCAGTCTTGAATCGTTTCTTCGTGATACAACCCGAGTGCACGTTCGACGCGAATGACGCGCATCGCGTTGAGAAATGCCTCGACCGGCACCTGCGAGCCAGAGACGAGTGCCGAGCCGAAGAGGTTTCGCACCAACGTGTAGATGCCGTAGAACGCGCTGACAATCAACGCTTCTTTCCACCAGACGGTGCGATGTCGACGTTCGGTGCCCGCGGCCGTCACGCGATGAGGCTACGTGACACAATCGGCAATTTGCGCATGGCAAGTCGCGCACGGCGCTCGGCAATCCGCAATCTGCGCTCAGTAGCGCGAACCCCATCGTCGGTAGGCTCTCGGCATGTCGCAAACCGAAAACTTGCTCGTTGCCCCCGATGTGTTGTCGCGAGTGCTCTCGCGCGGTCGTGCAACGGGCGCAGAATTCTCTGAGGTGTTCGTCGAAGACAAGCGGTCGACGTCGGCCAGCCTCGATGACGGCAAAGTTGAACAGGTCTCGAGCGGTCGCGACCGCGGTGCAGGCATTCGCGTGATCAAGGGCGACACCACCGGCTTTGCCCACACCAGCGACCTGAGCGAGAAGGGCCTGCTTGCAGCGGCCGAAGCGGCTGCAGCAGCCGCGTCACAGGGTGGTGGTGGCGTCAACACCGTCGCCCTCGGTGCGGTGGTTCGTCACCCCGTCAACACCGTGCAAAAGTGGCCCGACGAAGTCGCCAAGCGCGACAAGGTGGCGTTGTTACAGCGCGTCAACGCTGCGGCTCGCGGAGTTCACAAGGCAATCGTGCAAGTGTCTGCGGGCTATGGCGACTCGCGCAAGCGAATACTCATTGCCAACAGCGATGGCGTCTTGGCGGCCGACGAACAAGTGCGCACACTCATGCGCATCAGCGTGGTGGCGAGTGGCGATGGGGGAATGCAGACCGGCTTTCAGTCACTGGGTCACACAATCGGCTTTGAAGTGTTCGACGAGAACGACGTCGAACAACTTGCCATCACCGCAGCCAAGCAAGCCGTCACCAAACTGAGTGCACGCCCGGCACCGTCAGGTTCGCTGCCCGTGGTCATCAAGCACGGTTCGGGTGGCGTGTTGTTTCACGAAGCGTGCGGCCACGGTCTCGAAGCCGACATCATCAGCAAGGGGGCGAGTGTCTACAAAGACAAGCGCGGCGAACTCGTTGCTTCGCCGCTCGTCACGCTGATCGACGACGGCACGATGACCGCCGAGTGGGGCGCCATTGGCATCGACGACGAGGGTCACCCATCGCAGCGCAACGTGTTGATTCAAGACGGTGTGCTCACTGACTACATGTGGGACTACCTGCGTGCCCGCAAAGAAGGTCGTCGCCAGTCGGGCAATGGTCGTCGCCAGAGTTACCAGCACCTGCCGATGGTGCGCATGACGAACACCTTCGTGTTGAACGGCCCCCACGACCCTGACTCCATCGTGCGTGACACCAAGAACGGTGTGTATGTCGCCAAGTTGGGTGGCGGTCAAGTCGACACCGCAAGCGGTGACTTCGTCTTCGGCATGACCGAGGCATATCTGATCGAGAACGGTGAAATCACCGAGCCATTGCGCGATGGCAACCTCATCGGCAATGGCCCGCAGGTGTTGCGCGACATCGATCTACTGGGCAACGACTTTGCGATGGGCAACCCCGGCACATGTGGCAAAGACGGCCAGGGTGTGCCGGTGGGTGACGGCCAACCGACGTTGCGCGTGAAGAGCATGACGATTGGCGGCACGGCCGCGTGAGAATCGAGGTTCCCGACCTGCAGGCGATTGCTGACCGCATCGTTGCGCAGGCAAAGCAAGGTGAGCAGATTGAGGCCTATGTCGGCCGCGGTGGTGAAACATCGGTGCGCGTCTACGAAGGCGAGGTCGAACACTTCGTCTCGGCGCAGAGCGCTGGCGTGGGTGTGCGAGTCATCAAAGATGGTCGAACCGGTACGGCATATGCAGGCACGCTCGACGACTCGGCCATCGCCGAAGTGCTCGCCGAAGCCCGAGACAACGTGCAGTTTGGCAACCCCGATGAGTTCGCCGGTCTCGCGACGCCCGATGGCGTCGAACCAGTGCCGCAGAAATTTTGGGATGACACCCTCGCCAAGTATCCGACCGACCAGAAGGTGGCGCTGACCAAAGACTTAGAGCAGCGCACCCTGGCTGCCGATTCGCGCGTGCGCACCGAGTCGGCGAACTACGACGACGGGTGGGATGAAACCGCATTCGCGACCACCAGCGGCATTCGCACGAGCGGGCGCTCGAACGGCTGTTATGTGTCAGTGGTGACGCTCGCCGATGACGGTGAAGAAACGCAAACCGGTTTCGGCTTTTCTGTCGGTGACTCACCCGCAGACTTCAACCTCGACAAGGCGGCGCGTGAAGCAGCAGATCGTGCTACACGACTGCTCGGTGCCACCAAACCCACCACCAAGCGCACCACGATTGTGCTCGACCCGTATGTGACCTCGCAGTTCGTGAGCATTTTGTCGAGTGCGTTCAATGGCGAAAACGTCTCGAAGGGTCGCAGCATTTTTGCCGAGCGACTTGGTGAGCAAGTGGCGGTTCCTTCATTCACGTTGGTTGATGACCCGACCAACAAACTCGCCTACACCGCCACCGACATCGACGGTGAAGGGCTTGCCGCTCGCCGCAACGTGTTGATCGAAGACGGTGTGCTGAAGATGTTCGTTCACTCGTCATACAGCGCTCGACGCATGAAGACCGCCAGCACGGGCAACGCCACACGCGGCGGCTTCGCAGGCTCGCCCGGCGTCGGTTGTCTGGCGATGCAGGTGACACCCGGGGCGAAGTCACAGGCCGAGCTCATTGCTGACATCGATGACGGTGTGCTGATTCAAGAAGTCTCGGGTCTGCACAGCGGTGTCAACCCGATTTCGGGTGATTTCTCGACCGGTGCATCGGGTATGACGATCACCAACGGCACCATCGGCGCGCCGATTCGCGAGTTCACCATCGGCTCGACGTTGCAGCGCATGTTGCTCGACATCGTGGCAATCGGCAACGATGTCGATTGGTTGCCGATGCGTGCCGCGGGCCTCTCGCTCGTGATCAGCGACGTGACCATCAGCGGCTCGTAGCGCCAACATACGAACTAGCGTCGCCGACAACGATGGAGTGGTGGCAGGCCCTGATTCTGGGCGTGGTGCAAGGGCTGACCGAGTTCTTCCCCATCTCGAGTAGCGGGCACCTTGAGTTGGTGCCGTGGATCTTTGGTTGGGGAGACCTTGGCGGCGAAGCAGTCGGCACGGCGTTTGACGCGTCGCTGCATCTCGGCACGCTGGCGGCCGTGGTGTTCGCGACACGACGACAGTTGTGGCTGCTCGTGCGCGAGGGCGTGAGATACCCACTCGCTGCGCGTGGCGAACGCACCAACAACGTCACTGGCCGACTCGCGTGGCTGTACGTGCTCACCGCAGTGCCTGCCGCAGTGGTTGGCGCACTCTTCGATGATGTGATCGGAAACCAGCTGGGCGGGCCCGTCATCGTTGCGTTCTCGCTCATCGTGTTTGGTGCGGTGTTGTGGTGGGCAGATCGTCGCGCGGGTCAGCGCACTGCACGTGACCTCGGTGTTCGCGACGCTTGGCTGATTGGCGCAGCCCAAGTGCTGGCACTTAACCCCGGCACTTCGCGCTCTGGCATCACTATTTCTGCCATGCGGGCACTCGGTTTTGCTCGCACCGAAGCAGTGCAGATGTCGTTCGTGCTGGGTGTGCCAATCATCGCCGGTGCAGGAGTATGGAAGACGGTGGGCCTCATCGCCGATGGTTTACCCGATGGTCTCGGTCAGGCGATGGTGATCGGCATCGCTGCTGCGGCGCTCACGGGCTGGCTCGCGATCAACGCGCTGCAACGCCTGGCAGCGCGCACCAACTTCAACGCCTTTGTCATCTATCGA
>Ga0214917_10005993_pt1 | contig 12786 bp, 26 predicted proteins | sample LL_1208_BB_MetaG_FD_177983 | JGI IMG/M metagenome (GOLD analysis project Ga0214917, IMG submission 177983) | Freshwater microbial communities from Lake Lanier, Atlanta, Georgia, United States - LL_1208_BB | ecosystem: Environmental > Aquatic > Freshwater > Lake | place: USA: Georgia | collected... | reverse complement strand
ATGGTAATCCACAAAAAAACACAAGTTATCCTTAAAATGCTTGTTTCATCCATGAAAGAAATAGATAAAAGACAATTCCAAATTTTATCAATTATCAAATAATACGAATGGACTTTAACAGAACAGAAATAATAAATCAAAAAAACTAAAACGAAACACAATGCTTACAACAATCTCAATTTACGATGACTTTATTTCAGTTGGAATTAGTTCTAAATGGAACACCAGTATCTCAAAGTACGCTCACGCTATACTTCCAGAACACAACTATGAAAAAACTGGTATGTCTGGATATGATGTAGATGACTTTATTAAGTACATAGTACAAAACACCAGTGGATTTGAAAACGTTTTAGAAAAATTCACATTTGATAGTGAATACTCAATGTTTTGCATGTATTACAACACAAATGACAAATCAATAGTAACACAAGAGGATATAAACAATTGCATGAGTTACGTCAAAATAATAAACAATCTAATTACCCAAAAATATATACAAGCTGTATCTAAAATAGATACCACTATTAATGTTGCTGACTTACGTAAAAAATAATATATGACCAGAAAATTAACAACCCCAGAAAAAAAATTGCTTCAATTAATAAAGAAAAATGATGCCATGCTTAATTGGTTATTGATTGAGCGAATTGAAAAAATTATGGAAATGACCATAACAGATATAAATGAAAACCCTAAAAGTTGGGAAAGAACTTTGATACACCCGAATCTTTTGATTCAATTAAACCAAAACGTAAATACAATTCTTAAATAAAAAAAACGAAACACATGAAAGCTCTATTAATTGACGTGGTTAATCAAACCATTACAGAAGTTCAAATCGAACACACTAAAGAAATCTACAATCTTATCGGTAACGGCTGCCACACATTCTGTGCTCCAGTTGATTTTCCAAATGGAGACACGCTGTTTACAGATGATGAAGCCTTATTAGCGAATGAAGTACATGGATGTTTTTCTATGGAAGGATGGGCTTACCCAATAGTTGGTAACGCTGTTATCTTAGGGTCAACATTTGATGGTGATGTTGATGATTGTAAAAGCCGACCAGAAGATATACTTGAAAAATTGATATGGGGTAACAAACAAGCTGCTGAATTTCACAGAGACCACGCAATGAGTGCACCAACAGTAATTGTAGATTGGTCAGACAGAATATAAAAAAAATAGAAATTAATTTCTAATTCATAGATAAAGTCCAGTTTTTTATATAATTAACTGGACATTTTAGAAATATATTTCCAATAAACACACACTATGAAAACATTAGATTATCTGCAACAAGACATCATTAATATCCGTGAAATATACAAAATGGATATTCCCGATGCGAAGGATTTGAACGAGGAAAACTTAGTTGAGCTATGTGAAGTATCCTTGTTACATCTTGTACAAACTGGGAATACTATTCCATACAATATTGTTACTGGATTATTCCAAAACTGGCTGGAAGTAAATTTCACAACTTTCAAAGAAACGGAAGGGGTATACAAATGGTGCAAAAATGTATGTGATTCAAGGATTGAAGCTAAAAATAGGTGGAGAGCACATGGTTATGGAACTTTTGAAAACTGGTACAATGAAAATAAGCGATAAGTCCATAATCTGCGATGGGTGCAGTCAGAGGTATACCATAAACTTCAAAAAACCCAAAAAAGCATGTATATCTACCAAAAACAGCAAGTGTAGTTTCTGCGGAAAACATAATACAACTATAATAAAATCAAATGAAACCAAGACTAAAAGCTATTCAAGTCAAAGAACGACTGCTTAAATTGGAAAAAAGACCAAAAGCATGGTTCATAAGGTACATGAAAATAACTGGCGGTTACAAGTAAAATGTGGATAACTTTATGATTGTCCAGAACAATAATATAGTATCTTTACTGAAACAAACGAAACACAAACATGATAATCAAGTCAAGAATGATGGGCAAATCCGACAACTTCGGTAATGACCTATACCTACGAGTATTTAGCGATGAAAACAATGTCGATGTAGGTGGTACAATATTTCTCAAACTCAAAAGCGAAAACAAGCGTAGAAATCTGGGGCACATTTATTTCAGCGATAGAAGTTTCCATGTACTTAGGGATAGTGGTAAGCACTTCCATTACATGACCAAATCTTATGGATTCAACTGGAATATTATCAACGATGCCGACCTTAACATCAAGTCTGTACACCTTGTAGTAGACAAAAGCGAAAAGTATGTGATTCCAAAATCTGTATTGGATACTTATGGCAGGTTTCTAAACTTTAAGCAACAAGGATTCGAATTACAAAAGTTCTTACCGATGGACATGATACGTCAGTTCAGGGATGGAAAGTACAACGCTGAAGATTTACAAAATGAAAACGATGATTAATACAGAAAAACTTAAAAAAGATTTAGCATCCATGCGAGATTCAAAGCAACAATCTATGGATGCAGCATGCAAAGAAATTGGTATTTCAAAGCCTACCTATTCCAGAATGGAGAATGGTAATACCCCAGATGCTCTCACTTTACTGAAAGTAAGCAAATGGTTAGGAGTAAACCCAAACATTTATTTAAAAAATGAATATTTATGAAACGTTTCTTAACCGCTCTTGCTTTGCTTTTTGTCTTGACTTCTAATGCACAAGTATTCGATGGCGTATCCATATCTGGAGATTTACCCACCGCAATTTCCAAATTCAAAGCGAAGGGGTACACCTTAAAAAAATACTTCGAAAATGGTGCTATCATGAATGGGAAGGTAGGATACAGAAATATTGAATTATTCATATTCCTTACACCAAAGTCGAGAAAGATATACAAGTTTACCGTGTACTTTGAAGAACAATTAAGCTGGAGTAGTTTAAAAGACGATTATGATAAATATTATGTTCTTTTGAAAGATAAATATGGAGACCCAGATAGTGAATATAGCTTTTTTACGAATCCATACGAAGCTGGGGATGGGTATGAAATGACTGCTGTACAATTAGAGAAAGCAACCTTTGCATCTTATTGGCTTAGAAGAAATAACACGACTATCGCTTTAAGTATTTCAAAATATAAGCAAGTTGAATTGTCGTACGAGAACGATACCAACACAGATTTAAAGAAAAAAGAGCTCACATCCATAGAGAACAATAGTTTTTAAATGAGTAAGCTATCTGAATACATATCATGTTGCCAAAAGGTATTAAGAACTTACCCCAGATAGTAGAGGGTGTAGTAAATAATACCCGAATAGAGCTTGGCACGATGCCGCCTGAAGATGTTGAGATTGTAATAAAGAGACGGCTGATATGTGAAACGTGTACTCACATGAGCAAAAATGCAGTAGATTACATGTCCGATTTAGAAGAAGACCACTGCATCTGGTGTAAGTGCTTCATAAAATATAAGACAGCAAATCTAAAAGAGGTATGTGGTCTATCTGAATACAACAAAAAATACAAACAAAACGTGAAATTGAAATGGTAAAGAAACGGATAGTATGGGTTAACGGATGCTTCGATATTTTACATTTAGGACACTTGAAATTATTAGAGTTCGCTAAAAAACAAGGTGATTTACTTTATGTAGGATTGGATGCAGACCATAGAATTAAAGAGGCAAAGGGAGATGCAAGACCATTCAATAACTGGGAAACGAGATGTGAAATCATGAAAGCCATACGCTGGGTAGATAAAGTTTCCATGTTCGATACTGACTACCAGTTGGAAATGCTAATTGAGAAAAACAAGCCATTTATGATGGTTATTGGGGCTGAATACAAGGAAAAACGCATCATAGGAGCTCAATTTTGTGAAAAAATCACATTTTTCCCCCGTTACGATAATTTATCGACCACAAACTTTATTCAGAACATAAATAAGAACTAATGAAGCCTATTTGCACAGAATGCTGCCATGTACCCAAAGGTTGGGGATTCGAACTTATAATACATAATGATGAAGAGTACTGCGGTAAGATTTTACATTTTCATAAGAATGCGAAATTTTCTATGCACTATCACATCAAAAAGAAGGAAACGTGGTACGTTAATTCAGGCTCTTTCATATTTAGCTGGATAGATACAGAAACTGCACAAAAGCATACACAAACTTTGAATAGGGGGGATGTCGTTACTATCCCCAGAGGTATGCCACACCAATTGGAAGCACTTGAACATAGCGAGATATTTGAAATATCTACCCAGCACTTCGACACCGATTCATACAGAATAGAAAAAGGAAATTAATGAAAACATTTTTAGTAATTGGCGAAGAATGTACCGATGAATTTGTGTACGGGAAAGCCGAACGATTATCACCAGAAGCCCCAGTACCCGTATTTGTACCTACAAACGTAGTACTGAATAGAGGAATGGCAGGAAACGTAATTGAAAACTTATTTGCACTACAAAAAGATAAGCCAGCTATCATATTTGAATCTGTTTCCAACCCAAAAGAATTGGTAAAAAAGAGATTCGTTGATGAAAAAAGCAACCACATTTTTTTAAGAGTAGATTCTGGAGAGAAGGTAAAATACCCATTTGCCCCACCATTTGCCCCAGATGATGCCTTTTTGAAAATGATTTCCAGTGCTGATTGCATTATTATCTCAGATTACAACAAAGGATATCTCACAGATGAATCTTTTGATTACATATTTGAAAAAGTTATAGAAAAACAAGTGGTTATTTTGGATAGTAAAAGACCACTTACAGCATCTATATTAGGCTTTGTAGATTTTGTAAAACTAAATGAGCAGGAGTATGAAAATAATTGCAAGATACTTGGCAAAGATGTAATGGCTCATTTCAAGGATAAGTTGATTGTAACAATAGGCGGTAATGGTACATTTTATAACGGAAAGGTATATCCCGTTGAAAAAAGACAAACCATAGATGTAAGTGGAGCAGGAGATACATTTGTTGCAGCTTTTGCATACATGTACATGGAGTGCTTCGATACAGCAAAATCAATATTATTTGCTAATGACATGGCTTCAATAGTAGTAACCAAAAGAGGTGTATCAACAATATGAAATACTTAGTAACTGGACATGAAGGCTTTATTGGTAAAGCATTATTTAAAAAATTACAGAAAATTTCATCTGTTAACGATGCGGTAATAGGATTAGACGCATCTGTAAAATCAGGATACGATGAGTATTGTGATGTACTTTATAAGATAAAACCAGATGTTATATTCCATGTAGGTGCTTGTTCAGATACGCAAGAGCAGGATATCAATAAAATGATGTATTTGAATTTACATCTAACAAACGCAGTTGCCGAGTATTGTAGATTACATGGAGCATCCCTAATATATAGCTCATCAGCCGCTTGTTACGGATTGTACGGATTACCTAATACATTGTATGGATGGAGTAAATATGCTGGAGAAAAGGTCGTAGAGAATATGGGAGGGGTATCTTTAAGGTATTTCAACGTTTACGGACATGATGAAAGCCATAAAGGAGCGATGGCTTCGGTAGCTTATCAAGCCTATCAGAAAAATGATTTCATGCTATTTCCAAATAGTCCAAAAAGAGATTTCGTCTATATAAATGATGTGGTAAACGCCAACATTCACGCTTGTGAAAATTATGAAAATTTATCTGGTGGCGTATATGATGTAGGTACGGGAGTATCCAGAACCTTTGAGGAAGTGTTGGACATGATAGCAGGTGTTATTTATACATATCATCCAGAATCAGCAATCCCTAAAAACTATCAGTTTAATACTTGTGCTAATCCATTCAAATTCATGGATGGCTGGTATCCTAAGTACAATTTAGAAGAGGGGATGGAAGAATATCTTAAAATACTTTCTTCTTCTTCAGATAATACACATAAAGGGTCATAGCAACTAATATTCCACCTACAAGAGCGTAATTAATTCTCTTTTTTATTTGTGTTCTTTTGTCGATAAGGGTGTACGTGAATTTGTTTCCGTACATATCACGGCTTTTATTAGCCATGCTCATCATGTTATTGAAGTCAGTCTCATACATGTATACCTGACAACCTGCTGAATCCTGACCAATAAATGCTTCATTATTTTTACGTGAGGCTTTGTGAATATTAATACCAAACAAACCAGTTTGTGTATCTGAAAAGAAATCTAAATAGCTGTTTCTGTCTTTGTCTCGAATTACAGTTACGGGCTTCACCTGAACTAATGCCGAGTATTTACCCCTATGAAGTGCAATAGAATAAGCATCTTTGTATTGACCCTGCTGTAATATAGCAGTTCCAGAAAGATTCATAGGATTTTGAAGAAAATACACAGATGGGCTGGTAGTACCACGAGCAACATTTCCAACTGGATTACCATTATTGTCATAATAAAAGTAAGCTATCTCATCCTGAAACTCATCAGGCATAGTATCCGCTAAATTTCGGATGCCTACAACATTGAGCTTGAATGGTCTTTTATCCAGCTCGAATCCCTGCTCTTGAACAGATGATATTATCTCTTTAAGTGTCATACTACCTTCTTCTTTTTCAGATAATATATGTAAGCAGTAATTCCAATTAAGATTGCACCTACAACCGCTAAGTTGACTTTATTTTTTTCTACAAATTCTACAACTTGAATGCGTAGCAGTTTAGCTTTCATACCTCCAGCATAACTACGAATCTCTGATTCAGCTTTAGCAACTTTAGAAGGGTCGCTACTTGTAAGCGAACCAAATCCATAATAGCTCCTCATCTTCAGTTTTCTGGCAAAGTCCTCTGCACTTGTAGAATCTTTAAGCTGTTGAGGGGTTACACCACCCATAGTCTTATTGTAAAGCCTGACTATTTTATCGTTGATTGCATCTTGAATAGTATCGAACTTTGCATAAAAATCACCATTACACTGCAAATTGCACGTTCTTTCATTAGACGGAGCAGGAGTACCCCTTTGAGCATTAATTTGTGATGAGCCAATATACTTAATGCCGCTTGTATTGTTGTTTGCCTTAAATACTGCGGATGTATAATCAGCACTTTCAAATCTTGCTTGTGCTACAATAAGTTTTGCAGCAATAGGATTAAATCCCTGCTTTATTGCGGTATTATATATCGCTTGGTCGATATCTGTACTTGTCCAATTCATTTTTCTACTATGGCTTTTTTTAGCTCTTCCATCTTAACAGTAGCTCGGTGTTGTAAATAAAAATTTACCAGTGCTATTCCCACCAGTACGCCAATTAATATTTTTTCTCCTTTATTCATAACAATAATAATGTTGTAGCACCTAATGCTACTAATTTCCAAACATCACGAAGGTCTGACCTTCTTTTACCATCAACTATCTCCAGCACAAAATCTTCACAATTGAAGAACATGCTATCCCACCTTTCACGTCTGCACTTTTTTGAAACTTTCAGGATATCTGCATTTTTTGCATTTGTCCTAATTATTTTTTGAACCAGTCTTCCTTTCATGAAGGAATGATATGATTCAGCACAAACAGAACCTCCGTACCTATTTACATTTGAAGGGTCATTATGATATACCATCATTTTTTTACCATCAAAATACACAATGCCAAGATGATAGCAGAGTGTGTAGTTGGTACATGTGGTATATATTACATCTCCTTCATTTAACTTGTCCAGATAAATCATTTCGCATCGAACTTTTATTTCTCATATTTCTCTAATTCAAGCGGCTACTAACTACCGACCAGTCGATTACTCTAAAAAAGTCATCTAAGTAAGCAGCTCTATCCGCCTTATGCTTCAAATAGTACGCATGTTCCCATACATCCATCCCAAGCAAAATATTTGTATTTACAGACATCAAAGGATTATCCTGATTTGCTGTCGTAACTATTGATAATCTATTTCCATTTGACAATAACCATACCCAACCAGAACCGAAAACAGACTTTCCAGCCTTTTTAAATAATTCTACAAAATTTTCATACCCCCCAAAATTCATATCCATCATACTTTTAAGCTCATCGCTTGCGTATGTTTCATAATCGTTATTTCTGGGAGACATATTTTCGAAATAAATCATGTGGTTTATGTACCCACCAGCATTATTTCTAAATTCAGGAGAATATTCTTGGTAATTTTTTAATTGAGCTATCAAAGAACCCAAAGGATTAGCGGCATCTATTTGAATGTTATCATCGAGAATCGCCTTATTCATGTTCTCTGTGTACTTCTTGTAGTGCACATTGTAATGCTCATCCATAGTTTCTGAATCTATGAATGGACGCAAATCAAATAACTCGTAGTTAAGTGGTTTTCTTACGAACATGGGTGAACGATATATTTTGCTGCTGGGTTAAAACAAGTTTTTTCCTTAGTATCGCATAGCACTTCACCTTCTGGACAAGTAAATGGTGGCTCTTTTGGAGTTTCCACGATATCTTTATCCACTGGTTTGATATCAGCAGGTTTCTGTTCTTTGTTTTTTTTGTATGCCGTGTACAATAAGTACAGAGCACCAGCACTAAGAGCTACTATAAATAATTTTTTCATACTGCTTGAAATTGCATTTCTTTCACATTGCCTTGACATGGTTTACCACCACCAAGTTTCCAATAATCATAAGTTCCATCATCACAGAGTACTGGTTTTGAGTAATAATTATCTACTGGGTAATCAATAGCTACCGATTCATCAAAAAAAGGAGGAGGTTTTAAACCAGTACTTGGAATTGGTAAATGTGTACCATCATCTGGAACACACATTGCTGGACAAGGTGCTTTAATACATTGTACTTGTACTAATTTCTGCCCTTCAGGACATGATTGGGGTGCTTTTGGAGAATCTTTTGGAGGAATGGATTCCAATGGAACGCACTCACCCTCTGGGCATGGAGCTTTAATACATTTTATTTGTGAATACACAAATCCTTCTGGACACTTTTTACCATTACCAGTGGTGCTACCAGACTTCCTATTCCTATAAACGAAATATGCAGCAACTGCTGCAATTCCGACACCTATTAATATTCTGGTATTTTTTTCCATAATTATAAAGTTGCTGTTGGGCAAGGAACTGGTCTTTGTAAAATAATCAAATCACCTTCTCTGCTATCACATGCAAGTGAGCAAGTACCACCAGCATCTTGGACTACTTCAGGAGTAGATGTACAATCTTTAGTACTTACTTTTTTTGTTAAATTAGCGAAGCTCTTTGGTTTTGAAGCCTGCTTGCTCTTCCACCACAAATAAGCACCAGTACCTACAACTGCCGCTACCAATACATACTTTAAATTCTTTTTCATATCGTTTGTTTGTTGTTTATCTGAAAAATGCTCCCACTTTTGGCTTGAAGTACGCATTTTTTTGTACATCAATATAATTTTTGAATACTGGGGGAGTTGATTTAGGGGGCATCAAATTAATACGTCTGCCAAAGTTTGGTAATATTTGGTTGTCAACAGCTACTTCAGTAGATGCTTTGTCTTCTTCTTTTTGGATTTTGTCAATCGTTTCAGGAGTGAATGTAGCTTTATTGCATGAGCATTTTTTTTGCTTGCTCATCATTAAGTACAATGCCGCACCACCCAAAATGACTACCGCCAATAATGCTTTATCTTTATCCATTATCCATGAATTTGTTCTAAATAATCCCAATACTCTTTTTCTGAATCATTAGAGCTTGGAGTTTCAGTCGTAGTTATTTTATAGTCTACTACATCTGACCTAACCCATCCATTCCTGCCTTTTGTATCAAAAACTTGAAACCACTGACCATCTGATTCAGTAGCATCACCTTTTACCAACAACTTAGTTCCAGCAGGATATGTGTATACAACCGATGAGCTTGTGCTTGAGCTTGAACGCAAACGTGTACCAGAACGTGTTGTAACTTCAGCAGGCAAAAGAAATCCCCCAGTTGAAGGCTCATCAACAATTACACTACCCTTCCTTTTTTTCGGTGGGGGCGGTGTAACTTTTGGTTTGGCAAAGGCTTTATATCCTAAGAAACCAAGTAAGGCGAGCATAATGCCGCCAATAGTTAAATATTTTTGTTTTTCTGTCATCATACTATTGCTTTAAGCGTTCCAAATCTCTTTTGTTTTTACCCATCCTATTTCCGTCCACTCGTATACACCAAAAGATGTTTGAATTATCTGCCCTTTATCTATTGTTCCAACTTTCTGAACAGCTTTTTTTAATTCTTTTTGTTCGTTAGTTTTATTTTTATCTGGGTCTATCGTTTCTCCCACAGCAATAACGCCATAGTTTCTCCATAGAACAAAACCAACAATTGCTAATGTCAGTACTACTGTTATAGTCGCTGGATTTTTTTGCATTAGTCCTTCTTTGTAAGCATACGTGATACAATTAGGATTACAACGATTCCTATACCAGCATAAATATATGGAGTAAGATTTTTGCTAACTGGATTTGATGGTAATTGTGTTTTATCCTTATCATCTACAAATCCACCGCCAGAACCCGTGCCATTTGTACCACCACCAGTTGTGCCACCACCAGTACCAGTTGAAGTTCCACCTGAACCAGAACCAGTTGTACCACCACCAGTTGAAGTTCCGCCAGAACCAGAGCCAGTTGTACCGCCACCAGAACCAGTTCCACCAGTGCCGCCACATGCTGGGTCTTTTACTACTTTGTATTGTTTACATCCATTTACCATAGCCATTTCCAATTTTTCGCATTCACCAAGAACTGGAGGCTCTACATCTGGACAAATCGGTTCATCATCAATAAAATCACCAATACACATTGGGTCTGATTTGTCTTGCACTAATACATAAGAAGGACATTTAGCGTTCGGAGCATAATACTTTTCGTATGTCATGCAATGAGGTGGTCGTGCAAGTACAGGGTCAGGGCACTCATCTCCGATTGGATTAATATCTTTCTTTTGGCACTTTAAAATATATTGGTCTTGTGCATCAGATAATGCTCTTTCGTATGCCGCTCTCAAATCAGCATCCATTCTTGATGTCATCAGAGTTTGATTCAAACTTTCAATCTGCATTTGAAGCTGAGAACAATCAAGTTGTGTAGGGTCAGGAAACTGAGGTACGAATGGTGTAAATATTACATCATCTACGATTGGAGTATATATTGGGTCTCCGTAACCGATTTGGTCTTTGGGATTATATATGCCATCAAATACTGGCGTATTCAAATACGCAGGAGAATCAAATATTGGTTCGATTGTTGGTGCTGGATAAAACATGGTATCCACTGAACCAAAATCATTAATAACTTCTTGATTGCTCAAACGTGTACTTCCGTACTCATCGATGAAATTTTTTTTGGTAGTTTTTTGTTTGTTCATACCCTGATGAATTTGTTGTTTGTTCGTTTTGTTTTTTCGCTGGGATAATCAATGTCTCTCAACACTAAGTTATCTGTCAGCTTTATGTTTTTAGCAAACATGTCTATTTCAGAAACATGTTCACCTATTTGTTTGTACACTTTTCCAAACTGCACTGCTCTATATTTTTTAGGCTCTAACGAACAAGATGGTTTTTCATCAACCCATTTAGCATCAACAAGTAAACCATGTTTATTAAGACCTAAATCGTGGATATCGTGAAGAAATTTTTCAAGCACACTTACATCATGAATATGTCCATTAATTAAAATGTCCACATCGAATGTTTTTCCAATGCCGCCATTTACCACTCCACCTACCAAAAATAACTGATATTTTTCATAATTTTCTATGTTTTTCATATCATTTATGAAATTTACCAATTTTTCTTTCGTAGGCTTATACCATGCTTTTTTCGTAGTTACAGTTCCTATCCTATAAAGGAAACTCTGCTTTGGATTGGCTGGTATAAAGAACGCTTCCATTAATAGTCGCTTATATGACCGCCATAACCTCTATCTCTATCCCAGAATCCACTGCCGTAAGTACCCCAGTTTGAGCCATATCCATACGCACTACCTTCTCTATTTGAGCTGTACCCTCCGTAATCCCCAGTACCAGTAGAATATGCAGATAGTTTATATTGTGCATCGTTATATTCGAATGGATTTTTAGGCTGAGTTTCATCTTTAGGCTTGAAAAACTGCTCTTCTTGCTTTTTTTGTTGCTCTAATTGCTTTTGATTAGCAGATTGTTGGGATGATTGTTGAGATGATGAAGTCTCTTTGTAGCTTTGTCTTTGAGATTCATCTTGACCGCTCTGTTGTGTACCGCTACCTTGTTGTGTGCCAGTTCCCTGCTCGCTACGTTCCAGAAGTTGATTGTATATTTTTTGTAAATCTGAAATTACATCTCCACCGCCAGATTGCTTTTTTTTGCTTTTATACCACAAATATGCCCCTAACGAAATGGCTATTATTGAGCCAGATATCAGAGCTATTTTGGTATTTTTTTGCATCGTGTAAAGATAATACAAAAAAAAATCAAATATTTTCATTGTTTTCTAAAATAATATAGTATCTTAGCTGAAACGAAACACAATGAATTTATTTATTCTGGATGAAAATCCTCAAAAAGCAGCACGTTATCACGTAGACAGACACGTAGTAAAAATGCCTACGGAAACTGCACAAATGATATCTTTCATTTATCACGACACAGAATTTTGGGATGATAAAATTCCAGATTTTATGATGGGATTTTCAAAAACACATTATAAACACCCTTGCAGCATCTGGATGAGAGAAAGTTTAGAAAATTTCTTGTACGCATGTCAGTTAGGGATGGAATTGTACAAAGAGTACCAGTTTAGGTATAATCAGCCTGAAAAACACCTCCGAGCACGCCAAATATTTGAGTTTGCCCTCCAGACCCCCCCAAAACTGCCCAAATTAGGGTTGACCCCCTTTGCACAAGCAATGGATGAGCAATA
>Ga0214917_10005992_pt1 | contig 12789 bp, 8 predicted proteins | sample LL_1208_BB_MetaG_FD_177983 | JGI IMG/M metagenome (GOLD analysis project Ga0214917, IMG submission 177983) | Freshwater microbial communities from Lake Lanier, Atlanta, Georgia, United States - LL_1208_BB | ecosystem: Environmental > Aquatic > Freshwater > Lake | place: USA: Georgia | collected... | reverse complement strand
CGTCATTGCGATCAGCGATGATGAGAGCTCCTCGCACTGCATCGGCGGATGCGCAGGCATGCAGTTGGCCCGACTCTCCATCGACGGTGCAATCTTCGATGCTGCCGGCGACCGGTCGACCAGTTGTGTCTCGCAGCTCCGACGCTAAACCAAAATCGTTGTCGTTGATGATGGCGATCGTTCGATCGTCGACGATGGCCAAACCCTCGGCTTTTGCTTGCGTCCAACCGACGGCATTCAGATCAAGCACGCGCTCTTTCTTGAGCGGTATGATCGCGTTGTAGTCCGCCCCCTCGACCGAATCACCCGCGATGCTGCTGGTTTCCAGCGTATGCCCGAACTCGGTGATGTCCGTGGTTCCGGGCGCGAGCTCCACCCGCATCAGCCAATTCTGAATCTTGCCGTCGCTTCGACGCGAGCCCTGCTCGATCGCTAGAAACTTGCCGGAGCCCAGCGCGACGATGTCGCCCACCTTCGCGGCGCCGGTGCGTCCTTTTTCATAGAGCGACCCGTCGAGGGGGTAAGCGAACGTTCGGCGCGCGCCCGTTCGAGGATCAAGCTCCAACCAGCGCAGGAATTTCGCTTGGTGCTTGATCTCGACCGAACTGCCGTCCTTGGTACGTGCTTTGAGCGATTTACCGTCGGCGCTTTGCGGATCGATTGGGCTTTGTAAGCTGCCGTACAGCTTGTCGTTCGACGAATCGAGCGTGAGGCCCTCCAAGCCACGATTGGTCCGCCGTTCCCCGAACACCACCGGCAGATCTTTTGCGGTCGTGCCCGGAGCCCACTTTTGCAAGATTTTTCCCGTGCGCGCATCGACGCGGAGAATGTACGGGCCGTACTCGTCCGACATCCAAAGCTTGCCGTCTTTATCGGGCCCGGTCACGGCTTCCAAGTCCAAACCTTGAGGGTCGAACCGTCGAGCACCGGCGTCGAACCGATAGTCGGCGTCCAGTGGCACTTCCGCCAACTGCTTCGCGGACTTCTCATCGGGTGGCAGTCCGGTGACTGCAGTGCCGTCGAGGTTGATCAACGGTCGCGTCGACACGAGTCGTGCATGCCCGTCGGCCACTCGAACGACACCGAGCGTGGGCTGAAAGCCCGGGACCAAAAAAACCTTGCTGCCCGAGCCCGCAGGTCGCTCGACTTTTCCCGGGCCGTCGGCGTTGGGCCCGCGATCGGTGACGGCATAGAACTCCAGCGTTCGACCATGCTTCGATTTGAACGCCAACCCCGAGCCAACGTCCAGCAAGAGACGCCGCCCGTCGCGCGTGACCGCGTCGAAACCCGGCGGTGACTCGAGCACGTACCGCTCGATCGTCGGCGTGGCTTCCGCGGCCGAAACCGACGAAACGTGGCCGACCATCGCGACGCCGATCGCGCCGATAATCGACGCATAAAGACCGACACGAGCCATCAAAACTCCGTACGCAGAGAGATTTGCGTGCTGCGTGGCGCCTGAAATTGATACTGATCACCGAGCGCAGTCTTACCTAGGCCGATCGCGGTCACGTCTTGATTGCTTTGCAAATTGAAGACGTTCGCCTGCAGTTTGAGCGACCGCAGGCCGAGCACTTTCTCCCACTTGTAGCTAACGCTGAAATCGACGTTCGAGCGCGCCTTGATTTTGTAGTTGTCGTAATTCGCTGCAGTCGCTGGCGTGTACTCGGTTTGGTAAGTTTCGCCGGTCATTTTGTAGATGATCGACGTGTCGATCGGTCCGCCCGACCACAACACCCCGGCGCCGAAAGTTTTGAGCGGTGCGCGCGCAATCTGCTTACCGGTTTCCAACGACTCAGCTTTGTTACTCGAGCCGTTCACGTACACCGCGAGACCACCGCCGACGATCATCGTCAGCTGACCCTCGATTCCTTGATATTTGGCGCCACCAATGTTGATGAACGCCGCGTTGGCGCCCGTCAAACCGTTCGACACCATTTTATTTTTGAAGTCGATTTTGTAGACGTCAAGATCCCACGCAAAACGATCGGACTTACCGATGATGCCAACCTGGTAATTCGTCGAGGTCTGCGGGTCGGCGCTGTTCTTGGTCGGATCGGTGATGTAGAACGTATTCAGGTCCGGAATTTGATAGCCCTGAGCATATTGCGCATAGACCGCTAGGTTGCCGCCGATCCGCTTGTTGACGGTAAAGAACGGCAGCGACTTCTCGTAGCCGACCAGAAAATTAGCTGGCAAACGGGTCGTTTGGTTCACCAATGCGCTCAATGAGCGATTGATGCGCGCTTTTTTGTAGCCTGGCGTAATCGTCCAACCTGCACCAGGCTCCCAAATGAACTCCGCATACGGTTGTATATTCAAGATCGACGACTGCTGGTCAAACTTGATCGACGGATACTGAACTGGTGTCGGCGAGGTCTCTGCGGGGTTCGGCACACCCAGCGTCAGGTCCAGATCGTACTGGTGACGATCAGTACGCGACCACTCGTACCAGACCCCCGCGCGTAACACGCCAACGGACAAATCCTTATCGACGTTCATCATCACGCCGTACACTCGATATTTGTTTTGTTTGTCGATCCCGGGAATATTTTTATTGCCAGTCGGTGCGGCTTTCGTGCCCGGAGCCGTCAACCCGGTCGGGTCGGTCGAGGAAATCGTCTGGTTGTCGTAGGAGTAGGTGTACACGCGGCCGTCGGTTTTCCACCCATCGCCCCAATCAGACTCGAGCCGCAGGTATTCGAAATCGGTCGCTTTGTGCGTGAAATTGTAGCCTTGGTAGTTGAAGCTCGTCGGATCGTTATTCAAGCCAAAATTTTTGCCGAACGCCGCGACTTGCGCGAGCGTCGGGCCGTTGCTGTTGTCCGGTTGAACGTACTTGATTCGATTGATCGAAGAGAAAAGTATCATCTTCGAGTTGTTGACCGGCATCGTGAACTTTGCGGTGTAGTTGTTGCTGCCGATGGCGTTGTTGTTGACGTAGCCGTCCGACTCGAGACGCTGCACGTTCAGCTGCAACGTCGCATCCGTCGATCCCATTTTTCCGGACTCGAACGCACCACCGTAGAGGCGGGTGTTCCAGGTGCCGCCAGACACGAACAAACGACCTTCTTGCTCATCCGAGGGTTTCTTCGAAAACAAATTGATCGAGCCACCGAAAGTCGCATAGCCCAAGTTGCTCGCGTTACCAGGTCCACGCTCGACGATCGCCGAACCCATGACGGCAGCCGGAAAGAACGACGTCGAGTGGTGCGCCGGATTATTCGTATCGCCCCAGGGAATACCGTCGAAGGTGATGTTGTACTGATCATCGGAAAAACCACGCATCGTGATTTTGGTCTCGCTGAGACCCGGTCCGTTGGTCGAATCGCCAGACAAGCTCGGTGCGATGACTACGACGCGACTGTATTCGGCAGTTGGCGCGACCGCGCGTTCGATGAAATCGCGGCTGATGATCGACTGCGGTTGAGTGGCTTGCAAGCTTGACCGTGTGGGCGCGACGGCGGCGGCGGAGCCTGCTTTGTCCTTCGTGTAATCACCCGCTTTGGCGGAAATCACCACGGTGTCGAGTTCCGCCTCATTGGCCGCTCGGGAGTTGGCCTGTTGACCGAGCGCAGGTATTGCTGCAGTGAGGCCCATTGCGAACACGAAAATCGGATACTGACGCGACATTTCTACGCCCTCGAATAATTCGAAAGGACGGAGGATGCGAAGGGAAAGTTACATTAGTGTTGCGAACTCGTGAACAAAATGGCGTTTTAACCGTTCCGACGCAATCAAATTTCAATTCTCACGCCTAAATTGATCGTGCGCCCGGTCAGCGAACTCCAAGTGTCACGGGTCGGGATGGCGCCGACGGGAGCGCCCATTCTAAGAAACGACTCGTGTTTGGTTTGCCGCACGTCGTTGAGGTTCATCGCATTCACGAAAACTACAGTGTTGCCGAAGTGACGTGCGGCGAGCACGCTGATTTCGCAAGTCGACGGTGTGGACGGCGCGCCGACTTCGTCGCGCTGCTGTCGGCCGGTGAACGCGAACTCCAGCCCCAGCCGCCACGCGCCCGCGACTTCGTACAATGCCGCTAACTCGCCGGTGTACCGCGGCGTGAGCGGTAACTCATGCGACGCTCCGGCGCCACCGACCTGCGTCCAGAGCCGAGTCCAAGATGCCATGACATGCCACGGACCATCGACGTAACGCGCGACGCCTTCGACACCCGAGACGCGCAGTGGATATTCAGCGTTGACGATGTCGTATCGTCCGTCATTCGTAGGACGCAATTCGAGTGAGTGCTCGAGTTCGCTATGGAACACGCCCACGACGAGTTCTAAATCTTCGTCTTTCCAATCGAGATCGAGACTCGCACCGGTCGCGCGTTCGGCGCGATCGGCGCGGGAGGCGCGGAGCGCACCGAAGCCGAGGTCGGCGAGCTCATCCAAGTCGTAATTCGGCGCCGAGTCGCCGCGGCCGACCGACAGACGCAAGTCGGTCGAGGCTGCGAGCTGATGAAGCACGGCAAGCCGAAAACTTCCGAGCCGCAGCGATTGCGCAGTTTCATAACGCGCCGCGACTTGCCAGGACCAGTCCGTCGGAATCGTAAATGAATCGGTCAAAAAAACACCCGACTGTGTACCGGAATAGGCGAGGTCGGGACGTGCTTGAAACTGTAGGCTTTCACGCGCGCCAGAGATACCGAGTAACCAATCGTGTGCGCCGATCGAATCGCCGTGCGTCAACTCGAACCACGACGTTTCCAGGACCGTATCATCGCTGCGCCGATCGACGCGCAAATCGCGCTGTATGCGACGATACGAGGCGCGCACCTCGGTCGTCGCGCGTTCGTCTGCTGCGATTTTTGCAATGAACCCCGCTTCGCGATCTTTAGAACGCGAGCTCAACGAGAATTCGCGACCGAGCGCGGAGCGAGCATCCACCGTGCCGCCGACTCGCTGCTCGTCGGTCGCGGCAGCGGTCAAAAATAGCGACCGACCCGCATCGTCCTGCACCGTAACGCGCGGGCGCACGCTGACACGTTCGTAACCCGGAATCTCGAACCAGCGGTCACCGTCGATGTCGCTGCGTCGTTGCCGACTGCGAGCGATCGTGAGCGCCGCATCGGGCCAGGAGTCGTCTTCGGTGCGCAGCAAAGCGATCACGTTATCGGCACCACGCGAGCTCCTGTCGACGGTCATCACCGATTCGCCGCGACCGTCGGTCGAGACTAAATTCAACACGCCTGCGAGCGCCGTCAAACCGTATAACGGGGTCGCAACGCCTTTGATCACCTCGACCCGTTGCAGGTCGACGGGCGGCATTTGTAGCAAACCAAAACCGGTCGTGCCGGCGCCCGACGATGGCAAACCGTCGCGCAACACGAGCGTGTGTCGGGCCGGTAGGCCGCGTAAGTGCAAGCCGGTTGCGCCTAAGCCGCCGGAGCCCACGTCGAACCGGATGCCGGGTAACTCCTGCAGTAACGAGGTGACATCACCGACGCGCACCGTCGAATTTTCCGCAATTTCCTCGGCCGGGACGGCCTCGACACGTAGTGGCTCGGCGCCGACCAACCGCGGGTGGCGGGTCGAGGTGACCACGATCGTCGTCAGTTCGTCATCTTCGTCGGCATGGGCAACCGGACTCATCGCAAGGATCGACCCGAACATTAAGGCCGTCGCGATCGTCGCCAGCAGATACGCCGGCCGATGCGGAAAATAACGCATGCCAAACTTCACGCGATTGAAACGAAGAGCGTGGATGATACTCCTCGACTGGTCGCTTCGTTATCCCCTGTTGGCGATCAGCCCCTTCGAGCTCCGATTAACCTCGGAGCTTTTTTTTGTTCGCTCAAAATGCAACGGCGCGGGAGATGGCGTAACCGAGTGCGGCGCCGACGACGACGTCCGTCGGATAGTGCAGGCCGAGAATGACGCGGGACACCGCCACCAACACGGCGAATCCGCCGAACACCAAAGAAAACTCCGGCAGATAATGCGCGGTCAGCGTCGCGAACATCACCGCGTGCAGCGTGTGACCCGATGGAAAACTATAACGATCGAGCGGGGGCATCGCGCAGTCGATCCCCACCAAACCGATGTAGGGTCGTTCGCGCACTAATAATTTTTTGAGAATTTTGTAGACGATCAAACCGAGAATGCCGGCGATCGCCATGCGCCCGGCCACCTCGTAGCCGGCATTACCGAGCCATAACGGCATCGAGAGAATCCATATCACCCAAAACGGCCCGTCACCCGCGCGACTCACCGCGCGAAAAAAGCGACGAATTAAACGCCGCTGGGCTGCCGCGTTGGCAAATTTACAGAGACGATATTCGAGTTGGTCGACGCGCGCGAATGTCGGACCGCCGGATCCGCTCACGGCGTTACCGCCGTCGTACGAAAATCAGGTTCGGCGTCGACGACCTTGCCGTAGAGGCGCACCAAACGCTCCGCAAAAGATCGCGAGGACCAGCGCTCGGCATCGATGCGTGCTTTTGCCGACAGCTGTGCGCGTAACTCGGCGTCGCGCATCACTCGTGCGACGGCGGTCGCGAACTCTTCGACGTTTTCGCGTACGACGACGCCACCGGAGACCTGCGCCATCACGTCGGCGGTCCCCATCACGGCGGTCGACACCACCGGTGTGCCCTGCGCGAGCGCCTCGATCAACACCAGACCCTGCGTCTCGGTTCGCGATGCAAAAACGAACGTGTCGGCCGCGCGATAGCAATCGAGCAGCGTCGTCTGTCGATCCATGTAGCCGATGAACAAAATATTGAGATTGAGACCCAAATCGGTGGCGAGTTTTATTAGGTGGGCTTCGGCAGGCCCTTCTCCGGCGACGATGAGCAAAACGTCGGGTATTCGCTGCCGAAGATCGCTCAACATGTGTAACAAAAAGTCGATGTTTTTTTCGTGCGCCACTCGACCGACGAACAGCGCGACCGGTCGGTGCTGACCGATGCCGTGTGCAGCCCGGAACCGTGCGCCGTTGCCAGCGCGATAGCAGTATGCGGGCAGACCGGTGGGCAAAACGTCGATGGGCGTTTGCACGCCATACGCACGCAGTGCGTCCGCCATTTGCCGCGACGGCGAAATGATCGCTTGCACTTGTGCGCACTGCGAAACAGTGAACCGTCGCGCGAGACTGCGAGTCACGAATGCTGGCAGCACGGGCACGTAGTGCTGCAGATAATGTTCGAAATACGTGTGATAACTTTCGACGACCGGCACACCCAAGCGCCGGGCGATCTTGATGCCGGCATAGTGCGCGGCGAATGGTGTCTGCACGTGTACGACGTCGACGTCCTCTGGCCGCAGACGCGCTGCCCAACGGTCGATTTCGCCGAACTTGAACAGCCGATCCTCGGGGTCGCGCGGCACCTGCATCGCCGGGAGCCGCACGATACTCGTGTCGTCCGTCGCCCCATCGAAACCGGGGTACGAGGGCGTCACGAGAGTGCACTCGTGCCCGAGCGCTAACAGATCGCTACGGTAGGTGTTAATCGACGTCGACACGCCATTAACGCGCGGAAAATAGACGTCCGATATCATCAGGATTTTCACGGTCGCTACGATATGGACGGTTTGTGAAGTTTTCGTTGCCGTTTTGCTAACTTCCCGTTACAAAAACTCGACCGACCTATTAATCGACACATCACTCGGGGCTAACATGATTCTTCTGACAGGTATCACCGGCAATATCGGCAGCGCCACGGCGCGTGCACTGCTCGACAAGGGCGTCAAATTCCGCGCACTGGTTCGCAACCTCGAGAAAGCTGCGCCGTGGGGTGAGAAAGGCATCGAACTCGTGCAAGGCGATTTGGACGACGCGGCTTCGTTGCAACGCGCCCTCGCCGGCGTCGATCGCGCCCTGCTGGTGATGCCGAACGGCGAGTTCCAAGAGCGCGCCGAACTCGCGTTCACCAAAGCCGCGCAGGCCGCACGCCTCGGTTGGCTCATCAAACTCTCCTCGCCCGAAGCCGTTCGTGGGACGACGAGCCCCATCCCGCTCGCGCACATCGCCGCCGAGGACGCCATCATGGCGTCGGGCTTGAAGTGGACCTTCGTGCGACCGAGTTTCTACATGCAAAATTTTCGCGGCTCAGTCAAAACCGCGCAGACGACCGGTAAGTTGTCGATGCCCATGGGTAACGGCACGATCGCCGTGACCGATAACAACGACGCCGGCCTGTTCATCGCGAAAATTTTGACCGACGCCGACAGCACGCCGCACTACGGCCAGTGCTACGACATCACCGGACCCGACCCGGTGATGAGCTTTCACGACGTCGCGCGCGCGATCGGCGAAACGATCGGCAAGCCGGTGGTCTACGACGACTGCGACCCGAAAGCGTTTCAAGAGGCGATCCGCCCGTTCCATCGCAATCAATGGCACTCTGACGCCGTCGCGCGTTTGTTCGCCGAAATCGCGAACGGCAGAACTCCCGGGCACAAGACCGACACCTTTCAAAAAATCATGGGTCGCCCGGGCCGCTCGCTGCGCGAATATCTCGCAACCTTGGTTTGATCGGCGAACGGGACTTGCGACGACGCACTTACAAAATCGAACCGGCGACGCCCGACGCGATCGCACCGTTCGGTGCGCTGATCGGGCCACGCGCCGCGATCAAGCCGTCGGGTGTCGGCTATTACGCGGGTGCGGTTTCGACCGGTCGCCAAGTCGATTTTCAGGCGGACGGCGCGATGGAAGTTTCGCTCGCCACGTTGAAGCGCCGGCCGCTAGAAGTGCACTACATGGAGCGGCACTTCCAACACACCCAAACCTTCATCCCACTCGGCAACAAACCATTTTTGGCGATCCTAGCCCCGCCGGGGTCTGCCGACTTACCCGACTTCGATGCCGTCAAGGCTTTTCGTTTCGAGGGCGATACGGGTTTGTGTATCCACCGAGGCACGTGGCACGAATTTCCCTTCGCCGTCGAAGACGACACCCACATCGTCGTGATGTTGTCGTCACAAACGAGCCGTGATCTGCAAAATCGAGCACCGAACGGCATCGAGGCCTTCGGCCCCGATCTCGACAAAAAAGACATCGTGCTGCGTGAAGGGTTGTGTCTCGTGCTCGAAGAGTGAGTGCGCGCTAGGAGTTTTGAATAATGTCTAAAGTGATCGTGTTCGGCGCCACATCGGGGGTCGCCACCGGGTTGATTCGTGAACTGACCAAGCGCGGCATTACGAGCGTGCCGGTGTCGCGCTCGGGCTCGGGCGGCGCGCAGCGGATCGATGCGCTGGATGCGGCCGCGGTCGAGACGTTCTTCAACACACATCGCGACGCGACGGCGCTCGTGAGTCTGATCGGCGGCAAGCCGTTCCAAAAAGAAAAACTCACCCCGCCCGACCTAGTCGGCAATCGTCACCTGATCGAAGCTTGCGAACGACACGGAATCCGGCGCTTCGTGCTGGTTAGCACCATCGGTGCAGGTGACAGTCGCACGGCGGCGCCGTGGCTCGCCCGCCTTGTGCTCGGCAAGTTCATGGCGCTCAAAACCGAAGCGGAAGCACTGCTGCGCGAGTCGACACTCGAGTGGACGATCGTGCGCCCGGGTCATCTCAAAAACGGCGCAGCGACCGGTAACGGTATGCTGCTCGAGGATTCAACCGTGTCTGGCGCGATCGCCCGTGAAGACGTCGGCGCCTTGGTCGCGGACGTACTGAGTCGTCCAGAGACGATCGGCAAAATCTACGCCTGTATCGAACCGCGTAAGTAAGGACGCATCAACTCCGACGACACGCGCCAAAGCTCGTCAGCCAAACGCTCATCGCGCACCTGCGGCGGCGGTTCTTTTTCAGTTGATTGCTCGAAATATTTGCCGGAGACGCTCGCGAGCTCGGGCGACGTTGCGACGTAGATCTGCGTCTGTGCAGCCTCCTCCGCCGACTTCAAAAGTTTTTTCTTGAAGGGCGCCAACAGCGCCCGCTGCCACCACGGAAAATGACGCCACAGCGCCGTGTCCGACGGGCCCGGATTCACAGAATTCGACGTCGCCTGCGTTCCGGCGAACTCGCGCGCAAGTCGCAGCGAGAACAAAGCATTAGCGAGCTTCGACTGACCGTAAGCGCGATTCGGCGTAAAGCCTCGTGCACCAGCCAGATTGTCGAACTCAATTCCGGCAGGGGGCGCCCATTTGTAGGCGGAACTCGCCACCATCACGACGCGCCCCTGCGGCGCCGCGAGTACGTTCGGGCGCAAACGATCGACCAATAAAAAGTGCGCGAGGTGATTCACCGCGAAGTGTTGTTCGATGCCATTCACGACGCGCCGCTTGCCTTGCACCATGATGCCCGCGTTGCACATCAACACGTCCAGCGCGGGCGCGAGCGCGTTGACCCGCTCGGCGCAGGCGATGATCGATGCCGGCGATTCGAGTTCCAGTTCGAGCGGCGTGCAGTTCGAACCTACGTTCGCGCACGCTTGTTCGGCCGTCGCCAGCGAACGACCGGTGAGCAAAACCGCGTAGCCTAGACTCGCGAGTGCGCGGGCCGATTCGAGACCGAGTCCGGACGTGCCGCCGGTGATCAACGCCGTTTTAATCATAGGCCCCTCCGTAGGTCACCAAAGAAAAGGGGCGCTCCGACTCGTCGTCGAAGCGCCCCGATTTTCAAGCTTCGTCGAAGTCGACGAATTCGATCAGAACTTATAACGCGCAGTCAAACCGAACGAGCGACGGTCACCCATCAGCGAGTTCGGGATGAAGTCCGGCAGGCCACTGGTCTGCACGGGCGTCGCGTTGGAGTTCGGCTGCGTGATGCCGGTGGCGACGTAGACCTTGTCGGTGAGGTTCTTCACCCACAATTCGACGTCGAGCTTGTTGCCCTGCGAGAAACCGACTCGCGCGTTGGCGAGCGAGTAACCGTCGTACCACTCTAGCGAGAGCGAGCGCGGGAACTGCTTGGACTGGTTACGGCCATCGAGACGCGCGAACCAGGTCCAATCACCCGTCAAACGATCTTCGTACTGCACGTACGCGTTCAACGTCTGCTTGGACGCACGCGTGAGCTGGTTGCCCGCGACGTTGGTCGAGCAGATCGGCGGCACGCCGCAGTAACGCGTGTTGCTGAGGTCGATCGCGCCGTTCCCGTACTTCGGATCGGTGAACGCCAGGCCCAAGCCCGCGGTCCACTGCTCGCTCAAGCGACCATCGAGCGAGAGCTCGATGCCCTTCGCGGTCGCCTTCGCGGCGTTGGTGGTGAGCGCGGTGACGAGCGGCGGCGGCGGGGCTGCCGTGATTTGCAGGTCCTTGTAGTCGATGAAGAACACGGCCATGTTCGCCTGCAAGCGGCGATCGAGCCAATTGGCCTTGAAGCCCGCTTCGTAGGTGATGTTCGACGACGGCTGGTAGTTCTGCAGTTCGATCGGCACGGGCTTGTTACCCGCAGCCGCGTCGACCGTGCCGTTGAAGAAGCCGGCGATAACGCCCTTCGCGACCGACGCATACACCATCGTCGTCGGCGCGAGTTTGTAATCGACGCTGACGCGGTAAGTCGTGTAGTCGTCCTTGCGCGCCTGCACAGCGCCCGTGAGGTTATTGGTCAACTGACGACGCTCGGAGTCACGACGCAAATCGCCGCTCACCTTCAACGTGTCGGTGATGTCGTACTCGAGGTTCACGTACTCGGCCGTATCTTTGTCGTTGATGTGATCGCTCGACAAAAGTTTCAGCGAGGCGAGATTGGTGACCGGACCGAAGGCGCCGTACGCGAGGGAGTAGATGCTCCAAGGCTTAGCAGTGCCCGTGTAGCCCGTCGAGTCGATCATGAACTTGGTCGTGCGAGCCAAGTAGTGCTTGTAGTCGGATGCGCCGAGCATCCAACGGAAGCGCTGCTTGGTATCCGACGCAAGGCGGAATTCCCAAGTCATGTCACGCGTCGTGTCCGGGCCGCTGCCCTGGAAAACTTTCAAATATTGCGTGCCGACCGGCGGGGCACCGGCCAAGGGGCCGAGATTCGAGTTGTACATGGTGTACAAAATACCGCGCGTGTCGGTGGAGTATGCGCGATCGACCAGATAGCTCTGGTGCAGATCAGCGAAACCACCGATGACCGATGCCGTGACCGGGCCGAAGTCGTAATCGACATTGAGACCGGTGATCACACCATCACGGCTAGAACCTTTGGCGCGCGGATCAATCGCGATGCTCTCGGTCGACTTAAGCGCGCCGCAATAGAACGACGGACGCGCTGGGTTCGTCGCCGTACCCGTGCCCGCGACCTGGCCGCAGTTATTCGGGTAGTCGTACTGCGCGGTTTGCTCACGCGTGTCGTCGACGTAGAAACCGAACTGGCCGATCGACAGCGCTTCGGTCGGCTTCCAGCGAATGTCCCAAGCAGCCGAGGTGGCTTCGAAGCCGCCCACCTTGCCGCCGTAGTTATTTTTGATCGAGCCGTCCCACTCGTCGTAGCCACCGGCCAAACGCACGGCCAGCGTATCGCTGATCGGCAAGTTGACCGAGCCCTTTACGCCGTACCGGCTGTCGGAACCGACCGTCGCTTCGACCGTCGACTCGACACCCTTACGCGGGTCGGCTTTGCGCGGCACGTAGTTGATGGCGCCGCCGAAAGCGTTGCGACCATAGAGCGCCGACACGGGGCCTTTGACGACTTCGATGCGCTCCATTTCGAGCAGATCGAAGTTCGAGACGTTGGTGTTCGACAAGAACACGCCGTTGTAAAACAGCGCGACGTTGCGATCCGGCGCCGCGATCACGGTCTGGCTCAGACCGCGGATGACGGGCACCGCGAGGTTGTTGTTGATGTCGAAGAACGTGAGGCCGGGCGTGTTCGCGGCGACGTCTTTGAGGTCGCGGATCGAACG
>Ga0214917_10005989_pt1 | contig 12793 bp, 17 predicted proteins | sample LL_1208_BB_MetaG_FD_177983 | JGI IMG/M metagenome (GOLD analysis project Ga0214917, IMG submission 177983) | Freshwater microbial communities from Lake Lanier, Atlanta, Georgia, United States - LL_1208_BB | ecosystem: Environmental > Aquatic > Freshwater > Lake | place: USA: Georgia | collected... | reverse complement strand
CCCGGGCAGGTCAGCGCTTGCCCCTGGAGAGAAGGGGAGGAAGATAGGTCTCAGGCCGGCTTAGCTCAGTGGTAGAGCAGCGGTTTTGTAAACCGCTGGTCGTCGGTTCAAATCCGACAGCCGGCTCTGATTTTAAGTAATTGTAAGATAATACTTTATAAATCTGAACTGAGCGGATAAGGCTGTGCCTTGTATGTCATGCTGACACTTAGCGACCACATAGTCCCTCTGTAGGCTCGGTAAAGTTCTGTATTTTCTTGGCGCAACCGATCCAGCCGTTTCCCGCCACCCCACCACGACACCCTGGTGGCCATCCCCCCAACGCCGCTGGCAACGCATAAGACCCCCAGAAATTTGCGGACCTATTTTTGGAATCAGATGCAGTCAGTGGCCGACAGCCTACGCCGGGGCAGGGGATCGGTGTTTTGCCCTGTTTCGGGCGTGCCGTTTCCGAGTGGCGCATGCTAGGCACCATGATCCGTTCATCAGATTCTGAGGCTTTGCTGACCAAGCCCGACCGCATTTCCCGCAACGAACCCGACATGTTCCTACCCACCCAGGCCACTCTTTCGTTAGGCATACACCCCCCTTCTTTTTTGCATGAGCATGGATTTTAACCATCCACTTCTCACTGGACTTTTTCAGCTTATGCCTAAAAAGCATTCCACCCCTACCGCCCCACCAAAGCCTCGACTTTTGGGCATTTTCGATAATTGCGCACCGTTTGCACCAGCGCGTCATTTTTGAAAAGAAGACATGATTACGGTGGCACTTAAAATGATACTTGGCCCTAGTTCCTTGCCATGTCTTTCCAAGAAATCTGCCCTTTCTTTTACGTGCATAGTTCGACAGGAACTTTAGATACCTCTTTGACTTGGCTGGATTCATGTTCATTGCCGGTGCGTAGTTAATCCGCCTTTGCTCTGCCCCTGCTGGGACTCGGATGCCCCGCTGGCGGCACCGGCGAATCACCTCCGACAACAGTCTTTCTAGGGGAAATTTCCAGCCGACCTCTGGGATCTTCACCAGCCGAACGCCATGCTGACGACACAGGCGATGCTTGATCTGATCCAAAGCTAAGCGCCTACGAAAACTACCCTTCTTCTGATGGAAGTGTTTAATTTTCATGTAATGCATCCGTCCTTGGTGCTCAAAAGCAACTCCTATCCGGGCGTTGAATCCATCCAGTTCAAGCGACCGCCCTGATCTGGTTACTAACCAAGCAGGGCAGCCTTTTGGAAAGCGGCGGCGGAAAATACTTTGAAAGCAAATCCGAACACATTCCTCGCCCGATCCATCGGTGCAATACGGGCACCAGCAAATAGTGTTTTTTATTATATGAAGCGTTGTTTTCCACCTGTGACCTTTGGCGCACTCCCAGAGATATTTACTTCGCGAGCCAGTATAGACCTTGGAAAGAAGCTTTCCGCCCTTCTTCCGGGCAAAACTTCTGGCGTCATCAATCGTCATTCTTCTTGAGGAAGCCTTTTTTCTGTTGCTGCATGTATGGCACCAATTCTTGTTTCTTAGGATCTGTCCGCCCTGCCCTGTCCACCGATGCCCCTCGCTGCATTCCAGGGTTATTAATGGAGGCTGGTATTTCTTTGAAATGCACCTCCCGCCATTCTCATGGGCGTATTTCTGAAAATCCTGAATAGTGTATTTTAGAGCCGGCATCCCCCAACCACTAGCAGGGTTAGGCCGGGGCAGGGGAGCGCTTTCCCCGTGCTTGTGGGGGATTAGGTAATTGCCCAAGATTACCCCATGAAACGGGTAGCCGCCCTTCTTGGTCTTTTTGCTTTCACGGCGTACGCAGCCAACGGACCATCTCTCGACTACCTGGAAAAGAATGTAAACAAGGTTAACTACGGGGATGTGGTTATGGAGGTGGGACCACCCAACAAGAAAGAGGTGCTACCCGACGGCTCCATTATTGCCATGTGGTCATACGATATAACCCAGATAGATGCGCCACCTGGCCTAATTGGCGGCTACATCGTGCGGGGGGAGCAGTACAAAATGCTCCGATTCGACTCCAAGGGCATCCTCCGCAGCTACAAGTGGAAGGCCGGAATCATCGGTGGGGACTCAAAGGAAGATGATGACGGTGATGGAAAATCGAAAAGCAGCTCGGGCAATAAAAAGAAAAAGAGTCAGCCCGGTTGGTCATCCGATCCGCGCTGATGGCTCCTAAGAAACCTGACCAAGCCTCTTGGATAAAGGCTGCAAAGTTTGTTGGAATTCTTCTGCTGGTTGTCGCAGCGGTTGGGATATTTCGGGAAAATAAAAAATCAAAGCTAGGGGATGCGGAAAGCTCTCAATACGAGTTTGTCCCAGACAGTAGCGAACCGTCATGGGATTATTTAAATAATACTGCCTCGATCCTTGAGATAGTAGACCTGGCAAACAAGGGAAACGCTACTGCTCAGCGGTACTTAGCTATTGCATTTTGGACTGGCAAAAGAGTTGCCCAAAAGGATCTCGACAAGGCTGTCATGTGGGCAAAAAAAGCAGTTGCCCAAGGACCAAGCCAAAATTCCGCAGTAGCAGCTCTTGTCCTGTCCTCAATTTATTCGGGTGACTATCCTCAAGAAAAAAGGGACAAGGTAGAGGCAGAAAGGTGGCTTAAACTTGCCGCCGATCAAGGCGAGCCTTTAGGGCAGAAGCTTTTGGGAATGACGTATCTTGGCGTTTTTGGTGGGAGCCCAAAACTTCAAGAGGCCTTTTTTTATTTGAGCAAAGCGGCAGCAGCAGGGGATGGAGACGCAATTTATTGGCTTGGGGAGTGCTACGCAAACGGGTGGGGAGTTCAATCAAGCCCAGACCAAGCCATCTATTACCTAACAAAGGCTTCAGACAAGGAAACTGCATTTGATAACCAGCCCCTTGCCCAGAGAAAATTGGCCGAGGCATTTCAGTATGGATACGGAGTAAGAAAAAACTCCCAGAAGGCGTTTGAGTATTTTGAAAAATCAGCCCTTGGCGGAGATACCATCTCCATGGGATCGCTTGTTAGTGCCTATTATTATGGAAACGGCGTAATCCCAAGCAGTGCAATGGCCCTGGCGTGGATCTATGCAAACAGAGCCTGCGGTGGTGTGTTGACCGACAAGCTGGTTAACCTGATGGAGCAAGAATTCACCAGCCAGGATCTTTCCGTAATACGAAATAAGGCCAGAGAAATTGTGGCAAGAGTAAAAGAATCAAAAGCGCCCCCGGCTGAAAACAATGTAATGCCCCGCCAGAAAAGGGCCGGGTCTTCTGGGACGGGCGTTTTCGTATCCTCTCAAGGACTGATCGTTACCGCAGCACATGTGGTTGAGGGTGCAAGTAAGGTTGAGGTCTGTCTTCCAGGGGGTAATCGCACGGCAACCGTTATGGAGATCGATTCGAAGAATGATCTAGCAATCCTTAGAATCGGAGGCTCTGATTACCCAGCAGCTCCCTTGATCCCTTCAAGGAACATAAATCTTGGACAGTCCGTGTTTACTATCGGATTTCCAAACACCGATATCCAGGGTGCGAGCCCGAAGTTCACTAAGGGGGAGATCTCAAGCCTGAACGGGATGAGGGATGAGCCGACTCAGTGGCAAATATCTGTCCCAGTACAAAGCGGAAATTCCGGCAGCCCGCTTTTCGATGAGTCTGGAAATGTTGTTGGTATTGTGGTTTCGAAACTAAATGCAATCGAAACGGCAAAAACCACGGGGGATCTGATTCAAAACGTAAACTACGCGGTAAAAAACGCATATCTTTTCCCTATGCTTGAAAAGTTCCCCGATAAGCTCGAGGGGCCAAAGAAGCGCGGATTCTTCAGAAAGTTTGAATCTGTTGTGGAGGATTCAAAAAAGACCGTGGTACTTATTCTTGCATACTAAATACCTGCTTGTGGCGCTTGGGTTTCTTTTCTCAATCCCTGTCCTCGCAAAAGACACAACCCCCGCCATTGCCATCGCCAACCTCACCGACCCCGCCAAGCTGGCGACCCTTAAGGGCGATAGAGCCGCCAACCCAAGGCTCCAGAAATGCGTTTACTGGCTCGCCCTGGGCGAGGAGCAGGGGATGAAACCAGAGGCCTTTCTGGATGAGGCGGCAAAGTTGAACAAGACCGAGGGGACGCCTTACGCTGGATTCGTCCGCTGGGGGCTTCTGAACAATCTCAAGATCGCTAAGGAGCTTGGTCTTCTGACCCCCGCTGGAATGGCCGAGTTAAGGCGGGGCAAGAGTGCTACCATCACGAAGGGCGAATATGCGGGACAGGAAGCCGAGGCCGACCACACCATCCCAAGGGCGGTCTGCCCCGAACTGCAAAACCAAGTGATGAACCTTGAGCTACTGCCCGCCAGTCTCAACCGAGCCAAGAGCGACAAGATCACCGACAGGGCGAGGGTCTTTGCTAGGGAGCTTTATGATACGGGGCTACTTTCTGAGGAGGGGTTGAGGGCGGTGAGCGTGCAAAATAGCCCTAAAGAGACAATAAAAAATAATCCTTAAAAAAGATGCCCCGCCCCTTGAGAACAAAAACCATTCATGCAGAATAAATAAATGAAGCGATTCGGTCTTTTTGGGTTAATTCTTTGCCTTGGGATGGTTGGAGGGGTGAGGGGGCAGGAGGTAATGCAACAGAATCTTTTTACAGGATTTACTAATATCATTGTCGGCACAAATGAAGTTTGTGAAATAATTAATCTATCAGGGAATGCGGTTGTTAAGCCGATTGATTATGACATTCCCCAACAAATCCTCGATTTGCCGGATGTATGGACTGACGAGTACGTCTGGCAAATGGGAGGGGGCTATACTAGATACACCAACGAAAGAGTGTCAGCGTTTAGTGCTATCTTTAATTCAACAAAAACTATCGCTCTTACAACAGCTCATGCGCCGCAAAAACCGACTATTTTTGGACCATGTAAGATCGTTGTAAGCCAACCATGGCCTGAATATAACGACAACAATGGTAACGCTTATGGATTTATAGTGCCTAGGTCAGATATATTCCGGGCTGAATTCATTACTTACCGTATTTTGCAAAAACAGGGCTACTCCCCAAGCATTTCTCCACAGAGCCTTGCTTCCAACACCAATTTCGTCTCTGGCCTGACCCAAACCATCCTGTCCACAAGCAACAGCTATGGTCTGGCCTCCAGAACCGAGCTGATTCAAGCCCTAGCCGAAAGCCGAGCCGATGGAGTGAACAGCGTATTGAACAATCCCAACCAATGGACGCTCTACACGACCAACCAGATTTCAGCGATGGCGATTGGAGACTTGGTTCTGACCCGCACCAACAACGGCTCTTTCGTTCTTAACTACGACATCGAACAGAGCGAGGACTTGGTGAACTGGTATCCCTACCAAGGTTTCGCGATGCCTTTGACCAATCTTCCGACCAACAAGGCCTTCGTTCGTATCAAGGCAAAGCAGTAAGGTGGGGCGGTGCTGATGGCGGGGAGGCAGGGGGGTTAGTTGTCGGATACCGACTGCGGGGTCAGCTTCACGCCCCAGGTGTTTCCCTCCGAATCTGATAACCTGACAACTTTGTTTACCTCAAGGGTTTCATAGCTATCTGGATTGAACCAAATGCGGGAGCCATTCGACATGATGGCATAGTCGATTTTGTACGTTTTGTTTGTGTAGGGTTCGTCCCCTTGGTCGGTTCCGCTCTCCGTTTCACGCTCAATTAGGCCAACCGCCTCTTGGCTGTTGGTGGCCTGCCTGCCTGGGTAGAGTAGAACGATATAGTGGCCTTTATAATCAGCACGCTCCCAAAAAGAGCCGGGGGTTTTGTTGCCAAACTCTGGGATGCCTAGGAACAGTAACAGCAGGACAATAAAACATGCACCGCCTAGGCGCCCGTTTTTAGGGTCACGAATGTCGGCCTTCCAGTTGCCAAAAAAGAACTTGAGCAAGAAGTAAAGACACGTGCATATCACAGCCAATATCCATCCGAAGGGCATATATATTATCCCCCGCAGATCTTACAGGCCACCCCATCCCCAGAGCCGCAAGGTTTGGAAGGATTGTAATAACGGCAGCCGGAATTGTGCCGCTTGCCGGTGGAGGAGATGGAGTAGCCGGAACCGCGTTCAGCTTGGGGTGCGGTGTAGCCCCCTGAAGCGGGACGGGCAGGGGAGGTCGCAACGTAGCTTTGCCTTCCTTCACTTCTCTTGGGAACCAGCCGATCAAAGAGCTGCCAGCCCAGAAGGACGCTCAGAACCAGGATGACGGTCTTGTAGTTTTTGGAGAGCCAGGCGTCCATTTAGCCCGACCTGTTACGGCTTTCGCATAGAGCGACTGACGCCACCCGAGCTTTGGTCGGGATAGGCCGGCCAGGAATATCCCCGCTCGGTGAAGTAGCCGCGTCCTGCACTGATGGCACTTTCGCCATCGCTGCCCCAGATGTACTGGTTGTTCCCGGAGCCGCTTGTGCCGGCGAGTTTCCCGTTGGGGCCGACCCAAAGGTTCCCGCTTTTGTAGTAGTAGCCATCCGGGGCGACCACGCTTCCGTTGCCGGTTGAGTAGACCAAGCCCTTGTCGGTGAGTACCGCCTTGTTGCCGGCCTTGTAGTAGGGGCCGTCAGCGACAAAGGCTCCGGCCACGGTTTCCACATCCCGCCAGCGCTTGGCCTCCCATTCGTCATTTTTGGCCTCCTGCTCCTTCCAGGCTTTTTCCCGGCGGGCATTTTGTTCCTCATCAAAACGCTTGGACTCCTCTGCCAGCCTGTTCAAAGCGCTGCGCTGCTTCTCATTTGCCTCCTGAATCGAATCCACCTTCAGCGAGCTGCGTTGTTGGTAGCCGTAGGAGTAGTCCTCGGTCTTCTTGTTGTGGCCGTAGTCGTTCAGTGAGCTGCGCCGGTTCAGGTCGGGCTTCTTGAAGCCGTCATCGTCATCCCAGGCGAGGAGGGGGGCCGTCAGGGCCAGTAGCGAGATACAGACCAGCCTCATATTTATGAGGTTAATTGGCCGATTTTAGAGAACAAGCTTTAGCCGGAGGCGGTTACATCCCAAACCCATGTCGGCTGAATGAACTGAATTCTTGGTTTAGCTCCTTCAGTAGATCGATGGAATCATCGGCACAGGAGGCGAGGTAGTCCTGCTTGTCGGCGATTCTCTCAAGGGCAGCGGCGATGCGGGCGAGGCTTGCTAAGCCGGAATCGCCGATTGAATCCTTCGGCTTTAGCTCCTCGGCAGGGCATTCATTTGATCCTGGTTTCGGGCTTTTCATTTAGTTGCCTCCCGATGGTCTTCCCATTTTACAACAGGGGTAAGCTTGCTGGTCCACGCATAATGCAAATAGCCCTTAAGCCATGCATGAAATTGCGGGTAGTTTTCACGAGCCGTTTTATTTCCGCCAACATGCCAGCATTGTAATTTTTTGATGGTCCTTTTGCGCGGTGGGTTCCAATCATAAAGAAAATACAAGCCGCCCTGATCGTCGGAGAAACTCCACTCGCAAGAGCTTTTCCATGTGTCGTAATTAGGCCTTCCTAGGCCAAAAGATGCAAGAATCTGGCCATGGATTGCCGGAAAGTGTCCGATAAGGCCAGTGTCATTAGCATCCGCTTCGAGATCTAAGCGAAAGACCAAGGTTTTATTCGATGTTTCTGTTGTCTGCATTTTAGTTTCTCCATTAGGGGTTGTTGTTTTCTGACTCGCCGGGGTGATTTTTCGTTGAGTTGGCCAGCGCCCTCCTCGAAGCAAGCCCGGCAAGGGCAGCCAGAAGGTGGGGGCTTACGGTTCCTGGGGTGTGGGCCGGGGTCTGGACCTCAAAGCGCAGGGAGGTTTTGTTCACCTCGGCCAGAATCGCCTCCGCATCGTGCCAGACCTTGGCGGCGTGGCTCCGTTCCGGGAGCGGCAGGGTGTTGTCATGCATCCGCTGGTGCATCACCTTGGCCGTGCTGGTCGCCCGGATGAGGCGGCAAGCGCTGTCGGCTCCTGACGCCTTGATGGCGATGGATATGACCTCCTTGATGTCGTCTCTTTGCAGGAGCCGGTAGCCCGCTTGGTAGGAGGATCGGCGGGACCAGCCAGCCAGCCTTGCGGCCTCGGTGGCGTTGCCCTTGGCGCAGTAATGCTCGCAGAAGAGCCGCTCGCGGGGTTTTAGGCCGGATAGGGCATCGGCCAGCTCCCTGGGGCAAAGCTTGGGGGTGGGGATGACTTCCAGATCGAGAGGGGGCGTATCAGACAGATCGCCCTCGGCGGGTTCCTTCATAGCAATACCTCCAGCCGGGAGGTTGGTTGGTTGTCCTGCCTATTATATAGGCAGGGACGACAACCGAACCCACCTCCCCCGGCGGTTGGTTGTCTTGTTGTCTTGGACAACTCGGACAACTGGACAACTGGGTTCATTTATCGTCTCCCTTCATGAGCAAATCCTTCTGATGCAGCCTTGATTTGGCCTCAGCCTCTTCCCTCTTTTTCTTTTGCTCTTCCTGTTTTCGCTTTTTCTTGGCCTTGATGATCTGGGGAATCAGCTTGGACCGCGCATACCTTTTCTCGTTGTGTTTACAGCCGGGAAGGGGGGCGATGTCGCCACGTCCTTCAGCCTCATCCCGAAGGCTGGCGTAGCTGTCTTTGTGCCACCGCCGTTTCTTAAATTCAGCCTTGAGCATCCCGGCTGTCAGGGTTGAGCCCAGCCCGTCCAGGCCTTCCAGAGTGGTTGGGAACAGGGCAAGGAACTCGTCAGCATCAGGAAGCCTGTTGCCACCGGCTGCCATATCCACCCGCTTCTGAAACTCCTCGTCTGTTGGGTTCTCCCAATAGATCCCGTCCTTGGCATGTGCCAGGCGCTGGACGTAGGTGCGATCACCCACGGGAGTTTTCCAACCGAGCCGCGCCCCTCTCTTTACGGCCTTCAGCTCAAACATGCCCCCGCCTTGCGGCTTAAGCACAAGGATGGCTCGCGCCCAGTTTGCCCACTCCACCGAGCCTAGGGCTGAGTAAACATCCTCGGTTGGTGTCCTCAGCCCCGGCCTCGATTGATTTGCGGGCTTGCTGGTGTGTGCCACGCAAATCGTTGCCAGGTTGAAATCCACTCCTAGAGGGTTGATCCCCGTCCTTAGGAATGCGGACACGATCTCGGCCTTACTTGGATCACCTCCCAAGTAAGAGATCACTGGGTCAATGACCAGAAGATCGGGGTGAAATCCCTCGTTCCTGAATTCCGCGAGGATCAGTCTGGTTTTTTCCAGAAACTCATGCCCCGTGCATGACGACTCGGTGATGATTCTTAAGTTGCTGTCTCCCCAAGACACGTCCTCCGAGGTGAGGTGGTTTGAGCTGAATCCTTTCTCAACGCCTTGGACCATCTCCTCCAAATCTCCTTTGTCGTTTTCAGCCTGGATAATCAGGGTTTTGATCGGCCGGGTAGGTTTAAGACCAAAAGCCTCCCTTCCGCATGCCCACAAATAAGCCGCTTGGCATATCAGGGTGGATTTTCCTTGGCCCGTATTGCTCACCAGCAGCATTCCGCCCCCTCTGCACAGAAAGCGGTCCTTGAAAATTTCGCTTGGATCGGCCTGAACCCGTTGTGCGGTCCGCAGTTCGCCTGCCGACATCCAAGGAAAGGTTCGCGGCGGTTGCTCCTGTCCTGCGCTCATAGAACCTCCGTCAGGTAGGCGGACCTAAGTTGCTCGATCTGCGGGGCATCCAAGACGGCCCTTAATTCGGCCGCATGATCCAGATCGCCCCACTCCTCCAGGTTCCTGATGGCCTGATGAACCTGATCGGGGTTCTGGACCGCATCTCCCCTTGAGTGCGCCTCAATAATCGATGTAGCCAAGCGCTTCCAGGAAACCGGGGTTGGCTCCAGCTGCAGAATCGGGCGTTTATCCCCGGATGGTCTGGGCCGAAGAAATAAAAGTTTTTGTTCGCGTCCTTCCCTCAGAAATCCGGGGAGCCGCGTCAGTCCGGCCCGCAACGCTCCTGGACAAGCTCCCAGCCTGACGTATTCCGGCTTAATCCTCCCTGCGGCTGCCTGAACCTCCTCCCAGGTGTTGCAGTCCACCCTGAGGAGTCCATGTGCGCCCCGTTTACCCGAATGGGTTATCGCAACAATACAGGCATCGAGGCTTGCCAGGAGGGCCAACCATTCGTTTTCAGGGGCATCGTCCGTTTCCAGAACAAGGTAGGGAAACCGTGTTCCATTTTGATGTGATCTGTAAGAATGGTTCCCTTCGTCGTTGATTCTGGGTTTGCCGTCCACGGGATGGGATAGGAACCAGGCTCCTGCGCGGGTGTTCGTGCCAATCGGCAGGGTTGTGTTCCCGGCTATGTATTCAAGCCCTTGGCCTGAGTGGGACTCGGCAAAGAGGCGGATTCTTTCGCCCTTATCAAAAACTGTGGATAGAAAATCATGCGGTTTTATTGAGGAGATGGGTCTGATACTTCTTTGGGCCAGCATCTCCGTTATGTTGAAACCCTTCAGGTACGAGACCCTTTCGCTTAGCGCCTGAGGATCGAAGGCTAACTTCTGCCCCCAGCTTCCGGGGTGGCTCCCAAAGCCCGCACTTCGCGGCTGATCTGCTAGTGTGGATGCCCTTTTGAGGTCACGCTCAACCTTGTGAGCGAGAAAGACACCGCCAGAGGCGATGATCTTATCGCGAATCTTTCCGAAGGCGTATTCCGGGCCTACTCCGAGACTTGCGGCTCTTAGCGCCGCCAGAAAGCTCTGGTGGTTCTTGGTCTGTCCAGGGTTCCAGTTGATGGAATCCAGGTACTTTTCAAACTCGATTTCGGGACTCCATGAGAGAACTGCGCTCATTTTAAGATCCCCTCAGTCGGGGTGCGGGCAGGGGAGTTGAAGGCCTCAAGAGCCTTCAGGACTTCATCGAGGCGGTGGAGAACCACCCGCCGGCTGACTTTCCTGAAGGGGATGAGTCCGCTGTAGCGCCAGCGTTCGATAGTTCTGATTGATACCCCCAACCGCTCGGCAAGGTCGGGAGTCTGGAGGAATATCTGCCTGTTTTGTTCTGTTTCGGTCTGCATAAAAACACCCTTTCGCTGGCACATGGCCAGCAGTTGTGTGTCTCTATGCCTTCGTCTGGAGTCTTAATCCCAGACGCCTTACACCTTTCCGCCGGCATTCTTAAGCGGGGGGTAAGCGGGGTTTTATCCCCTAGTCGTTAACTCAACGACCTGTCGTTAAGTTAGCACACAAATCCCCCTGACCAAGGGCTGGGGCTAAACTTTCTTTGTTTTTTTGCCAATCGGAGCGAAAAAGTTGGAATAATTTTCCGGGAGGATTTTCCAGTAAGGCTCAGCCTCCTTCGCGGGCATCGCTCGCCGGTAATGCTTATTTAGGATGGGGATAGAGTTGCCCATCAGAGCGCAAACCTTGTATTTATCGTCGCCGCAGATTCCGAGCATGTAACTACCATAGCTGTGCCGAAGGATGTCGCTGACCCAATCCTTTTTATTTGTCGGGGTGCGGGTCAGATTCCAGCCCAAGGCCTTGCGTAAATAGTCCCAAGCCCTCCGAATTCTTCCTTCGCCTGCGTCTTCGATCTTACCCACGCCGCGATATTTTTTAAGCCACGCAAAAGCAGTTGGGTTTAATTCAACATAGCGCTCATCCTTAGTTTTATTTTTATTATATACTCTCAAATCTCTTCTATTGAAATCGATGTCCTCCCAACTGAGGCGGTTTGTTTCCGAGGGCCGCAGTCCAAGGAACATCCCGAGAACTAGTCGGGGGACGAGAATAAGGTTTAGAGGGGATTTTTGTGCCTCCTCCAGCAATTCCTCTGCCTCGGCCACAGAAAGAACCCGGACGCCGGCGCCCTTCTCCTTCTTCTTCATCCGGCCAAGTTGGGAAACAGGATTCTCCTCGATCCATTCCCGCTGGCGGGCGAACTCCAGCAGGGAATGAATCTGCGCCCGATAGTGGGCCTTGGTCTGCCCGTGGAAGGGGAGGTTGGTCAGAAACTCATTTATCTGGGCGCGGCCAATGTCGGGCAGTCTCATCGCCCCCAGGGCTGGCACTTCCTTGTTATCGGCCAAGCCATTGCAGAATACTCCCACCCTTGAGCGTATGTTTCGGATCGTGATGGCACGGATCTCGCCCTTTTTGACCTCCCGCTCCCGCTCCTTTAGGTAGGCCTCGGCAGCTTCAGCCACCGTTTTGGCGGCTTCAGTTTTGGCCTTTTTGTCCAGGTGTGCAGCGTAGTGCTTGGCGGCAGTCAGCAGGGTGGCTTTTAGCGGGGCAAGGATCCGCTGGGCCTGTATGGCATCCACTCTTAGGGCAGTGGACATTTGGGAACCCTCTAGGCCGAAAAGGCGGCGTTCCCGCTCCCGGCGTCCCTTCTCAGCTTCAGCTTCAGCCTTACTGGCAAAGTGAGGCCGGTAGCGTTTGCCGTCCTCATTTCGCAGGGGCGTTACCGTCCAGTAAGAGTCGGTTCGGCCGTCCTGGCGCTTGCTGTTGATCTGAACCACTCTGAGGGGTGTGTTTCTGAACCGGCGGGTGATGGGGCGAAGTGTAGGACTCATTGAGGTTTGAAATGCTGACACTATGCTGACACTTAAGATGTCGGCTGTCAAGTGACCTAGTCGTTATCTGGCGTTTGATAAATGGATCTGTAAACATCTAAAGGCCAGCTATAAACGCTATAAACGCTACAAACGGCTTAAATTCAAGATTCCCTGGAAAGGTCCCAAAAAAGCACTACAGCGGTTTTGTAAACCGCTGGTCGTCGGTTCAAATCCGACAGCCGGCTCTGATTTTAAGTAATTGTAAGATAATACTTTATAAATCTGAACTGAGCGGATAAGGCTGTGCCTTGTATGTCATGCTG
>Ga0214917_10005985_pt1 | contig 12798 bp, 13 predicted proteins | sample LL_1208_BB_MetaG_FD_177983 | JGI IMG/M metagenome (GOLD analysis project Ga0214917, IMG submission 177983) | Freshwater microbial communities from Lake Lanier, Atlanta, Georgia, United States - LL_1208_BB | ecosystem: Environmental > Aquatic > Freshwater > Lake | place: USA: Georgia | collected... | reverse complement strand
TGAGCTCTGCCAACGAATTCGCAAAAACCTACCAACGGCCAAACGCGGCAAACTAATCTTCCAGCAAGTCTGCTAGTTGGCGCTCTGTTCCGTCGCTGGCGCTTGATCGGCCGATCCCTCGTCGCCTGAGGCTTTGTAAGCGGACCCGGATGGTTCGGTCGATGAAGGGTGTTCTCCGACCAGGCCATCGATATCCAAGCCCTGCCGCACTTTCGCAAATGTTTGTCTCGCAAGATCTAGCGAGGTGGTGGCCATGACCAATCGCCCCTGATCAACCACGACATACATCGACGATTGTGCTGAACTATCGTAACGAACGCGTTCCCAGTAGGTGACTTTTTTCTTCATTGCTGCAGTGTCCATACCCTCCATCATAACGAAAAGCAAAGGCCACTGGCGCGGCAGCAGGGTGAAGTGCGGGGGGTGGATTTCTATTCGAGGGGATCGATTTCTTTTGATGGTGCAGGAGGCTGCATGAGGAGCAGTGTCTACGAAAGACACTTCAGCGAAGAACAGTCAGAGGTTTTTTTGACTCGGACCTAGCTTGCCTGGCGTTGCCGGATCTGTTCAAGCGTTGCCGCAAATTCTCCGGGCTTAACAGGGGCGTTCACTTTGCGCGGCATGATTTGCGGTCTCGGGCGCGCCTGTACTGACGGTGCTGCATGTAGGGCACCAACAGCGGTTTGAATCCGAAAAGCAAGCGATAGTGCGTTGTCCACGGTGTAGGCCCTCCTGCCGCCTTACATGGACTTACGGTTAGGAAGGCCTTCCGGTTTAGCGCATTGATGCTTCGCTCAGCCGGTCGAGAGCGCTCGCATCTTGACGCCAGACAGCTTGATCAACGCCTCTAAACTGAGACCGTCAACCAAGTCGCCCACGAGCAAGCCTTGCGCGGTGATATGAAGGGTTGCCAGGTCGGTGTAGACCCGCGTCACGCAAGCTAATCCGGTGAGTGGGTAGCTGCAACGCTCGACGATTTTGCTCTCACCTTTTTTGGTGAGATGTTCCATCATGACAAAGACCTGTTTCGCACCGCTCGCAAGATCCATTGCACCGCCGACTGCCGGTATGGCATCGGCTTCACCGGTATGCCAATTTGCCAGGTCGCCGTTCACGGCAACCTGAAAAGCGCCAAGCACACAGATGTCTAGGTGGCCGCCGCGCATCATGGCGAATGAATCGGCGTGATGAAAAAAAGATGCGCCCGGAAGCAAGCTAACCGGCTGTTTGCCCGCATTAATCAAATCATAGTCTTCGTCGCCTGCACTCGGCGCAGGCCCCATGCCCAATAAACCATTCTCACTTTGTAGAACGATTTCCCGATCTTGCGGTATATGGTTTGCAACAAGCGTGGGCATGCCGATACCTAAATTCACATAAGCTCCTTCAGGGATATCACGGGCAACATGTTGTGCCATCTGATCACGGCTGTAGCGATTCATGGCTGCTGTTCTCCACGCTTAGCAGGGGTCGGGTCATAGCGCACGCGTTCGACCTGCACCACGCGTTTGACAAAAATACCTGGGGTAATAACGTGTTCGGGATCAATCGAGCCAAGTTCAACGACCCGATGGACCTGGGCCACCGCGGTTTTTGCGGCCATACACATAATAGGTCCGAAGTTTCTTGCGGTTTTCCGGTACGTAAGATTTCCCCAACGGTCACCTGTTTCAGCAGCTACAAGTGCAAAGTCGGCGTCGATCGGGTACTCAAGCACATAATCGCGCCCATTGATCCGTCGTGTTTCTTTGCCCCTGGCTAATTCGGTTCCGAATCCGGTGGCGGTGTAAAAAGCCCCGATACCAGCGCCGGCAGCGCGGATGCGCTCAGCAAGGTTTCCCTGCGGAACCAATTCGAGTTCGATCTTCCCTGCGCGCCACAACCCATCAAAAACCCAGGAGTCAACCTGACGCGGAAATGAGCATATCAATTTTCGCACGCAGCCAGCTTTCATCAAGGCGGCGAGGCCCTGCTCGCCATTGCCTGCGTTGTTGTTAACAATCGTCAGTTCTCGAGCACCTTTTGCGATGAGCGCGTCTGTTAAATGGGTTGGCAGACCGGCGCTGCCAAAACCACCGATCAGAATCGTCGCACCATCATGCACATCGGCTAGCGCTTCTTGCGCAGAGGCTAGTATTTTGTTGATCATGGTCGTGTTCTCCGGGCCCGTCGCATAGAGGACCTCAAGTTTGAAGGCGCTTAGCGCACCAAGCATAACGGGCCTCCTATAATCAGCGATCAAAAAACCAATCGAATGCAAGACTTTTTGAGTCCAACTGCTGCGCCGATGCCGCTACCGGCCATGCCTTTCCAGGCGAGCGGCGGACCCACTTCGGCTTTTTCGTCGACCGGTGGGGAAATCGACGTCGACATTGCGGTCATCGGTGCCTCGGTTGCGGGTCTCTTTGCCGCACAAGCCCTCGCAAGACTAGGCTATCGATGTGCGCTGGTCGGTCCCGACCCGGCGGTGTCGCGCCAACAAGATGGATTCGATCAACGCATTTTTGCCATTTCCCCAGCGAGTTGGGACTGGATGGAACAACAAGGTTTGACGGCGGCGATTGATGCAGCGCGGGTCGGCGTGATAGACCGAATGCATTTGGAGGCCGCGTCCTGGTCCAGTCCTCAGCCCATCGTGCTTGACGCATACCGGGCTGCCGTTGACCAGCTTGCGCTCACAGTGGAGCAGTCCGAGCTGATTGCAGTTGGACAGCAAGCGATAGCAATGACAGGCGTGCTCCGCTTAAAGGACGCGCTGGTAAGTCTGCGGGCTGATCAAGGAGGCAAGCCGGCCTCGCGGCGCTCGATTCAACTTGAAAACGGCCAGCAGCTTCACGCTAAGCTGCTGATGGGTTGTGATGGTGCAGGCTCCAAGCTTCGACAGCTTGCCAACATCGCCAGTCGGCGCTTTGATTACCAATCGAGTGCTGTGGTCGCCAACTTTGACATCGACAGCCATCACAGGCATACCGCCTTTCAGTGGTTTAGCGACCAGGGCATTCTTGCGCTATTGCCACTGCCCGGCCACGCGATGAGTATGGTGTGGTCGGCGCCGCAGCCTGTTGCCGAATCCCTCATGGGGCTCGAACCCGCAGCGCTTTGTCGACATGTTCAGGCATTCATCGATGTACAAGGATGCGATGCGCCTGGATTGCGCGCTTGCATCAACAGACCCGCATCGTTTCCGCTTGTCGAAGCCTTATGTGATCGGCCCTTCGCCGATCGCCTCGTGCTGATTGCCGACGCTGCGCATGTTATCCATCCCATGGCAGGCCAGGGGCTGAATCTGGGCATTGGTGACATCATCGAACTCATCGCTGTGCTGTCAACAAGGAGTGCCCGACACGATCCTGGCGCCTTAACGGTTATAGAACGTTATGCCCGCCGCCGTGTTGAGGCGGTGCTTGCGATGTCATGGCTCACCAAAGGCTTGCATCAGGCTTTTCGAGCGCCTTTACCCGGACTGATTGGCGGATTTGCGAATTGGGCCTGGTCGCGGGTTGCAGCGAGTTCATGGTTACAGTCTGCGATGATTCAGCAAGCCGTGAGGCAGGGGCCGCGGTGAAAGCACTCGATATCGCTTGATCGCGTCCTTGCGACGACGCGCAACAAGCATCCATTCTAAAAATTGTACGGAAAGCTTTATGCAAAACTTTTGGAAACAAGCTCAAGGTTTTCGAGCACAACGACAAGGCCTCTCAAGACATCTGGCGGCAAGCCTGCTGTCGGTTGCGCTCATCTCGTCGTTTGCAGACCAGGCAAGCGCGCAGGGATCGGCTTCTGCACCGAGCGCTGTCGAAGCGAGTATTAAACAGGCGCTAGAGGCATGGCTTAAGGGTAAGTACAAGGTTGACGCCGTTGCGCGCTCACCGATTGCAGGGCTCTATGAGGTAAGACTCGGCACCGATCTCATTTATGTTGACGAGAAGGCTGCCTACGCCTTCATCGAAGGCCAATTGATCGATTTAAAAAATAATCGAAATATCACGCGTGAAAGAACCGAAGAGTTATCAGCAATTCAATTCAAGGACCTGCCGCTCCAACTGGCTTTTAAGCAGGTTCAAGGTAGTGGACGGCGCGTGATGGCTGTATTTGAGGATCCGAATTGCGGGTATTGTCGAAAGTTACGGGCTGATCTCGCAAGTCTTAAAGACATAACGATATATACTTTTGTGCTGCCACTGCTTTCCCCTGATTCCGAAGTGAAATCGCGTAACGCACTATGCGCTGGCGATAAGGTGAAAGCATGGAATGATTTAATGCTTTCGGGAAAAGCGCCGCCGACCGCATCGCCTTCTTGTGATGCGCCGATTGCTAAGCTTAAGGATCTTGGGCGCAGTCTCGGGGTGACCGGCACGCCGACGATCTTCTTTCCGAATGGGAAGCGCTTAACCGGCTATGCGCCGATGGCGCAATTTGAAAAAATGCTTGATGAAAACAACAAGATTTAGCCGGGTTTGTCGACAGTTTTCGACGAGATTTTAGCTTTCCTGATGACGATAGGGTGATTCACGATGTGGGTGATTTATCTTGAAGCCTTCGGCATTCTCGCACTCGTTCTTTTCATTGTATGGTGGACGATGCGCGGCAAACGCTGAGCGCTCAGTGCAACGTGCGGGGAATGCTCAACACAAAAGGCGGAATTTCCTGCTCGAATCGCTCGCCGTCTTCGGCAACGAAAAAGTAACTACCTTTCATGGTCGCGGTTGGTGTGTTCACCTGCGAGCCACTTGTGTATTCAAAGCCTTGTCCGGGCGCGATGAGCGGTTGTTGCCCAACCACCCCAAGACCTTTGATTTCGTTGACTTCGCCGTCATCGGTGGTGATGACCCAGTGCCTGCTGATCAGTTGGGCAGGTATGGACCCTGTGTTGGCAATGGTGATGGTGTAGGCAAACGTGTAGCGTTGTTGCTCCGGTGAGGATTGCTCGGGCAGATAAACCGTCTTCACGGAGATCTTAAATTGGTAGCTTGCTTTACGGTTTTCAGCCATCATGAAATCCAGTTCGATGAAGCGACGTCGGAATGCCTTTAAACATCAGTACGCCCTAAATCATGCACGCAAACCGTGACATGAAGACAATAAACATTCGCCCGGGTCCTGATTACAATCCGGTATGAACTCAAGCATACCGATGAAACCCCGCCACTGCATTGCCCCGAGCCTTTTGTCCGCCGACTTTTCTAGGCTGGGAGAAGAAGTGCGGGCGCTTGAGGCAAGCGGCGCCGATTGGATCCATGTGGATGTGATGGACAATCATTATGTGCCTAACCTCACGATCGGCCCGATGGTCTGTCATGCGATCAGACCCCATACCCGTTTGCCCCTCGATGTCCATTTGATGGTGAAACCTGTTGATGCGCTAATCAGCGGCTTTGCGCAAGCTGGTGCTGATTGGATCAGTTTTCATCCGGAAGCCTCGGAACATATTGACCGCTCCTTGCAACTCATCAAGGATCAGGGCTGCAAAGCAGGGCTTGTGCTCAATCCGGCAACGCCGCTCCACCTGCTCGACTTTGCCATGCATCGACTTGATTTGATACTGCTCATGTCGGTAAATCCGGGTTTTGGCGGGCAGCAGTTTCTGCCTGCCACGCTGGCAAAGGTTCGAGCTGCCCGTGCCATGATCGACCGCCACGTGGCAGAAGGTGGCGGTTCAATCGTCTTGCAAGTCGACGGTGGTATCAAAACCGATAACATTGCACAGATTGCATTGGCGGGCGCGGATTGCTTCGTCGCAGGGTCCGCCGTGTTTTCTGCGCCCGATGCCGATGGTCACTATCGTGAGGTTCTGGGGCGGATGAGGCTTGCCATCGAGCGCGCTCACGTCACGCTTTCTTAGGTGCTTATGACCGAAGCCTTGAGTGCTGGCATTGAAGCTTTGTTATTTGATCTTGACGGCACCTTGCTTGATACAGCCAAAGATCTTGTGCAAACAGGCCATGCGATTCGAGACGCACTTGCCTTGCCGCCGCTTTGCGATGCGCGCATCCTGGGTTTTATTGGCAAAGGTGCCGAACGCTTTGTTCATCGTTTAATCACAGACGATCTTGCTGCCGATGCAAGTGCCGAATCGCTCCGGCAAGGGATGCGACATTTTCGCACGTTTTATGAACAATATAACGGTCTCTGGGCCAGGCCCTTTGATGGCGTGATCGAGGGCTTGGAGCGCCTGTACGGGGCAAAAGTGCCGATGGCGGTTGTTACCAATAAGGATCAGTCTTTCGCGGAAGGTTTACTTGAGCGTTCGAAACTTTCGCACTATTTCCGATTTGCGGTGGGTGGGGATGCCTTGCCTCACAAGAAGCCTCACCCGCAACCGCTCTTGGAGGCGGCCAGGCGGCTAGGCCTGATGCCGCAATCGGTATGGATGCTTGGGGATTCTGCCAATGACGCGAAAGCCGCGCGTGCTGCGGGCATGCCGGTTTTTTTGTTGCCTTACGGCTATCGGGAGGGTGTGGCGCTTGATCAGATTGACTGCGATGGTATAGTTCCGAGCATCGATGCATTTGCACAATGGACTTTGCAATCAAACTACCTCTTAAAAACGCCGATCGGCGTTGGTGGTGCTGGCATTAACCCAGCACCTGGTAGCGACGCGTAGCAAAAGCCAGCCCTCCATCGCAACCGGTGCGCGCTTCTCAGCGCTGGAGCCCAACAAGGGCAAACGGGAGCGGCAATGAAAGCTAAGGCTGGCAGGAGCGGATCACCATGACAGAGTTTGAATTTAAAGCGATTGCAGCTCAAGGCTTTGATCGCATTGCGCTCATCAGCGAATGTCTTGCCGATTTAGAAACACCTTTGTCGGTTTATTGCAAGCTTAACGAACCGGGCCATCGGAAAAACAGCTTTCTACTGGAGTCGGTGGAAGGTGGAGAACGCTTCGGTCGCTACTCCTTTATTGGATTGTCAGCGCGTACATCCATCCGGAGTCGCGATGATTCGATAGAGGTTCTTCGCGACGACAAGGTGATCGAGTCGCACCGTGGCGACCCGCTTACCTTCGTCCGCGACTATCGCAAACGGTTTAAGGTGGCGCTGCGTCCGGGGTTGCCACGTTTTTGCGGCGGGCTTGCAGGCTATTTGGGCTACGACCTGGTGCGATTCATTGAACCCCGTCTTGGTCCATGCAACAAACCCGATCCTATCGGAACACCCGACATGCTGTTCTTGCTGGTCGACGAGTTGGCAATCGTCGACAATCTCCGCGGCAAGCTTTATCTGGTGGTTTATGCAGATGCACGCAGTCCTGATGCATGGACGCAAACTCAAAAGCGATTAAGGGCGCTGAAGGCAAAGCTTCAGCGCGCAGTCCAAGAACCGGTGCCGGCGCCAGGGCTGGAAAGCAGCGAGATACGCGGTTTTGATAAACCGGCTTATCTCGAGGCTGCTCGTAAAGCGCGAGAACTCATCATCGCAGGCGACTTGATGCAGGTGCAAATCGGGCAATTGATCCGCAAGCCCTTTGATCACCCCCCCTTGGCGCTTTACCGAGCCCTGCGGTCGATCAATCCTTCACCTTATATGTATTATTACGATTTTGGTGAATTCCAGATCGTGGGTGCTTCGCCTGAAATCTTGGTACGACAAGAAATTCTTGAAACGGAAGATCCCGAAGGGGCAACCAGGGTCACGATTCGACCGATCGCCGGCACGAGACGACGAGGCTTATCGCCTCAGCAAGACCAGGCGCTTGCGCGTGAATTGCTTGCAGATCCGAAGGAGTGTGCCGAACATCTCATGCTTATCGACCTGGCGCGTAATGACCTCGGTCGAATTGCAAAAACCGGTACCGTTCGTGTCACAGAAAAAATGGTGATCGAAAAATACTCACACGTTCAACATATTGTATCGAATGTTGAAGGTCTGCTTGAAGATGGTCTCGACGATATGGATGTCTTAAGGGCAAGTTTTCCGGCAGGTACCCTCACCGGAGCGCCCAAAGTTCGCGCCATGGAAGTGATCGATGATTTGGAGCAAACCCGCCGCGGAATTTACGGTGGTGCTGTGGGTTATTTAAGCTGGTCTGGACATATGGATGTTGCGATCGCGATTCGAACCGGTATTCTCAAAGATAAAATATTGAACGTTCAAGCTGCGGCAGGGATTGTCTACGATTCCTCACCCGAGGCCGAATGGCAGGAAACTGAGATGAAGGCCCGTGCGGTGCTGAAGGCAGCAGAACTCGTGGAAAACGGTCTTGAACATTAAGTTAAGGTCATCTGAGTTGGTTGATTGAGTCATTTGCCGCGTCGATAGGATTAAACCCATGCTACTCATGATCGACAATTACGATTCCTTCACTTATAACCTCGTTCAGTATCTTCGGGCCCTGGGCACGGAGGTTATAACCGTGAGAAACGATGCTGCTGATTTACAAGATCTGGAAGCATTAAGGCCGAGCCATTTGGTGATTTCACCGGGCCCTTGCACACCCAATGAAGCAGGCATTTCGATGCCGGCGATCAGACATTTTTGCGGGAAAATTCCGATCTTGGGGGTGTGTCTTGGCCATCAGTCGATCGGGCAGGTCTTTGGGGCGCGGATTATCCGGGCACAACAAGTCATGCATGGCAAATCGAGTCTTGTGCTGCACGAGGGTCAAGGCATTTTCTCGGGATTGCCAAGCCCGTTTTCGGTGGTTCGTTATCACTCGCTTGCCATTGAGCGTCAATCGCTGCCGAATTGTCTGGACATTACGGCGCAGACCGCAGACGGCGAAATCATGGGTGTACGCCACAGGGATCATCCCATCGAAGGCCTGCAGTTTCACCCGGAGTCGATCGATACTGAGCATGGTATGGCCATGCTCGATCGTTTCCTCAAACACTGATAAAGGCTGGAACGATGACGATAACGGTTCAGGAAGCGCTTAAGCGTTGTATCGAACACCGTGAGATTTTTCATGATGAAATGCTCGCGCTGATGCGTATGATCATGCGGGGTGAGCTATCGCCCGCAGTCAGCGCAGCCCTGCTCATGGGATTGAGGGTTAAGAAAGAAACCATCGGCGAGATCAGCGCCGCGGCGCAGGTGATGCGTGAATTTGCAAATCAGGTCAAGGTTGATGGTGGTCCGCATTTTGTTGATATTGTCGGCACCGGAGGCGATGGTTCGCATACGTTTAATATTTCGACGGCTGCGATGTTTATTGTTGCTGCTGCCGGTGCCAAGGTCGCCAAACATGGCAATCGCGGTGTGTCCTCGAAATCCGGCAGTGCGGATGTGCTCGAGGCTCTGGGTGTACAGATTAATCTTCAAGCACAACAGGTTGCGCGCTGTATTGAAGAGATTGGTCTGGGGTTCATGTTTGCGCCGAATCATCATCCCGCGATGAAAAATGTAGCGGCGGTGCGTCGCGAACTCGGCGTGCGGACCCTCTTTAATATCTTAGGGCCACTGACGAACCCTGCAGGCGCACCCAATATCTTGATGGGTGTTTTTCATCCGGATCTTGTCGGCATACAGGTCCGTGTGCTCAAAAATCTCGGCGCTAAACATGCGCTCGTTGTTTGGGGCAAAGACGGTATGGATGAGATTTCTCTGGGTGCGGCCACCATGGTGGGTGAGCTCAGAAACGGGGAAATCCTTGAATACGAGATTCATCCCGAGGATTTTGGGATGCCGATGATGAGTCATCGCAGCCTTCGGGTGGACAATGCCCAGGAATCCCGCCAGATGTTGTTGCAGGCGATCGAAGGCCAGGCTGGAACGCCTTTCGAAATTGTTTGTCTGAATGCCGGCGCGGCGCTCTATACCGCAGGCCTTGCGGATTCCATCGCTCAGGGCTTGGCACTGGCTCGTGAGACAGCAAGATCGGGAGCTGCGCGGAAGAAACTGGAAAGCTTCATACTTCTCAGCCAGCAACTTGGCGCGAGCGCCTAAGGCTGACAGACTCGATGAGTAAGATTCTCGAAAGTATTATGGCGGTCAAGGCCAAGGAAGTTGAACAAGGCCTTTTGCAGATTGCGCTGCCCGAGATGAAGCGGGCAGCCGAAAAGCGACTGCGGGCCGATGAGCCTCGCGGCTTTGCCCGGGCGATGCGGCAAGGCATTGAGGCCAAAAAGCCGGCGGTGATTGCCGAAGTAAAGCGGGCAAGTCCCAGCAAAGGTCTTTTGCGGGATGATTTTGATCCGCCCGCCATCGCCCGCTCTTATGAAGCCCATGGCGCCACATGTTTGTCGGTATTGACCGATGAAGGTTTTTTTCAGGGGGAACTTGCCCATCTCATTGCTGCCCGGGAAGCCTGCAAATTGCCTGTGATCCGGAAAGATTTTCTTTGCCATCCCTGGCAGGTCTACCAGGCTTGCGCGGCGGGCGCAGATTGCATTTTGCTGATTGTTGCAGCATTGGGTGACCAGGTACTTCAGGATCTGGAGGCTTGTGCAAACGATTGTGGGCTTGATGTGTTGGTTGAAATTCATAACCAAGAAGAGCTTGACCGAGCCCTTGCGCTCAAAACGGGTTTGTTAGGTATTAATAATAGAAATTTACATACCTTCGAGGTCGCTTTGGAAACAACGCTTAGCCTACTGCCGGCGATCCCGCCCGACCGTTTGCTTGTGACTGAAAGTGGCATCTTGAGCCGCCGCGATGTCTTAATCATGCTTGATCATGATGTCTATGGCTTTTTGGTCGGAGAGGCCTTTATGCGTGCGCCGGTTCCCGGCGAGGCGCTACGAGCGCTTTTTGCTACGCAAGGCTGAACACCCAGGACTTAGAAGCCATACGAGGCACCGAAGCAAATCCCTTGTTTTGAGCGAGCCCTCATCGATGACGCGAAGCCTCCCAGCTCAGGAGGGTTAAGCGACGTTAGCTTCGAGTACGACTTCCGGATGGGGATCTTTGCTTGGTTTGAGCGTGGTGCGAAACAACTCATCGCGTCTGAATGCCAGAATTTCAATGGGTGACTCGCAGCGATCAACCGCCTCCTTGAGCGTGGACTCACTTGCGCGTAAGCCGTCGATCGCAATGATTTGATCGCCTGCCGATAAGCCCGCTTCATGGGCTGCAGATCCAATCAGTACCGCACTGAGCACCATGTTGTGCTGGTGCATGCTGTATCGCATGCCGTGGCTCAGACCCGCCCGCTTGTAGGAGACTTTCACCCCTGCGCTAGCGAGCAAACGCTCAAGCGGTAACTCGGCCGTGCTCTCCACCCATGCATCGATTTGCCTCGCCAACCTCTGCCGCTTGGCTCTTGATTTGATGCCGCAAGCCTCAAAAAGCGCAGGTAAGAATCCCGTTTCCTCCAGTCCGGCGCTTGTCTTTTCGCCCGCCTGACCGCTTGTATAAAAAGCCTTGCCGTATCGCTGCCATAAGAAACGCATGACATCATCGAGGCTCGCTTCTTGACGGGTTTCCTTGCGGATCAGCAGGTCAATACAAAGCGCCACAACCGCGCCTTTTGCGTAGTAGCTGACGAGCGCATTGGCGGCATTTTCGTCTTGGCGGTAGTATTTTATCCAGGCATCAAAGCTGGCATCAGCAAGGCTTTGAACGCTTCGCGATGGATTTCGAAGTACTTGATTCATGGTCGATTCAAGTGCCTTCAGGTAGCGCTTTTTGGAGATCACATGAGCGCGCAGAAGCATCAAGTCATCGTAATAAGACGTAAATCCCTCAAAAATCCATAACAAACGTGTGTAATTTTCCTGCGCGAAATCGTAGTCGACGAAAACCGCGGGCTTGATCCGTTTCACATGCCAAGCGTGAAAATACTCATGGCTTGCCAAGCCCAAAAACCGTTGATAAGCCTCGCTTGGCTCAGTTTGCTGATCTTCCGGTGAGCCATCTTGCCGCAACTTAAGGCTATTGGGTGCCGGCAGATCGTCGCGCTTACAAATCAACGCGGTCGAGTCCCTGTGCTCAAGCCCGCCGTAGCCCTCGCCAAGGACGGTAAGCAGGAACATGAATTGTTCAAAGGGTGCATTTCCTGCGGCATCAAAAAAATAAATCTGTGTTTCGCAAATTTTCTTCAAATCGTGACAAACACGGCTGGCATCGAATCGATGTCGACCCGTCACCACCAACCAATGAGGCAGACCGCAGGCTTGAAAGGAAAATTTTGAAAAAGAACCCATTTCAACCGGATGGTCCGCCAGATCGTCATAGTTTCGTGCGCGATAGGTGCCAAAGGCCCATTGAGGCGTATGCTCTAGCCTTTGAAGCGTTGTGGCAACTTCCCAAGGGCCTTTGATTTGACCTTGATCGGGCTCGATGAGGTCGATGTCACAAGGCAGTGTTTCAGCACCCTCGAGTCTGAAACAAAGACTTGTCGGATTGAAAAAGCCGTGACTTTGGTCAAGGTGTGCGGCACGGACCGATAAATCCCAAGCGTAAATGATCGCCTCGACATATACAGCGAGCGTTTCCTGGCCTGCTGCAAGACGCTCAGCGTCTGCTTGCAGCCCGGTGATTTCCCAACGTGCCTTTGCTGTTTTGGAAATCCTTAGAACTTTTCTTTTTGCCCCCTTTGTTAGAGGGTCGGCCTGCGGATCGATCAAAAAGGCTTCTGTCTTGAGGACATGCTTTGCGAACTCCCGGATCATGTAGCTGCCGGGAATCCAGGCGGCCATGTGTAAGGTGAGCTTTTCCGGGTAGGCCGCTGTGCCCTCGGCTTGCATCCTCTGCGCATCACAGGGATGCCAAAAGGCATCCCTGTGGATGATGAAACCGACGCGAAAACAGTGACCTTTCGGATCAAAGGCCTCAATCCGGTAGCGCAGGGGCGTCACAGCCGCGCAGGACTCAAGGCGACTTGTGATCATGAGTTCAAACTTGTGTTCATGACTTCAA
>Ga0214917_10005984_pt1 | contig 12798 bp, 8 predicted proteins | sample LL_1208_BB_MetaG_FD_177983 | JGI IMG/M metagenome (GOLD analysis project Ga0214917, IMG submission 177983) | Freshwater microbial communities from Lake Lanier, Atlanta, Georgia, United States - LL_1208_BB | ecosystem: Environmental > Aquatic > Freshwater > Lake | place: USA: Georgia | collected... | reverse complement strand
CTGTATCTGTATCTAGATCGTCGTCTTCGTCTTCCCAGTAGTTGTTGCTCATAGCAACCCACCCTTCTATTCGTTGTAGTCGCAAGCCTCAGTTCTATTCGGGGAAATAGGCTGGCTCTTGCTATCGGTCTTATACACTGCGCGAGGGCCGATGGATCCGCGTCAGGATTCTAGTTATATATTAGTTGTTGTTCCGAGTGCGCCTTTACCAAGACCTGAACTCTTCTTAAATTGTGCTGCTTCGAGTTCTGATATTCTTTGTCTCTTGCGTGCTGCTGAGGCTAAACCTTGTAGTTGTTCTTGTTCTGCTTCTAATCTTCCGTATTGTTCTTCAGTTTTACCATAGATAGAACTTAACTTCTCCGCTGTTGGTAATACCTGTGCTATTCTTTGGTATCCTTCTTCAGCCTGAGTTTTAGTTAATCCTTGTCTAGCAAGAACATCTGCGCCTAAAGTACTAGTAGTTACGTTAGAATAACCAGCAGTTGCTTCTGGGGCAGTTGCAAGTTCACTAGCAATAAGTCCTTGACGAACAGCAGCGCCACCAATTTCAGCAGCCTTAACTTTTTGTTGTAGTGCAGGTAGTTGATTAATGGGATCAAGCATACCAGTTACAATGTCTCCAAGACCTAAAGATGAGTAGAACTTCTTAAATGTAGATAGAACAGCATCGTCACCCATTATTCTATCGTATGCTAATTGAACTCTTTCAGTTACTTCTGTTGGATCAGTATCTGCTATGATAAACTTATCGTAATATTCTTGTGTATTAAATTTAGGTAAGTTATAGGATTCAAATACTTTGCTATATGCTTGTTCTAGTTTTAAGTATTCTCCTGGTGAAAGAACTGGCTTACCAGCCTTTTGTCTTGCCACGTTAGCAGCAAATCTCTCATTAAACTTAGCATTATATCTAGGATCAAACTGCAATAATGTTAATAGTTCAGTGCTGCTAGCCTCAGGATATTCATCACGAATGCTCTCTAATACTGAAGCAAGTCCTGTAATTCTATATGATTCAAGGATCTTTTGAATGGTATCATATGCCACATTTGGTATAACTTCTTTTTTGGCAGCAACAGGTGTTGTAGTCTGAGCGGTAGTTGTTGTTCCGCCGCTTGTTGTACCGCCAGTTGCACCATAAGATGCTTCAAAGGCTTGTACATTCTTTAATATCTCATCTAATCCAGCCTGAACTGCGGCTAACTCTGCATTGATTTGAGCATCTGTTTTAGCGGCAGTTGACTTAGATGGAGTAGGTACTGATGCTGGTTTAGATGCCTTTGCTGCGGCAATAGAGGCAGGTGAGCCATAAAGGTTTAATGTTTGAGTTGTGGCTGGCTTTTGTGCCTGACCAAATGGTGTACCTGTAGCAGCAGGAGCAGCAGTAGGAGTTCTATCCTCTCTTTGATTTGCTGCAAATTGCTGACTAGTACTTACTACTCCAGCAGAAGTAACTTTAGGTGTCGCCATTGTTTTCCTTATCCTATGTTAAATGCTTTTAGTAGTGTTTGCATATCGCCCAAAGAACGTTCCTTGTAGGCATTTGTCTTTTTAAACTCCGGACTCTTGTACAATTGTTTCTTGTAGTCTTGAATAGATATTGGTGTAGCACCTGATCCTATATCATACATATCTGATACTTTGATTTGATCTGCAGGTATACCAAGTACTTGTGCTCTAGTATTTATCCAAGGAGATAATATTTCTCTAGCATTCTTACCTTGAGAAAACAGGTCTTTAAATGCTGGCATAATTGTACTAGCCTGCATCGTTACACCATCAATTACATTCTTATAAGCATCAGCACTTCTTAAAGATTGAACTGCTTTATTGTATATATCCTTCTCATTGGTAGGTATACCATTGTCTTCATATGCTGTTCTAATACTTCTAACAACTCTACCTAAAGCACCCTTATCTGTGGCTCCTGGAACCATACCAGTTTGGCCAAGGTTATATAATTCATTTGCTTTTTTCTGTACATACTTTAAAAGAATGTCTTCTTTTTGCTGTGCGCTAACTGATTTAGACTTAGATTCAAGAGCGTTAATCTCTTTTACATAGGCTTTTGCTAATGCAGGATCTGCTTGAGATTCAAATAAGTCTAAGAATTTATTGTTTAGTTCTGCTTCTAGCGCAGCAGGTGATGTAACTGCCTTAGGCGTAGCAGATATTTTACCGAAAAATTGTTGTGATAAAGCAGGGTTATTAGCAAACTTAATTACAGTATTACTAATAGTATCCGCAGACCAATCAGCAATTGCTGCTATTTTATCAAGTGCTTTAAGGTCCGCATCCCTAGGGATTACGGTATTTTCCATCAGCATCTTATTAATAAAGTCTGGGCTAGGGGCCGTACCTGGTGAATATAAACCAGGTATACGTCCCATATTGGCTAGTAATGCTGCACGTTCTTTAAGTCCCAGATTAGCAAGTACCGTTGCTCCAGCGCCTTTTTCAAACTGTGCTGCTCCAGCACCAGATATTTGAAATCCTTTTGGTAATCCAGAAAGGGTTAAACCTTGACCTTCTTGGCCTACAGTTATTCCACCCTTGGCTGCTTCTATTTGATCGCTTGGTCGAATTGCTGTTGTTTTTTTATCGGCAGGTTTACTGTCATTGCGAATTGTATTGATACCAACTGCGGCTGCGGCTGCTGCCGCTACCTTTCCAACTGTTGTCTTAGGTATAACCTTTTTAACAACCTTCTTGGTAATAGGCGCAAGACTTGACATATTTAATTACCTTCCAACTCTGTCTTAAAGAACACATAGAATACTTTTTGAAATTCTGGATTTCTCTTAATGATTTCTAGTGCTTGTTCTGCCAAATAAGCACGTTGCGTTTCAAATCCTTTAGCGCTCAAACTATCATTTGGTTTTTTACCATTAAGTTCAAGGGTGCTATCTCTTAAATACAGATAGTCTCTTATACCAGCAACTGCCTCAGAGTTTAAGAATCTTTCATCTTGACTTGCTTCACGTAACTGATTTAAAATTCTATCTTCTCTAGATGCATCATATACAGTTTTCTTACCGATTAAATTAAAACTATCTCTTAAGTTAGATAGGACGCTAGCAGTATATTTGCTGCTCCAACCCTCTGCTACAGAACGAGTTAGTGCTCTATCTTGAGCAGCAGCAAAACGTATATTAGTTGCTCTATCTATAATTTCTTCAGTAGATAGGCGCTCTGTTCTACCTTTTCTTTCTAACCAGTTTCTCAGTTCTATTGAGAATCCACCATTAGGATAGAAGTATCCAAAGGTATCTTTATATTTATCTGCTACAGATGGGTCTTTAAGAATCATCTTATATGTAAACAAGTTGGTTGGATTAGAACCACTCCAGGTACTGGTAAGGGCGAATACTTGTTCTGGACCATATAGATCTAAGAAGTCTGCATAGGCTTTATTCCTATCCCCACCAGCAGCAATTTCAAGTTTCTTAAAATCATTCCAAAGAGCAGAAGCAAGTAAAGTATCACCACTCTTATCTTTAACAAGATCTTCTTGTGCAGTAGCAAAAGGACTGGCTAGACCAAATATACCTCTAAATGCAGAGAATGTTCTTGAGAATCTATTGGTATCCTGTATCAATCTATTTTGATCGGCTGGATCATCAAGATTATATTCTCCACTACTTGCTAAGTAATTCATTACTGGAGCAAATGATGCAGCATAACCCTCTTCAAAGTTAAATAATCCACTGCCTACTATTCTTGATATATTAGGAGTAGTTAAAGCCTGCAATGCTCCAGCACCAGTAGACAGGTTAGGTCTACCGTATGGATAAAATACTTTCTCAGCAAACTCTCTCATAGATGGAGGTAGCATTTGCGTAGGATCTAAACCAAAACCCTCTAACATATTTAAAGATATGGTAAATCCAGGACCAAAACCAGGAATAATTCCGCTACCTAAAGCGAAGTTAAATGACTGTGGTGTACCCTTGGAACCGAAAGGTCCACTTACATCAAACTGTCCCTTAGTGAAAAGATTAGTCATAAAGTTCATACCAGTTGACATAAATGGTACATAGAACTGACGTGTTCCATACTGAGGATCCGTAAAGAAAAATCCTTGGTTTGGATCATAGTAATCTCTAGCATCAGTCAATTGATATAATGCTGAAGACTCTGGAGATTTAAGCCAATCTAGTGCACGAACAACTTTATAAACTTCTCCTGGATTATTAAGCGATAATTTACCCCACTTGGTAATAGTATCTGCCCAGGCTTGACCGAATGGTGCAACTAATCTAAGTTGGTGCCACAATAGACGCTTCTTAGATGCGTTATAAAATAATTCTTTTACGTGTTGGCTAGCAACTCTACTTGCATACTCGTGAATTTCTTCTTTAGTCATAGTTCCTGAGCCATCAGCCTTTTTAGCATTAGCCCAAAAGCCGTGAGTCTTTCCTAAAGGTTTTGTTCCGTCAGCACTTAATAGTGGAGCCAGGGATTTAGGTGCAATCTTGCTGATTTGCTCTAGTGCTGGTGCGTCTGCTGCGTAAATAACATCACGCACAACATCCCAGTACTTCTGGCGCCACTCAGGACCCATACTTGTGGTCTTTTCAAACTGAACTGCGTGGTCAAAAAAGTTTTCAATCGCTAAATTTATCTTAGATTGTCTGTTCTTTTCTATAACAGCAACTTCTTTAGGTATTTTCATAGCAACATTGTCCCAATTTGCTACACCTTCAAATACTTTTTTAAGTTGATCTGCAAATTCTTGATTTACATCTTTGATTTTCTTGCGACCAGAGGTAACTTCCTTAGCATTCTTCAAAGAATTAAGGGCCTCATCTGTTTCTTTAGGAACTCTCAGGGAATACCCAGGAGTTTCTATGAATCCATCACCAATTAACTTTCTAATTGAGTCAGCAGATGCTCCATTTTGTCCAGCAACTTGTTCAATACGGGCCTGCAAAGATACTAATTGACCAGAAGAATTTTTACCTGTGAACAAGAACGCCATAGCGCCTTCAAATGTATCAAAGATATCTCTAGTTTCTTTATTTTCAATGCCGTTTAGGAATCTATCCCAGGCTGGTCTACCCTCACCAGACAATAAGTAAGCGACTGTGTCAGCCTCTTTTCCTGGAGCAGTTCTAGCAACAGCCTTTCCTAAATTACTAGCGCTAAGTATTCTGATTTCATTTGCTAATCCAAGATACCAGTTATTATCCTTAGGATAAACTAATTGATATCCACGCATTACAGAAACTTTGTTAACTTCTTGAGCAGCACCTTGCGACATACTTGACATAAAGTCTAGATAGTCATTTTTATTAGCAACGGCTAAAGACTCGTAAGATAATTCATCGGCAGATTTAGCCAACTTCATCTCTTGACCTAATACATTGTGTCTGTAGTCATCAAATGAATTAAGAAGTTGTTTCCACTTTGGGCCACTGCTTCGTCCTTGCCACATAGCAATTGCAGCCAAAGGATTATTGTAGAAAGAAATATGACCATTGAGCATAATACGTATTTGCTCTTCGCCTATGTTTCTGATAACATATGCTGGTCTTGTTAATAAGACTTTTTTCCAAAAATTATTAGTAAATGTATCAACCGCATTTAAGGCACCACCTGCTAGTTTATTTCTATAAACCACACCAAGTTTTCCAACCTTAGAAATTTCTCTAAGTAGTTCCTCTGGTGGTGGGAAATACAGCATAGAATTTAATCGCTCAGATTCTAGGTGTGGACCATTGAATCTTACCTTTTGCCCATTAACAAAAACAAAATCTAAATTAGCACCATTTCTGTGCATCTCTGCCCAGTACATAGCCTGTTCGTCAGCATTCTTTTTAAAGAAGGTTGTAAGATCTTTAAGTTTATCTGCACCAATTCCGGCCTTCTGAAAGGCAGCAGCATTTGCTTTAAATACCTCATCGTAAACTTTAGTTGTTGCTTGGAATGCAGACACACTAGGGTCTATGTTAAAAGCAACTTCATCGACTAACTTTCTTACAGTAGTCTCATCTACTTTTAAGGCTCTAGCAAAGTTAACAACTACATCTACTAATGCATCTTTATCTTCGTAGTGTACTAATGTGCCACTTCTAGGAATATATGTTGTATAGTTTTTGCTTATACCGTTATATAATTTTTCAGCATAAGGTAGTTTTTTAATTCCACTAGCAGCACGTCCAGCAACGAATTGTGCAGGTCTGGCTACAGGTCCCTTGACAATACCACTAAGCGCTCTAGATGTTACTGTCCCGGTTTCTAAAATATTTTGCGCTACAGTTCCACCAGCAATATATGGTGCTAAAACCTCTAAAACTTCATCTCTACTTTTAGCGCCAGCAAGTGCCTTAGCCTGCTCTATTGTAAATCCACCACGACCATTACGTCTACTTAATTGCCAGATGTCAAAGTAGTCATCCATTTCCGCAATCTCATTTAATATTGGTCTAGCAGAAGCACCATTCAAAAACTTCTCAATTGCATCGTAATCTAACCCTTGCTTAAGGGCTTGAGACTCAGCATCTAATCTGACTTTTTTAGCGACAGCATCATTGTATGTTTTTTGAAATTTTAATAATTCACTATCTGCAACTGGAACGCCAGCATTGACGGCCCGCTCAACTAGCCCTAGGTCTTCTAATGCTTTAACTGTATCATCAGCACTAGCAGCAATTTGAGATTCTAAAACTGTAAGTTTTTTTAAATCTTCAGCAGATGCTCTACCCTTTTGATAGGCTTCAGATTTTAATATAGCATTTTTGGCTTTAACAACTTTATTTACTTTAGTTAAAGGATCTGCGTAGATCATAAAACCAATTTCACCAATTGCGTTTATAAGTCTAGCGTTACCACTTTCTAGGTTTCCGCCAGTCATAATATAAGAAATTGGATCAATTGCTGAGTATGGTCTGTATAAAGGGTTTCCCTCTTTATCTACAACTTGATTACCTTCTCCATCCAATACTGCTATTTTACCTAATTTTAATTTTTCTTGACGAACCTTAAACCCGACGCCAGATTCCTCGTTAACAAAAAAACCTGATCCTGTATTTAGTTCTCCAGTGCTAACAAATTCTTTAATCATTTGCACAGCGTAGGTTTGATCTATACCTTCCCACACTGCATTTTCTTTTGGCCGAGCAAGTCCACCGCTAGCAAGTTGTGCAACAGTATTGCTAATAGAGTTAAATAAAGATTCTACTGGGAAAAGAACACCAGCAGTTGCTACTCGGCTAACGCCTTTAATAGATCTCCAGATGTTGTATGGGATTCCATACATCTTACTTTTGAATGTTTCTTCGGCAGCCTTTTGCTGTTCCTTTAATTGATCTAATTCTCTTTGCGCTTTTGTTTGTTTATCAATTTCAATAAAGGTATCAACTAATGCGCTTTGACCAATGGACCCGTTTTTATAAAGACTAGAAATAACTCCAGCGGAAGCAGTAGGATTTGAAGAAATACTTTTCCTCAGGTCAATTCCTTGCTGGCCACCAAGAACTTCTGCTTGTTGTTGGATGTCAATATAATCTAATTGTTGTTTTTCAAAAGTTTTATTTAAAGAACCTTCAACAATATAATTACCACTAGCATCCTTTTTAATTTTAGGATAATCCACTAGATCCTGCCTTCAGCGCTCAAATACTCCAACATACGCCGAACATCTTCATTACTTGGATCTTGAAGATATAATGCTTGAATTAATTTTGCTGAGTCATCATTTTGAACTTGAGGAACCGCTGCTGGCAATGCCAGGGCTTCAGATCCTGCGCCAGGTCCCATATCTATACCAGTTGTAATTGGCACATCTGGTCTTTGTGTTGGTGCATCAATTGGTGTAACTTGTGGAAGTTGCGGTGCGGCAGCCATAGGACGTGCAGCGACAACAGGATTACCAGCCATAGGTGCTGCAGTCTGTTGTTGCATCTGTGCTTGACCTTGTCCATAGGCTAAACCTGACATATAACGTGCAGGTTGTGTCCCAGATTGTCCCGCTCCGCCAGTTGCTGATACATTTGCAGGATTATTCTGTGGTGCAGTTGGACGGTAACCGCCTCTATTCTCTGCCATAGTTCCTCCTACTTAATTTTTCTAGGTTGTTCTTTTGATATGTATGGGCCTGCTGTAAATGCTGTAAGTTTAGATGCAATCTCCATTGCTTGGTATGCATCTGCTCCAGCGTATAAAGCACCTAGTGCGTAATTTGCACCTGAGCCTGCAGCATATACTCCATCTGCAGATTTACTTATTGACAACTCTTGGTCAATGTCAAATATTTCTCCACCTACAGCCATTATAAACTGGAAGCGAGATTCTTTTGTATCTTCATCAAAGTTATAACCATTCTCTATCATACACTTACGTAGAGAAGGCATAGCCTTTACAATCATAAAATGATATAAATCTTCTTTGTCTTGCTTTGTGGGAACTGGTGGCTCCCAAATATGTTGCGCTATATCACAGGCTAATGTTTCACCAGATCCTGCAATTAAGAACATACCGTTCTCTGAAATTTTTTTAACCTCAGGATGGTTATAAATCCTGCCATCTGCATCAGTTGTTTGGCTATCAGCAACTATGAAGCAGCGGTCTTTATGTTCTAATCCAATAATTGTTGTCATTGTCCCCTACTTAATTATCGTCGTCGAATAGTTCTTACGCTTGCGTTTGCTTCTCCACCTGATGTTAGGCTAGATAAAAGACTTTGAATATCTGGTGCTTGTTCTGCTGGTGGCAACTCTGCCATACCTTGTTCTGGTGTAGGACCTCCTACTGGGGCAGCAGCGGGAGCAGGGGACGTTTGCTCAACCTGAGAAGGTGCGCCAGCAGGAGGAACTTGTTGCGCTTGAGGCGCGAATATCTCTTCAATTGCATCTTCTATTGCTTGTCCCTTTTGTCGTGACTTAATAACGTCAGCGATTTTCTTAACAATATCTGAAGGATCTTGTCCGGCAGCAGCCATCTGGGGTATGGCTTGTGTATATGCCTGAAGTGAACCGATAAGAGCATTACGCATATCTTCAACTTCAATTTTTTCTTGCTCTTGCGTAACATTGACATTAAACGGTAACTCCCTCATTGCCATATCTTTGGAGATTAACTTACCTCCAAGAGCCTGTAGCATAAAGATAAGACCTTGTGCTGGATTAAGACCAGCAAGCATACCATAACGAACATCAGCAGAATAATCTTTCTTAATGTCTTTGCTTGGTTTATACTCTAATGCATATGGAGAACCAGCATCTACACCACGAATTGTTTTAACTTCATCAAAAAACATCTCATCAACTTCAAAGCAAAGGCTAATAACATCACGAAGTGCTGTAGCAAAGATTGCTTGTGCTGATTTAACTTGGGTATCAAAGGCACCCATAAGAGCCTGTACACCTTGACCAGTAACAATAGAAGCGTCGATGTTACCAGTACGTCCCTCTGGATAACGAGCACCGACGCGTAACTCTTGATTTAATAATTGTTGTTCAGTGAACGCACCTTGTGGTAGAGTAAGTTCTACACGACGAACACCTGCTGGATTAGATGTACGGATAACAGCATCTCCACCAAGTTGCAACTCTTGTACATCTTGTGGAAGTACAATAGGAGACTGTACAGATTTTTCTGCTGCTTCCATAGCCAACATAGCAAAACGATTACGAAGTAATTGAATTCCTAATACATCATCAAATTGTCCACGCATCTCGCCATCAACAGATGGACGTTTTGCTACAACAACCATCATCTTACCTAGTGGATTGCGTGCTTGAGATAAAACTAAATTTTGTCTAGATGGTATGTATACAACAGACTGGTCTTTATCATAGTAGCGGATAATTTCAACTAAGTTATTAATATCTTGTTTGAATCCAGATGGGCCAAGTAGTTGGCTTTCGTACTCTGGGAACTGTGCCACTAACTCACCAAGTGTAAGTGTGTATCGCTTTGCAAATGCAATGCATCGTCCATAGCGATCAAATTCAGGATAAGCCATCCTTGGGTTTTCTAGGCGGATGCGAGGCAGTTTTGCTTCCTGATCCAATTCAATTACGAATGGCAGGAATCCGTATGTTATGTAGTGGTCCGCCCCCGTGTACATAGAAACTTGTAAATCGGAATGATTAAAATAGTTAGAAGCAATACGGGTACGATTATCAGCAAACCTACGAGCACGATCATTGACCTGGTTAGCGGATGAACAGTTAACCGCCGGAAGTGGTGCCATAACCTCTGAAAGGTCCCTGGCAACGATATCAATAAAATTTGCCACGACATTTGTATCTACACCCTCTGGAAAAAAGTCAGGATAAACTTCAGAGATTTTACCTTGACGCACAGCAAGGACATCGCCTGCTCGAGCATCACGCTCAGAAGCACGGTACTTGAGTGACTCAACCCGTGATGCAATTTGGTCTATTGATAAAGCCATTTATATCCTAACGATTAAAGGAAAGTTATTTAGCGTGAGCGTGTTGGGTTACTGTTAATCTTAACTGTTGGTTTTTTAGGTATCTCACGATTTACTTTTTCTACAATAGCAGCACTCTTTTTTGCTGTTACTCCAGATTTTCTATTATTCACAAATTCAGTTCTCATTTTATTTACTGTATCTGCTTGATATTTTGTACCGCCAGGAAATGTCTTAACTGAACTTGAATTACGATATACAGGGTTTACTTGTTTTGCTCCAGCGCCAGTAATACCGGCTGCTGCTCTTGTTGCAAGTTTCTTTGCTACTGCTCTAGCAGCAATACCTGCTGCAATCATTGGAAGTGCCATAGTGTTTTCCTATCCGTAGGTTTCTTGCCATTGCTCTGCAAAGGCTTCGTCTAAATTGATTCCGTATCTTTTTTCTTTTTGTGCTCTAGTTGCCCAACGATTATTAGCAAACTTAGTAGCATATGATGATTGCTGCATAAGTTCACGGATTTTAATGATAGCAAACCATAGCGCCATCACTGTATCTGTTGGGTTTTTAGTATCAGGTTTCCAAGTAATTAATTGCTGTACTAAGGACTTTAAGCCCTCAGAGCCTTCATTAGAAGGAAGTTCAATTAGATTATTATCTTGGAAACGAGAATCTCTTGTTGTCCCAAACAGTGAGGCCATAGAGGCTACACCAAATCCTGTATCCCATTTGTTCTTACCTGTGAAGTGAGAGTTGAGGGTACAGCCGTGAGCCGCCAACCAGTTGCGTAAATCATCATCTAAGGCGTAAGCCTTCTGGTGGGCGTTAATTTCTATTCGGATCTCTTGGGGTTTGTATTTGATAACCCATTCTTCTATGAGATCTCTAATTCTTTGTGGGGTAGTATCTGTCATATTGACGCAGTCTAAGACATAGATCTTACCATCAGAGCGGTTGTAGGTAACTACTACTGCTCCTGTTGCTCCTGCCATAGCGGGGTCGAGGCCGATAACGGTATAAGAGCCATCAATATGTTTTGGATGGCCTGGGACTCCAGCCTTGAGTGGGCCTCTCTTTCGCATTCCGTTGACACATCCAGCGACAACAGTTGGCGAGAAGATCGAGTCTTCCATAACATCTTCTTGCTGGTAGACCAGCGCCCATACTGAGGGAGCAACTTCAGACCTTCTAGTAAATAACGAGGGTCCATCCCACTTGGTGTATAATCCGTCTTTGTCTGGCTCATCTTGTTCCCCCTCAGGCCTATCAGTCTTGGGCCATAAGGTTTTCCAATTGGCAGGCTTCTCATCAAATTCTAATACTGCTGGTTGACTAAAGTAAGTAAATGGAGATTTACCACCAGTCCATTGGGTAGGATCTCTCATCATCTTATAAAGATCAATAGGTGCGACACGGGTTCCTACAATAAGTAGTTTTCCGTGTCGACCCAAACGGGTGATGACTTCTTTTTGAAGCCATTCAATTTGCTTCTCCCACTCGTGGGCATTTGCATTCATCACCACATCGTCAAGGATAATCAGATCGGCTCTTGCACCGTAGATCTGAGATCCAAATCCTAATGCTTGTACAGTTGGGTCTTTCTCGCCAGAGTCTCGACCTGAACCTAAGTAGATCATATCAGCAGACCAAGTGTTGGAGTCTGACTTGTATCCACCTTGTGGGCCAAAGGCTACTTGCAACTTAGTCCAGTTAGGGTGGCTAAGGCGGGTCTTAATGGCTGAAAGAAACTTTCTAGCCATACCCTGGGTTTTTGAAACAATAATGATTCTGACGTTAGGATCTACAGCAAGGCGGTAGGTAACGTAGTTGATTGTGATAACTGTTGACTTGGCGTGTTCAGGTGGTACGTTAATCAAGATACGATTAGTAGCAGCCTGCTCATAGGTCATAGATGGGTGTAACCACCTAGGCTCCTTGCCCTCTACCAGATCCACCCAGTCAAGGTGGTGGTCAAAGAGTGAGGTATCTAAGAACTCCTTAGAGAAATCCTCAAATGAAATATCTTTAAGTTCGGCTAGGTCGGTCTTTACACCCTTAGCCTCTAGCCTAGCCTTGTCAGCCTGTTCTTTAAAACTTGGCTCAGTAAGGGTCCATTGGCGGAAAGCGGCCTCAGATCGGCCAACCGACTCCATAGCCATCTTGATGGTCTGACCCTGTTTAAGTTGGGTGAGAACCCTGAACTGGGCCTCTTCCTTGGTAAGGTTCTGCTTTGCCATTTAACGCCCCTAAGACTAATCTAACGGTAGTTGCCTAACGGCAGACCTATCCCATTATATATATTATATTATATATATACTATAGGAGATTCCGTAGTTCAAAACGGAGGAATCTCCGTATATGAAATATTATATATTACACATATAGATAACCTGTGAATAACTGAAAAACGAACA
>Ga0214917_10005983_pt1 | contig 12798 bp, 10 predicted proteins | sample LL_1208_BB_MetaG_FD_177983 | JGI IMG/M metagenome (GOLD analysis project Ga0214917, IMG submission 177983) | Freshwater microbial communities from Lake Lanier, Atlanta, Georgia, United States - LL_1208_BB | ecosystem: Environmental > Aquatic > Freshwater > Lake | place: USA: Georgia | collected... | reverse complement strand
CCCTGGTAGGAATAAAGCTAGTAATCCTGCTATCAGTATTAATCCTTGGATATGCAGCAAAGAAGAAAGAGAGCTTTTCAAAGAACACCTGGCTAGCTATGGTGCTATTAACGCTAACAGCGATAGTAATAGCGGTGGTTTGGTAGAGAGGTTAACTCTATTCTAGAAACTCTTAGATAATCTCACAAAATCAGTCTAGTCTGAGATCTCGTAGCTCGATGCCAAGCGAATATATTTTGGTCCGCAACAATAATTTATATTTATCTTTCAGGCTCATATTTGCCAGGAGTCATTGGCAGTTAATTATCTCTCGACCACTCGATGTGAATTTGAAAATGGCATTCTGCTGAAATTTCTTTGCCAGTGAAATGAGCTTGGCCTCATCTCCCCCTCGGACTACCCAACCTTCTTCCGCCCAAGTTCCATTGGGACTCTTTCCGATACCAGCCAGAATTTCTACGTAATCTTGACTTAAGAGGACACGTAACTCTTCATTCCTGGATTTATTCTCTTCGATACTTAACCTTTGACTGAATGGATTGGACGCTGTAATCATAAAAAAGTCTTGGCGCCATAAGCTCTGTAATTGATTTTCTGTTAGGACTTTGTCACCTAGGCTAATTTCCACACTTGTTTCGTTATAAGCATCCCAAAGAAGATTTTCTTTTGATTTGTTTTTCAAGAACTTCACTCTATGATTGTAATTGATTCAGTCGTTAGAAGGAATGCCCAGCTCCCTCATATCTTCAATGTCCTTCTTTGTCTGGGCTAAATTACTTAAAAACACTTATGTGAATAAGTCTTTATTTCTATAGATTAACTTGATTTAGCTGGCCACAATCCAACTATCAGAGTTAGCCTTAGGAATAACATTGAATTGGTTAAAGGGTTAAAATTCATTTCATAGATCAGGGGTTCGAACCTCTCACCTGCCGGCATACCCATAAGCACTCCTGCTGTCGTAAACAAACTTATTATTTTTAATCACTATCTACTTTTTGCTGGTAGATAGTAGTAAGAAACAGAGATAGCAATTTTGAACTCGACATTGCATCAGTTATTATCCCGCAGGTGGAGTAAGATACGGGCTAAGAATTAAGCTCCTTCGATTTACGGCTTTCGACAAGGTGGGCAAATTCAAGATACATCTCATGTAGGTCCTTAGAAGAATACCCGAGTGCTTTATATATCAAGAGATCAAGCTCTTTTCTTTGCGGATTGGGTGAGCATGAATTAGATTTCTTATCGTAACCAATCTCATCTAGAATCTTTGGCACTTCACAATTCCTAAGCTTCTTATAAGCGATAATAATCTGCTCACGCAAGGTTGATGGAATTAACTTTGGATCTGGGATTAGTAACTTATTAAGCTCTGGCTTAAAAATATTTATAATACCAGTCTGATTTGTTCTACCAAATATCTCGCATTGAAAATAAGTGAAAGTACTGTTCATAAAAGCAATCAATAAGTCTTTGTCCTTCCGACTTAGAAATTTAATTACAAAAAAGTAATCACTTGCAATAAAATTAGCCGTTTCGATAAAGTAGAATCGCTCTCTGATTAGTCTTTGTGACAACAAATCACCTTTGAGCAGGGACCCATCCCCCAATGCGTACCATTTTTTTCGTCCCTGAACAGTAGTCACTTTGGGCCATTGAATGCCTTTTTTGGTCTTCTGGCTTTCGCCAAAAGAAATATACTCCAATGCTGAAGTATTCTTAAGATCAGATTTAGACAACTCACAGGAGAAAAGGTACTTTTCTATCTGGCTTATTTTCAAAAAATACGAGTGGGCATTCTGCACAGAATCCAAGACAGGAAGCAGATATTCACTCTCAATCTTCCAATGATTAATGGTTGAGCTATCGATGAAAAAGAATTCAGTAATACCCGTAGTAAGTCCACGTTTAATTTCTGCTAAATCGCTTAATTTTGCGAATTTGCTTCTAGAATTAAAAACAACTCTATTGTAGCCATCTGGCGAACGTAAGTATTTGGCTCCCCATTTATCTCCAATCCAGATTCCCGGACCTGATTCCCCACTGTGAGTAATATCTCCGAAATCTTGCTCAGAGCCGTTAGCAATTAGCTCATCGCGTGAAATGCATATGCTTCGAAAACTATTGTGGAGGAGATTTGAATCCGACTTCTCAAGATCGTCAACGTTCTGAGAGTAGGCAAAATCTTCAAATCCACTCTTTATGTTCACAAATTTTATGCTGTAGTTTTGTGGCCTATCAACTGTCGCAATAACAGAAATGATTGTATTCACATCTGCAGCATTGAAACTTCGTTTTCCAGATGATTCATATATCGCTGACATTTCATACTCATCAAGCAAGAACTTTTGGAGCCATGCGCCATATTCAACGTCTAGCCAAGAATTAGAGCAAATGAATACGTGTACACCTTTCTCGTTCAATAATCTTAAACTTCTGATGTAAAAATAGGTATATAAATCTGACCTGGAATTTATTTTCGTTTTCCTTGAGAAATAACCAGGGAAATCACTTCTAATCATTTCCTCTAGGTGCCCCTTGTACTCAGACTTATCTTTGATTCTTCCCAAGGGATCTTCAATATCCTCATGCCGTATGTAAGGAGGATTTCCAATTACTATGTCAAATCCTCCTTTCGAAGAAAATATCTCACTGAACTCGATAGACCAAACGAGTGGTTTCTCATTCGATATTACCTTTTTTTGAGAAAGTAATTCATCTCTCAAGGCAATTTGCAAATGAATATTTTTTTCTAGTCGAAATATATTTGGATCTTTAGAATCTAGCCTTCCAAACAATGAGTTTGAGGCATTTTCTAACTCTGCCTGCATTTTTGGTATCTTCTTTTCCAGGACTATTATCTGCTCATCAAGCATTTCCTCGTAGATTGCTACTTCTTTCTTTTTAAGAGATTTCAGATCAATTGCTTCGAGGTTTTCAAAATATTTACTTTTTAGAACTTTTATTTCTTCAATCTTCTTTTGAAGTTTGGGACTAATGGCTTGACCAATACTGCCAACTGGAAAATTTGTTTTCCCTACCAATTGAACTAAAGAATCCCCTTGTCTAATCTTGAATTCTAAACTTGGTAGAATTGGGGTTTCAGATTTGACTAGTGAGTCTGGCGCCTCAATAAAAATGGTCAACCAGAGACGAAGTTGGCAAATCCAAACCGCCCACTCTTTTACTTCTACACCAAAAAGATTTTCGCGGACGATTTCGCGCTTCAGTGAGAATCGATCTCGGATCTTTTTCCCAACACCTTGATAAAGCAAATCAGTAAGTTCTTCAATCACATGAATCATTCCAACTAAGAATGCTCCCGATCCAACAGCTGGGTCGCAAATGGATAAAGTTTCGAGACTTCTTAATATTTGTTTTTGAATCTTAATAGGGAGGAGCTCGACATTTAAAAGCCCTGAATCTTTGTTTCTATAAATAAGTGCGTTGATCGCAGATCTATCTAAAGTAGGAAAATTGCGAATGAGCCATTTAGCCAGAGCAGCTCTACACATGAAATCTACTTCAGGCCTTGGTGTGTAGACGGCTCCATTTTCGCCGTTAACTAATCTTTCGAAAATGATTCCAAGGAATTCTGGATTCAGTTGTAGATCTTCATCTTGATTAGAATTTTCCTCAATTGTAAAGGAATGTGAAAATAGAAACTCAAAAAATGCAGCGACTTTCTCGTCCGAAACATAAATATCCTGATCATCAATTTTTTCTCTCGGCTTGAAGAGGCCTCCATTGAGGTATGGTGCATTAGCAAACTTTGAACGGTAAGAAGGAGTGACTTTTGTAATTGATTTAGGAAGTTCCTGGCCGTATGGTGAGTTTAGCGCTCTAAAGAATAAAGGTGTGAGCCAGTCTCGATAGAAATTATCGTTGGCTTCTCTGTTGGAAAGATACTCTTCCCACATAGAATAAAGAAATTCTTTATCGTTACCTATCCAAGATTTTTTTTGAATAAAACCTAGAAATATTATTCTTATTACAAATAAGGTCGCGAAATCTTTTGCCAATAGATTACTTACTTTTTTCTTAGATGTTCTGCAACTCCCTACAATGCCATCGAAAAGTGAAAAGAATTCCTCGTAGAAAAGATCTGTCACGGCAGTTATAGAAAAAGCAGTCTTAATCTCATCTAAGGACGAAAAGGAGAGATTCTTTAACTGGCGGATGAAGGTCTTATTGGGCAGTTCGGGACTAACGAAATATGTTGATCTTCTGAAATTATTCCATAGTCTTTTGCTGCCATCAGATTCTGCATAAATGAGTGACATCCGAAAGTTGCCGAATGCATCATGAAAGACAAATATTCCCGCCTGATAATTCTGGTTGTCGGATGTCTTGAGAAATTTCTTAGCTAACTCAAACTGCTTCTTCCTGCCTGATCTTTCTGACAAATCATTTCCTACTCGATGGCTACTTATTGAAATATTTCCTGCTTCAAGGAGCAGCTCGCCAGAAAGTATGGAATTTGAAATATCGTTATCAGATCCCAAGTCAATTGGTAGGTTTATTGAACGAAAGTTACGAGCTATAGACCGAAAAGCTAGAGTTAGGTTTGTATCAGAGAAATCGGTAGTTAATCTTGTCAGTAGCTCAAACGACTCAGACATTGGTTCTCTCCTCAATAGCAATAATCACTTCACGCTCAAAAGCCTTGTTCTGTACAATTTCCCGTTCTAGGTAGTCAGCACCTAAGACATCAAAAATCATTTGAAGGTCCTTCAAGTCATCCGAAATGTTTCCTATTTTTCTAAGTGTGTAGTCAGGCAAAGTTCCAAAATTGATTATGTCCCGCTTCAACACTTGCAAAAAGTTGCGCTGATCAAAGTTGAGTTTAAGGTTCTCTTTAAGCAAGAAATCAATCCTGTTTAAGGCTCGTTGCTCTAAACTTTGCTCGTTAATCACAACTTTTCTGAACTCTTTATATGATGCGATTGCCTCATAGTTCATCCAGAATTCAACATGGTTCCACGCCAAAGGCACTTCATCAAAGCTACATTTTAATCGATCATAAACATCTTCGATAGATCTTGCTGATGGCGTAGCTTCACCATCTTCTATCACACTAGAATAGACATAGAGGCGATTTTTACGGAAGAACACAAAAAGTTCATCCCGCTCACCACCTTTAGCAACTTTGACTCTTGGTGGAATAGATGAAAGTGATTCAATTACATCAGGATACTGCATTCGCAGTTCATAATATTCGCGCAACACCTTGGTGTAAAAGCTTTCAGCTTCCAAGGTTTCTGGATTCACGTTTATTCTCTTAAATAACTCTGCTTCCTGCGGTTCCTCGTCAACATCAAATATTTTTGAATCTTCACCTAAAGTTGAATGGATTAGAAACATCTTATTGGCAGCAATCTCTCTGGATTTGACAAGGTTTGCACCCATTTCAGTAGGAAAGAAGTTTACGATTTGAAGTTCATCAAAGACTTTTTTGCTGATTCGGTTAATTCGACCTAAACGTTGAATTACCTTGACTGGGTTCCATGGAATGTCATAGTTGATAACGCATCCTGCACGATTCAAATTAAAACCCTCAGACATTTTATCTGAGGTTAGAAGAATCAATAGATTATTTTTCTGAATATCAGATGAAGCATCAAAATCTTCATTTATTTCCTTCAGCTTCGATTTAGTCAAATCTCCTGAGACAGTAACTACTTTTCCTCCAAATTTTGCTTCTAGTGCGGGTTGTAGATATTTAATGGTGTCTACATACTCTGAGAAGATCAATACCTTCCGAACAGGTTCTCCGTTTGAAGGTTTCTTAGAGATGACTTTTTCAATATTTTCAATTAGGCAATGCGTTTTAGGGTCACTTATAACCAAATCCAGTTCAGCTAATTTATCTAGAATTTCATTGAAGAGAGAGATATCAGATTCAATATCAGCCAAAAAATCTTCCTTACGCTCAAATTCATCAACTCTGTATCTTCGATGATTCTTTGGTCGCTCTCCTTTTATTACTTGCTGCTCATACTCCAAGAGATACTGTTCTATTTCATCAGCATCTAAATCGTATATTTTCTCCATTAGGCTGCGGTCCAATATATATTCACCGTGGGATTTTATGAATTCGGCATTTCGGGTTGTCAATTGTAAGAAGTTCTTAATACTTTGCTGAAATGACCCGAATGAGCTTTCAAAACGCTTCACAAGTAATCGTCGCATAAAATCAAAAAGGTTCTGCTGTTGAATAAATTGTCGATTATCAATTTCACCCAAATGATTAAGTGCTTTTTTCTCGTAATGGAAAGGCCGATATATAGCTCCTTTAAAGCGACCACCTTCAACAGGATCAGCAAAATAGCTATCAATCACATTTGTATAAAAATCAAGTTGTTGTTTAGTCAGTGCAAAGAACCACTCCTGCGGGTCGGATACCTTTGAAAGCGATCCAATTTCGTCTTTATAATATGGGTTATTCAATAAATCTAATCTGTTACGCCGAATTGTTACTGGCTCGATGACATTACGAATCTGACTCGCTAAAAACTTTTGCCTTTCGGAAACAAGTGATAACTCAATTTTTTCTCCTCCAAATAGAACCCGGTAGTAATTTTCAGCCTTTATTCGCTTTTGCCCGTCATTAGAATTCCAATTCTTTTTAATAAATCCAAGTCGTTCAAATACTCCTCGGAAGTGCGTGAACTGATCCACCAGGTTGTTTTCTATAGTAATCGCAGAATTCTTCGGTGTCACAAATAGCTTAAGCAGAGACAAAATATCTTCAGGGCTGTTATTGAAAGGGGTGGCGGTCAATAGTAAAACCTGGCGTCCTCTGCAAATATTCTTCAGCTGCTCGTAAGCCTCGGTGTCCTGATTACGAAATCGGTGTGCTTCATCAACAATAACCATTTCGAAATCTTTAGCTTGATTTACGAAGGCAAGAGTACTTTCTAAATCTCCCAGAGAGCGAACTTCCCAATCGTAGAGGCCAAATTGTTCAATATATTTTTTCCAACCGGTTGATCGATCACGATCACCAACTAAACCAGGAGGACAAATCACGATCCCCCGCTTTTTCATATGCTTAGCAACCGCGCAGGCAATAACAGTTTTCCCGAGACCCACAACGTCGGCAATGATTACACCGTTATTTTTCTCAATTATACCTGTCGCTTGTTGGACAGCATCCAGCTGATATTTGTAAGGCGTGTAACCATTACGTAGAAGGAGCTCAGAAATGTTAGTGCCTAAGTCCTGCTGCGCAAAAGAATCTAGGTAGGTTTTCATCACCAACAGGTAAGCCTCAAAAGGAGTAACAGACTTAACTAAAGTTTCCTCTGAAAGAGTTTCAATTAGTTTCTCTTTTAGATCTTCGAATTCGGTTATCTTTACCGAAGTTGACCAAAGAGCATCAAAATAGCTAGCAGCATCTGAGTATCCATAATCAGAAATTTCTACATTGAATTCGTTTTGAGTCCTCAGGCCAGCTTTAGTCAAGTTACTGCTTCCAGTTATAAAAACCTCACGAGTTCCAATTTGCGTTTCATCTAAGCCAAAAAGGTATAGTTTTGAATGGTTTGGCTCTAAAGTCTTTCTGACAATTAATCTTTCAGAGTTTACCAACTCAATAAAGTAATTTATTTGATCATAAAACTCTTGATTATCAAAGTCTTCTGTATTTAGAGCAGTTTTCAAGGATGCAAAATATTCATAGGCAGCCTCATCATTGGTTTGATTTCGCTTTTCGCCATACTCAAACAGGCCGTGATTGCCTGCATCAACATTGAGTCCAACGAGTACCTTAATGTTTACGGTTGGATTAGCCTTTAGACCTTCATACAGTTCGCGTATTCCGGAAAAATAAAAGAAGCCCACCAAAAAGCGTAGCTCTAAGCTTCTCGTGGTTAATTCGACAATACGATTTTTTAAGTCCTTACTGCCGGCATTTGTGATGAAGTTATTGTGAGTCACTCGTTGATAGCTCCATTTCCGTGATCTATTTCTTTAGAAACTTCAGTTAATGCAAGTTCCATTTTTCCATCGAATGGCCTTGCATCCGCATCTATTTCAGCGATTGCTCCCACTTCTTTTTCAGATTCCAGCAGGAGTGCGCGAAGTTCAGTAGATGTTGTTGTCGGCCACATATTTGTTTTTATCCTTTACTTCTTAAACGGAAATGTGTGAGGCTGCAAAGCCCAGTTAGTTATTTCAACTGTCAGCTTCTTAAGTTCTTGATTTCTTGAACCAGGGGCTGTCACAACAGCTCCTCCAGCAGGGCTTGGAAATACTCCAGTTGCTAGCCAATTGTTTCCAGTTTTTATTGGAATACCCATATCAGGGGCTAGTTTGGCAAAGAAAGCCTGAGCATCTGATACAGACATTCGTGGCTTAATTGGCTTGCCTTGAGCATTAGTAGAGCTAGTTAATTCAAACCATACCCCTGCTAATACTCTGAAAATAGTTCCGCTGCCAAGAAGGCTTGTCTTACGAAGTTCTTGTGGAGTTTTAGAAAAGTCTTTGCCAAATGCTTCTTGCAGAGCATCTAAGAATTTACGACTTCTCTGTTCAATGTCTTCATCGGGCCATTCAAGTTCTTGTACTCGACTAATTCTTCCTGCTATACCAACACTTAGAGCTCGAACAGAATCTGCCAAAGTCTTTGCTGAAATAAGCATGGAGCTATCTCCAGCTATTCGGTCTTTATTGAAATCAATCTTTCCATCTAGCAATGGGTGTGGTAATTCACTTGCAATACGACTGGTCACGCGATTAACAAGCTTTGATTGGTCAAAGCCAATTGCCAAAGCCTTCACCATGCCCTGGGCATTGTTTGCAATATCAGCAAAGATCTGTCTTGCCTCTTTTGCCGATGAGCAAACCAAAATATCGATACCAATAGATTCCTTTACGCTACGTTCGATATTTTCTTCTGCCTTTAGAACTCTCTCTTTAGCTTTTTCAATCACCTTAGGCTGGGCTGCTTTTGTAGCCTCTGAGAGTGAGAGCTTGGCGGATTGAAGCTCTTTATTCAGTTGATCCATCCACATGTGAAAGCCAAGAATGCGATGTTGGCCGTCAAGTATTTTTATGCTCTGACGAGAATTTCTAGGAATGGAGAGAATGCCAAGAACGACAGAGGGATCGCGAACTAGATCATTGATCTCTGATAAGGCATTGAAATCAAGGATTCCTACAGGACACCAGAGCAGAAGGCTGGGGCTTGCCCATTCTTGATTACCATTTACATAGTCGCGAAATAGTCGGCCGCGGGCTTCCTTAACGATTCGATTATCTTCTTGGGCGACGCCAACAGGTGGGGCCTCAACCCCCGCGGTTAACTGGGCGATGCACATATCTAGGTGGAAAACAGGCCTTCCGCCCATGTATTTGCGGGTAGCCAAAAAGGTATCTTCTCGGTGATAACCAGTTAAAACCATGCCCTTTAGCGCATCTTTACTCAAAGTATTATTCCTCTCATTAATTAGTTACGAAGAGTAACAACTTTTTAAATTTAATGCAAGAGGGTTATTTGCCAAATAAGACCCTTTTAGGCAAATTAAGTTCATAGATGCCCTGGGAACCAGTCTTTAGGCTCAACTCGAGCTAAAAACCCCCATGAATCCCCAAAATAAGCGGCGATTGTCCCATCGGCTACGACCCTCAGGCGCCCACCGTTTGGCTTTCGGGCTATCAAGAGCGCCCCCAACTTCTGGGCCCCTGGGTTTACATCCTCCAAGAGCTCATCGCTGGATCGATTTCTAATGCTGCCATTCATGTGCAGCGTGTAGGAGAAGGAGATAAACGGTCCAGCAATGGGAGAGCCGACAGCTAGGTCTTCTTCTTTGGTAAATCTTTCTACGGTGTCGACGATCTCGGCTGGTTTTGACTCTGGCTCTGGCGGATCAACTACAACCTCTTCGCTATCAGGAGTAATTAGATCCAGAAGCGCGCTGCACTCCTGAACTACTGGCAACTCTAGTTTCCAGGCCACTTTCTGAACTAAGACCGTTAGCGCTTTTAGCTGCTCTGCATCAAACTTTATTGAGTTGTGAACCCAGATATGTCTCTCGCCTAGAAGTTCATCTAATCGATTGTAAAAGTCCTTGAGATTTGCCTGCGGAATGTAGGCATTGAGGGGCTTGCGCAATGGGCTCTGCCCTTTTCTTGCAAGTTCTTTTAGTAACACAGATGGATCATTTAAATTTAAATCAGACCCAAGGGTCTGAACCTGCATCTCTAATAGCCAATTGGCCCCAAGGCTCTTCTTCAGCTCTTTATCAATAAAGTCAAAGAGGTCTGCAGCAAAAACATTTATGAGTGAAGTTCCACTCGCTTGAATCTGAGAGGAGACCTCAAGGTTAGGCATAACAATTCGATTCTGACTATTACTCACTTGGCTACTTTTCTCTCTTTCTCTTCGAACTCATGAAAGCGATGACTTAATCTCGATAGGTCGGGCCAATGATCTTGCTGTGATGGAAGTATTAAGTCTTTCCCCTGCATTTCCTGAAGTCCATATTTGAGCATTGGGCCATCACTTTCTTGCATTACATCTGCTCTTACATGAATCGAAAAATCTGTGTCAATTCCAAGAAGAGCTGCGTCATAAGCAGAGTGGTGAATCGTGCATAAGCTGATGCCATTATTTACCTTGGTCGAGCTATTTGGATCACTATCAGGGGTTATATGTGCTCCTTCAAGCAATGCTCCCATTTGGAGATTACAGACAGCGCATCTAACTCCATAGGCGCTAAGCACTCTGGCTCTAAATGCAGGTTGATGCAACCTTTGCTTCAACTCCCGCAGCGCATACCTTTTTTGTATCTCATCACCAGTTTTAATAGCTAAACTTAAAGACAAGTCAGGTGAAATTAGGCAATATCCAAACTCAGGAAAGTCATCGACCACATAAACTAAATATGGAACATACCTGCGGCCTATCTCTTGTTGCCGAAACCAAATAATCGGAAGCTGCAGCTCCCAAGCTTTTCTCAATTTGGTGTTTTTACCTTCAACGCCACCTGACTGATAGTCATATCTCCAAAGACCATCAGCTACTTCTTGATCATCGTATATTCCAGAAAGTGTTGTGTTAATGGAAAGTGTGGCAGATAGTGCTGGAGAGGCCGTCCAAGAAGCGCCTGGATTCCAAATTCCCCCTTGAGGATCTATTAAGCGAACTACTTCCTCCTGGTAAACAAATTCAGAGAGTTCTTGTCGCGAAAGCATCCCGTCGTGGGCATTTGCAAGTTCAATGACTTTGTTGAATAGGGACTCACGAAATACACGCTCCTGATCTAAAGTCCACATGTTTAGGCGATCACCTTGAATTCAGACAAAGTAATCCCACTTCTCTTTGTATTGTTCAATCCAGCCTGGAGGGGCTGAACGAAGTCTCATGTTCTTGTATTCAGTGATGATTCTTCTTAAATCCGTATCTTTATGTGGTTTTCCACCTTTACCCGGAGTATTTAGCCAAGTCGCGTGAGACTCTGTTACGACCTTGGCAACAACTTTTGCTGGAATAACATATATATCCTGATTCACTGAACCAAGATTTACAAAACAATAGTAAAGATCCTTATCGGTAACGCTCTCGTGTTTTTTATTCATATGCCAACCAACGTCTGCGCCTTTTCCAGAGCGAGTCTTAACTTGAATTAGGCAAGGTGGCTTGTCATCGAGATGGTTTACCAAAACATCTGCCTTGCGCGCTCCTCTTGGTGCTTGAGCTGCAAGTATTCCTCTAGATAAAAGGCGGGAGAGAACTAAATGCTCTCCAGCTGCTCCCGTTAGGGAGGTATCTTGATTCTTCTTTTTCATAAATCCTGCTTTCTAATAGATGGAACCCTAAATGTTTTTAATCTTTTAGTCACTACCTCAATCTGGCTGATTTATCCTCTACCCCGTGCATTACTGACCAGACCTCCCCTAATACTTTGGCAAATAGTCGGTTTTTGTGAATAGCTACGGCTGACTTGAAGTTTGGATAGTCGATATTCTCGGCCTGATCTGCCACCCAATCTGCAAAGTTCTCAGCTGAAATTTCTATACGATAGGGGTAATCGGCAATGGGGGTATGAGCAATTTCTAGCTCATATCTTTTGGAAAGTGGCCCAAGAGATGCTTTATCTCTGGAACGAACTTTTATGGTGCCGTCAGGATTACTGACGGCACTTACAAACCCTGAGGTAGTAAAAATCCACATAATTTCTCTCTTTCTCTTGTTTTATTCTGAATCTTGGTTTGACCAAATACCTTGACCGGCTCGCACCTCGATATTGTCCGAAGGTGTTATTCCGTAAACCTGGCGTAAGGTCTTAGTGAAAAGTTCTGCGACGACTTGCGGATCAGCATTCTCCTTATGGAGGAACTTGAAGTAATTAGGCATGTTTTCCTCTTCGGAAAGTTCCCAGCCAAACTCATTCATTGTGTTTTGAGCATCAACTGAAAGCATAGGCTGTAAGAACTTGTTACTTACAGCCTCTATCGTCATGGCTCCGTCATCCTCATAACAAATCTGGAGATAGGGATGACAGGCTGAATATCGCTTTGAATGCGTCTGGATAATCAGAAGGTCATTGGCAGATTCGATCATCTCTGCAAAGAGTCTTGTGATTTCAAGCCATTCCTGAGCAACTGCCACAGCTTGCTCAGGAACACCCAAGATATCTTCAATGAGTTGATCCACTTCGTTCATAGCTTTCTCCTTACGCACTTACTGGAAGCTGGCTTGATGGTTGGTTAATAAAGTCTTCCCCACTTGTCATTAACCATTTAACGTAATGCTCATTAAAGAGAGCTATATCTGCTCGATTCTTACGAATC
>Ga0214917_10005982_pt1 | contig 12799 bp, 11 predicted proteins | sample LL_1208_BB_MetaG_FD_177983 | JGI IMG/M metagenome (GOLD analysis project Ga0214917, IMG submission 177983) | Freshwater microbial communities from Lake Lanier, Atlanta, Georgia, United States - LL_1208_BB | ecosystem: Environmental > Aquatic > Freshwater > Lake | place: USA: Georgia | collected... | reverse complement strand
GGTCGCGACCGATTCGATAGCAGTCACGATTGCACGGGACTCGGCATCCGCAACCTCGCCGAAAATCGTATGTTTTGCCTGTAGCCACGGCGTCGGAGCCGTTGTAATGAAGAACTGTGAGCCATTCGTGCCAGGACCCGCGTTTGCCATCGCAAGAATAAAGGGTTGCGTGAAGTTCAGTTCAGGGTGGATCTCATCGTCGAACTGGTACCCCGGGCCACCAAAACCCATCCCAAGGGGGTCACCGCCCTGAATCATAAAGCCGGGAATGATCCGGTGGAAAATGACGCCATCGTAGAGGGGAGTAGTCATTTTTTCGCCTGATTGAGGATGTGTCCATTCCGTGGTTCCATCGGCAAGACCGACAAAGTTCGCGACAGTTTTCGGTGCGTGATTTCCGAAAAGGTTGATTCGGATATCCCCGTGATTGGTGTGGATTGTGGCGGTCTGCGTGTGAATTGACATGCCTCTATTCTGCCCCGTCTCACTGTGCGAAGGAAACATCCGTAAGTCATAATGTAAAGGTCGAAGGAGTAGCAATGGCCCGGTCATATTCGAAAGAGCGTGCTGCACTTCGCGATGCCGCACAATCCGCTTTTGGTCGTCAACGCGACGTTCTTAAAACCGCTGGACGAATCCTGGCCGGTTTGTCTCAGCTTGCGGGACGGAGAATCGTCACGAAAGCTCCGGTCACCACAAACAAGTCCAGTGTCGGGGATTTCATCGCCGCTGGGTTCGCCGTCGCGCTTGTGGCAGGGGTCGCTTATGTAGCGTGGCAAGTCTTGCGAACCGACGACAATGCCTGGACTGGCGACGAGTTCGACGTCGACTAAGCGTCGAGCGTGATCTCTGCGCCCTCAGCGCGTGAAACGCAGGGATACATGACTCCGATCTTGTCTTTGTCAGAGTCGGGCATCACGCTGTCGAGGTGAATTGGTTTTCCGTCAATTACTCGGATCTCGCATGTCCCACAAACTCCTTTGCCGCAGGACGTATCGATTGGAGTGCCCGCTTTAGTTAGCGCATCAACAATGGAGACATCCGCAGCGACGTTGACTTTTCGTCCCGTCGACGCCAGACGCACCACGAAGGGTTTTGCCCCGCCATCGATCTCACGGAGCACTGGATTAAACCGTTCGACGTGGGTTCGAGTTCGCTCAACGCTCTGTTCTACTTCGGACATCAGCGTCTCGGGTCCACAACAGTAAACATCCGCATTGGTCGATTCCAGCAGGTCCGTGAGGTCAAAGCGCCCCGCGGTTTCGGATTCATGAATCGTGACCCGTTTTCCGTACTCGGCCGAGATTTCGTCGGCAAAGGCCATTCCGTTTTTGTTCTTTCCCAAATACAACAATTGCCAGTCTCGCTTCGCGGGAAGTGATTCGATCATGGCTCGAATCGGTGTAATTCCAATGCCACCGGCGATAAACAAGTACGTCCGCGCGGGAACGAGCGGAAAGTGATTGCGTGGTCCGCTGACTGTCAGTACGGTTCCCGCCTTGACGTTGTTGTGTATCCAGGTCGATCCACCCTCTGGCCCCTGAGTGTCGAGAACGGCAATGTCGTAACCGGTGCGATCGGTGCTGTCGCCGCAGAGCGAATACTGGCGTTCCATGCCGTTGGGGAGGTGCAGGGTGATGTGGGATCCGGCGTCCCACCAGGCGGTTCGTCCTCCCCCAATCGGGATTAGTCGGACCCCAAGGACGCCATCTGCTCGATGCGTCGCGTTCTGTACAACCATCGTCCGCTTTTCTCGACTGTCTTCGTCAGGGTTTTCGAGAAACCTGGCGTCGCGCTCAGCTTGCGCGGCGATGCGAAGCGCCGACACCTTCGCGTCGGATAGTGCGCGTCGTTCGCGCAACGCGATCACAGCGAATCTGATCACGAGCGCAATCATCGTCATCGAGATAACGAATATGGACACAGCCGCGTACCACCACGAGCCGACGTCGGTGCCGGAAAAGGCTGCGTGGATGCCGATAGCGAAAAACACGAAATAAGAGGAATAGTGAATTGTTTTCCACACCGCACGCGGCAACTTGTCCATGAAAAGCGAAGTGAGGTACACGACGGACATTACCCACATCGCAACCACGCCAATGGCAAGAGCAAGATTGACGAGATTTGATGCGCCCTGGAAAGTCGCGACACCGGGGATGAAAAGATCCGCAGCATCGAATTGAACAAATGGGTCCAGTGTCAGGGCGAGAGTGTGAACGCTGGCGAGAAGTACCGTCAGCGTACTGAGGTATTTGTGCAGGTCCTTGAGCCAGGCTGGGTTATCCAGGCCTCGAAAAACGCGACTAGCGAGCAAGACGCCCCACACCACCGAGAAGGACATTAGACCCCAGGCGGTTAGAGCACTCACGCGCGAGACGTACCACCAGATATGCGGGTCGTTCACGAATAATCCTTCCAATTGACAGTTTGCGCTGTCGTACCGTCGCGATAGACGAGGAACGCAGCTGCTCCGAGACTCGGAGCCCAGGTGAGGAAGTCGTGTCGGGTGAATCCAGCTTTCGCTATCACTTCCGCGACCCCGGCCGATACCGCGACAACGGAAACGGTAACAACGTTCGACGTCATCGATTGACCAGTGTGAACGTTAATGAGATGGTTTGCCGATCGGCCATCGTTATCCCAGGTTCGCTTGAGTGTGCTTGATGTCGCGACGGCACCGTCGACCAAGTTGACGCGAGCGATCGAGCGCGATTCGACAAAAGGGTCTTCGATATCGATTCGCCAGTGACTGCCATCCGGTGGTGTTCCACCGATACGAATGTCACCACCGATTTCAGCGAGAACCCCAAGCGCTCCGCGCTCCAGGGCCATTGTGGCAATGATGTCAGCTGCAATCCCTTTACCGATGCCACCCGAGTCGAGAGTGACGCCCAGTGGAAGGGTGACGACGTTGTCGTGAATTGTTGTGCCTGTCGTGTCGACAGGCCAACGCGCACTCGCGGGCAAAACAGTGACGTTTTCAGGGTTAACGCGGGATGCCGCGTAGCCTTCCGCAAGAAGCTTGGGCAGAATCGTCGGATCGTACTCACCGTCCGTCAATGTGCGGGCAGCAAGCATTTCGCCCACAAGCTTGGCAGTTAATGGATTGACCGTGACAGGCACGCCCTCGGCGTTGTTGAGCCTCGTGATGTCCGACTCCGAGAGGAAGCGACTCCACAGCGATTGCAGGAATTCGGCGGTTCGAACGAGATCATCCAGCATGTCCTCAGTACCGCCGACCAGGACGATATTGGCGACCGTACCCATTGTGAAAAAGTTTCTCGACACGGTCTGGGCGCCGGCCTCACCCTGAGCCGCGCGAATTGCGTCCGAAGCGATGGATGAGTGCGGCTGTTTACTTAGAGCCACTAGAACTGCCGTGACTCTTCGGTGTCGCTTTCTGTTGCACGACAGGAGCCTGAACCACTACCGCGACCTTTTTCGACTTCTTCTTTTTCTTGTGAGTGGCAGACGCAGTCACCGTCGGCGCGGCGACAATAGTCGGGGTAACCGACGGAACGGTTTCAGTTGCATTCGCGAGAACGGTTGCCTCCTGAGCCTGAGCTTGAAGTCCTGCGACACCCGCAAACATCGCTCCGGCAGTCGCAACTGTCACTACGATTCGCGCCTTGGTCGCAACAAAAGCAGCCATCAGTCGTCATCTCCCTCGTCGTGGTCTTCGTCTTCATCGTGGTCGTCATCTTCGTCATGGACTTCGTCGTGATCGTCGTCTTCATATTCGTCGTCATCGACGTAGGAGCCACCCGACGATCCACCGGCCGAGCCGGAACTGGTTCCGTGAGTCGTCCCCGAATTCGTTCCCGAGGATGACCCCGCAGTATTGCCAGAGCTGTTGCCATACGACCCACCGGCCGAGCCGGAACTCGTCCCGTGAGACGATCCCGTGGATGAACCCGCAGTGGTTCCCGAAGACCCTCCGGTCGACCCTGTGTCATGAGACGTGATCGACCCGCCCGTGGATCCATGCGCAGTTCCGGGGATTCCATCAATCGTTGTTTCAAAAAGTGACAGGTTTCCATCGCCGGTATATCCCGGGGCGGTTACAAGGGGGGAACCTGGAGTGGCATCAGAGCCGAAAGGGTTTGTGGCTCCTGCAACCGGACCTGATGCCGCGGTGGTTGTCCCGGCGAGGAGACTCGACACGTCGTCTATAACAATCGCACCGGAGTTCACGGCAACGGTACCCAGCCCGACACCGGTCGTTGCTGTGATCCCGAGCAGGAGGAGGGGGCCTTGGATGTTCATGTCCTCAGTTTCACGCGACTAGGGAAGGCAAACAATGAGGTTTGGTAAAGAAACGTCCAAGGTTTTCTCGGATGCAGCCAAACACGCTCGGAATAGTGAGATTCATGGCACTCTCTAGTCATGACGATTTTGTTGGTTGAAGACGATCGAGCGATTGCCGACGCGCTCGTCGACGGGCTGCGCGACAACGGGTACACGGTCATCCATGTCGTCCTCGGAGGTGAAGCCGTCTCAAAGGTTCGAGCTGGCGGGATCACCACAGTGATTCTCGACCTCGGGCTCCCGGACATTGACGGTACCGAAGTGTGCCGCCAGATTCGAACGTTTTCTCACGTGCCCATCATCGTCGCGAGTGCTCGAGAGACCGAAATGGACCGAGTGACCGTACTCGATATGGGGGCCGACGACTACGTCGTGAAACCCTTTGGCATCAAAGAGCTCGTTGCGCGAATTCACGCGGTGATGCGACGAGCCAGCGGGACAGTGACACCGGTAACCCACATCGAAGTGGGCACTCTTGTGATTGACACGAAATCTCGAACGGTCACTGTTGGCGGTAGCTCCGTTGCGCTCACGCCAAAAGAGTTCGACCTGCTCGCTTATCTCTCTCGGGAACCGGGAACAGTTTTTCGTCGGGCCGATATTCTTCGTGACGTGTGGCAAACGACGTGGTACGGAACCACAAAAACCCTTGATGCGCATGTTGCCAGCATTCGCAAAAAGTTGGGTAGTGCCGAATGGGTCGAGTCGGTCCGCGGCGTCGGATTCACGATAAGGGTCGTGTCGTGAGGCGCATATTCCTCGCGTCAATCGTCGGTGTCAGTTGCGTTCTTCTTGTCGCACAAGGCGCGGCGGTCGTTGGCTATGTCTCCGCGTCAGAACAAGACCGAATCATCACGGAATATGAGCGCGACGCGTTCATCCTCGGTGGTCGGGTCGAGACGCTTTTCAAATCCCCCGACCGAGTCGACCCAACCCTCGCGGTGTTGGTCAACAAGTACGCGACGGAACGAAACACTCAGGTGATTGTGGTCGATTCAGTGGGTATCGGTGTGCTCACGAGCGATCCGACCGAACTGGCGTTGGGAACGGATTATTCGAATCGCCCGGAGATTGCGAGCGCACTGCTCGGAAATGTGACGTCGGGCGAGCGTTGGTCGGAAACACTGCAGTCCAACCTCGTGTACGTGTCTGTTCCGATCATCAACGGTTCGTCCGTCTACGGCGCTGTCCGCTTGTCCTTCCGCCACGGCGAGATCGACACAGCGGTCGTGGAAAAAACGGCGATTCTCTGGTGGGTGGCCGGCGGTTCTCTACTTCTCGCGGCTGTGTTGTCGTTCGTGGTGTCGGGTTTGGTCACCCGTCCACTCAGACGTGTCGAGTCACAAGCAAACGCGCTGGCGGTCGGCGACTTCTCGGGTCGACTTCCAGAAGACTCGGGCCCACACGAGATTCGGTCGCTCGCGATCGCGTTCAATTCGATGGCGTCCAAACTGGATTCGCTCATTCGCCAGCAACGCTCTTTCGCGTCCGATGCTTCTCATCAGTTGCGCACACCACTGACGGCGTTATTGCTGCGAATAGAACGCGCCCGAGAGGCTTTACTAATTGACCCCGTTTCGGCCGACGCACGTCTCGGTGATGCGGAGGTCGAGGTCGAGCGTCTCACGTCAATCGTGGAAGGGCTTCTGGCCATTGCACGGTCTGAGGGCGGTTCTCATGACGTCATCAACGTTGACCTCGCTGTGCTCGCCCATGAACGTGTCGAGAACTGGCGAGCCCTTGCTGAAGAACGAGAGATCACCATCGCCTATGAAGGTCCTGCCCATGCAACCGGAGTTGCGCTATCCAACGCATCCGAACAGATTGTCGACAACTTGGTGGATAACGCCATCGCGCATTCACCAAAGGGGACGGCCGTCTTGGTCCGTGTCCGCGAACTCCGCGATGAGATCGAGTTGGCCGTCATTGATGCCGGTACAGGTATGACGGTCGATCAGTGCAACCGCGCCTTCGATAGGTTCTGGCGGGCCGATTCGACTAAAGAGGGAAGTGGCCTTGGCCTTGCGATTGTCAAACACTTGGTCGAACTGAGTGGTGGGTCGGCAACGCTGAAGCCGGGACGCGGCGGAAACGGCGTTATTGCTACCGTTCGACTGCCCCGGGCGAAATCCGCCTCGTCGCCCACGAAGTAGTCAGCCCGAGTCGACAACGAAGGGACCCCTAAGCCGCACTGTTGTCGCGCGGGGTAACGACTTTGTTGTCACGCCCCGCCAAATAGGAACCGGCGACGACCAACGGTAGTCCGATGAGTATTCCAGTGGTGATTGGCTCATTCAGGAAGATAATTCCTAGGAGCGTTGCCACGACGAGGTTGAGGTAGGTGATCAGGGTGGCCCGACGCGGGCCCACGTGTTTGATCAGTTCGAAAAACAACACAAACGCGACCGCCGAGCTAATCACGCCAAGCACGACGATGGCGACCCACGAATCAACAGGTGGACTGAGAGCTATGTCGTGTGGGAGCGTCACAAGGGCGAATGGCAGATAGATGACAGAGACCATCGCCAATGCAATTGCACTGAGTGACAAACCGGAAACGTGCGGCATTGTTCGGCCTGCCACAATCGGCGCAATGGCGTAACAGATGGCTGAAACAGCCAACATGCCGACCGGAACAACGTCGATGACACCGCTGAACGCATCGATTCCGACGAGGACGAAAACCCCGAGGAATCCAAGGATCAACCCCGCAATTGTGACGGGGTGCCGGGCTGCTCGGTCTCCGAGGAATGTCCCTGAGATGAATGCCGCGATGAACGGGATTGTGGTCATCATGAGCCCGGCGAAGCTGCTCGCGATCGACCGTTCGGCTTCGGTAATGAGCCACCACGGCCCGACCATTTCGAGCGTGGCAAACAGCAAGACGCCACGCCAGTTTCGCAGTGTCGAGCGGAAATCACCCCGGTACATCACGATCGGAAGGAGCACGAGTGCTCCGAGTGTGACGCGCAGCCACACGATGCTAGGGGTGCTGAATGACTCAGTCGCAATAGCAATGAAATAGTAGGGAATTCCCCAGGTGACTCCTACAGAGAGGAATAGGACGAGAGCGCGCGGTGACACGGGTAGTCGAGACTACTTCGCCCGTGGCGATCGCGCGGCATGAATCTCTGCGAGTATCTGCTGGGTTTCACGGTGAGCTGCCATCACCGCTGAGTGAGTCTCGTTGTCTCGTCGTTCGGTCTTCCGAGACTGAACGTTCTGCCCGACCATAATGATGGGGAGCAAAACAAGTTGAAGGAACGTCTGTGCGACCCACGCAACGATGATGACAGGATCTCCCGTTGCGAGCGCGGCGGGTAGCGAGATTATGGCGAGAACAGTGAAGGCGATCGCGGTCCACATGGTTCCCACTACGGAGGTGATGCGTTCACCCCAGGCATCAAGGATGTCGCTCAATCGGCGTTCAAGTCTGGATTGTTTTGCCACGACCGCAGTCTATTCGCTGTGGAGACTAGGGGAATCGAACCCCTGACCTCCTGCTTGCAAAGCAGGCGCTCTACCAATTGAGCTAAGTCCCCGTTTTTTCCGGTTTCGGGAAACCGTGTGGGGCTACCAGGACTTGAACCTGGGACCTCTTCGTTATCAGCGAAGCGCTCTAACCACCTGAGCTATAGCCCCTAAACCTCCCCGAGCCTATCGCATTTCGGTCGGGCCAAAAAACGCTCAGCTGATCGTGGGTTCTCAGTCGTTCGTGAACGCGATTCGGATTCCACCCGTGATGCGGGCAATGAAGTTGAATCCCAATGAGAAGACTGCCCCGAGGGCGGTTCCGCACACGAGGCTGGCAACGACCTGAATGAGGGTGAAAACCATTACCGACGGGAACGACATCAGATCAGTGAGACCCATAAAGTCAATTCCGACGATCGAGCTCACGATTCCGTTCAACGTGTCGACCACGCCGAGCACCGTGAGCAGCAGCCAACCCAAAATGTTGACAACAGCGAGGATGAGTGAGACCGTGAGCGAGATGATGAAAGAGTTCTTGGTCGCCGACCAAAAATCGATGTGGACGAGACGAAGCCGAACCTGCTTTGCGGCGGATTCTTTACTCATGGGTAGTGTCTTCCATTTCTGTCATGTCTGATTCGTCGGACACCGGCGAATCGATTTCTGCTATCGAGTCTAGATTACGCTCGACATTGCGGGCGATTGCAAGGATTCGGTCCCCCTCGTCGGGGCGAGCGAACACGACTCCCATCGTGTCTCGTCCCTTTGCGGGGACGCCGTCCACGCTCGAGCGCACGACCTTGCCGCCCTCCATGATGACGAGGACTTCATCGCCATCGTCCACAATCAGGCCACCGGTCAGACCGCCGCGTTCGTCGGTGAGCTTCGCTACCTTGATGCCGATCCCACCTCGGTTCTGAACACGATACTGATTCACCTCGGTGCGTTTGGCGAAGCCGCTTTCGGTGACAACAAAGACGTACCCCGTGTCGGACACGACCGCAGCAGACAACAATTCATCCCCGGTGCGCAGCGACAAACCCTTCACGCCCGCGGTCTTTCGTCCGGTCGGTCGCAGGCTTGCGTCGTTTGCAGCAAAGCGGAGGGACATTCCCGCTTTGGATACCAGCAAAATTTCACTGTCGGAATTGACCAACATCGCGGAGACCACGGCGTCGAGATAGGTCGGTTGTCCTTCGTCGTTGAGGGTGGGTTTTCCCTCTTTGTCCTTTTCCACCGCCAGATCAATCGCGAAAACCCCACCCGTTCGGTTGGTGTCATAGTCGGTGAGCTTCGACTTCTTTACGAGCCCTCGGCCTGTCGCGAGTACAAGGTATTCCGCTGCTGCGTAGTTTCGGACATCGAGTATTTGTGCAACCGACTCTCCGGGCAAAAGCGCAAGAAGGTTCGCGATGTGTTGACCCTTGGCATCGCGCGCGGCCTCGGTGACCTCGAACCCCTTCGCACGGTAGACGCGTCCCTTGTCTGTGAAGAACAACAACCAGTGGTGTGTCGTGGTGACCAGAAAGTGTTGGACAACGTCATCGGCACGGAGCTTGGCACCCTTGATTCCCTTGCCCCCGCGGTTTTGAGAGCGATAATTGTCGCTGCGGGTGCGCTTGATGTATCCGTCCCGCGTAACCGTGACCACGATTTCTTCTTCCGGAATGAGATCTTCGTTGCGCAGGTCGCCCTCACTCGGAACAATCGAGGTGCGCCGGTCGTCTCCGTACTTATCGACGATCTCGGTCAATTCGGTGCTAATGATTCCACGCTGGACCTCTTCGTCGGCGAGGATTCGCTTGAACTCAGAGATCTGTAATTCGATTTCTGCAGCCTGGTCCATGATTTTTTGACGTTCGAGGGCTGCAAGTCGGCGAAGTTGCAGGTTGAGGATTGCCATCGCCTGAATGTCGTCGAGAGCAAGGAGTTTGATAAGTCCTTCTTTTGCCTCGTCGACGGTAGGTGATTTGCGGATAAGCGCGATGACAGCATCCAAAGCGTCGAGGGCCTTGAGGTATCCGCGCAAGATGTGCGCATCCGCCTCAGCCTTATCGAGACGGAACTGGGTGCGCCGAACGATGACGCTGACTTGGTGTTCCACCCAGTAAGTGATGAATTGGTCGATTGGCAAGGTTCGAGGCACACCGTCGACGATGGCGAGCATGTTTGCACCAAAGTTGTCCTGCAATTGCGTCTGGCGATACAGGTTGTTGAGGACAACCTTGGCGACGGCATCGCGCTTGAGGACGATAACGAGTCGTTGGCCCGTCCGACCGCTCGATTCGTCACGAATGTCCGCGATGCCCTGAAGTTTGTTTTCTTTGACGAGGTCCGCAATCCGCATTGCGAGGTTGTCGGGATTTACCTGATAGGGAAGCTCGGTAATGACCAAACACGTGCGACCGTGAATCTCTTCCGTTTCGACGACCGCGCGCATGGTGATTGACCCATGGCCAGTTCGGTACGCTTCGTCGATTCCCGTGGTACCAACTATCAATGCTCCGGTGGGGAAGTCGGGCCCCTTGACCCGCTGGAGAATCGCCTCGAGGAGTTCGTCGCGCGAAGCAGTGGGGTTCGCGAGATGCCAGAGTGCGGCCTCGCTGACTTCTCGAAGGTTATGCGGCGGAATGTTTGTTGCCATACCGACCGCGATACCCACCGATCCATTGACCAGCAGGTTAGGGAAACGGCTTGGTAGAACTGAGGGTTCTTTTGTTTGCCCGTCATAGTTGTCCTGAAAATCAACGGTGTTCTCGTCGATATCGCGGACCATTTCCATCGCGAGCTGCGCCATTCGGGTTTCGGTGTATCGAGGAGCAGCAGCGCCGTCGTTTCCGGGCGAACCGAAGTTTCCTTGCCCAGACGCGAGCGGGTACCGAAGGCTCCACGGCTGCACAAGACGAACCAAGGCGTCGTAAATCGCCGTGTCGCCGTGCGGGTGGAACTGTCCCATTACATCACCGACGACGCGAGAGCACTTCGAAAAAGACTTGTCCGGTCGGTATCCACCGTCGAACATCGCGTAAATCACTCGTCGATGGACTGGCTTTAGACCATCCCTCACGTCCGGCAAGGCTCGGCCAACGATAACGCTCATCGCATAATCAAGGTACGAGCGCTGCATCTCCATTTGGAGATCGACTGGTTCGATACGTTCGTGTGATTCGTCGGTCATGTCGCTGTGTCCTTAGGTCGATTCCTAGATGTCGAGGAAGCGAACGTCCTTTGCGTTTTGCTGGATAAATGTGCGTCGAGCGCCGACGTCTTCGCCCATAAGTGTGGAAAAGACAGTGTCGGCGATGGCGGCGTCGCTCAACGTGACCTGTAAAAGCGTTCGCGAATCAGGATTCATCGTTGTGTCCCACAGCTCTTGGTGATTCATTTCGCCGAGACCCTTGTAACGCTGGATTCCGTTTTCTTTGGGCAGTCTGCGTCCGGCTTTAGTTCCGGCTTCGATGAGTGCGTCGCGTTCACGATCGGAGTAAACGTATTCGTGGGCATGGTTGCTCCACTTGAGTCGGTACAGCGGTGGCTGCGCTAGATACACGAATCCTGCGTCGATCAGTGGGCGCATGTATCGGAACAGTACGGTGAGCAAAAGGGTCGTGATGTGTTGACCGTCGACGTCAGCATCGGCCATCAAGACAATCTTGTGATACCGAACCTTTTCCAACGAAAATTCCGTATCGATTCCTGCTCCGAACGCCGTGATCATTCCCTGGATTTCCGCGTTTCCGAGCGCACGGTCGAGCCGCGTTTTTTCCACATTGAGGATTTTTCCGCGAAGCGGCAAAATCGCTTGCGTTTCCGGGTTGCGACCCTGAACGGCCGAACCGCCCGCGCTGTCGCCCTCGACAATGAAAATTTCCGAAAGTGACGGGTCTTTCGACTGACAGTCCTTCAACTTGCCAGGCATTCCGCCGGATTCGAGAAGACCCTTACGACGGGTTTGTTCCCGCGCCTTGCGCGCGGCGATACGCGCGGCCGACGCTTGAATGGCCTTGCGGATGATTTCTTTAGCCTCGGTCGGGTGGCTGTCGAACCAGTCGCCGAGCTTGTCACCGACCGCTTTTTGGACGAATGACTTAGCCTCGGTGTTGCCCAATTTGGTTTTTGTTTGACCCTCGAACTGCGGCTCCGCGAGCTTCACTGAGATGACCGCGGTCAATCCCTCTCGGACATCTTCGCCCGACAGGTTCTCGTCCTTCTCCTTGAGAATTCCCTTGTCGCGCGCGTACTTGTTGATCAGGGTTGTCAGCGCAGCGCGGAACCCTTCTTCGTGGGTTCCACCCTCGTGTGTGTTGATGGTGTTCGCATAGGTGTGAATGCTTTCGGAATACGAATTGGTCCATTGCATCGCAAGTTCGAGCGAAATGGTTCGCGCCTTATCTTCGGACTCAAGTCCGATGATTTCCGGGTGAATGACCTCGATTTTCTTTGCTGAATTCAGATATTCGACGTAGTCCATGAGACCGCGCTCATAGCAGAACGAGTCGTGGCGGTCGGCTGCACGTTCGTCGGTGAGATCGATTCGAAGGCCCTTGTTGAGAAAAGCCATTTGCTGGAATCGAGTTCGGAGTGTTTCGTAATCGAAGTCGGTGGTTTCGAAGATTTCCGCGTTCGGCCAGAAGGTGATGGTTGTTCCTGTTGCATCCGTCGCCTCCCCCTTTTTGAGGGGTTTGACCGGGACGCCGTCGTGGAAGGTTTGCGTGTAAACGTTTCCCTGGCGGCTGACAGCCACATCCAGCCTGCTCGAGAGGGCGTTAACGACGGAAGAACCCACTCCGTGCAATCCACCCGAGACGGCGTATCCGCCGCCGCCAAATTTGCCGCCGGCGTGGAGGATTGTCAAAACCACTTCGACCGTGGACTTTCCTTCTGTTGGGTGCATGTCGACGGGGATGCCGCGTCCGTTATCGACACAGCGAACAGCGCCGTCCGGAAGGATTGTGATCTGGATGTGAGAACAGTGTCCAGCAAGAGCTTCGTCGACCGAATTGTCAACGATTTCGTA
>Ga0214917_10005981_pt1 | contig 12799 bp, 12 predicted proteins | sample LL_1208_BB_MetaG_FD_177983 | JGI IMG/M metagenome (GOLD analysis project Ga0214917, IMG submission 177983) | Freshwater microbial communities from Lake Lanier, Atlanta, Georgia, United States - LL_1208_BB | ecosystem: Environmental > Aquatic > Freshwater > Lake | place: USA: Georgia | collected... | reverse complement strand
GTACCGATTGCGGAGGATCGGACCACCGAAGGTGCCGAGGTACTCACCGTCTCGCTGCAACAAGGCCCATCTGCATCGACCGTGATTCTTGACACCTCGACCGACCCCACCTATGCGATTGCTGCCAACAGCTCAACGATTAACGAGGGTGAGACCGCCGTCTTCACGGTCACGACCACCAATGTAGCAGCCGGTACGACGCTGAACTACACGATCTCGGGCGTGTCGGTATCGGACATCACTGGCGGAGTCTTATCAGGGAAGCTACAGATTGGCAACGACGGTAAAGCAACGATCAATGTCCCGATTGCCGCAGATCGGTCCACGGAAGGCGCGGAAATACTCACCATCAGCCTTCCATCCCAGGGCAAATCAGCATCGGTCACGATTGCCGATACATCGGCTGACGTTGACGCATTACCGCCCAAACTTGCGCAGTCGATTCCACCGTATGGATCCGTCAATGTTCCAGCGAACACCAATCTCACCTTGATTTTTGATGAAACGATTCAGTTTGGCAGCGGCACGATTTCGCTCATTGACGCCTTAGGCAATATTTTCGAGTCCTTCAATCAAGGCAGCAAAGGGGCAACAATCCTCGGGAGCACGCTCACGCTTGACCCAACAAACGACTTGATCAACGGAGCAAGCTTCCGCGTGCGTATTGACCAGGGCGGCATTTTTGATCTTTCAGGCAATGCTGCGATCCCCGGAATCGCGCTCGAAATCAACGTGGTCGGTGTGAATGACCCTGGCGGCGGAGGTGGTGGTGGTGGTGGCGGTGGCGGTGGCGGTGGCGGCTAACGAGAAATTGAACGCCGCATTAACGATTCACCACAAAGGCAAATTCCCCCCGCAGATTTCCTTCATGCCAGGGTTCCTGTTGACCGCGTGAGGCCTCTTCAACATCACGAGCAACCCGCTTGAACATACTTTCAATCGGAAGATTCGGGGTAAGAAGATGCTTCAGTAACATGCCGGTGTAGAGGCCGTTTTGACCAACGCCATCCTCCGCAACGCTTCCGGGGCGGGTTGCATACGAAATCAAAGTCCCTTTTGGCGCTTCGATTTTGGCAAGCCCTCCCGACAGTGAGCGTGAAGCCACCATCCATGGGTTATTGCGGCAGGCATCGAGCATGATAATGCGCAGTTCTGACTTGACCTCGTCGGCGAGGTTCAAGACCTGTTGTAGTGCCAAGCTCTGCGTTGGTAAATCGAACTGCGTTTTAATATCTGCATCGACAGAAGGAAAGTAGTTTTCGTTGCGAAGCTGAATTCCGTGTCCGGCGTAGTAAAACACGAAGGCCCCTCCGGGTTTGAGCTTTTGACTGATGCTGGCAAGCGTGCGTCCAATCTCGAGGACCTTCAGATCAAGTGCAAGGGTGACGTCAAAACCGAGTGCTTTTAGCCGCTCGGCAATGGCCTTAGCGTCATTGGAGGGGTTACGAAGCGCCCAACTGCCGGAGTAAGCAGAGTTACCAACCACAAGCGCCACACGATTTCTAAAGTAGCTGGGATCGGCAAGGTTAGCGACCGCAGCCGATTGGCGAGCCCGGTCAGCCTCCTGGAGTTTGTCTCGCAGCGCTGCAAGCTCTTTTTCAAGGCGAGTGCTATCTTCCACTCGCCGACGCTCTTCGGCCCTCAGCCGCTCGGCTGCCGTCACACGCTCGCGCTCTGCATCAATCGCATTGGCAAGCTTCAGTTCATTGTCGGCGCGCTCTTTTTCTTTTTGTCGTTCTTCAGCGATCCGCTTCTCTTCGGCCGCCTGGCGTTGGGCAAGCGCTAGACGCTGGGTCTCAGCCTCGCGTTGTTGTTTCTCTGCGAATCGCCTCTTGGACTCTTCCGCCGGAACGCCTTCGGCAAGAAACTGCTCAATGTATTTGAGCCGCTCCTCAAACTGACCCCTGTTGAGTGAGGTGCGACCGGAGTCGATCAACACGTCACAGCGGCAATCCTTCAGATGGGGATACTGTCCAAGCGCTTCGCTTAGCCGTTTCTCACAGGCAGGCAAGGCTGTCGCCGCATCCTGCCCTGACCAATTCCAAGCGGTGAACTGAACAAATGGGCACAGACTGGGTCGAGCCGTGACCGCAAGCGCATAGCTGGAATGGGCTCTGGCAACGCTTTGAACATCACGAAACTCCGATGAACTGATGAGCCCTTGGCGACTTAGCAACGGAAAGGCGTTCAAGCAAGCCGAGCTGCCATCAGCAAATCGAATCTTGGGATCAAAGAATCCGCAAGACCCCTGTGCGATGGAACTGGTTGAACAGCCAAGCCAGAGAAAACAAAATATCCGGATCAAGTGCTGCCACATGTCTTTTATCCTGCGTGCAAGTTCGGAATCCCCTCTCGAGGTCATCAAACCAACGATAAAAACTTTTGGACTGGTTCTTCATACTAAGTCGAATCAGACGAGGTGGCGACCTTATCCCTCCCAACGCTAGGCCTTGTGTAGCCAACACAACGTCGCTGTTGTTCTTCTTAGCCCGGCGCGAGGTGGATCCTTCAGTTTTTCTTTTTTACCTCGTCTTTTGATTTGTCATTTTGGCTGGGTGTGACCAGATCAACGGCTGCACCAACAGTTCGAACCCCAGCTTTAGCGGCGGTGGCAGCTGTGGTTACTGCAAGGTCAGCGACCGCAACCACGGCGCAACCTGACAACACAAGAAAAAAGGGGAGACTGATGACCCACTTCATGCTCAATCCTTCATCGGTTTTGGTAGAGTTTGGTTTATGAGACAAATTCTACGAAGTATACTTTTCAGCGCTGCGTTCGGTTACGCCACACTCGGCCTTTCGAAGGCCTGCTGGGGAGCCGAAGGGAGGTTCGCCCTCATCATTGGCATTGGCGAGTATTCCCAAGCATCGCAAATCACAGCGCTGCCGGGTGTGCCGAAGGATATGGAGAACGCCAGAAAGATGGCCCATGCCATGGGTATCGAGGATGCGGCCATTGTTGAACTTCGCGACAGCCAAGCCACCAAGGTGAACATTGTTGCAGCCCTTGAGAGGCTCCGTGCACGAGTGCAGGACGGTGATCGGGTATTGATTTACTTCTCGGGCCATGGGACGCGCTATGGCGCAGGCCATGTGTGTGTAGAAGGGCTACAAACCTATAGCCCGGGCACATTTTCCGAAGCCGATATATTGAGTGAAGCCGACCTTGCGCAATACACCTATCCGATCAGCGAACGAGCCGACAAGCTCATTACATTTGTCGACGCTTGCTTTTCTGGAGGCGTCCTGGGAGCCAGGACAAGATCCTTGGTTACGGACTTGGGAATTCGACCGAAAGTGAGTCCAAGCGCATCTAATTGCTCGGTTGCGGTCAATCATCGCACGACCCGCAGCTTTGAACCGGCCATGCTGCGCCTTGGAGCCGCCAAAGAAAACTTCGTGCAGATTGCAGCGGCTAACTACAACGAAGTGTCTTGGGATTTTCCCGAGTTTGGGGGACTTGCAACCCACAGCTTCACGCAATGCATGCTTGGCGATGCACGGGATTTGAATAAGAGCGGTGCGATCTCGCTTGAAGAAATACGGCGTTGTGCGCAAATCAAAGTCGATCAGACCATGAAACCCCACCTGAGCAAAGGCATGCTGAGTTCCACGATCCAGATCCGCGGAACACGCAATCTGATTGTGGTGGCAGCAAACGAAGAAGCCAGCAAGCGCGATGAAGAAAAACGCCTCACCGATGGGGGCAAACCCGAAGAGGAACGTCGCAACGAGGAAAAGCAGCCTGCCCAAGAGAGTCGACCTGTTGCCTCCAAGGCAACGCTTGAGGACATCCTGGCGCAGCGCAATGGGCGGCTTAAATTAGATGTGACAGCGCCCAAGCAGCTCGTCATCAACAAGGATCCCTTGAAGGTCGAAGTTCGTTCCAATACCGATGGCTATTTGTATGCTGTCATGCTTGGTTCTGACGGCCAGAGCTTCTACCTGCTTTTTCCCAATAAGCTCGACCACGATAACAAGGTCAGAGCTCACACCACCTACAGCCTTCCCAGACCCGGATGGTCGATTAAAGCGGGTGGGCCAGAGGGTACGAACCATATTCTTTTTGTGGTGAGCCAATCACCCCGAGACCCCAAGATTTTTTCACCTGATGAGGCAGCCGGTGGTGGTCCCTTTAGCTTCGCAGTGACTGATATGAATGCGCGTAAACGCTTGATTGATTTCTTTACGGGTCAAGGCGTGCAAGGTCGTAACGGCCAAATGGCTGCAACACTTGTATCAATTCGGGAAGTGCCATGAAAAGGATGGTTATGAAAAGCGCCTTAAGCTTCATGGCGCTCAGCTTCTGCCTGCTGGGTGTTCATTCATCCCAGGCACAGTCTCGCGGGGATGCATCGGTTGAAGAGATTGTCCAAGCGCTCACGCCTCCATCCAAGACGCGCAGCATGGGCAGAAACATGAAAGTGGAAGCTGCCAAGATCGATCTCACGGTCAATTTTGACTTTGACTCGGCCAAGCTCAAAGAAGAAAGCAGACCCCAGCTCGAGCGTCTTGCTGAAGCACTCAAGGCTGACCGCTTGGCGAATCTGAAGTTTCAAGTTGAAGGTCATACCGACGCCCAAGGTTCAAGCATCTATAACGAAGCACTCTCAACAAGGCGGGCTGCCAGTGTTGTGAGCTTCCTCAACCAATCCGGCATCGAAATGCAACGCTTACAGTCGGTCGGCAAGGGTTCCACTGAGCTGCTCGAACCTTCAGATCCGAAATCTGCCAAGAACCGCCGTGTTCGGATCCTCACGCTGGAGTAATCCCATGAAGCACAGCCTAGCCATCCTCGCGACGATGTTCAGTCTGAACCTGCACGCCCAACCCTTGCAGCTCGTGAGCGAAGAAGAAATGAAGGCTTCCGCAGCGGTTGGTGGACTCCCGACACCGCGCTCCACGCCACAAGCTGGCGCACCTCGGATCGAGCTCTTAACGCCCGATGTTAAAAAACCGGTCAACGTTCCCACGAAGATCGAGGTAAAGTTTTCGGGCAACCCTCCTGGCGAGCCAAAACCTGAATCGTTTAAGGCCTTGTACGGTGCATTCAAGATCGACATCACGCAAAGACTTCTTGGGGTTGCCAAGGTCACAAAGGAAGGTATTCAAGTGACCGATGCTTCGTTGCCATCAGGAAAGCACCAGTTACTCCTTTCGCTGACAGACACCCTTGGACGTGAATCACAGCAGGTGATTTCGTTTATCGTGCCGTAGTCGACCGACCTCGTTTTAGACGTTTCAGACCGGAGATCAAGTGTGAATTCCAAACATAGGTTGGCTGCACTAAGCTTTGCGTGTCTCTTGTCCGCAGGCATGGGCCATCAGCAGGCACTCGGACAAACTGCGCCTGAAGCCATTCGCTTTATTGATCTATCAAAATTTGATAACGATCTTGAGAAGGCATTAAAGGAAAACAAAGAGTCGATCAGTGTGATGTTTTTTGAAAAAACATCCCCCAACAACATGCCGAATCGTTTGCAAAAATGGGTGACAGCCGTAGAAAAATCGGGCGGCAGAATCGACATCGAACCGCCACCGGATGAACCCCGGCCTCGAAGCCCAGCGATGCTGATTGGCTTGCTCGGAGGACTATGGTCAAGCATCAAAGCCTGGGGTGAGATTCGAGAACGCGCATTGCTCGATGCCGCTCAATCAAGAAATGTGCTGATCCATCTGGAGCGTAATGCAGCCGGTGAGATCATTGTTGCCAAGCTTACGTTCACGCCGCGACTCTAAGGTTCGTCGCAAACCGCAAAGCGGCGCCAAATCGGGAAACCCGCGGTTAAGCAGGCTCACAAACCCGAACACCGAGTTGTGAGAGTAACCCGAGCTTTCCTTGCCTGAAAACTTCCGACTGATTCTCCAGCAGCTTGAGCGTTTCTTGATCGTTCTCAATTGCCTGCCCTTCCCTGACGAGTCGTTGACCACGTGCTTGCATGACCTGCCAAACGAAATTCGCCTGTTCATGCGTCTGGGTCATACCTTTTGCAGATGCGAGCATAAAGAGTTGTTCAAATCGACCCACAGCGACCCCGCCACCCGTGGCTGGTGAGGCAAGATGCCCAAGATCACCACTATCAAAGGCTTTGCGAACAATCCATTGGTTGAGTCGGTCACAACGCAGCTGAGCCTGGCGACATGCGGATGGGGATTGCGCAAGGCTAAGATGGCCCAATCCGATGAGCATCGCGGTTGCCTGAATCATTTGTTCAGTCGTAATGGACGGCGCATCCGCCTTAACAGCCGCCTCAACCTCGGCAAAGCTCGGAAAGCTGGCGCATGCGGTTAGCTCGACCGCTGCGTTGGGCATTTGCTCGATCGTTTGATGCGTGGTCAGCTTCTTGATCTCGGAAATAAATACTTCGTAAATCGAACGGTTAAGGTCAACCTCGCCAAGAGGCGTTTTGAGCTTGAAATTAATCGTTTCCGGCGCTGTAACCAATGCCAAGCGCAGCGCTCGAATCTCGGCGAGTCTTTCCATGAGACTTAGGCGACGAGGGCCACGGATATACAAGTCTCGGCGAAACTGTTGATTCGTGAGGTAATCGCGGATGCTTTCTCGCATGACGGGGTGCTTGTACTTCGCCAACAGCTCTCTACCTTGCTGATTCATTTGAATCGCTTCGATGTGGTCAAGAAGACCCGAGGGTGCGGCGAAACTAAGTTTTGCCTCGCTCATGGCTGCATGGACTTCGGCAAATGACATCGGCTTCCAGTCGGCGTTAAAGTATTCATGGGCCAGGTAGTGACGATTTTGGCCCTGAAGCTTTTTCAGTCGCTCGGTCACCGCGGGATTAGCCTTGAAGTAAAGCGCTTCGGCGTCAAGCAATTCCTGAGCAAACGCTAGCGACCCATCGATACGATCAATCAGTCCAAGCATCTCACCTTGAGCGCTTGTTGCGTGCAGAGTCAATAACTCACGCAGAGGCAGCGCTGAAGTCCATCCAGGCATCGCGTTATACGACACATACACCAAACCACCTGTGTCAAGATGCTTTCGGATGAAGGCTACCAGCACCTCGCGGTTCATGGCCGAGATCCAGGACCAAACACCGTGCAATGCAATAACCTGAAAGCTTGGCAAGTCGGTACGCGAAGCAAATTCTTCGAAGCTTGCGTCAAAAACTTGTAATCCACTGCCACTGGCTTGTGCCATTTCTCTTGCCAAACCGACATGCGAAGGATTGAGATCGACGCCCCAAAACTCGCCTTCAAGCGCAGCGGCATGGATATTGACAGAAAGGCCCTGACCAAATCCTAATTCTAAGTATCGTAACGGTTTTGGAGGGGTCTGATTCAATCCAGCGTGTAGTGCAGCAAACCCCATCAACAAGGGGTTGAGTTCCCGATAGTAACCATGGGTGTAATCGATCTCAGAAACATAACCAGATGCCCAACTCACGACAAACCTCTCCCTTTTTCGGCCATTAGCGTTTAAGTTTAAGGCATGTGTTTGCAGTCGACGTAAAGGCCCCCATATCGGGCGTTGCGTAAACGCCAGGGCGTTTGGCTAGCCTCGATTCAATTACCGACAAACGGCATGCTCCATTGACAAACGGCAAATAACGCTAAGATCTGTCTGATCGAAAGGAGACGTCCATGGCTGTAATTCGAGCATCAACATTGGGTGAACTCGTCAATGGCACCGAATTCGATGATCAGATTTTCGGGAGCTCTGGCTCTGACACGCTCAATCCAGGACAAGGCTATGACCGAGTGTTTGGCGAAGCAGGAGACGATGTTTTTCTTGTCAGTGATCGCTGGGACGTGCTTTTCGAAAGCAGCGGTAACGACACCGCTTTGGTCTCCATCGATTTCGTCAAACCTGCCGAGGGCATTGAGCAGTGGATACTCATAGATAGCGCTCGAGCGCTGCCCTATTGGATTGATGCCCTGGTCGCCGAAGAGGCGTTGTTTGCGCAAAAATGGCTCGGCCCAAATCGAACCTTCGCCTATCACTTCGCAAGCACGCCGCTTAACTACTTCAGCGCGAACGATCGAAAGGGTTGGGAACCCTTTACCGAGGCGCAAAAGAGTCTGACACGTCAAGCGTTCAGCTATCTTGAGTCGCTCTTGGATTTGCGTTTTGTGGAAACAACGGATCCTTATCAACCGAATGTGATTGTTTTATCCAATAATTCACAAATCGACACAGCCGGCTATGCCTACTTACCCAGCGATGTCAGCTCAGGAAGCGACGTTTTTCTGAGCGCCACGCCGGCAAATCGCAAGCCAGGCGAATGGACTTATGCCGCGCTCACCTTGATCCACGAACTTGGTCACGCCATTGGGCTAAAACATCCTTTTGAAAACACCAACAGCACAGCAGCCGTTCCTCCCGTCCTTTCCAAAGAAGAGGATCGTACCTTTTGGACGGTGATGAGCTACACCGATCAAGCCGTTGGTTACGCACTAAAACTTGCTACGTTTGATATTGCAGCGCTTCAATATTTATACGGACCGAGCAAGCAGCCGCAAGAATTTGATAACAATTATTTTTTAAACCCTAACGGAAGCAATTTCATCTGGGATAGCGAAGGATCCGATTCCATCGACGCGGGCTCGATTTCAGACCCTGTTTTCCTGTCGCTTCATGATGGCGATTGGAGCTGGATCAAAGCGAAGGCTGAGCGCATTTCAGCGCCCGGTCAGATCACGATCAATATCGGTACAAGTATCGAATCAGCCCGCCTGGGGTCAGGGAGCGACACCGTGCTCGGCAATCAGGAAGCAAACCGCCTTAGCCTTGGCGCGGGCAACGATTGGGCCTTTGGACTGGAAGGCGACGACATAATCATCGGAGCAGCTGGTGATGACATGATCGATGGCGGTTTGGGACGCGATCGAGCAGTTTTTGAAAAATCGCGGGATACCTACCGCGTAGAGCGCCTCTTTGATCTCCAGCATGCAGAACAGTTTGAAAGCCTGCTCCTTTCTCTGCCGGGATCAACGGCTAGCTCAGTTGGCTCAACAACTGCAGCGGCAGCGGAGATTGAGAAGACCCCGCTGTGGCGCGTCACCGATCTGCAAAATGGAGACGTTGATTGGCTGCGCGGCATCGAAATACTTGAGTTTGCCTTCCCGAAAGGGGGCAACGCTGCGGCTACGCAAGCGCCCCTGGTAAGTCTCGAGATTGATGGTGTGTCAGCAAGCGCGTACAGACTCTACGGCGCTGCCTTTGGACGGTTGCCGGATTTAGGAGGCCTTGGTTATTGGTTGGAGCAGTTTGAAAAGTGGTCTCCAAAAGCTGCCAAACCCCAAGAAAACCCCTATCTTCGGGAAGTCGCAGCTAGGTTTCTTGAGCTTCCTGAGTTTCGCAGCCTTTACCCCGAGGGCTTAACGAATCAAGACTTTGTCAAGACGCTTTATCGCCATGTTTTCGATCGTGAAGCTGAGCCATCGGGTATGCTTTACTGGACTTCCGTTCTCAACGACCATGATCTAGACGCATCGAAAGGCGCATCCCGCGCAGACGTATTGGCCTACGTTTCAGAAAGCGAAGAAAACATCCGCCGATCGAGTCGGCTCATTGCCGAAGGAATCGAGTACATCCCTTACGTTCCACCGGGCACTTAAACGGACCACTTGACAACGATGAAACGCGCACTGATTACCGGTATTACCGGACAAGATGGATCATATCTTGCGGAGCTACTGCTTGAAAAAGGCTATCAGGTGCATGGCATCAAGCGTCGCGCATCGCTTTTCAACACCTCAAGAATTGATCACCTCTACCTCGATCCGCACATCGAAGACCGCAACCTGATCCTGCATCACGGCGATCTCACCGACAGCTCTAACCTCATACGGATTGTTCAACAAATTCAACCGGATGAGATCTATAACTTAGGCGCACAAAGTCATGTTGCCGTGAGCTTTGAATCTCCGGAATACACAGCCGATGTGGATGCCCTTGGTGCACTGCGCTTACTTGAAGCGATTCGCTTGCTTGGCCTGCAGCATAAAGCCCGTTTTTATCAGGCTTCGACCTCTGAGCTTTATGGCTTGGTACAGGAAATTCCCCAGCGTGAGAGCACTCCCTTTTATCCGCGGAGTCCCTACGCGGTGGCGAAGCTCTATGCGTATTGGATCACTATCAATTATCGGGAAGCCTACGATATCTACGCTTGTAACGGTATTTTGTTTAACCATGAATCGCCCCGACGCGGTGAAACATTTGTCACCCGGAAAATAACCCGTGGGCTAGCAAATATCAGCCAGGGACTTGAGCAGTGCATTTATCTTGGTAATTTGTCGGCGCTGCGCGACTGGGGACATGCAAAGGACTATGTGCGTATGCAATGGCTCATGCTGCAGCAAGAGCGAGCCCGAGATTTTGTGATCGCAAGCGGGCAACAGGTCTCGGTGCGCGACTTTGTTCACCAGGCCTGCCATGCACTCGGCCTTGAGCTTGAGTTCACAGGAGAGGGTGTCGAAGAAATCGGACGCGTCGTCGCGGTGAGAAACCCAACACAAAACCCCGCGATTCAAGCTGGCGATGTCATCGTTCGGGTCGATCCTCGGTACTACCGACCCACTGAAGTTGAAACGCTGCTCGGCGATCCGTCACTGGCTCAACAATTGCTCGGTTGGCGTCCAGAGATTTCACTCGAGGCGATGATTGCGGAGATGATTGAGCATGACCTGGGCGTGGCACAACAACAGTCATTACTACGCTCCCATGGCTATGCTGCAACCGTGAGCCGGGAAGACTGAGCGCGTGATTACCTGCCTGTCAACACTCTTGCTTGACGATTGGAGTCAAAGCGATGCGGCCTGAATGTAACGGGTCTGTGTATGTAGCCGGTCATCGCGGCATGGTTGGATCTGCCATCGTTCGTGCACTGCAAGCGATGAATCATCCGCAGATCATTACAGCAAGCCGTCAGGATTTAGATCTTTGTGACCGCGCGGCGGTGTTTTCATTTTTTGATCGATATAAACCGGCTTTCGTGGTCGATGCTGCGGCAAAAGTGGGCGGAATTCTTGCCAACAGTCAGTTCCCGGCCGATTTTATTCAGGATAACTTGCAAATTCAAAATCACTTGATCGAGGCTGCACATCGCTTCGCGAGCAAGCGGTTCTTGTTTCTTGGCTCAAGTTGTATTTACCCCAAGCTTGCCCCACAACCGCTTAAAGAGTCCTATTTGCTCAGTGGTCCCCTCGAACCAACCAATCGACCCTATGCAATTGCCAAAATCGCAGGGATTGAAATGTGCTGGTCCTACAACCGGCAATACCCATATGCTTGCGGCTATTTGGCAGCGATGCCTACCAATTTGTACGGTCCTGGTGATTACTACCATCCCGAAAACAGCCATGTGATTCCGGGCTTGCTGCGGCGCTTTCACGAAGCAAGGATGCGCGATGTTGCAGTCGTCAGCGTGTGGGGCAGCGGCCGGGTACTTCGGGAGTTTATGCACGTTGATGACATGGCAAGGGCGTGCCTGGGTTTGCTCTTCCTTGAAGAAGACCGCTGGTCATCGCTACTTGGCCGTGACGGTGCCGATGGCGAAGCACCGATTGTGAATCTTGGCTGCGGTGAAGACGTGAGTATTCGCGACCTCGCGTATCTGATTGCCAAAATCGTCGGATTCAAGGGGCGTATCGAATTCGATGCGAGCAAGCCCGACGGCACACCGAGAAAGCTCTTGGAAATCTCGAAGTTGCGTGGACTGATGGCGCATGATTGTGTTGGCCTTGAACAAGGGCTTCGAGATACCTACGCGCAGATCAGCGGTGCCTGGGAGTCTCAACGCCTCAGCTAGTGCGAGCAGCCTATAATCGGGGCATTCATGCCAAATTCCGACGCGAGGCAAACAATGAACCCGTCAAGACCCCCGCTTCCAAGCCATTTGAACTATCAATTCACCAACCGATGGTTTGATGATAATTCGCGCGGCGTATGGGACGAGTTCATCCCGAAGCTCATGCCGCAGCGAATTCTGGAAATTGGAGCGTATGAAGGCGCGGCAAGCTGCTATCTGATTGACGTTCTGAGCAGGCAGCAGTCACTTGAGCTTCACTGCATCGACACTTGGGAGGGCAGCCTCGAACATCAAGCAAGCGGGATTGATATGCAAGCAGTTGAGCAGCGTTTTCTCACCAACATTGGCATTGCAAAGATTCGATCGCCACACCCAACCCGCGTATTTGTTCACAAGGGTCGGTCCGACCGTGAATTAGCCGGCATGGTCCATGACGGCAAGCAAGGATATTTTGATTTCATTTTTGTTGACGGGTCCCATATGGCGAGCGACGTGTTGCTCGATGCCTTGCTGGGATTTCGCCTCCTGCGGGTTGGAGGCATCATGGCATTTGACGATTACTTGTGGTCGGATCAGCCTCAAGGCCAGCCTAATCTGCTGCGAACACCCAAAATAGCCATCGATTCGTTTACAAACATCTATAGCGGAAAGCTAAAGCTGTTGCCCAAACACCTTTATCAAATCTACATCGAAAAGATTTCAGACTAGCTCATTACGGAGTAATCAGGAAGGCTACTCTCTAAAAGGATATCGCCCGCGCAGCGCTCAAGCATAGCCTTGTGCAACTGGTCGCGCTGCCTGCACCACTTTCGATAGGTGTCGAATCGCTGCTTGGCAAGCATCGATTCCATGCGTTGGGCCTTCACATAGCGCAAGGCATTGCCGGCAAGTCGCACGCAGATCTCTCTGGATTGGGCAAGCTGCAGAAAGGCTCTTGCCCAGTCTTCGGGTGTTGAAGCGAGCAAGCCATTCTCGCCATGCTGAATGCGCTCATAAATCGGGGAGCTTGCGATCACGGCCACGCCACG
>Ga0214917_10005980_pt1 | contig 12803 bp, 8 predicted proteins | sample LL_1208_BB_MetaG_FD_177983 | JGI IMG/M metagenome (GOLD analysis project Ga0214917, IMG submission 177983) | Freshwater microbial communities from Lake Lanier, Atlanta, Georgia, United States - LL_1208_BB | ecosystem: Environmental > Aquatic > Freshwater > Lake | place: USA: Georgia | collected... | reverse complement strand
CGAATGTCCGGCGATGGGGCAGGGGCAGCCCCGGCCCCGTCATGCCGTCTCGGCCGCGGCCCGCGGCACGCGTGGAGGCGATTCGAGGCGCTGGGTATACTCGTCGTTCACTCCGCACGAACGAGCTCCAACCTCCCCCGCACCGCGCCGATGACCCCCTCCCCGGACATGCCGACGCCCGTCCGGGAGCGGCGGATCGAGATCTACGACACCACGCTTCGCGATGGGTCGCAGGGCGAGGGCGTGAACTTCTCGCTCGAGGACAAGCTCGCGATCACGCGGCGGCTCGACGAGGCCGGCGTCGACTTCATCGAGGGGGGCTATCCGCTCTCCAATCCCAAGGACGCGCAGTATTTCGAGCGAGCCCGGGCCCTGAAGCTCTCGCGATCGCGAATCTGCGCCTTCGGCATGACCCGCCGCCGCGGCATGGAGGCGGCCGCCGATCCCGGCATGAGGGCCCTGCTCGACGCGGGCACCAGCGTGGTGACGATCGTCGGCAAGACGTCGGCCTTCCACGTCACCGAGGTGCTCGGCGTGTCGCGCGAGGAGAACCTCGCGATGATCGCCGACACGGTGCGGTTTCTCGTCGGGGCGGGCCGCGAGGTCTTCTACGACGCGGAGCACTTCTTCGACGGCTGGAAGCTCGACGCCGGCTACGCCCGCGAGACGATCCTCGCCGCGGCGCGGGCCGGAGCTACGCGGATCGTGCTCTGCGACACCAACGGCGGCACGCTGCCCGACGAGGTGGCGGCGCTGGTCCGCGAGGCGATCGAGGCGCTCGCCGCCGGCGGCTGTGCCACGCCCGTCGCGATCCACTGCCACAACGACTGCGACCTCGCCGTCGCCAACTCGCTCTCCGCCGTCGCCGCCGGCGCGGTGCAGGTGCAGGGCACGATCAACGGCCTCGGCGAGCGGTGCGGCAATGCCGACCTGATCTCGGTGGTGGCGAACCTGGCGCTCAAGCTGCCGGGATTCCGGGTGCTCGGCGGCGACACCGCCCACCTCACCGAGCTTTCCCGGTTCGTCTACGAGACCGCCAACATGAGCTACCGGCCCGGGCAGCCGTTCGTGGGGGCGAGCGCCTTCGCGCACAAGGGGGGCATGCACGTGCACGCCGTGGCGAAGGCGACGGAGTCGTACGAGCACATTCCGCCTGAATCGATCGGCAACGCGCGGCGGATCCTCGTGAGCGAGCTCTCCGGCCGGTCCAACATCGCCGCGCTCGTGAGCCGCCCCGACGTGCGGGACGACAGGAAGCTGCTCGACGCCGTGCTGGCGGAGGTCTGCCGGCTCGAGAACGAGGGCTGGCAGTTCGAAGCGGCCGGCGCGTCGTTCGACCTGCTCGTCGACCGCTGCGCGGGAACCTTTCGGCCGGCGTTCGAGAAGCTCTCCTACAACGTCGCGGTGGAGAGCCGCGACGGCGCGGCGGGTGGCGTCGCTGAGGTGACGACGGAGGCCACCGTGAAGCTCGTCGTCGACGGCGTGCAGCGGCACGAGGTCGCGGAGGGAGACGGCCCGGTCAACGCGCTCGATGCCGCGGTCCGCAAGGCGCTCGCCGCCGCGTACCCCGCGGTGGAGCGGATGCACCTGCTCGATTACAAGGTGCGGGTGATCAACGCCCAGGAGGGCACGGCCGCGAAGGTCCGCGTGTCGATCGAGAGCACCGACGGCGAGCACGTCTGGGGCACGGTCGGCGTGAGTGAAAACGTCATCGAGGCCAGCTGGCTCGCGCTGGCCGACGCGTTCCATCATTGCCTGGCGCGGCGGTGATCGCACCCAGCCGGCCCGCGACCGACACCACGGGGGAAACGATGCCGACGTCGAGATGGCTGCCGTCGCTGTGCGTGAGCCTGGCGGTGGTGGCGAGCGGCCCGCCGCTGCGGGCCGAGGACTGGCCCGGCTGGCGCGGCCCGCGGGGCGACGGCACGAGTCTCGAGCAGGGGCTGCCGCTCCGCTGGTCGGCCGGGAAGGACGGCGGCCCCGCGGACAACATCCTCTGGAAGACGCCGCTGCCGGGCGCGGGCCATGCCTCGCCGATCGTCGTGGGCGACAGGGTTTTCGTGGTCAGCTGCGACACCGCGACCGAGGAGCGGCTGCTGCTCTGCTTCGAGGCCGGGAGCGGCAGGCAGCTCTGGAGCCGGACGGTGCTCCGCTCGCCGCTCGAGATCAAGCACAAGCTCAACAGCCACGCCTCCAGCACGCCGGCCAGCGACGGACGTCTCGTGTTCGTCTCCTTCTGGGAAACCTCCGACAAGCGGGTGCCGGCGCTCTACGTGCCCGGCGACCGCGACGCGTCGTTCGGGCCGATGGTGGTCGCGGCCTACGATCTCGACGGCAACGAGCGGTGGCTCGTCCGTCCGGGCGACTTCGCCAGCTGCCACGGCTTTTGCTCCTGCCCGGTGGTCGATGGCGACAGCGTGATCGTCAACGGCGACCACGACGGCGACGGCTTTCTCGTGGCCCTCGACCGGGCCACCGGGGCCACCCGCTGGAAGGTGCCGCGGTCACACAACACCCGCAGCTACTGCACGCCGATCGTCCGCACGTTCGCCGGCCGCCGGCAGCTGATCCTCTCGGGCAGCAGGCACGTGGCGGGCTACGATCCCGACACGGGCCGCGAGCTGTGGCGGGTGGAGGGGCCGACCGAGCAGTTCGTGGCCTCGATGGTGGACGACGGCCGGCTCGTCTTTCTCACCGCCGGATTCCCCGACAAGCTCGTCGCCGCGATCGACCCCACCGGCGAGGGCGACGTGACGGCCACGCACCTGAAGTGGAAGTCGCTCCGCAACTGCGGCTACGTGCCGGCGCCGATCGTCGCCGGAAACAGGCTCCTGCTCACCAGCGACGACGGCGTGGCCGGCTGCCTCGACACCGCCAGCGGCGAGCGGCTCTGGACGGCGCGGGCCGGCGGCCACTACAGCGGCTCCCCCTTCTCCGCCGCCGGGCTCGTCTACTTCACCGACGACGTGGGCGTGACGAAGGTCGTGCGGCCCGGACCGGCGTTCGACGTGGTGGCGGAAAACGACCTCGGCGAGGAGTGCTACGCGTCGCCGGCGGTGAGCGGCGGCCGGATCTTCTTCCGCACGGTCGGCCACCTCGTCTGCATCGGCGGGAAGCCGCCGGCAAAGTAGGTCGCGACGCATGCTCGGGCGGTGCGTCAGTCCCTTCCGCCGGCCGATTCTCGGGCGAGGTGTGCGATCGCCGCGGCGCGAAACTCGAGTGCCGTGGGGACGCGTCCGCTGCGGCCGGTGGACGCCGCCACCTCGCGACCCGCCCAGGCGAAGAAGGCCTCGTGGGTGTGGTAGACGGGCTGCCTCACGCCCTTGTCGTCGATGAGCCAGTAGCCCCGCTGGCGGCCGTCGGCCTCGACCTCGTTGTTGTAGAGCTCCCAGTAGAGGATCAGCGGCGTGCCCCACTCCAGCCCCGCCCGCATGACCTGCCGCGAGAGCCGGTCCTGTTCCTGCGGCGTGTGGCGGATCGCCGGGAAGCCGTACTCCCCGATGAACACCCGCCGGCCGGCGATGCCGTGTTTCGCGGGCAGCTGGGATTCGATGAAGGAGAGCGCCGCCTTGAGCAGCTCCGGATCGTCCTGGGTGTCGTAGCAGGAGTAGGAAACGAGGTCGACCCGCGTCTGCGGGAGGACGCGATTGACCAGGGCCGGCCGTCCCTGCATCGCGAGCTTCACGTGGTTGACCTCGGTGTAGTGCCAGACCTGCACGCCGTCGTGCGGCGTGTCGCGCTTGGCGTCGTCGACGGCCCGTTGGCGGACGTCGAGCCAGTCGGCCATGCCGCGGCAGGCCACGGCGTCGACGCGGGCGTCGTTCGCCGCGTCCACGCTTTCGCGCAGCCAGCCGTCCCCCTCCCAGTGGCCGAGGTAGAAGGTCTTGCCGGTGCCGCGGTAGGTCTGCAGCAGCTGGCGGGCGAGGTCGTAGATCTCCCGGTACTCGGCGGCGGCGGTGGCGGGGGCGAGTCCCTTGCGCCACTTGTCCTGGTCGTCGCCGATCTCGAAGGTGTGCGTCCAGAGCACGAATCGGGAGAACGGCATGTCGAGCACCCGCCGGTGCGCCGGCTCGTCCCGCACCAGCTGGGCGAGGGAGCGGATCCCGTCGCGGGGGGCGGCGACGTTGCCGCGGGGGCCGGCGTAGCGGGGCGAGAGCTGGAACTTGATCGTGTCGCAGCCCAACCCGCGGATCGCCTCGGCCGTCTCCACGAGCAGCGGCTTGCCGGTGAAGCGGTAGCTGGCGTCCATGGTCTGCGTGCCCAGGACGGTGTTGCAGCCGCCGCGCCCGCCGGACGATCGCAGCGGCGCGAAGGCGGAGGGCTCGTCGACGGGGATGACGCCGTCGGGCAGCGGAAACCTGCGGACGAGCTCGCGGTCGCCCAGCGGCCCAGCCGCCGCCCGCAGCAGATTCGCGACGTATTCGCCCTCGCAGGATCGGCCGGCGACGGCGTTGTCACGCCAATAGTCGTTCCAGATGATGCCGCGACGCGACAGCACCGTGATCGCCTGGCCGGCGTCCGCCACCGGCTCGAAGGCCGTTGCGAGATCGCACAGCAGACCCGCCACCTCGGCCCCGTCGCAGGTGCGTCCCTTGGTCGCCCGCTCCCGCCAGGCCGCGGGGCTGTCGACGATCTCCAGCCGCGCCATCGTCGCGAGCGCGGCGTCGAGCTGCTCGTCGGCGCGGGCGGGTTGTGCGAGTGTGGCCAGCAGCACGGCGGCGAAGAAGCCTGCCGTGGCCATGGCACGCCGGCAGCTGCATCGACGACGTGGTCCTCGACGTGGTCCTCGCGGGCGGCTCATGCGTGCGATCGACGGGTGGTGTGGGGGCTGACGGTGCGGGTCGACGACGATTGTCCCCGGCGTGCGAGGTGGCTTGCAACCGCGACGTTCCGCCGGTGAACCCCCTTGCCCGGCACGTGCCGGACAGGGAGACTGACGGCGTCGATCGCGGGAGTGAACGACGTCTCCGGAGGGTCGCATCGTGATGCAGCGAGTCTTGCGAATCATCTGCCTGGCCGTCGCCGTGTGGCACGTCGCCAGCCTGCCGGCCGCCGAGCCCGCGAGGCGTCTCTTTCCGGACACGCCGGGCCTCTGCTCCTACACGTTTCGCAACCAGTTCGCGAAGGACGTGCCGGGCACGCTCGACGCGGTCAAGGCGCTGGCGATCACCGACCTCGAGTTCTCGAACCTCTTCGGGCTCACGGCCAGCGAGTTGCGGAAACTGCTCGACGAGCGGGGGCTGGTCTGCTCGTCGTTCGGCGTCGGGTACGACGCGGCCGTGAACAAGACCGACGAGGTGGCCCGCGACGCGCTCGCACTCGGTGCGAAGTACGTGCGGGTGGCCTCGATCCCGCACAAGCCGCCGTTCACCGCGGAGCGGGCCCGGGAGGCGGCGGCCGACTTCGACCGTGTCGGCCGGCTGCTCCGCGAGCGGCACGGCCTCACCTTCTGCTACCACAACCACGGCTACGAGTTCCTGCCGCACGGCGACGGCACGCTCTTCGACCTGCTCATGGCCGGGACGAAGCCGGAGAACGTCGGCATCGAGCTCGACATCCTCTGGGCGCATCTTCCCGGCGCCGACCCGGCGAAGCTCGTCGACCGGTACGGCAGCCGCGTGAAGCTCATGCACCTGAAGGACCTCAAGCAGGGGGTGAGGGGCGACTTCTCCGGCAAGACCGATCCCGAGAACGACGTCGTCCTCGGGACCGGCCAGATCGACATGCCGGCGGTCCTGCGGGCCGCGAAGCGGGCGGGCGTGGCCCACTACTACATCGAGGACGAGAGCACCGCCGCGCCGGCGCAGGTGCCGCGGTCGATGGTCTACCTCAGGTCGCTCGCCGAGTGACGATCCGTGCGCCGGCCTGGTCGCCGGGCCGTCCTTGTCGACCACCGCGGAGACGTTCGGGATGAAGACGCAGCCCACCCAGGTGCACTCCCTCCGGGCCGCCGTCATCGGCACCGGGTTCATCGGCCCCGTCCACATCGAGGCGCTGCGGCGGCTCGGCGTGCAGGTCACGGCCATCTGCGGGTCGACGGAGGCGGCGCGGGCCACGGCCGACCGCTGGGGCATCCCCGAGGTGTATGGCGACTACGACCACAGGCCGCTCCTCCGCTCGCCGAACGTCGACGTGGTCCACATCACCTCGCCCAACAAGGTCCACGTGCGGCAGTCGCTCGACTGCCTGGCCGCGGGAAAGCACGTCGTCTGCGAGAAGCCGCTGGGCATGTCGGCCCGCGAGACGGCCCGCGTGGTGAAGGCCGTCGCCCGGCCCGGGGCGCCGGTCTTCGCCGTGAACTACATGTGCCGATTCTTTCCCGCCGTGCTGCAGATGCGGGCCATGGTGCGGCGGGGCGACATCGGTCGCGTGATCCACGTGCAGGGGCACTTCTTCCAGGACTGGCTCCTCAAGGACACCGACTACAACTGGCGGGTGCTCGCCTCGGAGGGAGGGCCGCTGCGGGCGGTCGGCGACATCGGCACCCACTGGATCGACGCCGTGTCGTTCATCCTCGGGGCGAAGGCCGAGGCTGTGTTCGGCCACACCGAGACCTTCCACACGGTCCGCCGCCGGCCGCGGGGCGAGGTGAAGACGTTCGCGAAGGTCGATCCCGCGTCGCTCGTTCCCTACGAGGTCGATACCGAGGATTTCGGGAGCGTGCTGCTCCGCTTCGGCAAGGCCGACCACCCCTATGCCGACGGCGTCCACGCCAACGCCGCCATCTCGCAGGTGGCGGCCGGCTGGAAGTGCAGTCTCGCCGTGGGGATCTACGGCACCGAGGGGTCGCTGCAGTGGGAACTCCAGCAGCCCAACGAGATCCGCGTGGGCCGCCGCGACACGCCCGACCAGATCCTGCAGCGGGGCACGGCAGGGTTCAGCGACGACGTCGCCGGGTTCACCGACTATCCCGGCGGCCATCCCGAGGGCTTCGCCGACGCCCACAAGATGCACTACCGGGCCGTCTACCAGCACATCGCCTCGGGCCGGCAGACGCCCGTCCTGTTCGCGACGGCCGCGGACGGCCACCACGAGGTGCGGCTGTGCGACGCGGTGCTCAAGAGCAGCCGCACGCGTCGCTGGGTCGGCCTGGCCGCGAAATGACCGGCTACCGCCCGCCGGCAGGCTGAGGAGCGACCTTCCCTCCGCCCTTGTTCTGTCCCGGGCCCCCGTTCTGCATCGGGCCCCCGTTCTGACCCAGGCCCTTGCCCCCGCGGCCCTTGCCGCCCTGTCCCTGGCGGCCGGGCTGGCCGCCGCGGGGCCGGTCGGCCGTAGGGTCGTATGCCGGGTTCGCGTCGCGGGGGATCGCGGCGCCGGTCGCCTGCTGCCAGGCGTGGAGCATCCGCGAGAGCGCGGCGACGCGGTCGGGCTGACTCGCGGCCAGGTCCCGCTCCTCGTTGGGATCGTCGCGGAGGTTGTAGAGATCCATCCTGCCGCCGTCCTCGAAGATTTCGACCAGTTTGTAGTCGCCCTCCCGCACGGCGCTCGACGGGGTCGCCCGGCCGACGTAGCAGGGGAAGTGCCAGAAGAGCCGTTCGCGGGCCGGCGGCGCGGCACCCTGCAGCAGCCCGGCCAGGCTCGTGCCGTCGAGCGGCTGGCCCTGCGGCGGCTTCGCACCGCACAACTGCACGAGCGTCGGGTAGAAGTCGACGGTCGTCACCGGCACCGCGGTGGTGGTGCCCTTCTTCGCCACGCCCGGCCACGACACGACCAGCGGCACCCGGATGCCCCCTTCGTAGAGCTGCCCCTTGCCGCCTTTGAGCGGTGGCGTGTACTGCTGCGTGCCGCCGTTGTCGGAGGTGAAGATGACGATCGTGTCGTCGGCCAGCCGCAGCTTCTCGAGGGCGGCCATGATCCGGCCGACATTCTGGTCGACCGCCTCGATCGTCGCCGCGTAGGCAGGATCGTCGCGGTGGTCGCCGCCGGCCTTCGCCTTCCGCTGGTACTTGGCGAGGAGGTCGGGCTTCGGGTCGAACGGCGCGTGCACCGCGTGGTCGGGATAGTAGGCGAAGAATGGCCGGTCGCGGTTCTTTTCGACGAAGGCCAGCAGCTCGTCGGTGAGCCGGTCGGACAGGTAGCCGCCCCTGTCGTCGAAATACGCGTCCTTGCCGAAGCCGATCGTCTCGGGAAAGACGACGGTGTCGAAGCCCTGACCGCCGGGGGTCACGGGGCCGGTGCGGCCGCGGCCGAGGTTCCACATGCCGAAGAACCCCGTCGCGTAGCCGGCCGTCTGGAGCGCCTCCGGCAGCGTGACGATCTCCGTGGGCAGCTCCGATTCGCTGTGCGCGGCGACGAGCTTGTGCCAGGGCGACCCGGGCGGCTGCCGCGGGTCGACCACGGTGTAGATGCCGTGCCGCGGCGTGTATTGCCCCGACATCAGGCAGGCCCGGGTCGGTGCGCAGTTGGGGGCGCTCGCGTAGGACTGGGTGAAGACGAGGCCGCTCTTCGCCAGCCGGTCGATGTGGGGCGTCTCGACGAACGTGTTGCCGGCGAAGCCGACATCCCGCCAGCCCATGTCGTCCATGAGGATGAGGATCACGTTCGGCGGCCTGGTGCGGTCGGCCGCGAAACCGACGCAGGCCCAGGCCACGGCGGCGACCGCCGCGAGCACCGCGCCGTTCCGCCGGCCGCCGGTCGTCGTCATGGCTTGATCCCCGTGGTTCCATCGGCATGCCGCCCTGTCGGCGAGGAAGGCCGCTGATGCTGGATCGTGATCGTGATCCGGCCGCGGTTCCGCGGCAGCCATGCCGGGCGGGAAAAGGTGGGGAAGCCGCTGTCGTCCCCGGGATAGTGCGGTGGCTCCCCATCGATGATGTATTCGGGCGTGATCAGATCCGTGCGCTCGCGTCCGTCGACCAGCGGATATCCGTCGGCGGGCAGGGGATGCCACGCACCCGCCGGAGTGCGAATGCGGCGCTCGTTGAGATGGCCCGCGCGATCGATCTGCTCCCAGTGGTCGATCTCCCATCCGGCGCTGATGCGGTCCCGGGGCACGCCCCGCGTCTCCAGGTGCCGGATTGCCTCCGCCCGCAGCTTGGTGGACGCGAACAGGTCGTGCGAAACCATCACGGCATACACGCCGGTACACGCCACGCACGCCCACGCCCAGGCCGCCCGCGGCTGTCGCATCGCGTGCGGGCCGCGGCGATGCTGCGACCAGTAGAGGATGCACGACGTGAGCAACGGCACCATGATCCAGAAATACCGCGGGAACACCGCGCCGGTCGTCAGCGACGCCGGCCCGAGCGCCATGCAGTACAGCGCGGCATACGCGAGCCCCACGAGGATCGTCGGCGGCAGCGTTCGCAGGGCCGACGGCAGCGTCGCCCGCGGGCGGAGTGCGTCCTGCGCGACCAGCAGTATGAGCAGCAGCAGCGCCAGCAACCGCAGGTAGCCGAGGATGCCGGTGGCCGCGTCGCTCCCGGCTGCGACGGCATCGAGCAGGTTGCCGTCCGCGATCGCCACGCCCGCCCGCCACAGTGGACGCCGCTGCAGCCACAGGCAGGTGACGGCCGACACGAGCGCCGCTGCGCTGACCGCCCCTCGCGGTCTCGTCCGGATGTTCAGGGCCGGCAGGCAGAAGGCGACGGCCGTCATGCAGGGCAGGATGCACCCGACGAGCGCGGCAGAAAGGAGCTTGGGAACGCCGCCGAGCAACTGCCTCATCTCCGTGACGCCCAGTGCGGACGCCGAGGGGAGCGTGTACGGCTGGGCATTGAACCACCGGATGCCGAGCACGAGGCAGGCGGCTCCGACGCCCATGCAGCCGCCGCCTGCCAGCCGGGCGGAGCCGTCCGCACCAGGACGGAGAAGAAGGACGGCCGGTCCCGCGATGAGTGCGAACCAGACGCTCTGCCTGATCGTGCCGCCGAGCGCGCCGCATGCCATGCCGAGAAGGAGCCAGCCCAGGACGCGCAGGAAAGTCCTGCCGCCATCCGCGGTCTCCACCGCGCGGGCGAAGGCGAGCAGGCTCGCCAGCAGCAGGCAGAGCGACGACACGTCATCATGAATATCGGTGCATGATCGAAGAACTCCTCCTGTGCCGCGGTCAGGAGCGCCGCGAACAGGCTGTCGTCGGTCGACAGGCCCGCTCGGCGGGCCGTGAGATAGATCAGTGGCGGCACCGCCAGGACGAGCGGCAGGAGGCTGAGCCGCGTCGCGGTGAATGAGAAACCGACGAGCTTGATCCAGGCCGCCGCCCACCACACCTGGAGGCCGAGCGTCATGGCGGCCCAGCCGTTGTAGGCGAAGCGGCCGGTGGCCGCGAGCGTCTTCGCCATGTGGATGTAGGCGGCGTCGTCGTGGATTCCCACCTCTGCGACGGGCCAGGCGACGGCGAGTGCCGCCAGCGGCAGGACTGCGCAGAGGATGAGGTTGCGTCTGTCCAGCCGGCGAACGTCGGCAGCCGCGTCGGTTACGGAGGGGCTGGAGGATGGCATCCTGCGGGCATTCGGTCGGGGAAGGGCAGCCGGACGACTCAGACGTTCAGTATGGTCGCGGGAATATTCGTGTCGAATCGCTCACGGCCGCGGCCCGCCACCGGGGGGCCGCTCGTAGGAGAAGGTCAGCGTGCCCTCGGCGAGCGTGATCCCCCGGATGGCCGCCAGCAGGGCGTCGCGGTTCGCGCCGCCGGCCGGCAGACTCGGCTCGGCCGAGAGCGCGTAGACGGTCACGTGATAGGTCTTCACCCCCGGCCCCTTCGAGCACATGGGGTCGTACTCCGCCCGGCGCTTGTCGTTGAGGCCGGTCGTGCCCACGTTCTTCGCTCCCTTCGACAGTCCGGTCGCCGCTGCCGGGATGCCGTAGACGACCCAGTACGACTTCACCTGGTCAGGCGCCTCGTGCCAGAGCACGACCGCGTACGACTTCGTGCCCGGCGGGCCGGCCTGCCATGCCACGGGCGGCGACACGCCCGCGCCGTCGCAGGTGAACTCGGCCGGCAGGCGACCGTCGGCACCGACGGCCGCACTCGTCACGGCGAGGCGTCCCTCCGATGCCGTCTGGGGAGCTGGGCCACTGCTTGGGCCCCGGCCGGACTGCTGCGAGCGTTGCTCGCCGGGCCGCGGCGGCGGACCTGCACCCGGCCGCGGAGGCCGGTCGCCGCGTCCCCCACGGCCGCCGCCTCCACCGCCACCACGCGGCCTGGCCGTCTCGGTGGACGTCTTGCCGGAGGGATCGATGTATGTGAAGGAGATCGTGCCGTCACCGGCGATCGCGTACTCGACCGTGCCCTCGCGGCCGTCGACCTCGTAGGTCAGCCGCCGGCTCGTGGGCGTGGGCGAGTTGAAGCCGACGATCGTCGCGCCGCGAAGCGGTGGCAGCGCTTGCCGGATGGGCTCGGCCCGGGGCTGCGGATCGACCTGCCCATCCCGCTCCGTCACCTCGCCGTGGAAGCCGCCGTTGAGATACGGGTAGGTCTTCGTGGCGTGGTAGTGGTAGTTGCCGTCGGCGTCCTCGTGGCCGCCGAGCGTGTCGAGGCCCTTCACGGGCGAGCCGTCCGGCTCTTCGTAGCCGTAGATCGGATAGCCGTCGAGGGCATACGCGATCGGCATCCCCTTCCCCACCTGCTTCTCGAGATGGACCGGCGCGATGTGGTAGTGGTAGTCGTCGGCCCGGCCGCAGTGGCCGCCGTAGTCGTCGAGCTCGCCGATCTTGTACGCATCTTCGCCCCGGTTGTTGAGCGGGTTGAAGATCGGGACGCCGTTGACGGCCAGGGCGATCGCGCCCCGCAGGAAGCGGTCCTTCGTCATGGCGGGCCGGGCCGCGGGCACCGGATGGAGCGGGATCTGCCAGGCGTTGCCGCCGACGTATTTCTGGGGGAGCGGCACCTGCTGCTGCCAGGCGCGGATGCCGACCATGAGCGGATGATCGGGCACGCCATTGGACTCGACGAAGAAGAAGCGGTCGTCGCGGCGGCAGGCGACCGCGCCGAGCTTCTCGAACGCCGCGAAGGCGTCGGCGATGTCGGCGGCGGGCTTGGCCGGCGTGCGGGCGGCGACGAGACGGAAGCGAGGATCGACGGGTGGCGGCGCGGTGATCCGCGCGGTCGCGGCCGCGGCGACGTCCTCGCCGTCGGCCGCCGCCGTGGCGGCCGCGGTGTCGCGGTGGCGATGCCAGGGATGAGCCGAGGCGTCGCCGGCCGCGGCCGCCAGGGCCGCCGCACATGCGGCCGTCGCCAATCGTCCCGTCCGAATCGTGGATCCGCGTGTGGCTCTGCCGATCGCGCTCATGCCGGCTCCTTCTTCGTGGCCCCCTTGTTGCCGCCCCCCTTGGGCTTCTTCTCGCCGCCGGCTTTGGGCTTCCCGCCTTTCCCACCCGCGCCGCCCCCCTTGCGGGCCGGCTCGGCGGGCCGCGCCGGATCGAAGCCCGGATTGACGGTTGGCAGCTGGGCATCCACCGCGAGGAGATACCGCTCCAGCCGTTCCCGCAGCCGCGCCGCGTCGGCCGGCCGCTGGCCGGCGAGGTCGTTCCGCTCGCCGATGTCCTTCGCGAGGTCGTAGAGCGCCACGCGGTCGTCCTCGTAAAACCTCAGCAGCTTCAGGTCGTCGACGCGGATCGCCGAGTGCGGCGTCTGTCCGGACTGATAGTGCGGAAAGTGAAACACGATCTCCTCGCGCGGCCGCTTCACGAGCCCCTTGCCGCCATGGGTCAGCAGGCCGGCGATGCTGCCCCCTTCGACGTGTGACGGAATCTTCTCGGGAGGCACGCCCGCCCATTCGCAGAACGTGGGCAACAGGTCCCAGCCCACGACGGGCACGTCGCACCAGGAATTGGCGGCGACGCCCGGGCCGCGGACGATGAAG
>Ga0214917_10005979_pt1 | contig 12806 bp, 11 predicted proteins | sample LL_1208_BB_MetaG_FD_177983 | JGI IMG/M metagenome (GOLD analysis project Ga0214917, IMG submission 177983) | Freshwater microbial communities from Lake Lanier, Atlanta, Georgia, United States - LL_1208_BB | ecosystem: Environmental > Aquatic > Freshwater > Lake | place: USA: Georgia | collected... | reverse complement strand
CTGCTCGCGCCGATGTCGCTGCAAGTGGCAGCTGGCGACACGGTGATGCTCGACGGGCCGTCGGGCAGCGGCAAGTCGTCGGTGTTTCGCGGGTTCGCAGGCATCTGGCCATTCATGCAGGGCCGCATCGAACGTGCAGCCGATTTCGACCATTCGGCGATGTTCCTGCCCCAGCGGCCTTACCTGCCTGCAGGCAGCCTGCGCGAGGCGCTGGCCTACCCGGGCGACGCCGCGATGTACAGCGATGCGCAGCTTGCGCAGGCCCTGGCCGATGCGCAGCTGCCGGCGCTGGCAGCGCGGCTCGATGAGCAGGCCAATTGGTCACAGGTGCTCTCGGGCGGCGAACAGCAACGGCTGGCGATCGCGCGCGTGTTGCTGCGCAAGCCGCGCTGGGTATTCGCCGACGAAGCCACCAGCGCGCTCGATGAGCCAACGCAGCAGCGCGTCTACCAGGCCTTGCTCGCGCAGGTGAAGGCGGCGCACGGCGCGCTGGTGTCGATATCGCACAGCCCGGTGGTGGCCGCGCTGCACGCCCGGCGCTGGACGGTGGTGCCGGGCGGCCCGCAGGGCGCGGTGGTCAGCGTCGCCGGGCCTCGCGACGCGCAATCCACAACGTCGACGCACTGATCACCAGACCGCCGATGAAAGTCCATTGGCTTGGAATGTCGGAGAACAGCAGCCAGCCGACGATCGCCGCCCAGACCAGCTCGAGGAACTTGACCGACTGGGTGGCCGAGATATCGGTGACCGTGTAGGCCCGCGTGAGACAGTAGTGGCCGGCGCTGCCCAGCAGCCCGCACACCAGGCTCAGGAACCACTGCCAGGCGCTCGGTGCCTGCCAGAACGGCAGCGCCAGCGGCAGGCTCAGCGCCGTCACGGTGATGGCTTGCCACAGCACGATCACCCCTGCGGTTTCGTAGCGCGTCAGCGCCTTGGTGATCAGGAACGACGCCGCAAACAGCGGCGACGACAGCAGCATCAGCAGCGAATACCAGCTGCCCATCTGCAGCTTGGGCGCCACCACGATCAGCACGCCGACAAAGCCGATCGACGCGGCCAGCCAGCGCTCCCATCGCATCGTCTCGCGAAAGAACAGCCAGGCGCCCAGCATGATGAAGATCGGCGTGGTAAAGCCGATCGCGGTCGTGTCGGCGAGCGCCAGGTGCGGCAGGGCCAGGAACCACACGCACAGGCCGGCGGTGTGCACCGCCCCGCGCAGGAACTGGCCACGGATGTTGGTGGGCCGGTAAGCCGCGAGGCCGTGGCGCGCCACCAGGGGCAGCAGCACCACAAAGCCGCCGAGGTAGCGCAGAAACTGCGCCTGCATCGGGTGCAGATCCATGGCCACGGCGCGCATCACGCCGTTGAGGAACACGAACAGCAGGCTTGCGCACATGGTCCACAGCAGCCCGCGGGTGGTCGGATTGAGCCGCGCCAGTCGCGCGCGCAGCCACCGCCCACGCAGCACCAGCGTGCGCCATGCGCCCAGCTTCGGTGCATCTTCAGGGTCCATTGCCACGTCGCGACTGTAGCCACAGCGACAGCGACTGTCGGTCACCGGAGAGACCCCGGAAAAACCCTCGGACTTTTTGGCGGCACTCTTGAAAGACCGAAGAGATGCCTTATGATTAGCACTCGCTGGAGATGAGTGCTAACACAGCCAGGCGTGAGCAAGCGCTTGCGGTACGACCGGCCTCTCCATGTTGGTGCGAATGAGCACTAACTTTCAACTCAGCCATTGAAACTCGTTTCATCACAGGAGATGCAATGAAACTTCGTCCTCTGCACGATCGCGTGATCGTCAAGCGTCTGGAAAACGAAACCAAGACCGCCTCGGGCATCGTGATCCCCGACAACGCCGCCGAGAAGCCCGACCAGGGTGAGGTGCTGGCCGTGGGCCCGGGCCGCAAGAACGACAAGGGTGAAGTGTCGCCCGTCGGTGTCAAGGTCGGCGATCGCGTGCTGTTCGGCAAGTACAGCGGCCAGACCGTCAAGGTCGACGGCGACGAACTGCTGGTGATGAAGGAAGAAGACCTCTTCGCCGTCGTCGAGAAGTAATCCTTGTCCCTCTGAATCTGAACTGGAGAATCCAACATGGCAGCAAAAGACGTAGTGTTTGGCGGTGACGCCCGCGCACGCATGGTCGAGGGCGTGAACATCCTCGCCAACGCAGTGAAAGTGACCCTCGGCCCCAAGGGCCGCAACGTGGTGCTCGAGCGCTCCTTCGGCGCCCCCACCGTGACCAAGGACGGTGTGTCCGTGGCCAAGGAAATCGAGCTCAAGGACAAGCTGCAGAACATGGGCGCGCAGATGGTCAAGGAAGTCGCTTCCAAGACCTCTGACAACGCCGGTGACGGCACCACCACCGCCACCGTGCTGGCCCAGGCCATCGTGCGCGAAGGCATGAAGTACGTGGCCGCCGGCATGAACCCGATGGACCTGAAGCGCGGCATCGACAAGGCGGTGCACGCCCTGGTCGAGCAGCTCAAGAAGGCCTCCAAGGCCACCACCACCTCGAAGGAAATCGCGCAGGTCGGCTCCATCTCGGCCAACAGCGACGAGTCGATCGGCACCATCATCGCCAACGCGATGGACAAGGTCGGCAAGGAAGGCGTGATCACGGTTGAAGACGGCAAGAGCCTGGACAACGAGCTCGATGTCGTCGAAGGCATGCAGTTCGACCGTGGCTACCTGTCGCCCTACTTCATCAACAACCCCGAGAAGCAGGCCGCGATCCTGGACAACCCCTTCGTGCTGCTGTTCGACAAGAAGATCAGCAACATCCGCGACCTGCTGCCCACGCTGGAGCAGGTGGCCAAGGCCGGCCGTCCGCTGCTGATCATTGCCGAGGAAGTCGAAGGTGAAGCCCTGGCGACCCTGGTGGTCAACACCATCCGCGGCATCCTGAAGGTCGTGGCCGTCAAGGCGCCTGGCTTCGGTGACCGTCGCAAGGCCATGCTCGAAGACATCGCCATCCTGACCGGCGGCAAGGTCATCGCTGAAGAAGTGGGCCTGACGCTCGAGAAGGTGACGCTGGCCGACCTGGGCCAGGCCAAGCGCGTGGAAGTGGGCAAGGAAAACACCACGATCATCGACGGCGCCGGTGCTGCGGGCGACATCGAAGCCCGCGTCAAGCAGATCCGTGTGCAGATCGAAGAAGCGACCAGCGACTACGACCGCGAGAAGCTGCAAGAGCGCGTGGCCAAGCTGGCCGGCGGCGTGGCCGTGATCAAGGTCGGTGCCGCTACCGAAGTCGAGATGAAAGAGAAGAAGGCCCGCGTGGAAGACGCGCTGCACGCCACGCGTGCGGCCGTCGAGGAAGGCATCGTCGCTGGTGGTGGCGTGGCCCTGCTGCGTGCCCGCCAGAACGCCGGTGCGATCAAGGGCGACAACGCCGACCAGGACGCCGGCATCAAGCTGGTGCTCAAGGCCATCGAAGCCCCGCTGCGCGAGATCGTCTACAACGCCGGCGGCGAGCCGAGCGTGGTGGTCAACGCGGTGCTGGCCGGCAAGGGCAACTACGGCTTCAATGCCGCCAACGACACCTACGGCGACATGATCGAGATGGGCATTCTCGATCCCACCAAGGTCACCCGCACGGCTCTGCAGAACGCGGCGTCTGTCGCCTCGCTGATGCTGACCACCGAGTGCATGGTGGCCGAGGCGCCGAAGGACGAGGCACCGCCGGCGATGCCGGGTGGTGGCATGGGCGGCATGGGCGGCATGGACATGTAATCTGTCCGTTTCGCAGGAGGCCGCTCGCGGCCTCTGCCCCAGCAAAAAGGCCGCATCAGCGGCCTTTTTGCATGGGTGCTGGCGCGGCTTGCATCGACGCCATGCAGCGCTTGCGCCCTACGCGGCCTTCATCAGCGCTTCGAGCTTCTCGGTATCGGCAATGAAGGCGCGAATGCCCTCGGCGAGTTTTTCGGTCGCCATCGCATCCTGATTGAGTGCCAGCCGGAAGGCCGCCTCATCGAGGCGCAGCTCCTGCAGTTCGGCCTGCCGCGCTTCGCTGGCGTCGAGTGCGCGCGTCAACGGTGCATCGGTGGCCGCGAGTTGCGCAAGCAATTCGGGGCTGATGGTCAGCAGGTCGCAGCCCGCGAGCGCGGTGATCTGCCCGGTGTTGCGAAAGCTCGCGCCCATCACCTCGGTGCGAACGCCGAAGCGCTTGTAGTAGCGATAGATCTGCCGCACCGACTTCACGCCCGGGTCGTGCGCGCCCGCATTCGCGGCTTCGTCCCAGACAGCGCCCGCGGCTTTCTTATACCAGTCGTAGATGCGTCCGACGAATGGCGAGATCAGCTGCACGCCCGCGCTGCCGCAGGCCACCGCCTGACAGAACGCAAACAACAGCGTGAGGTTGGTGTGGATGCCTTCGCGCTCGAGTTGGGCTGCGGCCTGAATGCCTTCCCAGGTCGATGCGATCTTGATCAGCACCCGGTCACGCGCGATGCCTTCAGCCTGGTACAGCGCGATCACGCGCCGCGCGCGCGCGCAGGTGGCGGCCGCATCAAAGCTTTGCCGCGCATCGACTTCGGTCGACACCCGCCCCGGAATCGTCGCGAGGATCTCGCAGCCAAAGCGCACCAGCAGCCGGTCCATCACTTCGTCGAGCGGCGCACTGCGATGCGCAGCCACGGTCTGCGCCAGCAGCGGCTGGTAGTCGGGCTTTTGCACTGCCTTGAGGATCAGCGAAGGATTGGTGGTCGCATCCTGCGGCCGGAACTGGGCGAGTTGCCGGAAGTCGCCGGTGTCGGCCACCACCGTGGTGTGTTGCTTGAGTGCTTCGAGTTGATTCATGCCGTCGATTATCGATCGGCCATCGCATCGAGGCTGATTGATGCGTGCGCGTCCCGTCGTGCGCTAGAGTCTTCAGCATGCAAAGACGCTCGGTGATTCATGCCGCTTGTGCAGTTGCCGCGATCAACGTGGTCGAACGCGCATGGTCACAAGCGCCCTTTCCCTCCCGCCCGCTGCGCATCGTCGTGCCCTTCGGAGCGGGCGGCGTGGCTGACCTGACGGCGCGCGCGGTGGCGCAGCCGCTGGGTGAGGCGCTGGGCCAGCCGGTGGTGATCGACAACCGGCCGGGCGCCGGCGGCGTGGTGGCTGGCGAGCTGGTGGCGCGCGCCGAGGCGGATGGCCACACCTTGCTGCTGATGTCCAACGCCACCGCAGTGAGCGCAGGGCTGTTCCAGTCGCTGCCCTTCAACCCGCGCAGCGACTTTGCGCCGGTGTCGCTGCTGGGCACCTTCGATATCGCGATCGTGGTGCCCGAGTCATCGCCACACCGCACGCTGCGCGATCTGCTGGAGTTCGGCCGCGCCCACCCCTACAAGCTCAACATCGGCAGCATCAACGTGGGCAGCACGCAGCATCTGGCGGCCACGCTGTTCTGCACCCAGGCCAACCTGCCGGCACAGGTGGTGCCCTACAACGGCACCCCGGCCGTGCTGAACGCGTTGCGCGGCGGCCAGCTGGATGCGGCGGTGGAGATCCTCGGGCCGCTCAAGCCGCAGATCGCCGCGCGCGCAGTGCGGCTGCTGGCGGTGATGGGAGAGCAACGCAACGCCGACTTCGCACAGGCACCCGCCGCGCGCGAGCTGCCGGGCTTGAGCAGCTTCAACGTATCGTCGTGGAATGCGCTGGCCGCACCGGCCAAGACACCTGCCGCCGCGATCGACCGCCTGCAGCGCGAGACCGCTCGCGTGCTTTCCACACCCGAGTTACGCACCAAGCTGGCGGGGTTCAACGTCAAGGCGCAAGCCAGCACGCCCGCGCAACTGGCGCACCTGCTCGACAGCGAGATTCGCCGCTGGAGCGGCGTGATCGAGTCGGCGGGGATCCCAAAGCAGTAGCGATGCGGACACATCCTGCCGCTGCGTCCTGTGGGCCGTGTGCGCTACCATCGCCGGCGATCCGCGGAGTCATGCTGACCCTGTCTTGACTTCGCCATTGAAGGAGCAGGCGTGATGCTTTGGCGGTTATTGCGAGGTTTGGCGGTCATGGCGTTCGCTGCGGCATCTACCGCGCACGCCCAGGCGCAAGCGGGTGACTATCCGAATCGCCCCATCAAGGTCATTGTTCCGTTTTCGCCCGGGGGCGCCGTCGATGGCCCGATGCGGGCGATCGCCGAGCAGTTGGGCCGGCGCCTGAAGCAGCAGGTCATCGTGGAGAACCGGCCCGGCGCCGGCGCCACCATCGGATCGGAACTCGTCGCAAAGGCACCCGCCGACGGCTACACGCTGCTTCTGGCGTCGCAGACCAATGCGATCAGTGCATCGCTGTACCCCAAGCTCAACTTCGCGCCGATCGATGACTTCGTGGGCATCTCGCTCATTGCTCGCGAGCCGGGTGTACTGGTCGTCCATCCGTCCGTTCCCGCCAACAGCGTGGCGGACCTGATCGCCCTGGCCAAGGCAAAGCCGGGGCAAATCAACTACGCGTCATCAGGCAATGGCAGCGGCCAGCACCTGTTTGCCGCGATGTTTGCTTCCATGGCCGGCATCAAGCTCTCGCATGTGCCCTACAAAGGCAGTGGGCAGGCCACGACCGACCTGCTCGCGGGTACCGTGCCGGTGGCCATCCCCGGCACCCAGGCGATGCTCAAGCACATCGCCGCTGGCAAACTGCGTCCGCTGGCCACGACGGGCGTGACCCGCAGCAAGCAGCTTCCCAATGTGCCGACGCTCGCCGAGGCGGGGGTTGCAGGTTATTCGGCTTATGTGTGGATGGGCCTGCTGGCGCCCAAGGGAACGCCCAAGCCCGTGATCGACCTGCTCAACAGCGAACTCAGGGCGGTGATTGCCGCACCTGAACTGCAGAAGTTCTTCAACGAGGCCGGCATGGAAGTGGTCGGATCGTCCCCGGCCGACATGGACGGCTATTTCCGCGAAGAGCGGGACCGATGGGCCCGAACCGTCCGGGAAACCGGCGCCAAGATTGATTGACAGAGAGACCTCAATGACCGCAAGTACCGTGACCGGCCAGGAGCACTGGACCACCAAGAAAACCGCCGATGGCGACGTTCGCCTGTTCCTGTGGGAAAAGTACGTGGGCTCCCCCGAGGGCAAGCCTGCGGTGCTGTTTGTTCATGGGTCGTCAATGGCGTCGACGCCCACCTTCGACCTGAAGGTGCCCGGCCGGCCGCACTCCAGCGTGATGGACTGGTTTGCCGAGCGCGGCTTTGTCTGCTGGTGCGTCGACATGGAGGGCTATGGCCGCAGCAGCAAGCACCGCGACATCTTCTGCGACATCGCCAACGGCGCCGATGACCTGACTGCCGCCACCGACTACATCTACGCCACGCGCGGCGTGCGCAGCTTCCTGACCTACGGCATCAGTTCGGGCGCCCTGCGCGCAGCGATGTTCGCCGAGCGCCATCCCGAGCGCGTGTCGCGCCTGGCGCTCGATGCCTTCGTCTGGACGGGCGCCGGTGCGCCCACCCTGGAGCAGCGGCGCAAGAAGCTGCCGGAGTTCACCACCAACAAGCGCCGTCCGATCGACCGCAAGTTCGTCTATTCGATCTTCGAGCGCGACCACCCCGATTGCGCCGACCGCGCCACCGTCGATGCCTTTGCCGACGCCATCCTGGCGCTTGACGACTCCATGCCCAACGGCACCTACATCGACATGTGCTCGAAGTTGCCGGTGGTCAACCCGGAAAAGATCACCGTGCCGACGCTGGTGATGCGCGGCCAGTTCGACGGCATTGCGTCGATGCAGGACCTGATTGACTTCTTCGTCAAGCTGCCGTCAGCGGACAAGCAGTTCACGGTGATGAACGGCATTTCGCATGCGAGCTTCCAGCAGAAAAACTATCTGATGTGCTATCAGATCCTGCACGCGTACTTCACCCAGCCGGCGCCCGCGTACACCAGCAGCGGGCATTGAGCGCACAGCAGACTTTCAAATCCGCCCTTCCTCCACCGCGTGGCAAGCCACGCGGATGCCCTGGAACACCTGCAGCTGCGGGCGCTCGGCCTTGCAGCGGTCGTTCGCATGCGGGCAGCGCGGATGGAAGGCGCAGCCATTCGGCGGATTCAGCGGATTCGGCACCTCGCCCTGCACCGGCGTGCGCGCGCGGCCGGTGTCGTGCATCTTGGGAATCGCATCGAGCAGCATGCGGGTGTACGGATGCCGCGGACGCGCAAACAGTTCGTGCTTGGGCGCAAGTTCGACCAGTCGGCCGAGGTACATCACGCCGACGTCGTCGCTCACATGGCGCACCACCGCGAGGTTGTGCGAGATGAACAGGTAGGTCAGGCCCTGCTTGCGCTGCAGGTCCTTCATTATGTTGAGCACCTGCGCCTGCACCGACACGTCCAGCGCGCTGGTGGGTTCGTCGCACACCAGGAACTCGGGCTGGGTGGCCAGCGCGCGCGCGATGCTGATGCGCTGGCGCTGCCCGCCGCTGAACTGGTGCGGGTACTTGACCATGTCCAGCGGGCTCAGGCCCACCGACTGCAGCAGCTCGCCCACGCGGGCCTTGAGTTGCGCCGCGTCGCTCAGGATGCCGTGCTCGCGCAGCGGCTCGGCAATGATGTCCTCCACCACCCAGCGCGGGTTCAGGCTCGCGTAGGGATCCTGGAAGATCATCTGGATGCGCCGGCGCAGCTTGCGCCCCTCGGGCGTCTTGAAGGCCGCATGCGCGTCCTGCCCGTCGAACTGCATGCCGCCACGCGTGGGTTCGTACAACCCCACCAGCAATCGCGCGACCGTGCTCTTGCCGCAGCCCGATTCACCGACGAGTGCAAGCGTCTTGCCCTTGTCGATCGAGAAGCTCACGCCGTCGACGGCGCGCAGCAACTGGCGCGGCTTGCCCTCAATCACCCGGTTGAGCCAGGGCGCCGAGACGTCAAAGGTCTTGGCCAGGTCGTGGGCCTGCACCAGCGCGCTCATGCCGCACCTCCGTCATGCACCCAGCAGGCTGCCCGCGTGGCGCCAGCCTGCATCAGCTCGGGCCGCTCGCGCGTGCAGCGATCGAACGCCTTGGGGCAGCGCGGGTTGTAGGCACACCCCTTGGGGATCGCGTTGAGGCGCGGCATCGCGCCGTCGATCTGGTTGAGTTGCTCGCGTTCGCTGTCCATGTCGGGGATCGATGCCATCAGCCCGGCGGTGTAGGGGTGCGCGGGCTGATGGATCACCTCATGCACCGGTCCGATCTCGGCAATGCGGCCCGCATACATCACCGCAACGCGATCGCAGGTTTCCGCGATCACGCCCATGTCGTGCGTGATCAGCATCACTGCCGCGCCGCGCTCGCGGCAGATGCGCTTGAGCAACGAAATGATCTGCGCCTGGATCGACACGTCGAGCGCGGTGGTCGGCTCGTCGGCCACGATCAACTGCGGCTCGGCCGCGAGTGCCAGCGCAATCACCACCCGCTGGCGCATGCCGCCGGAGAACTGGTGCGGATAGTGGTCGATGCGTTCGGCCGCGGCCGGAATGCCGGTGTCTTCGAGCAAGCCGATCGCCCGCTGGCGCGCCTCGGCCGGGCTCACGTCGAGGTGGGTCAGGATGGTCTCGGTGAGCTGGCGGCCCACGGTGTACAGCGGGTTCAGCGAGGTCAGCGGATCCTGGAAGATCGCGCCAATGCGCCGGCCGCGGATGTGGCGCATCTGCTCGTAGGGCAGGTTGTCGATGCGCTGGCCCTCCAGCAGGATCTGCCCCGCAGCAATGCGGCCCGGTGGCTCGAGCAGCCCGATGATCGCCGCGCCGGTGAGCGACTTGCCGGCACCCGACTCGCCGACCACGCCCAGCACCTCGCCGGGCGCGATCGAGAACGACACCTGGTCGAGCGCGCGCAGCGTGCCGCGCCGCGACGGAAATTCGACCACCAGGTCCTTGACTTCAAGCAGGCTCATTCAGCGGCATCCACGCGGTTCAGCGCAAGCGCGGGTTGAGCGCATCGCGCAGCCAGTCGCCCAGCAGGTTCACGCTCAGCGCAATCAGGATCAGCATCAGCCCCGGGAACACGGTGATCCACCATTCGCCCGAGAACAGGTATTCATTGCCGATGCGGATCAGCGTGCCCAGCGAGGGCGAGGTAGGCGGCACGCCGACGCCCAGAAAGCTCAGCGTGGCCTCGGTGATGATGGCCGTGGCCACCTGGATCGTGGCGAGCACCAGCACCGGCCCCAGCACATTGGGCAGCACATGGCGCAGCATGATGCGCAGCGGCGCCACGCCGGTGACGCGCGCGGCCTGCACGTATTCCTTGTTGCGCTCCACCAGCGTCGTGCCGCGCACGGTGCGTGCGTACTGCACCCAACCGGTGAGCGTGATCGACAGGATCAGCACGCCGAAGGCCACACTGTCCTGCGCCTGCGGGAACAGCGCACGGCCAACACCCGCGATCAGCAGCGCCACCAGGATCGCCGGAAAGCTCAGCATCACGTCGCACAGGCGCATCAGCACCGTATCGACCCAACCGCCGCGAAACCCCGCGAGCAGCCCGAGGCTCACGCCGATCACGGTAGACAAAAGCACCGAACACAGGCCCACCACCAGCGAGATGCGCGCGCCGTACATCAGCGCCGACAGGATGTCGCGGCCCTGGTCGTCGGTGCCCAGCAGGTATCGGGCGCTGCCCTCGTCCTCCCAGGCGGGCGGAAGCCGCGAATCGGACAACTGGAGCGAGGCCAGATCGAACGGGTTGTGCGGCGCGATCCACGGCGCAAACGCCGAACAGACGATGCACACCAGCGCCACGAAGGCCGCGCCCATCGCCACCGGCGAGGTGCGGAAGCTGTAGCCAACGTCGCTGTCCCAGAAACGCGCCCAGGCGCCCGGCTTGCGGCTGGCGACATTCACCCCTTGCGTCTGCATCGATGCGGCCTCGGTTCGTCAGGTGGTTCAGCGGGCGGACCCGGGGAGTGCCTGCATCACCAGGCTCGCGTGCAGCGCGGCCCCCAGCGGCAGGATCTCGTCGTTGAAGTCGTAGCGGCTGTTGTGCAGCGGGTATGGGCCGGCGCCATTCACCAGGCCCTGCCCGATGCGCAGGTAGGCACCGGGCTTGACCTGCAGCATGAACGAAAAATCCTCGCCGCCCATGCTCGGCACCATGTTGCGCCACACCTGCGTTTCGCCCACCAGCGTGGCCGCCACATCGGCCGCAAAGTTCGCCTCCGGCACGGTGTTGACCGTGGCCGGGTAGACGCGCTCGTAAATCACTTCGGCGCTGGCGCCAAAGCCCTGCGCCACACCCGCGCACAGCGCCTTGAGCCGGTCTTCGATCTGCTGCTGCACGCGCGCATCGTAGGTACGCACCGTGCCGATCAGCGTGGCCTCACCCGGGATCACGCTCACTGCGCCGGGGTTGCCGCCCTGCATCGAGCAGATGCTGACCACCGCCTGATCGAACGCCGACAGGTTGCGCGACACCACGCTCTGCGCGGCGGTGATGATGTGGCCAGCCACCAGCACCGGGTCGATGGCCTGATGCGGCCGCGCGCCATGGCCGCCCTTGCCGCGGATGCGGATCTCGATGCGGTCGACCGCGGCCTGCATCGGCCCGGGCGTCACGCCGATCACGCCCAGCGGCGTCTCGGGCGAGTTGTGCTGCGCAAACACCTTCTCGCAGGGAAAGCGCTCGAACAGGCCGTCTTCGATCATCGCGCGCGCGCCGGCGTAGCCTTCTTCGCCGGGCTGGAAGATCAGCACCGCGGTGCCATCGAAGTCGCGCGTGTGTGCGAGGTAGCGCGCCGCGCCCACCAGCATCGCGGTGTGGCCGTCGTGCCCGCAACCATGCATCAGGCCGGCCTTGGTCGAGCGCCACGCGCACTCGTTGTGCTCGGCCATTGGCAATGCGTCCATGTCGGCGCGCAGGCCGATCATGCGGCCCGGATTCGCGCTGCTGCGGCCGCGTCCGTGCACGAGCGCGACCACGCCGGTCTTGCCCAGGCCGGTGTGGATGCTGTCAACACCGCAGACCTTGAGCGACTCGACCACCCGGCGCGCGGTGTAGACCTCTTCGAAGCCGAGTTCGGGGTGCGCATGCAGGTCGCGCCGCAGCGCAGTGAGCTCGGGATGGAATTCGCGGATCTGCGCGAAGGCGGCGCCGCTGGCGCGGTAGCGCGGCGTCGGCGCATCGGCGCGGGCCAGGGGCTCGAGTGTGGCTGCGGTCATGTCAGTGTCCACCGGCCTTGCCCACGCGCAAGCGCGGATCGACCGCAAAGTACAGCAAATCGACAACGAGGTTGATCACCACGAAGATCAGCGCGATCAGGCACAGGTAGGCTGCCATCACCGGGATGTCGGCAAAGGTCACGGCCTGGATGAACAGCAACCCCATGCCCGGCCACTGGAACACTGTCTCGGTAATGATGGCAAACGCAATCAGGCCGCCAAGCTGCAGTCCGGTGATCGTCATCACCGGCACCAGTGTGTTCTTGAGCGCATGGCCAAAGTGGATCGCACGATTCGTGAGGCCCCGCGCGCGTGCGAACTTGATGTAGTCGGTGCGCAGCACCTCGAGCATTTCGGCGCGCACCAGCCGCATGATCAGCGTGAGCTGGAAGATCGCCAGCGTCGTGGCCGGCAGCACGATGTGGTGCCAGCCCTTGGCGGTCAGCAGCCCGCTGCTCCACCAGCCAAGCTGCACCACGTCGCCGCGGCCAAAGCTCGGAAACCAGCCCAGCCAGACGGCAAACACGAGGATCAGCAGGATGCCGATCAGGAAGGTGGGCAGTGACACGCCGAGCAGCGAGAAGGTCATGAACAGCTGGCTCGTGAAGCTGCCGCGGCGCAGCGCCGCGTACACGCCCATGGGAATGCCGATCAGCAGCGCCATCGATGCAGCGACCAGC
>Ga0214917_10005978_pt1 | contig 12806 bp, 14 predicted proteins | sample LL_1208_BB_MetaG_FD_177983 | JGI IMG/M metagenome (GOLD analysis project Ga0214917, IMG submission 177983) | Freshwater microbial communities from Lake Lanier, Atlanta, Georgia, United States - LL_1208_BB | ecosystem: Environmental > Aquatic > Freshwater > Lake | place: USA: Georgia | collected... | reverse complement strand
GAATATGGGTCGATGAAATGTCTTTGATGTCAGAGGGGTCTTCCGGCGTGTTTCGGATGGCAATCGTTCCCGGGACATCGACATTTTTATATCGATACCATACTGTGTTTTCAGTTGTCGCGATATGCCGGTATTCCATTTGGAACGTTAAAAGAGTGGGGCTAGACCAAAAATTACCAAGACGCCAACTGCGACTGATGCCGACAATATGCCCACAATTGGGGCTTCGATTCGATATGGGGTCTCTGGGTGAGTGATGATTTGTGCAATATGCCGCAGATAATAATAGGCCCCCATTGCACTGCCGATAAGTGCAATCCCAACGGCGATGCTGGACCCGCGATCCATCGTGGCATAGAGACTGCTATATTTCGCGTAAAATCCAGCAAAGGGCGGGATTCCGGTTAATGAAACTAACGCCACAATAGCGATAGCGCCTAGGATACGGTTTTGGTGGATCAATCCCGTGAAGCTATGGCTACGGGTGTTGGCTTCGACAATATCTAAAATCCAAAGTAACAAAATGGATGCCGTTGCATATGCAAATCCAAAGTAGACTGAAAATTGGTTGCTATTGAGCATCAAGATCCAGAACCCAGCTTGAGCGATACTCGAATACGCCAGTAGCCGTTTTAGTTTCGATTGCCGGAATGCACCAAGACTCCCCCATATGATGCTGATACTGCCCAAAATTGTAGCAATCGAAATCCATGTGTCCGAAGGTAGCAATTGTGCAACTCTGAACAACGCTGCAAAAGCGGCCACTTTGGGAATGGAGGCCATATATGCAGTGAAGCCTGTTGGAGTTCCTTCATAGACATCAGGTACCCAATAGTGGAAGGGGACAAGTCCCACCTTAAATAACATGGCGCCAAGAATGAGAACGATTCCACATTGGCCTACCATATCGGTGACAATTGGACCGGGAATCATCAGCATTCCTGTGCTCCGGTACCAGAGTGCAAATCCAAAAATTAAGACGGCACTGGAGAACGCACCTAAAATAAAATACTTCAACGACGCTTCATAGGATCGGGATGTGTGTGATTGAGCAGCAAGTACGTATAACGGGATTGATAAAATTTCTAAACCTAAAATAAGCGTTACGATATGATCGAATCTTGTCAAAATTAAGGCCCCAACTGTTGCGAAAATAAGTAGCGCAAGATGATCATTTTTGACCGGGTGCAATGCGTTTCGGTTTGGAATGAGTAATAAAATAAGCAGCAGGAGCCCAAGAATAAGGCCTGCCCATAAATTCCCGAGACGGGTTACTTCAATCGTAGGGACCAGAATAGTGTTATCAAATCGGATCAAAAACAACGCTGCAATGGTTCCCAATACGCCGACCCAACGCCCTGTCCGAGTCCATTGCGGGGAATGGAGTAGCATAATGATAATTCCGACAATACTTAAAAGTGTAATTGAAATCATAGGTGTCCTAACGCAACGTGAATAATCTAAATATTAACTGGGGGTATATCCCAATAAGCAGAATAAACGATACGATTGCTGTTCCCATCACATAGTCGAGTCGGTTAAGCTGAATCGTCACCTTACTAGGCTTTGGATCGCCCAGCATCACGGATTGATATGCCCGTAGCATATAGACTGCGCCTAAGATCATCGGGACGGCAGCCAATATTCCAATGCCAATTCCATGATGGGTTATACTTTGAATTAACAATAATTCGCCTGGAAATCCACTGGTTAACGGGACGCCCATGGCCGCGAGGGTAATCATAAAAAAAGCGATGGTAAACCACCGATTTTCGGAGGTGATTCCTCCGGGTAGTTCATGAAGTCTCGTGTGGCCAAAGCGATTTTTTAATATTCCGATACCCCACCATAATCCAATCGCAACCCCACCGTGAGCAATAGATTGAAGCAGTGCGCCAGGTAAACCCAGTAGCCGATCCGCAAAAAATCCAGCAGCAGCCAGATTGAGATGTGACATTGATGAAAATGCAACGACTCGTTTTAGATTTGATTGGGAGAAAGCAAGAATGGCCGCGTAAATTGACCCGATGACACATAGGGTGATGATAAATGGCGCAACAGTTGTTGTTGCATCGGGAGCAATTGATGTAACAAGTCGATATAGGCCATACAATCCTAATTTCGAAAATACGGCCGATAACAACATTGCGGTGGGAAGGTTGGATTCGGAATAGGTATCGGCTTGCCAATTATGAAAGGGAAATACGGGGATTTTGACGGCAAATGCGACGAAGAACCCCAAAAATGCGATAAGCTGAACCGAAGATGGTAGTAATGTAATGCTGAGCAAGGCCCAGTCCGTTGTTCCAGTATGTGAATATAGATAAAGAATCGATGCCAACATCCCTAAGCTGCCGGCGACGGTGTATATCAAAAATTTTATTCCTGCTGCTTTTCGGCCAAGGCCGCCCCATCCAAATATCAGTAGTAACGATGGAATGAGTGCAATTTCCCAACCAATGTAAAACCATAATGCTGAATTTTGAAGAAATGCCAAGTTTAGTCCCAGTTGGGTTAAAAAAACCAAGGCTGCGAAACGAGAATAGTTTGGCGTGTTTTGGGTCGCAACCGCTAGTACGGCGGTCACTGTCATGGTGGTGAGGCCAACAAATACCAACGACACAGCGTCTACTGATGCGGGTAATATCCCTCTATAAATCAGAAAAAATGCAATTCCCGTCATTGCGATCGTAATTAGGTTCAGGGTATTGGCAACGATAGTTCCCCAACGACTTCCGGCCCAAATGGTAGCCAAAGCAAATATGATAGGGGCTCCTACTAAACCGTGTGTAATGTCCATTAGTGTGCAACAACCTTTAAAAAGAGTGCGATGATGCCAAGAATCATAAGAATGACATAGGTGCCGATGTTTCCCGTGTGGATTTGTACTACTCCCGAGGCGACCCATCGGGTAACTGTCCCTACGTTCATTACGGTATGATTTAGCCCTCGGTCAACGGCATTCATAATGACTCTTGAAAAATATAGGTAGGGGGCGACAACGAATCGATCATAAACGGCATCGATTCCAACGATAACTCGAACAGAAGGTTGTAAGGCTACCGTTCGCCGGGCCCACCATATGCCCACTGTTCCAAACGTGCTGATTATGCCGAGAGAAAGACAAATGAGTAAGATTTCGATATGGTGTGTTTCGGGAAGATCAAATACGGTTTTAAATATGCCCCCCGCTATACTGAGCGCGCCGAGTACTATGAGTGATCCTGTCATGCTAACTGATCCTTCATGGGGATGGGATACAGACCCACGATATGTTCCCAAAAATACATATCCGATAAGTCGACTCATATAAAATGAGGTTAATGCAGCACCCAAGACTAAGATTCCAAAAATTATTGGAGATTTTGCCAATGCGGCCGCTAAAATTGCATCTTTGGAGAAAAACCCGGAAAGGGGAGGCAGACCGATCAGTGACAACGTTCCAATTCCCATCATTAAGGTGGTTACCGGCAATAACTTACGAACGCCGCCCATATTTTTAATGTCTTGTTCCCCGTCTAAGCCATGAATGATGTTGCCGGCTGACAAAAACAGCAAGGCTTTAAAGAATGCGTGGGTGAGCATATGGAAGAGTGCAACTTGGTACCACCCCAGACCAAGAGCGGTTACCATAAAGCCCAGTTGACTAACCGTTGAATAGGCCAATATTTTCTTGAGGTCATTTTGGAAAGTGGCTGTAATTCCACCGATCATCAAGGTCAATAATCCTAGAATCAATAGCAATTGCTGCGCGGGATGGGACAGATCAAAGATAATATGTAACCGATTAACTAGGTATATTCCGGAGGTTACCATTGTTGCCGCATGGATTAACGCTGAAACGGGGGTAGGACCCGCCATCGCGTCAGGGAGCCATGTATAGAGAGGGAATTGGGCGCTTTTGCCACACAATGCAACAACGATGCCAATGCCAACGGTTAACAACGCGAGTGCACTCATCGGAGCGACCGTGAGGTGATGAATAAGCTCGGAATAGGACAGCGTCCCGTACTGAAAGGCTAAAATTGCCATGGCAATGACAAATCCGACGTCGCCAATTCGGTTCATTACAAAGGCCTTTACGGCCGCTTTTAAATAAAGTTGATTATGGTTCCAAAAGCCGATGAGAAGGTAGGAACATAGCCCAACTCCTTCCCAGCCCATAAAGGTTCCGATCATTGAGTCTGACATGACCAGTAGCAGCATAAAAAAGATAAACAGATTAAGGTAACTAAAATACCGAGTGCCATTGTCGTCGTGAGCCATATAGCCAATTGAATAAATATGCACAAGCAAGCCGACCCCGGTAATCATCACGCCCATAAGTAAGGACAATTTATCGAGCGTTAGTCCAAGTGATAGTGTCATAGCGGGTATTGAAATCCAATTAAATAGGTTGATATCAATCGGATGCCCACCCAGTATTGTGTTGGCTGAAAGTCCAACGGTAATGCAAGAAATTGCAACGGCTGCACTTGAAATGACTCCCGCGACCCGCCTTGAAATTGAGGAGCGAAATAGAGTCAGAATGAGCCATCCGATCAACGGGCTCAATATCGTAATTAAGGGGCTGTATTTTAGCATTGTTATTACCATTTTAATGACGAGTAGTGATCCAAATCAATTTCGAATTGGCGACGAAATGCGGTTGCGATTAGTGCGAGGCCTACGGAAGCTTCTGCAGCGGAAATCATCATAATAAATAAGACGACCACTTGGGCACGCAAATCACCGTGATGTGCGGATGCCCCGACGAGTGCCAAGATGCCGGCGTTGAGCATTAATTCAATACTCATCAAGGCAACAATCGCATTGCGACGGGTGGCGACCCCTGCGGCCCCAATGCAAAATAATACAGTTGATACCATCACAACCCAGTCGATTGAAATCATTGGTCGGGGTCTCCGGTGGGTGACTTGGCTGTAATAACAACCCCAATTACAGCTGATAAAAAGAGGACCGTCGACAGCTCAAATGGGACGAGAAACTTGGTGAATAATAGCTTACCAATTTCGGTTACTGATCCAATCGGGGCGGCCTTCATAGCTGGCGTTTGCGCGATGGCTGATGTGACGACAATCCCGAGCCCCGTTGCACTTCCGATTGCAAGCCATTGGATAAACTTGGATCGATTTAGGTATTTAGGTCGATCAAGATTCATAAGCATAATGACAAATAAAAAGAGAACCATTATTGCCCCCGCGTAAACGATGAGATGAACAATGGCTAAAAATTCGGCATGCAAAGCGAGATAAATACCCCCGATTGCGTATAGACATAAGATCAATGCGATAATCGAATAAATTGGGCGGTTCGCTAAAATAACGGCCAACCCACAGGTGATTGCAATTGCGGATAATATGCCGAATATCACCATTACTTTCCATCCTTATAATAAAAATGACGTTTACTAATGTCGATCCGCTGTGTCGGTGATTCTACCAGACGGTCTTTTCCCCAAATAAATCCGTCCCTAGTTGTTCCTGCCGGCAGGATTCTGTCAGTTAGAAAAATTGCTTCTTTTGGACATGCTTCTTCGCAAAGCCCACAAAAAATGCAGCGCAACATATTGATTTCGTATCGTTGTGCATATTTTTCTTCCCGATATAGATGTTCTTCTCCGGCTTTGCGTTCGGCGGCGTCCATCGTAATGGCTTCGGCTGGGCATGCGACTGCACATAGTCCACAGGCGGTGCATCGTTCGGCACCCATTGCATCTCGTCTTAGAACATGGAGTCCTCTAAATACGGGGCTGAATGGACGTGTTTGTTCAGGATATTTAATGGTTACCTTTTTTTTGAAAAAGTGCCCCAGTGTAATTACCATTCCCTTAATGATGGCTGGCAAATAGAGTCGCTCGATCATTGTCATGGTTTTATTTGATACGGATTTGCTTCGAGAGGTTAATGGTTTCATGGAATATATTACCGTAACACTAACACTGCACCAGTCACAATAAGGTTAATCATCGATAACGGCAACAAAACGTTCCAACCCAATCTCATCAATTGGTCATAACGAAACCGGGGAACTGTCCATCTAACCCACATAAATAAAAAGATAAATCCAAAAATTTTAAAAAACAAAAAAGCGCTGCCCGCCAAGGTGACGATATTCGATGGTAAGCCAAGATGCGATATCCCGGGAAATTGGTATCCTCCGAAATATAGTGTTGACATCACGGCAGAGGCCACAAACATATTGATATATTCAGCAAACAAATAAAATCCAAGTTTCATGCTGCTGTATTCGGTGTGATATCCGCCAATCAGCTCGGCTTCGCATTCTGGTAGGTCAAAGGGGGTCCTGTTGGTTTCCGCAAATGCACAAATCATGAATATCAGAAAACCAACGGGTTGATAAATGACATTCCAATGTCCCCCTGCTTGTCCACGTACAATTTCTGAGAGACTGAGAGTCCCCGTGGTCATCACAAGCGCGATTAGGGCTAATCCCATCGCTAATTCATAACTAATCATTTGGGATGATGCTCGGATTGCACTTAGTAAGGCAAACTTATTATTTGACGCCCATCCACCCAGAATAACTCCGTAAACGCCGAGTGAGACAACTGCGAAAATATAGAGTACCCCAATGTTGAGGTCCGTGATTTGAAGTGAAATGGAATGTCCAAATATGGTTAAATTACCTCCCCATGGAATGACCGCTCCGCTCATGCATGACATAATCATGGCAATACATGGACCCAGTATAAACAATGCTTTGTCTGCGTTTGCTGGTATAAATTCTTCTTTGAAGAAAAACTTAATACCGTCGGCAAGTGGTTGGAGCAGTCCAAATGGACCGGCCCGGTTTGGGCCTAATCGATCTTGAAAAAAAGCGGCAAACTTTCGTTCTGCTAACGTGCTGTACATGCCTATCGTCAGCGTAATAATAAAGACGATACTCGCTAAAATGACTTTAATTGTTATAAAACTTATGAATGGGGTCATTGGGTGTAATGATTTTGAGCGATAACCGAGTGGCGATCAATCGCTGCGGGACCTTCAACTTCCCATAGGTGCAAGGATTTGGATTCAAATCGACACCTGTTGCAAATAAATTCGGTGACCTCTCCAACGCCATTTCGTCGACCAGTAATACGCAGAATTTCGTTTCCCTTGAGCCATAGGATGGCCTTGCCACAGCAAGTGTCGCAATGGCGATGGGCTGCCATTGGTTTGGAGAACCAAACGCGACTTCTAAATCGAAACGTTTTGTCGGTTAGTGCGCCGACTGGGCAGACGTCAATCATGTTACCTGAAAAATCGTTGTCAACTGCGGCTTCGATATAGGTACCAATTTCGGAGGCGTCGCCGCGGTTTAAAACACCGTGATGGCGGCCATCGGTTAGTTGATCAGCCACGTAGACACAGCGGAAACATAAAATGCATCGGTTCATGTGCAGTTGGATAAGATCGCCAATTGATTTGGAGGGGTACTGTCTACGGCCTTCTTCGTAGTGGGTCGTCTCAACACCGTGTTCAAATGCTAAATTTTGCAAATCGCATTCTCCGGCTTGATCACAAATTGGACAATCTAATGGATGGTTGATTAGAAGTAATTCAACAACTCCCTTCCGGGCGTCAACCACTTCCTCGGAACGGTTGTTTTCGACTTCCATCCCATCTTCAACGATGGTGCGACAGGCGGGCACTAATTTAGGCATCGGGCGTGGGTTGGAAGGGGATGTCTTGGTTACTTTAACCAAACAGGTTCGGCACTTGCCGCCGCTATTGGCTAATTTGGAGTGGTAGCACATTGCCGGTGGTGCTGTTTCCGGATTAATTTGCCGGGCAGCATCTAAAATGGTTGTTCCTGGATTTACGTCTGTTTCGATGCCATCGATGGTTATTTTTACCATTACGCAGTCCTTTGGCTCAGGTTAGGTTGATAGACATGATTAGGATCACTTACCTTGTCAGGGTGCGAGACATGATATTCAAATTCGTGTCTAAAATGTCGAATGGCGCTTGCAACCGGCCATGCAGCGGCATCGCCAAGTGCACAAATGGTCTTACCTTCTATTTTTTTGGTGATATCGACTAATAAATCGATATCTTTTTGGGTACCATGGCCATTTTCTATGCGATGTAACACTTTTTCCATCCAACCGGTACCTTCTCGACAAGGGCTGCATTGTCCGCAGGATTCGTGGTGATAAAACCGTGCAAAATTCCAGGTGTTTCGAACGATACAGGTGGTATCATCCATGACGATAAATCCACCGGAACCCAACATTGTCCCGGTTTGGAATCCGCCATCAGATAAAGATTCGTAAGTCATTAATCGGGGCGCGCCAGACGCAGTTTTGAGTATTAAATCGGCGGGTAATATTGGCACCGATGACCCGCCAGCAACGACCGCTTTTAATGTTCGCCCATTCGCAATTCCACCACAATAGATGTCGGAATAAATAAACTCTTCGACGGGTAGTCCAAGTTCGATTTCGTAGACTCCCGGGCGGTTGATGTGGCCTGACGCGGATATTAATTTTGTCCCGGTACTTTTTTCAACACCAATTTTCGCATACTCATCGCCCCCGTGATTAATAATCCATGGCACCGAACTGATTGATTCAACGTTATTTATTACTGTGGGGCACCCATACAATCCCGATATCGCTGGGAATGGGGGCTTGAGTCGTGGGTATCCGCGCTTTCCTTCAAGTGATTCAAGCAATGCACTTTCTTCTCCGCAGATGTAAGCCCCTGCGCCAGGGTGAACGACGAGGTCTAGCGAAAATCCAGATCCCAAAATATTTTCGCCAAGCAATCCGGCTTCTTTTGCTTCACCGATGGCGCGTTCGAGCCGTTTCGCGATCCACATCAATTCGCCTCGGATGTAGATATAGGCGCGATTTGCACCCAACGCGTAGCTGGATACGATCATGCCTTCGATCAGTCGATGGGGGATTTTTTCCATTAAATAGCGGTCTTTAAACGTTCCTGGTTCGCTTTCATCTGCGTTACATACCAAATATCGCGGTTTTTCACTTTTTCGGTCCAAAAACGACCATTTCATTCCGGTAGAGAATCCAGCCCCACCACGACCTCTAATTCCAGACTTCTTAACCTCTTCAACGATATCAAGGGGTTGCATGTTCAAGGCTCTTTCAACGGACGTGTAGCCACCAAGTTGTCGATAAACATCGAATTGGTGAATATTCGGAACGTCTTGGTTCTCTAGGAGCAGTTGTCGTGGCATTATGCTGTTTCCCCACGGGTTCTAAATAAAATGGAGTGTTTTGGATTTGGTTCGTGACCCGAAAGGCTGCCCGCTTTTAGCGCGGCCAACATTTCGTCCACTTTCGCTTCTGTGAGGTGTTCCACATAACATTCTCCGACTTGAAGCATTGGGGCGCTTCCGCAAGATGCCAGGCATTCCACTTCTTTAATCGTAAACAAACCGTCTGGAGTTATTTGGTTTAATTCGACGCCTAATTTTTGTTTGAGATACTCGATGATTTTTTCTGCGCCCACGAGTGAGCATGGCCCTGTTCGACAGACTTCCAATATGTATTTTCCTGTCGGTTGAAGGTGGAACATGGTGTAAAAGGTGGCTACTTCGTAAACTTCGATGGGTTGGATGTTGAGAATTGATGCGACGTAGTCCATCACCTCACGACTTAAATGGCCGCCCAATTCACCTTGAGCCATATGTAGAATCGGGAGCAATGCGGACTTTGACTGTCCGTCGGGGTATCTGCGTTTTAATGTTTCAATATTTGCGAGTGTGGATGGACTAAATTGAGGTGACATTATGCGTCTAGTTCTCCTGCGATGACGTTTAGGCTGCTAAGTGTGATAACCGCATCTGACAACAATGATCCGGTGACCATTTCGGGAAAGGCTTGATAGTAGATAAAACAGGGGCGTCGAAAGTGCAACCTGAATGGCGTTCGTCCGCCGTCACTGACTAAATAAAATCCAAGTTCACCATTTCCGCCTTCGACGCTGTGATAGACCTCGCCGACAGGTACGGGAATTTCTCCCATAACGATCTTGAAATGATAAATTAAGGCTTCCATGTAATTGTAGACCGCATCTTTGGGCGGCAGATAAAATTCCGGTACATCTGCATGATAGGGCCCATCGGGTAGGCGACTCAACGCTTGCTCGATTAACCGGATACTTTGCCACATTTCTTCATTTCGGACCATGAATCGGTCGTAACTATCGCCATCAGATCCGACGGGAATATCAAATTGGAAATCGTTATATGCCGAATAGGGGGCCGTGGTGCGGACATCGTAATCTACGCCAGTTGCGCGCAAGTTAGGTCCGGTAAATCCGTAGTTTAGGGCGCGCTCTGCGGATATCCCGCCGACTCCGATTGTTCGGTCCATAAAAATACGATTGCGATTAAATAATGCTTCAAATTCTTTGAGTGCCGGTGGAAAGATGTCTAAAAATTTTCTGATCTTTTGGATGGCAACATCACTAAAGTCACGCTCGAATCCCCCGATACGTCCAATGTTGGTGGTAAGCCTTGTTCCACAGACCTCTTCGTAAATTTCATAAATTAGTTCCCGAAGTTGAAATAGGTACAAAAAACCAGAGAAAGCGCCGCTATCAACGCCTAAAATGGTATTGCAAATAATATGGTCTGAAATTCGAGATAATTCCATAATGATAATTCGCATATAGTCGACACGTTTTGGGGTTTGGACGTTCAATAGTTTTTCGACCGTCAAATGCCAGCCGATATTATTAATTGGGGATGAACAGTAATTGAGGCGATCGGTAATTGGGGTAACTTGATAAAAAGGCCGGTGCTCGGCCAACTTTTCAAAGGCCCTGTGAATATATCCAATGGTTGGCACTGCAGACACAATCCGCTCCCCATCCAACTGGATGATGTTTTGCAAAATCCCGTGGGTAGCAGGGTGTGTTGGGCCTAAATTGACGGTGACGTAATGGGATGGTGTGGTTGTCATTTATCTTCCAAACATGGTGTCATCTTTGTCTTCTCTGGTGTCGTCTTCAAGCGGATATTCTTTTCTCATAGGAAAAATAGTCATGCTATCGTCGTTTAATATTCGGATCAAATTAGGATGGCCAGAGAATTGGATCCCAAAAAAATCGTAAGTCTCACGTTCCATCCAATTAGCGGCACTAAATACGCCCGTTAAACTTGGTAATGTCGGCGTTTCGATTGACGTCGCGAAGCACTTGATACGGAGCCTTGTATTCGTTTCCATTGAATGCAAGTGAATAACGATTCCAATCCGAGGTGTTGGTTCAAGATAATGAATTCCGCACAGATCGGTCATGAATGAAAAGGGCATGTCAGCCTGCGATTTGAGCGCAATTACGACCGATACCAAGTGCTCCGGAGCAACTTCAATTTCTGTAATTCCGTAAGCGTCTGTTTGCGATATGATATGCGGCAGAATGGTTTCTGTAAGTAGGCTTGTCATTATTGAATTCCATATCGGTTGAGTAGGGCTTTGTATTCAGGTGAATTGCGTCGACCCAGTGGTTCTTTTTGGACGAGTTCTTGTATTTTCATTAGACCATCAATGATCTGTTCTGGGCGTGGAGGGCACCCGGGCACGTAAACATCAACGGGGATAACTTTATCGATACCTTGCAAAACGCTGTATGTATCGAATATGCCACCACTGGAAGCACAGGCTCCAACGGATAATACCCACCGTGGTTCTGCCATTTGTTCGTAAACTTGTTTTAGGATCGGACCTAATTTTTTGGAGATGGTTCCCATTACCATCAGTAGGTCTGCTTGCCGTGGCGAAAAACTGGGGCGTTCTGATCCAAATCGGGCAAAGTCATAATGGGAGCCCATGGTGGCCATGAATTCGATACCACAACAGGATGTAGCAAAAGGGAGTGGCCATAAGGAGTTTTTGCGTGCCATGCCGACCGCTTTTTCGACGGTGGTTAGAAAGAACCCTTGTCCATCGATGCCAGCCGGGGCCTCCCCAATTTGAGGGGAAGCGGAGTGTCTATTTGTCATGGCGCCCCTCAAAATCCAAGGCATTGTGTTGATTAATGTAGATTAAACCAACGAGAACGCATGCCATAAATACACTGATTTGAATAAGACCTGTCATACCGAGTTCCTTGAAATTGACCGCCCAGGGATAGAAAAACACCACTTCAACATCGAATAGTACAAAAAGGATGGCAATCAAGAAGTATTTAACTGAAAACCGAACCCTGGCACTGTCCTGTGATTCGATGCCACATTCAAAAACGGCATCCTTCACAGTAGAGTGCCGCTTTGGGCCCAAAAAATAGCTTGCCGTTACGGATAGAACCACAAACGACAGTGCAATTAAAAAAACGATTCCAATAGGGAGATAAAGTGTACTCATTTTAGATTGAAGACCGATTCTAGTGCATCCCCGAGTACCCTGCAATACTCAATTCCAGTAATTCTACGTTCACCAATAGCCGGTTGATATGCTACGCTCTCTCGCCATGATTGCGACTCCTGAAGATATTGTTAAGCTTCGTGAAATTGGATTGATCGTTGGCAAGACCCTTGACTTTATGGCGAAGTCTGTACGGCCGGGGATGACGACTGGCGAATTGGATCGGTTGGGCGAGGATTTTATGAATGCCTTGGGTGCGCGATCTGCTCCTCGTTTGATGTATCAATTTCCTGGTGCGACTTGTATTTGTGTTAATCACGAGACCGCTCACGGTATTCCTGGGCCGCGTGTCATTAAAGAAGGTGATCTTATCAATATCGATGTGTCTGCGGAAAAAGATGGCTATTTTTCTGATGCGGGTGCGTCGCAGGTTATTGGTGAACCGAGTAAGCAGCTGGCCAAATTA
>Ga0214917_10005977_pt1 | contig 12807 bp, 6 predicted proteins | sample LL_1208_BB_MetaG_FD_177983 | JGI IMG/M metagenome (GOLD analysis project Ga0214917, IMG submission 177983) | Freshwater microbial communities from Lake Lanier, Atlanta, Georgia, United States - LL_1208_BB | ecosystem: Environmental > Aquatic > Freshwater > Lake | place: USA: Georgia | collected... | reverse complement strand
AACCTTTGAAACCCAACAAAAAGCGGATGTCCCTACGCCAACACTAGACTTATTTGGTCGCGACCTGACTTGGCTAGCAAAAGAAGGCAAGCTAGACCCGGTCATCGGGAGAAACAAAGAAATTGAACGTATTATCCAAATCCTATGCCGCCGCACTAAAAATAACCCTGTCCTTACAGGAGAACCCGGCGTAGGGAAAACAGCTATTATTGAAGGCCTTGCTCAAAAAGTAATCAAAAGAGAACTGCCTGAAAAATTACAATCCAAACGCGTTATTACATTAGATTTAGGCTTACTTGTTGCAGGTACAAAATACCGTGGCGAATTTGAAGATCGAGTCAAAAAGGTAATGGAAGAAGTCCGTAAAGCTGAAAATGTCATTTTATTTATCGACGAACTTCATACAATTATTGGCACAGGAGGCTCTGAAGGAAGTTTAGACGCCGCCAATTTATTTAAGCCAGCACTAGCCCGTGGCGAGCTGCAATGCATTGGAGCAACCACATTAGACGAATACCGCAAACACATTGAAGGTGATGGCGCATTAGAACGCCGCTTCCAAGCCGTCATTATTGACGAACCCTCCCAACAAGACACCTTTTTAATTTTAAAAGGTATTCGCAAACGCTACGAAGAGTTTCATAAAGTAACCATCACAGAAGCAGCGCTACACACTGCCGTTGAAATGTCAGCACGGTATATTAGCGAGCGCTTTTTACCCGACAAAGCCGTAGACTTAGTAGACGAAGCCGCCGCAAAAGTCATGCTTAAATCATCTGGGTTAACGGGCGAAGCCAAAGTCATGCAGGGTGAGTTTGAAACCATGTACAAAGAATTAGAAACGGCCACGCTTCAAAACGATAAAGACATGATCAATTTACTTGGAAAACGTATTCAATTGACCACTCAGAAATTAAAAGAATTTCCTCAAGACCAGCAAGCCTACATTACACGCACTGTTACACCTCACATGATTGCCGAAGTAGTCGCAATGGCTACGGGCATACCGGTAATTCAAGTATCACAGGAAGAATCTGATCAACTCCTCCGATTAGAATCTGAACTTGGGTCACGCATTAAAGGCCAGCCAGAAGCAATTGCAGCACTCACGCGTGCTGTAAAACGTGCCAAAATGGGCCTTAAAGACCCAAAACGCCCATCAGGATCCTTCCTTTTCCTAGGTCCAACAGGGGTAGGTAAATCCGAGTTGGCAAAAACACTCGCAAAAAACTTATTTGGCTCTGAAGATGCCATGGTGCGTATCGACATGTCCGAATATATGGAAAAACATACCGTTTCCCGCTTAGTCGGATCCCCTCCAGGATATGTGGGCTATAACGAGGGCGGTCAACTTAGCGAACCGGTTCGCAGAAAGCCCTACTGCTTAGTGCTTTTAGACGAAATTGAAAAAGCATCACCTGATGTATTAAATGTACTACTTCAAGTGTTAGACGATGGCAAACTCACAGATGCCTCTGGGCGTGTCGTCAATTTTAAAAACACACTCATCGTCATGACATCTAATATTGGCAGTCAATACATAGAAAAAGAGACTTCATTTGGGTTTATGTCCAATCAAGAACAGGAAAGTAAATCATATGAAGGCCTCAAGCTAAAATTAATGGACGAATTACGCCGTGCTTTTAAGCCTGAATTTATAAATCGTATCGATGATATTGTGGTCTTTAAGTCACTGACCAAAGAAACCATTCGTACCATCATCAATATTATGATTAAAGACTTAGAAGAGCGCTTACTTGAGCGAAATATTCGCATCAAATTATCCGAAGATGTCAAAGATTTTCTGACTGAAAAAGGTTTCGATCAAAAAAATGGTGCACGCCCTCTAAAACGAGCCATTCAAGAGTATTTTGAAGACCAATTGGCTGATCACTTACTTCGCAAAGGAACGAGATCAGATGTCTCTGTGTCTGCATCAATGAATAAAGATAAAATCCAGTTTATCATTCGCAGCATTAAGCCATCACTTAAACCCCTATCGACATTAAGTGAAGGCTCGGCTTCTTTAAAGCCAAAAGCAAGCAATCCTAAAATAATATCGAGTGCGCAAGCTTAGTATCCAGTACGTCTGCACTCAATGCCAAGCACATTTTCCAAGGTGGCAGGGACAGTGTACCGAATGCCTGTCTTGGAATACATTAACAGAAACCATTGAGGAAAAATCATCCCCCAAACAAGCGCTGTTAGGCGATACCTATACAGCCCCCGTAAAACTAAAAGATGTCACCCCAAAAGCATCCCTAGTATTTCCAACTCAGCTTAGCGAAGTAGATCGAGTGTTAGGGGGTGGCGTTGTGCAGGGGTCGGCCATTTTATTAGGGGGTGAACCTGGTATCGGTAAATCCACACTCACACTGCAAATGGCACATATATTTGCGTCAACCTCCAAAACGGTTCTCTATGTTTCAGGAGAAGAATCTCTAGACCAATTAAGCCTAAGATCCCAGCGACTAAGCACTCACAATGACACTGTTTTTGTCATGCATGAACAAAACTTAAATGCCATTATCGCAGCCATTAAAACCATTAAACCCGACTTAGTGATTATCGATTCCATCCAAGTCATGCAGACCCCTAGCCTAAATTCTGTCGCTGGCAGTGTGACCCAAGTACGTGAATGTGCCCAAGAGTTAATATCTCTCATCAAATCGATGGACACAACCCTTGTTGTTGTCGGCCATATCACCAAAGATGGCAGCCTGGCAGGCCCAAAGGTACTAGAACATATTGTCGACGTCATCCTAGCCATGGAAGGCCAAAAGGATAAGTCATATCGCTTATTACGATGCCTCAAAAATCGTTACGGCAGTACCCAAGAGCTGGGCTTATTAGATATGACTCAAGAAGGCCTTAAAAGCATTCAGGACGCCACGGCGATGTTTATTGACGAGAGCGCCCTTAATAGACCGGGGTCTGTCATTACGCCAGTATGTGAAGGCTCTCGAGTACTTTTAGTTGAGATCCAAGCGCTTGTAGTTGAATCTGGGTATGGCATTGCAAAGCGCACCTTTTTAGGAGTCGACCCCAATAGGGCCAATGTCATGATTGCCGCCATGGATAAATTGCTCAATTTAAAACTTATGTCCAAGGATATTTTTATTTCGATTATCGGGGGACTTAAGTTATCCGAACCGTCAATCGACTTGGCAATGGTCACCGCCATTTTATCGTCACTAACAGACACTCCTGTCGGTGCAAAAGTCGCCGTTTTTGGCGAAGTCGGGCTTACAGGCGAAATTAGGGCAACCCCAAATGCCGAAAAACGCATTAGCGAATTAGACAAAATTGGCTTTAAAACAGTATTTTACCCTGAAAAGAATCCACTCAAATACCAGTCTAAAAGTCTCAAAACCATTCCGGTATCTGACATACAAAATATCCCGCTTCATGGGTAAATCTGGTATAGTAATAAAAGACTGTTGCAAAAAGTCCATCTCGCAACAATGGGGGACAGCTAAGGAATATGAATTCGCCTGCAGATCGCGCCAAAACGCTTGAAAATATTGTAAGCCGTCTCAAAAACGAAGAAACCCGATGGGATGCAATCCTTCAACTTAAAGTCATTAAGGATCATGCCTGGGTAGACGACCTAGTCAAATTATTAAGTAATGACGATTGGGTCATTAGATGGTGTGTCGCTGAAAAGCTTGGCGAATTGGGACATACCCGCGCCATACATCCTTTAATTGCCCTTTTATCAGACAGGGACTTCCATGTCCGCAAAAATGCCGCCAAAGCCTTAATCCGGTTTGGCAGTAAAATGGTACCCGTCATCACCCGTTATTTTAGTTCCAATAACCCGATTATTCGCAACCAAGTACAGCAAATTTTACTCAATGTCGGCCCAAAAATTATCCCTGACCTAGAAGCAGCGTTAGAAGACGAAGGATGGGTTGCAAGCAATCGCATTATCGATGTCATTTGGCGCTTGGGCACAGAAGCCGCAGAAACAGCCATTATCCGCGCAATTTCTAACCATCACACGCAAGAACATGCCATCATCGTATTAGGTATGATGAAATCCAAACGTGCCATACCCCACCTCATGAAAGTATTTAATAAACCCAATTTACGGCGTTTAGTGGTCTACTCCTTATTTAGGATTGGCGAAGAAGAAGCCTATCCAGTGATCGTCAACGCCTTGTTAAGCAATTCGACAAGCATTACCACCCTAACAACCCAAATCATCCAAAAAATTGGCGCCCCCATCCTCAAGCATCTGGCTCAAGCCGTACCCAATGCCGGCCCAAAAAAGAAAACCGTCCTCGCCCTTATGCTTAAAATTGACGCAACCAAAGCAATGCCCTACATCCAAAAGCTCATCGCCGCCTACCCCGACCTCAAACCCATTTACACCCAACTGGCACACCCCAGCCAAGACCCCGACAGTATCAAAGGCGGCTTTTTATCTAAATTTGGGTTTTAGTAGACATTTATAAGAACCTTATCTAATATTAGGGTAAAACTAACTAAGATAGGATAAGATTGTTATAAATATGGATGTTGCAAAAAACCCATTTTCTCCTGGAGCTGGCGCACCTCCTCCTGAATTAGCCGGAAGGCAAACAATATTAGACAATGCATTAATCGCTTTAGAGCGCATTAAAAATGGCAGATCTGAAAGAGGAATGATATTGGTTGGCTTAAGAGGAGTCGGAAAAACAGTCCTTCTAAGAGAAATAGAAAAATTAGCCCAAAATTCAAATTATCTTGTAGTGGTTATAGAGGCTCATGAAAGCCGGCAAAAAAAATCCTTACCTGAATTACTTATTCCACATTTAAGAAAAATTTTATTTTCATTAGATGCAGGAAAAACGGTAAACGAAAAGGTAAAAAAAGCATTCAGGGTATTACGAAGTTTTATGCAATCCGTAAAAATAAAAACCGGAGATATAGAGATATCAATGGGGATAGATCCAGAACCAGGGGAAGCAGATAGCGGGGATTTAGAATTTGATTTAGCAGATTTATTTGTATCTATTGGAGAAGCCGCCAGAGACAAGCAGACAGCGGTAGCCATTATTATCGATGAACTCCAATATTTAGATGAAAAAGAGTTAAGCGCATTAATTATGGCAATCCATAGAGTTACACAAAAATCACTTCCTTTACTTTTAATCGGTGCAGGATTACCCCAAATAGTCGGAAAAGCGGGAAATTCGAAATCATACGCCGAAAGACTCTTTTTATATCCAGAAATTGGAGCATTACCAAAATCAGATGCCTTATTAGCCCTACAAAATCCCGTAAAAGAATATGGAATAGCTTTCTCAAAAGAAGCATTAGATGAAATTTATAAAATTACAAAAGGATACCCTTACTTTCTCCAAGAATGGGGATATAACGCATGGAATATCGCATCTAACACAGAAATCACCCTAGCTGATATTAAAAAGGCAACACAAATTTCAATTTCAAAATTAGATCAAGACTTTTTTAGAGTCCGCCTTGACCGATTAACTCCAAGTGAAAAAAGATATGTGAGAGCACTCGCAGAATTTGGAGGGCACCCACAGCGATCTGGAGAAATTGCCCAAAAATTAGGAAAAAAGGTAGAACAGGTCTCACCACTTCGGGCACAATTAATTAATAAAGGAATGATCTTTAGCCCATCGCATGGAGATACAGCATTTACAGTTCCACTATTTGAAGAATTTTTATTAAGAGAAATGCCGACTATTCCAGAAGAAGCCCATTAATAGACCCAGATTACTATGCATAAAACGACTGAAAAATCTGGTAAACTCAACAGATCAAATGAATATGAAAAGGGCCTTTTTTTGAGTAAAGATTTGCAGCCGGTTGAATCTCAATTTTTGATGTACACCTCCCCAAAGGGTAAGGTAAAAATTGAGGTTATTTTTCAAGATGAAACTGTTTGGCTCAGCTTAAACAAAATTGCAGATCTCTTTGGGACCAGCAAACAGAATATTAGCTACCATATACAGAACGTTTACCAAGAAAATGAGCTTTCCCGCGAGGCAACTGTCAAAGAAATTTTGACAGTTCAAGATGAGGGTGGGCGAGCGGTCAAACGATCCTTAGAATATTATAATCTGGATGCCATCATTGCAGTAGGCTATCGGGTCAATTCTTACGAGGCGACCCAATTCCGTATTTGGGCTACCCAAACCCTGAAAGAGTTCATAATTAAGGGTTTTGTCATGGACGATGAGCGGCTTAAAAATGGGACTCATTTTGGCAAAGATCGTCTTTCAAAATTACTCAAAGACCATACCCACGACTGGCTAGACTACCTATTAAAATCAAACCCTAAAATTCCTGAGGAAGAGCTCTATACATATATCAATCTGATTGATGATAAGAAAACAAAGGGCAAATATGCCACTAAGCTTTGCAAGCGAAGGAACTTATTTGAAAGATCTGCCCATAAAAAGCGAGACTATCCAGATATTTTGTCCTTGGTCTATGATCATGAAGTAAAAGATTATTTTCTTAAAAATGGCAGCATTGATTATAAGATGTTAGGAGAATTTAAAAGTATTCCTCATGCCAATTACACAATTTTAAACAATAAGGATGGTGAGTTTGCCTGGCGTCGGATGCAATTAATCCATCCACTGCTGTATGTTGGCCTAGTAGATGTCATCGCAAATAATTGGTCAGCTATAAAAAATTACTTCAATCAAAAATATCATCGAATTACCTGATTCATACGGATATCGTGGACTGCTATGGATCTATTTACACCCATGCAATTCCGCAAGCGCTAATGGGAAGAACCAAAGCAAAAGATACAAGAAAGTTTAGTGATAATTATGCAAATCAAATTGATTACTTCCTTCAATGGATGAATTATGGGCAAACCAATGGCATCCCTGAGGGAAGCGTATTGATGGATTTTATTGCTGAAATTGTTTTGCACGACATCGATAAACAACTAGATGAAAAATGTAAAACACTCGACTATTTTATCTTGCGCTATCGGGATGACTATCGAATATTTTCAAACGAAATTGAAACCGCAAAAACAGTTTTAAAATACCTTGGGGAAATTTTGGCTGAAAATGGCGGCATGAGATTATCAGCTGAAAAAACAAAAGTGGAAGATTGCTTAATTACTGGCTCGATCAAAAAAGACAAGCTTTTCTATTTTGAGACCTTTAAAGACGGGGAAACCTTGAATCAACACATTCTAAATGTATTCCTTTTTTCAAAAAAGCATCCTAATTCAGGCTCGCTGCAAAAAGTCTTAAACTACTTAAAAGATAAGGTTGAGGATAAAATTGGCGAGATTGCACTTCAGACTTTAAAAAATCAAGATTTAGAAAACCATTATTTTGACCCTTTACTTTGTAGTAGTATTTTGTCAGAAATCATGCGGCACAACCCCAAAACATACCCGGTAACATGCGCCATCCTGTATGACCTCCTTGCGATGATGGATAACGAAACCCGTAAAAGTGCCCTGACACAGATTCGTAAAAAAATGGCCTGGGTTCCCAATAACGAAATGCTTCGCATGTGGCTAGAGCGTGCCGTTTACATCCCCCAAACAAATACTGACGAATGGTTTGATTGTTATACCAGCTGTAATAAGCCCGAAAATAAAACACTAATGCTAAAAGCATTTAATAACGAGGCTTTATGGTCAACACCTAATTGTCTAAGCGACTATAATTTCAATTCGGAAGACATCCTTTCAGAAAAAAAGAAAACCGAATTGAATAAGGCAAAAGAGAAGCTACTTCAAGGAGACGATATCAACGAACCCTTTGATCGAGACGAATACGATAAATTCTCACGCTACCCTCACTAACTTCACTAGTAAACCAACCTTTCATTCTCAGGATAACTTATCCAAAAAAATGGTGACAACCATCCCATAAAACGACTCTAACAACTCATCCGTCTCATAAAAATCTACACTGTCACCTGACTCGGTAAAATACACCTTAGCCAAATAAGCCCTGCCCGGAAAAATAAGCTTAGCCAGTGCAAGATAAAGCCGCAATTGATGCTGATACTCTAAAGACAACTCGCTGGCAGCAGTGCCATCAGAATCTGTTTTAAAATCCACAATTACAACATGGGTATCCGTCACTTGAATCGCATCAAATCGCCCCTCTACAGTCAAAATGTGTGTATCACTGCCTGGCCATTTTACGGAAACCGGGTACTCAAATAAACTATCTGATGTCATTAACTGCCGTCTTAAATCAGAGTCCCAATAGCGATTAATAGACTGCTTTAAGCGATTAAAAATAGATACCGTATTCTGGGACGCCACACCCAGTCGCTGACATTCATCATGCATCCACTCATCCGAGGGGAGTTGGCCTTCCATATGGGCCTTAAAAATCACACGATGGGCCAAAACACCATATCCCCTAGCCGACACAATTTGGCCTTTCGTCCGCTCTAAATACCTGTCTCTAGCAGACGTATAACGAGACATAAAATACTTGGAAGGCTCAGTAAGTAAAAAAACAATATCAGATACCGTCAGCGACAAAATAGGCGGCGCAAGACTCACTGATTCGGAAGGAAATGCCATGTATAAAGTAGGCTGAGATGTTTCACGTGAAGCACCCTGATACTGCACCCCAGTGGCCTCATACTGCCGCCACATAATTGGGGCCTTAGAGTGCGCCAATAATGCAAGATACGAATAGAGTGGCGATGTTATATCAGGTGCTTGGGAGGTAAAAAAACAAAGGGAACCCTTAGCGCGAGTACAGGCCACATAAAAATTCTTTTTTTCATCTTCAACGGTCTGAGCTTTAATGGAATCAATACAGGAATCTCGGTGCCGAGACCGAGGCTCCCAATCGGGTGATGAAAGTGAAATTCCAGTCTCCGACGAATACAAAAGCCGATCATGTGGAATTTTAAATTTTTTATCACAATACGGCAAAATCACCACTGGAAACTCAAGCCCCTTACTAGCATGAATCGTCATGAGTTGCACATGCCCTTTTGGCAATTGTGAGGCATTAAGGGATAGCGATTCTTTATTTCGAATACCATCCTCTAAAAGATGAATGCACTTTATTAAACTCGTTGACCGGGCTTCATAATCGGCAAATAACCGAGATAAAGGCGCAAATACAGGATGAGTCTCACATGCATTATCAGCCACAAAAGCGTGGGTAATTGCCCGTAATAACCCCTGAACGCCCTCTACGCTAGCCCTGTCACTTAATGCCTTACAGTGAGTAATAACCCCCTGTAATTCAGGCAAATCTAAGGCCTGAAGCTGATCCAAGATAAAGGCCTTGGGTCGCAATCGCTTAGCCCGCAGTAATACATCATGGTCTATCCCAACAAAAGGTGATGATAGGACTGCATACCAGCTTAAATAATCCGATGTATCCAACACTGCTTTAAACCAATTTAAAATCCACACTACTTCATCCTGACAATAAAACTGCGGCATAGAATGAATAGTGGCCGGCACACCCACCGCCTGAAGTGCCGATTTTAGCCGAGGGGCCTTAGCATAACTTCGAAGTAAAATCGCAATATCATGAGGAGCTAATTCTGGCCGTGTCATTAACAATGTGGCAATATAATCAGCAACAGCAACCTCTTGGTTATCATCCACAATAAAGCCATGCACAGGCCAAGACAAATCCTGACGGTGGGCAATTAAGGGGTGATAAGGGGTAATATCTCGGCCCAATTGCTCGAAAACAGGTAAAAAAACAGCGTTCACCATATCTACCACGGTCTCAGTCGATCTAAAATTATCCGCTAAAATCACCACATCGCTATCTAGCCTGGCCTGAAATTGGGCCTGCACTTGTAAAAACAATGTGGCATCCGCCCCCCGAAATCCATAAATAGACTGCTTCACATCCCCCACTACAAATAAATTGACGGGAGCTTCAAAAGTAGACTCATTAAAGCCGGATAATAAGTCGACCAATCGCCATTGTGTAGGGTCTGTATCTTGAAATTCATCCACCATTAAAAACCGTATTCGAGATCTCAACTCTGACAGGACTTGAGGCCTGGTTTCTAATAACTCTACCGAAAATCGGATGGCATCATCAAAATCCATAATGCCCATTTGGCGTTTTAATCGACAAAATTCGGCCAAAACGGCATCAACTATCACACTTAATGCCTTGGACATCATCGGAGAATCTGATCGAATTAACGGGCGCCACTGTGGCGTTTGAATTAAATCCACTAACTCCTTTCGAAGTGTCCGAACAGAGGACTCTGATAAATACACTCGAAGTGCAGCCAAAAAGTCACTATCTCCCTGGGTTAAATACTCACCCAACACTGTGTCTATGGCTTGAGAGATAATTGCGCGTAGTTCAATAGAATCCACAATCCGGACACCCGGATCAATGCCAATTAAGTACCCAAATTCTCTCACAATATCGATGGCATAAGCGTGAATCGTCGAAATCATGCACCTCGACAGGCCAGTAGGCAATCGATGAGACAATTGCGCAACACGATGTCTCATTTCGGCCGCAGCTTTATTTGAAAAGGTAAAAGCAACCACTTGAGAAATATCTAAATCCGGAAAGGTCTCAAAAATCGACACATACCGTTCAACTAAAATCGTGGTTTTGCCTGATCCAGCACCCGCTTCAACAAAAATATGCCGATCTAATATCAGTGCCTGTCGTTGTGCTAAGGTAAATGTCGTCATGAAAGGTCTCCAAATCGCTTCGAATACTGACATACCACCACATAGTCACAATACTGACAGACTCCTGATCGATTTTTATTAACATGGTCCAAATCATGATGAAGTTGAGGCGAAAAATATCCCGATCGCATCAAAGCGTAAATACGGGTTAATGTATCGACTAATTGAGTCCTATAGCCATCCTCTAATTTAAACGGCCTCTTACGCCCTAACTCAAAAAAGTCACGCCCACTTTCTGATACGGCCACGACATGACGACTTAACTCTTTAGGGTGTCGCACATGATAAATCAGCCCCGCCACACACGGAGTTGTGGGCATTTGTTTTTCGATAATCCACATGTAAATTGGCAGCTGCAATGTTCTAAAGTCTTTGACATCTACTGCAGCAGGCACTGTTTTACCTGTTTTATAGTCCAACACCGCAACAGCTCGCTGAGCAGTATCTGATAATACCGCATCAATTTTACCTGATAATTTAAGGACAGCATCATCATTTAAGTGCATTTCAACATTAGAAAAGGCATATTCCATTTTCACAGGAAAAAGCCCAATAGGCTGACGGTCCTCATTGGCCAAAAATGCATCTAAAAGCCCCAGTTGGACATCATTGCCAAACAATAAATCCCGCTTCAAGTCCCAATAAAAAGTCGGTTGACTGACTGCCTCAAAGGCCTCCAAAGCCACCTTAAACAACACCTCTCGACGATGTCCAGCGTACACTGAATGCCCGAGAGGGTGTATCGAAGTGTAGTACTTCTCAAAAATCTCATGGATAAGCTGGCCCCAAATCGACGACTGAACATCCTCAGAAACAGCGTCGATGGGAGTCGCCTTTAAACAATATTTTAAATAGTATCGAAATGGACATGATTGATATGTTTCAAGTGATGTCACTGACATCGCCTTGGCCTCAAATGCCATCGGCATCAGCATAGGCAATGCTGTCTCCTGTTTAGGGCTAAGCGTCGGCATCACAGAGATTACTTTTTGGGGCAGGACTGGCCACGTAAAATAGTCACAGACTTTATCCACGACATCCGACCGAAAGGCATCTTTATTCGCATAGTTAAGCGCATAACTAATCATCACCCTGGACTGACTTGCCATAATCCACGAGGCAAGCCCCATCAGCGCCAAGTCCTCTTCACTTTGTAGCGTCGGCCACTGAAGTGCAGGATAAAGTGAATGAGGGCAAAAAATCGTAGGGACAATCCGATGGGGAAGTGCACTATCAGAAGCCCCCATAATCCATACCCATTGCCACTGGCAAAGCGGCAATTGCGACATCGACATCACCCTGACCCCTGATCGCGCCCCTTCTACATAAGACTGCATCGGCTTATTAAATCCATCCAACATCACGCTGTAAAAAAAGCCCAAGTCAAAAGCCGTATCAAAATGACTGCAAAATTGTTCAAAAAAATCCAAAGTATCCGCAAATTCTGTCACAACCTGTCGTCCGATATCGGTATCAGGCACTGCCATAAAGTGATGGCCAAACCACTCATCAATCACAGGTAACACCGCACTCACAATATCTGGGCCAGAGTGCGCAGATTGCACACTAGATATCACCTTAGCCAATCGATCAAAAAACCCATTGGCAAGGGTGGCACTATCCATAGCACTACTCTGATACTCAAGATCAGGCTGCAAGTATAAGGAATTCATATAGGCATCCAAGGCAAAGCGCCACTGATCAATACCCGGTTGAATATTAAACTGATTGGCCAAAGACGAAAAAAATGGCCTCAACGCCGAAAATCCATCCGAAAATTTCCAAATCGGTATCGACAATAACGCAAGTAATCGGTGTCGGTCAAAAGTCCCTACCGACATCGACACCAGCATCACCAAAAATTCTCCAACTAAGGTATCCGACACCTTCCGCGCCACCTGACGGTTAACCCGAATACCATCAGATACCAATCGATTTTCAATACGGATTGCCTGATGCCCACAATCGACCACACAAATCTGATTAAGCCCAGACTCTCCATAACGCTGCAAAATATCACGGCAAAAATGCACCACTGCATCCAACTCATCTTCAGCGGTCTCATATTCCAAAATCTGAGGCGCTTGGGCGGAAACACTGTCGACACACTCAATTTTTCGACCAAAAAAAGGCAAGCGTTCAACCCACTC
>Ga0214917_10005976_pt1 | contig 12807 bp, 13 predicted proteins | sample LL_1208_BB_MetaG_FD_177983 | JGI IMG/M metagenome (GOLD analysis project Ga0214917, IMG submission 177983) | Freshwater microbial communities from Lake Lanier, Atlanta, Georgia, United States - LL_1208_BB | ecosystem: Environmental > Aquatic > Freshwater > Lake | place: USA: Georgia | collected... | reverse complement strand
GGAAGAAATTCCAAACTTTTTTTATTTAAAAAAAAAAAAAAAAAAAAAACAAATTCATGATGTACCGGAAGAAGAAGAGGAAGTGTTGTATCGGTGGAGGAAATACTGCCCTCCTTCTCCACATTTTTCTGGATCCTGACGTGCATTCGTACATGCGGTGTAATGACGCTCTCCGGAAACGAGGTTCAGACGACCAAACCATGCACAGGCCAAGGTATTGGTCTCTTGTTGGAGGATGGCATTTTCACACCAGATACACAAGGGAGGTTCATTCCCTATATTATGAGGAGATAACGGGATCATAAATCCATGAATAACGACAAAAAGATCAAAAAACAACCACCACAACCGCATCTTTATTTTATATTCCTATTCTATTTTCTTCTTTAGATCTCTCTCTATCGGATGGTCGTGAGAGGAGGAAAGGAGGAACGATGTGGAAGAGGGGGTGGAAGAGTGGAGGAGGAGGAGGAGGATCGTTCTTTTTCGAGATGTCGTCGGCGGATCATGCGATAAAGGTGAAGAGGGGGTTCGGTCGAAACAAATTCCAACACTTTCTGGGTAAAGAGTCGATTGTGTCGTCGATCCTCTAGATACCATTGGTGGCATTTTTTCAGCACCAGGTATTCTTCTCGTGGGAGGGTGATGTACTGGTTCTTGATATACCTCAGCACATAAAATTGATAAATCAGACGAGCGATATCGAACAACAACACCTCGTATTCTTCAAAGAGGATCGTATTCCGTGGATACAATACATGGAACAGACGTACCTTTTCCGGGTCATTCCGTATCTCTAAATAACGGAAGCGCAGATTCGGGTGATTCCCCCGTACCGCCGCGAATTTGACGTATTCCGGATGGAATATCTTGATCCGTTTCCGATCGTGATACATCATCAGACCCTGGTATTCAAACGGATCGATCTTCTGTCGGACATAATCACACAACACGGTTGCCACATTTTCTGGTGAAGAGGCATAAAAGAGAGAGAGATCCTCGGATGAAGGTTTTGGTGGTGCAGGAAACAGATCCAGGATCGGTGTTCCGCTCGTCCCTTTTTCTTCGTAAGGATGAAACACCGATCCTGGATCGTCCCAACCAATAAAAATAATGGAATCTTTCCGGGGATGATGGACATGACATACCACACGATTCTGGGAATTGGCTCGGATCAAGAAAAAATAAACACGTCCTTTGTCTAGATGTTCTTGGAGATATTCCAGAGGAGAGGCGACTTCTAGGATATCATGCAACGCCTGGACAAACAGATCCCCAAAACTATCCCGACACGACCATCGACTCTTGAACGCATTCAATCGTTTGTGGGTCGCAAGGTACCATCTTTCTCCATGATAAAACAGACGCAAAAGTGTTCCTTCCACTGCGTATTGGAATTTCCAGTCAGACAACGCAGAAACATCCGAAAACAAAGATGACAATACTTTTTCCAGGGTTTCTTTCTCCTCTGCATTGATTTCCTCTGTATATCCAAAAGATCGGGCAACCATCACTCCCGCGTGTGTCTTGACCAAACCTCTTGTTTCTTTCACCTCTTCTGTCGAGTTCATATCACATTCCGTATACGTCCACATCTCTACATTATCGTCTTTATCGACACACGCGACGTGATGATCGTTATCCATTCCACCCCTTTTATCAAATAAACATTCAATTCTTTAAATCATAATATTTTTACAGAGATGGATGAAATAAAGAAAATAAAAGATAAAGAAAAAAAAAATGGTCGTCTGGCATCGTTTTATTCTATGGTGTCTCCTGATCGGAACCATGGCCACGGGAGACGCGTTTATTCCTCAAGTGTATCATGGCAGATGGATCGTCCGGGATCATCCACCAGAAGATGGGATGTTTCATGTGGGATCGGACGGTGTACGCGCCCAACTCCGTTCCGCGGAGGTCGCCATGTCTCCGGATTGGATCCAGGAAGAAACCGTCTTTTTTCATAATCTGACGGTTTGTCAGAGACCTTCTTTATGGGATATGCGACGCATGATGAAATCCATGCACCGTTTCCATGAAATCCGTCAGAACGGTCTCTTGATACAAATCCTTTCCGATCCAAAAACAAATACAGAGGATCGCCTCCGGGTACGTCTGACACTCTCGGGTGTTGTCCATGAGATCGAATTGATACGGATGCCATAAACGCCGTCAAAAAAAATTTGTTCCTTTCAATATCTTATGATCGACGACGGGATCTGTTTTTTCTTTCCATCCAAATCATGGTCAGGCGGAACAGCATGTACAGTAAAAGAATAATCATGAGGACAATGCCCGTCATCAAAAGGGTGAATCTGATTCTTGACGAAGATTCACCGGGACAAGAAGAACAGAAGAATTCGATTTTTGGTTTTGATACCGTCTTGGATTGGACATTCACACCAATAAATTCATAAAATTCTTCTAATGTCCTTTCTTTGCCCAATCCGTATTTCGAAAGAGAATTCGCGACACGACGAGAACGGATTTTTTTCCAGTCCTTCTCCATCAATCCCGTAATCATCTTGACTTTGGTTTCGGCATCCGTTGCATCCGCGTGGTGATCATTCCAAAATTTGGGTTTGTCTTCTCGGAGATAAGCATGATACAGAAGATTCCGGTTGGGTGTAAACACATCCCAACCATGAGTAAACACGCGCGCCGACAAGAGTAATTCTTCTCCCGTAAACAGATATGGCAGTTCCGGGTCAAAAGGAACCTCTCGAACAAAATGTCCCCTGGCAAAAATAAATCCACCAGCAACAAAGGCATTTCTTCTGGGAAGAGCCTGTGGGGATTTATACACGGCTCCGCGGAAACTTATCATTCCCTGGGGATTAAAAAAACACTGGACGATATGGGTCACCATGTCGGATGCGTCAGGATTGGGTTTATAATCCGAATACATGGGTGGATAATGAGAAAGCAGCGGTTTTTTGGTATTGCCTTTTGTCTCGAGATCTTCAATCATTCGGATCGCGTGTTCATCCCAATCCTGGACAAACAGACAATGCGAATCGATCTGAAAAAAGAAATCTTCATCTTGAAACAATGTTGCACACAGATACCTCGCAAATGTCGGACCCTTGGCTTTTTTATGACTCATCCGGAGGATACGGATATTGGATTCGTACCCGGTCGGTTTCTGATGACATTCTTCTTTTTTATCCTTGTTCTGTTGACATATCCCGACAAACACACGTGAAGGATGTTTTGCCCGTTCATACAAATTATGGAGGGTCGTTTCACATTGATCATCCCGATACGATGCAATCGATACAAAAATAGTCGGTTGTTTCATCATCCATCTCTTTATATTCTCATCAATATATTTTATACACCCTCCCGTAAAAAAAAAAGTATTCAAAAGGCATTTAAAGATAACTTATTCCTTTAAATGCCTTTTGAATATCATCAAGGACAGATGAATTTATGGCACGGGGGCATCATTTGGTGATGACGGTATAGCAGGTTATGTATTTTTTTTTCGATCTGGACAAAGTTTCGGAGACAATCATAACATTCAAATCCTTTATGTATTATTTTTTCAATGGGAATGTTTGGTTTTTCGAGGAATGTGTAGAGCATCTTCAGATTTTTTTGTTTGGTGATATGTAGATCAGGATTGGTCTCTAAACAACGACGATCAGTTTTATGATGAAAAAGAAGAAGAATCAATGATTGTTTTTGATGCATGGCGTATCCAGATAGATGTTGTCTTTTTTTATTCAGTTCAACAACTCGTATTCGATAGGGTCTGAAATGAGAATAATACGAATTCGTACCAGTCATTCCATACAAATCACAGATATTCAGAAATTCAAATATACAACTCATAACCTCATCTGGTAAATGATCCATATTTTTATACACGACATTTCCTTCTTTAAGTCTTTCATCAATTAGTATCTGAAGGTATTTACACCGTCCGACATTTAAAATGGGAAATTCCCATCTTCGGATCATTGGGAATGCTCAACCCTGTGTAAATCATGGTTTGAAGAATACATCTATCTATTTAGAAACCTATGTATCCCGAGCGAGCAACACTCCACGTCGATGAAACGTGTCTAATGTGCCATTCAAGGCATTTAACCAGCCTCATCGTAATTGAGTTCACGGGAGCAAATCACCGATCTCAAATCTCCACTGTACTATTATATTTTCTTTTCCTTAACTCATTTTATTAAGGAAAATTTCCCATTTTAAATGTCGGACGGTTTAAAGACGTGTTATTTCTTTAAATGCCATTCATAAAAACAAATCTCTTTTATAATCATTCAAGACTCTGCAAGGATAGGAGGAGGCGTAGAGACTTCTAACCAGTTTCCAAAAAGAAAGAGGAGAGGGGCGCTAAACGATGTCTCTACCGTATCATAATCATGGAATAACCATTTTCCCAGTGTAAATAATTCCACCTCCTCTTCTTTTTTTTCTTTGGAAAGACATTTGAGGGTCGTCTGTTCGACATACAGCAGACGACAATCCATCAGCCAGGACAGGAGGATAAGCAAAAGACGCTGGTATCGTTTCTTCTTCTGTAGAGTGATCCACCACAAACCACCATAAGAAAGGGTACTCCACCAAAACGGAATCTCCTCTTCATTCAAAGAAGGTGAAAAAAACAAACCCGCTGTCATACCCAATAGTTTCCATCGTGTCGACGTTTTCCATTTCTTGATCATGTTTTTCCCGATCGTGAGAAACAAGGCCTCACAAAGGAAGCCCGAAACACATTGAGGCAGGGTGGTCGACTGGAATAACAAGAAGAGGGTGATGCACCATCCCATATCCATAAATACATCCTCGGTTTCTCCGAAATGAACACCATTGTTTTTATTCGGATTCATGTGCACATAAAAGATATAATCCAGAAAAGGAATCAGAGAAAACATGTAGATCAGAGCAGGTACGGTTTCACCAATAGAAACCATACACAACGGCAACCAGGATACCAAATGGCGCCATAAGAAATTAGTCATTTTTCAGAAGAAAGTTTTAGTTGTTTATATTTCTTTTTTTTGCGTATTCATTTTTTTTTAGCAAAAGGACAGGATGTTGTTTTCCAATCCGGACGTCTCTGTTGTTCCAAACGCGCCTTCTTCTCTAATACCGACAATGCCTGTTCTTTTGTATACTCGGGCTTTCCATTGCGTCGATTCACACAATTATGAAGATCGATGACCCACTGTACCAAACGATTCCTAGAAGTAAGCACGTGATGCACAGGATGAGATTTTAACCAGGACGCGTATTCCAGACGACATTTTTTGCATGGCAGTACCGCCTTAAGGGAAAGAAAAAACGTCTCGTACTGTTTTTTTTGTGATGCCGTGGGACGTTTTGGGTAGGTCATGGAAATACAATGCAAAAACATCCATGCCGAACTTCCCCATGCAAACGGATCCGCATACAATAATGATGCATCAGGAGGAGGAGGAGGAGATCGTTTGGATCTATGTTTTATAGTGGCAACAGCACGACTCATCGACTGCTTTGATTTCCAACGAGACATTAAAAAAAAAATCATTTTGTTTGGATTCCACCAAAAAAAAATGATTTCAAAAGATGGTTGTCTTTGTCTAGATATAAAAAATAAAATGGATTCCAACACCATTGAAATCTGGAAATTCAAAAGACTCTTACAGAAACTACAAGAATACAGAGGAAACGGAACCAGCATGATTTCTCTGATCCTTCCTCCAGGATCACAAATCTCTCTTACCCATCATATGCTAACCGAAGAATACGGAACCGCCACCAATATCAAATCACGCGTCAATCGTCTTTCGGTACTCAATGCCATCACCTCCGCACAACAGTGTCTCAAACGGTATCCCAAAGTTCCTCCGAATGGTTTGCTGTTGTATTGTGGGACGATCATCACACCGGAAGGCAAAGAAAAAAAAGTATCAATCGATATCGAACCTTTCAGACCGATCAACACGTCTCTCTACATGTGTGATCAGTATTTTCATATCGATGGTTTACGAGACCTAATGGACGATCAAGAGGTCTTTGGTTTCATTATCATGAATGGAGATGGGTGTTTATACGGTACGGTCCATGGGAATACACGAACCATCCTGTATCAATTCTCGGTCCAATTACCCAAAAAACACGGGAGGGGCGGACAAAGCTCGGTTCGTTTTGCGCGTCAGCGTTTGGAAGCCCGTCATAATTATCTTCACAAAGTTGCTGAATTGGCCACACAATATTTCATCACTGATGATCGATGCAATGTCAAGGGTCTTGTGTTGGCCGGATCAGCGGATTTCAAGACGGAACTCTCCAAATCGGATCTTTTTGATCCCAGACTCCATACCAGAATCATACAGATTGTGGATGTTGCTTACGGAGGACAATCCGGTTTTCATCAGGCCATCCAATTAAGTGCCGCATCTCTGGAAAATGTGCGCATGATGACAGAACGAAGACTCTGTACACGATTTATGAATGAAATCTATCTGGACACCGGGAAATACTGTTTTGGTATCATGGAAACGATCAAGGCTCTGGAGATGGGTGCCGTCGAAATCCTATTGGTATGGGAACAATTTCCTTTAAAAATCCAGATCGTCCAACAAACGACCGATCAGAAAGAAATTGCCATTTTTCAAAAAGACGATTTTGATCCTACGACGATGAATCATATAGAAAACATATCATTTGTGGATTGGATCGCCCAGCATTACGGGGATTATGGGACACAATTGGAATTCATCACGGATTCCTCTCCTGAAGGGACACAATTTGTCAAAGGTTTTGGAGGTATAGGAGGCATCCTGCGGTGGAAATGTGAATGGACAGAAGAAGAAGAAAATACAGATCTACTTTCTTTTTCCGACGAAGATGATTTTTTTATTTGATCTACCGTAGACACCAAAAAGGATTTTACCTTTAAATGCCTTTTCGAATCGGATTAAAAATCTAAATTTTTTTTTTCCACAGCACAAAAATCCGGAAAGATGATTTTATTGAAAATAACAGGATTGATTTTGGTTTTTTCTTCTGGAAATCTCCATCGGAAACAGACGGGATCCTCACCCTCATCTCGTACTTCAAATGTCCCTGATGGACACAGGATCTGAAACGCTTTTTTGATCATGGGAATCTTCTGCAAGTCCGTGCACCACCACACGGTATGTCCATGGTCTTTATCCGTCTCATCGATCTCTCCAAAATAAAACAAGATCTCTTCAAAGGACGAAAGATCCTTGGTCTTGAGTTCTCGTAAGAAACAAAAGATGGGCTCATGACGAGAATATTTGGTCAATTCGTGTTGACGCTGGGACACATACTCGTTTTCCATATTTGTTGTTGACCCAATCATGAAAAAAATATTCATCATCATTTTTTATTTGGTACAAAAACAAATGCCTCTTCGTGTGGGAACCGATTGCAGTGGGATCGAGGCTCCGATCATCGCTCTCCGTCAGATGAAGATCCCTTTTATTCATTCTTTTTCCTCGGAAATCGATGTTCATTGTATCAAGATGATACGAGCCAATTTTTCTCCCAATATCCTTTATGGAGATATCCGACATCGTTCTTTACAAGGACTTCCAGACGTGGATCTGTATGTCTGTGGATTCCCTTGCCAGCCATTTTCTTCCGCGGGGAAACGAAACGGGAGCACAGATCCCCGTGGTCAGATCTTCTGGGAATGCCTACGCGTCATCCGATCCAAAAAACCCCGATGGTTCCTTCTGGAAAACGTTCCTGGCATGCTATCCCTCCGGGATGATTTCCAGACCCTCGTTCAAGAACTCGAATCTCTCAACGCATATGAAATCCATTGGAAAATACTCAACACCGCGGATTATGGGATTCCTCAATCCAGAAAACGTTTGTACATCATCGGTTTGCTCCGAAAACACATCCAACAACCATTCCAATGGCCCCAACCCGTCCCGTGCCCACCCGTCTCCCATCTCGTGGATTGGCGCGACCGGACACCACATCCTAAAATAACCACACGGATGAAAACCATTATTCATAACGCCCCACCAGATGCCGTTTTTTTGAATCTTAGTTTTTCCAAAGATCCGAATAAAAAAACCCCCTACGTGAGTCCGACGTTGACTAGTGCCGGTAATATGTGGTGTGTACCCCTCCGGCGTTTTGCCAACCCCACGGAATGCCTCCGTCTCCAGGGATTCCCATCCACATTCAAGATTGTCGTGTCTCCACGACAAATCAAAAAACAATTAGGCAATACCATGTCCGTTAACGTCATCATAGCCCTTTTTACGTCCATGTTCCGCGCATCACCAATGTCTTTTCGTTAGTAGGGATGATCTTCTTCCACTCGATATTTCTGGATCCATTTCATGTTGCGTGTATTGTATTTATTGGCAACGAGAAGACACTCGATATCATTATTCATTTTGTGTACTTGTTTTTTGGACAATTTTTTCCGGAACGTCCCTGTATCATCTCTGGGTCGGTTCATCCTTCTAGCCAAGAAACGATCGTAAGATTGATTCTGATAATGAGCAATAAATGCGGAAACAGAGTCAATCGATTTGTGATTTGGATAAAAATAAGGGTTTTTTTGGTGTAAAGGCTGGTAATCACAAGCGATAGAACGTGTCATATCTGTTAAGAAATATACATGAGGATTGACTCTTTCGATTTGCTTTTGTGAAACTCTCTGTAGATTTAAAAAACTTTTGATATGTCTATCAAATGTTGTCGAACGTTTTGTAAAATGTCCCAATAGTGTACCGGAAACCAGATGGTCAATTGATAATTACGCAAAAAGTCGGAAACATGATTGTCGTGTACCAGAAATAAAAATTCATCAGCGTCCAGATAAATCATCCAATCATATTTTTGTTTTTTTGCAAATCCAATCGCCTTTTCCATAAGATTTGCTTTCTGGATTTCATTGTCTTCACGCACAATGGTGATTTGTTCACGAGGAAGTTTTCTCAAGATACTCGATATAGGGACAGAAGAACGATGATCCGTTAAAAATATATGGGTAAATCCCAGGTTGAGATGATGCACAACCCATTCTAAAATATTTTTTTCATCGCGTGCATTGGTAAATAATATGGTTTTGTAATGGTTTGGAAATCGTTTCATCGATCTGAACGTCAGAAGAAAGAGCATCATCAACGAGATCAGTATGACACACCACCCGATCACAAACACGACCATCATTCTCATTGGTTAGTTGGTTTATTATGAAACTGGAGGAAAAAAAAATCTCATAGATGTTAAAGCGTACACCTTGCTTTTTTATTAGGAAAGGCATTTAAAGACATGGTTCCTTTAAATGCATTTTTTATAAAAGAATTACGTTCCGAATTTGTGAATTAAAACCATTGGTGGAAAGCGTCGACGAGTGATTCATGCAATCGGTATTCCTTCTTGGTCTCGTCTTTTTGCAAGAGGAACCCGTGTGTCTGTGATTTTTTACGGATGGGATTACAGAGATGGGACAATTGGATACGATACTGATGACACAAAGCCGACATCTCTTTCCTAGTATATCTTTTTACAGGATCCAGACCCTCTCTCATGAATCTCGCAATCGCACTATCATTTGACAGATCCGCCCATTTCTTGAACATGCCCTTCTGTTCATCCGTCAAACGACGCCATTCTTTCTCGTCCATACCCCCCGTGAAACTCCCACACGATTCCTTCTTTTTCCCCAAACAACGGTCCTTCTGGAATTCCTCGAGATCCATCCCATCATCCTCACTCTCTACACAAGTCATCCGTCCACCAAATCGTTTCTGACGGAACAGTCTCCTTTTTGGGATCTTTTCCTTATGAAAGGTCTGGGTCTCCACCCAATCCATCAAGGACATTTCTTCTTTTGGTTTCTGGTTTCCTTTCAGCCGAACAAAAAAATCTTCTTGGAGCATGTGTCCGCGGTACAGACTCTCGTACACACTCTTTTCAACATGACATGTCAAAGGAATATTGTCTCTATAAATCCCCTGGAGTCGCATCGATTGGATCATCGAGGTCACACTCGACGTCTTGGACGGACGATAAAACATATTGGTCAGATGCCATTCAAACCCACTCGAACAAATATTCAATCCACGATCTACCAAGAGATGAGAAATAATAAGGATGCGTGGGAATAATGTAGCCCCGCCGTTGTCTATCAGATAATCAAGAACATAACACAATTCGGCATGAGGGAAAATGTGGATATAACCATCTCCGTGGCGCGTCTCCTTCTTTCTTTTCATCCTCCCGGGAAGAATCATTTTTCTTCCTTCGAGATTCTTGGAGTACACACGAACAGTGGTGCCGTTATACGTAATGATGGTGTACACCGAACCCAACACGGCATCCCGGCGGATGTCGTCCATCAATTTCTCCTGACGAGCCACAAGTCTTTCCGTTTTGATGAGGGTAATCATCGGGTGTTTACGCCCGTCTTGGATGGTAAATGGTTCTCTGTCCTTATGATCGTGAAGGAAACGGAACAGATCTTCATCCTTCTCGTTTTTTTCCGACACCGATTCGATGTGTTCGAAACGGATCTTATTGATGCCCTTATAATCCTCGGGTGGTTCAAGATAATAGACATGATCCGTGGAAAACCTTTCGGACGGATCTTCCAAGGTTCCAAAGATCGTGGCCGTAATCCCATAATAATGAAGGACCCTCTCCAACAAGGCGTCCAAGGAGGGTAAAAAACGATCCCCTTCACGGTACAAGATCTGATCCGCTTCATCCACAAGACAAATCACTTCAGGAACTTCTTCTCCATCCGATTGGTCTCGAGCCATATCCAGACAATCACGCACGGCAGATACCTGATCCGTGTTTCCCAGACACAGAATCACGTTTCTTCCCTCCTCAATACCGGAGACGAGGTCGGTGTGATTCAAAAGATCCCCGGTTGTTTTCTGACGACGGAGATTTCCCGCGTACCATACCCGAGGCACATCAATATCTTCCTCGTCGTCACAAAATGCGGTAAACGTATCAAGAAAACGATGAAAATTCCTTTGGAATTGCAGATAGTCTTTGGTGATGTCTCGTAAGAGAACCACCACATTCATATCAAAACACATGGTATACAAGAGACACAGAGCAAACATGATGTTGGACTTTCCGCTCTGTACACATCCCCGGATCAGAGTGCCACGATAAGGAACCACATCCGATATGGGATCTCGTAGAAGACGAAAGAGTTCCGTATGCAATTGAAGAAAATCGAGGACCCGTTGGATGTTTGGAGGATGATGCACCGGATTTTTATCCGATGGAGATTTCTGACAAAAATACTCGAACAAACCAAAGAAAAGATCCATTCTTCTGTATGGTTTTTCTGATGCTGGAGAATTATCCATAAAGAGATGACGAACCTATGCGATTCAGTTTTTACACGTTAAAACGATCCATCATGATAAAAAAATGAGTTTTATCATGACACTCATGATGGTGTTTGCCATTCATCATTCTCTGTTCCATAAGATCCTCCAATTCTTAACGTTCGAAGAGATGTAAACTATTGTGGATGGGGGCAATTCACGAGGGGTTTGGGTGGAGAAACCCCAAACAGAATACCCAATACGTTCTGAAAATAACACATCCTGCGTTCTTCGGTATGACCCCGTTCTTCACAATGTTTTCCGGGCGTTGGACAGCCCCTGTTGACAATACCAGATACGGAATAAATAAATTCACCTTCTTTCCATTCCATATTTTGAATTGTTTTTGTCTTGTCGCTGTCTATGTTTTGAGCAAACGCAATCAGATCTTTCTTGTAGTCATATCCACTGTCGTCATGATACAATTGCACCGAGGTGCACCAATAAATCAATCCGGCAATCCATTTTAATCCCGGATATTTGTTTTTACAAATCAATTCCGGATCCTTGCACAGGTCATCCCCGTCTTGGAAATAGGACGCCTGTTGCAGTATCTTGTTTAATTTTCCAATGTTGCACCTTCCCGTCAACTGTATGGCACCTCTTCCCCACCAACAACAGCCTTCGACATCCGTCCGCTGCGCCTCTACCGGAACATTGTTTTTTGCACCTCCTTGTACTTGAACAGGCTTTCCGCTTTTCTGATCCGGATAATATTTACACGAAGAGGTATAGTCTGCCATATTTTTAATATACTCGTCAGGACGTGAATAGGGTTGACGATCTTTTTCACCTGGACACCAAAGACCCGAGGTAGTCGACCAATACCCTGTTTGTTGAATTTTGGATTTTGGTGCACAAAAAAGAGGCGGTGGCGCACCGTACCATTGTGCATTGGTTTCAGCCACAATCTCCATCCCAGGATCAACTGGACAGGCATCATCACAATCATAAGATTTTCCCATGTAATCCGACCCGCCCTGTCCACAGGCGGCCGAAAACGGATATGGATAAGGTTGAGAATCTGTTGTGATCTGACTCCAATTATTTTCATCACAGACATCATACAATATCGTTTCCGCCATGCATTGACAAAGATACGCCGCCAGATTACACAATATCGCCGTATCCGAAATTCCTGTCACCAATAATTGGTATTCACCCAATCCTCTCATCATGAGTTCGATACCTTTATTCAATTCATTGACGTCATACACCCGACTGGGAACGAGATGACTGTACGGATCCTGTTGAGTCGTATCATAACTCACAAAACATTCATCCTGGAGTCGTTTTTGGACCACCGGATCATACCATATTTTTTTCCATCCATCCGACGGAGTCGGTGTACAACAGGGACATTGTTCGTAAGGAAGACATTCTTCTCCTTTTTTACCATCATAGGTTTCTTTGGGTCTTAGTTGAACAAGACTCAGGATCAGAAAGATCA
>Ga0214917_10005975_pt1 | contig 12810 bp, 9 predicted proteins | sample LL_1208_BB_MetaG_FD_177983 | JGI IMG/M metagenome (GOLD analysis project Ga0214917, IMG submission 177983) | Freshwater microbial communities from Lake Lanier, Atlanta, Georgia, United States - LL_1208_BB | ecosystem: Environmental > Aquatic > Freshwater > Lake | place: USA: Georgia | collected... | reverse complement strand
CTAACTTCACGCGGGCTTTCGCATCCTGGCCTTCTCCCGCTTGCGAACCTCTCACTTCGCGTGAGCCGGCTCCTGCCGGCCGTCTCCTCTGAGCCGGATATCTCCGCCGCACGCTGGGCCCTGGAGTGGAAACTCCTCTCCCACCCGCGGCATCAGCTTTGACCACGCGATCCGCGAGGTGACGTGCGAGCGGGGCTTTGCATGGGCGCCGCAGCAATCGCCGGCATCGTGGCCGGCCTCGGTGTGCCTGCCGGTGGCGGCGTCGCGCTGCTTGCCGACGTTGCCAACGGCGAGCGCCGTGACGGCCGGGCGCAGTATCGCAGGCGATGCTCGAGCGACTGAAAGTAGCTCGGCACGTCGCGGTCGAGGAGCGTGATCCGGACACTCGCGTCGATGGAAAACCCACTGTTCTCCCAGGCGAGCAAGTCGGCGGCTGCGTGGGCATCGAGGAACCCCTGCAAACGGGGCGGATCGCCTACAGTGCCCTCGCGGCCAGCCCCTGTAGCCGATGATCCAACCGCCACCATGCGGGAGTACCGATTTCGACCATTCCGAATGGCACTGCCGACCGTCGGCAGGTTTCGAATCGATCTACGTTTCACGGCATCCACCGTGAGTCGGGGCGACACCCGACAGGCCACTTATAACCGGGGCCCCTTCGACATCGCCACGCTCGCGATCTTCCCTGAATACCTCGAATTCGAGGGCCAGGAAGTGCTGCGGCTGGTGGTCGAAGGATCCGCCGGGAGGACGGCCAAGTGACGGCCCGCAACGGCCGTCACGGGACCGCCTCCCGGTCCGAGTCTCCCACGGTTGGCGAACCAACAGTTCGCCCCGCGGGATTCACCAACCATGGACATCATTTCCAACGCCGGCGGAGCCGGCTCGTTTTCGTTTGACCCTTCCTCGTCTCCCGCCCTCCCCTCGACCGGCCGCGGCCGGATTCGCAGTGCCGACTTCGGCCTGCCCGAGCGATCTGGGCTTCTCGACCTCGCCCGCACCTACCTCGACACCCAGGCCCGGCTCTGGCCCGACCTCGTCGGGACAGCCGCGTTGCCGGCGGCCGACGCCGCCACGATCGCGGCTATGGCCGACGACTTCGAACGGCGGTTCCGGGCGCAGGCTGCGGACATCTTCCAGCCGGGAAGCGTTCCTCGCGTCTGGACAGACATCGGCCTCGCGTACCTCCGGTTCAGCGATGAAAACTCGAACCCACGGTCGCTCGACCAGCAGCTACTCAACGTGCTGACCCGTGCCCGGCGGGATGGCATCTTCGTACCATGGCAGTACGTCCTCGCCGATGCCGCCGTGAGCGGCACGCTCGCCTGCCGCCGCGGCTACACGCTCGCCAAGGCTCTCGTCGAGCAGCGCACGGAGTCCCGCGTGGCGTGGTTTCTGATTGACGACCTCTCGCGGATGAGCCGTAACACCATCGAGTCGTTGCGGCTCGGGGAGTTAGCCGCCGAGACGGGCGTTCGCGTCATCGGAGCCAGCGATGGTTTCGACAGCGCCAATCCGCAGTCGTCGCTCCTCCTGCCGGTTCTCGGCTCGATGAACGAGGCATTCGTCACCCAGCTCAAGGCGAAGGTGAAGCGCGGTATGGACGACGCTTTCCGCCGCGGAGACAACATCCAGCCGCCCGGCGTGGGCTATCGCATGGTTGCCGTCACGAATCCGGATGGCAGCCCGATGATCACCCATAAGGGCACGATCGAGAAGCGGGCCGAGGTCGACCCCGAGGCGGCCGCATGGATCGTGCGCGGTGCGGAACTCATCGCCCGCGATGGAAAAAGCCCGATTGATGTCGCCCGACTCTTCAATGAGCACAGGGTCGGCGGCCGGCAGACGTGGTCGGACACCATGGTCCGCAAACTCTATTCCCGTGAACGACTGATCGGCCGCGAGGTGTTTCGGACGACGCGACAGGAGAAGAACCGGCAGACCGGCAAGGTCCGCTACGTCAAACTGCCGCAGGATCAGTGGCTCGTCCGCGAGTCGCCGCACCTCCGGATCCTTTCCGACGAACTGGCCCAAGCCGTCCGCGACAAGCTGCACCTGGCCGCCCAATCGTTCGGCAGGTCGGCCAAGGATCGGAAGAAGGTCTACCGTGCCGATCTCTACCCCAAGGTGCTCATCCGCCCGATCTGCGGCGGCTGTGGGCAGCCCATGATCCTCGGTCGCTCGATAGGCAAGTACCAGAGTTTCTGCTGCCACAATGCCCTACACGGCATGAAGGGCTGCACGAACCGGGGTTACAAGTCGGCCAGAATCATCGACGAGGCCGTGCTTGGCGCCGTGAAGGCGACCCTCTTCGACGATGGCTTCATCGCCGACCTCACAGCGGACGTGAATGCCCGGCTCGCGGAACTGGCGCGGCGGCCGGTCCCATCCACGAAGAAACTCGAGCAGGAGATTGCCAACGAGGATCGGCAGTTGAAGCGGCTGACCGACCGGCTCGACAAGGCGGACGTCACGCATCTCGACGCCGTAATCGCCAAGGCCGAGGAGATGGGCCGTCAACTCGCCGCCAAGCGGGAGCGGCTCAAGGAACTCCAGCGATCCGGCCGGCGGCCGCGAGTGAAGAGCGTGCGGGAGACCGATGTCGTGGCGGCACTCACGCGTCTTCGCGAACTCCTGCAGGGCGACGTTGGCTTGGCGGCCCAGGTGCTCAAGGACCTCGTGGGCGACGTCGTGATCGAATCGCGAACGGTGGAGGGCAAAGCAAAGTCCGAGTTGGTGGCGATGTTCACGATCAACGCTATTCCGGCACTGGCCGTGCTCGACCGCGGCGGCACCGGAACGAGCGACGGTACAGCGGCTGACCCGTGGGATGCCATCTGCCACAAGCCACAGGCTCCGATGGGCAGCGAGGCAACGCCACGCACGCTGGTTGTTCCGCTCACACGGAGGTGCCATCGGGCGACGTCGGACGTGCCGGTTATGCCCCCAGCCGACTCACGGCCGCCGCAGGCGTCATGATGGGAACTCCCCGAAACTCGCCGATCCCGAGAAGATGGGCATCGCCCGAGACGATCGCGTCGGCACTGCCGCCAACGGCCGTCGCCAGCACGATGTCGTCATCGGGATCGGCGAGGATAACGGGGCCGATTGCCGAAGGCGCAACCAGCCGCACCAGCGCCGCATATCCATCAAAGAGATCGTCGGCGCTTGCATTCAGCTTGGCCAACTGGCCGGAAAACTTTCGCCGAGACAACACGCCTTGCAACTCATCCAAGAGCGGAACGCTCCCGATGATAAGTGCCTTGCCAGCCGCAGCCGCATCGATCAATCGCCCTGGCACCCCGCCCCAGATGAGCCCGGATACAGCGGTGTTCGTATCAAGCACCAGCCGCACGACGCCGCTCCGCACGATACGCCGTGATCTCCGCATCGATCTCTTCGGCCGTCATGGGAGGCGTTCCGGCTGCAGAGAGTTTCTGCCGCGTCGCTTGCATCTTGGCGACGCGGGCGGCCGCGAGCCGTTCGCGCAGGATCGCCTCGATCGAGCCGGTCTCGAGCAAGCCTTCGGCCGCAGCCTCCTTGGCGAGGGCGTCAGAAATCGTGATTTGGACGGTCGTCATGGGAGGCTCCTCCGTAGATACCCCCGGATTATACGCGGAAAACGGGGCGGACTGGATACATCACCTCTGCCGGCCAAGCCCTGCAGAGATGATCCAACCGTCACCATGTGGGAGTTCCTAAATACCGACCGTTGGACAATCCCCGAAACGGCGCCCGCGGCCGCCGCGAGCTTGTGATGTCGCTGCCCCGCACACTGAAATACGAGGCGATGCTGCCGCAGATCGTCGAGATGGCGAGCGCTGGGCATTGGGGCCTACGTCGATCGCCAAATCCACAAGAGCGGGGATCCGCCAAGATGGGTCTTGGATGGAACTCTGCCCTCAGTCCTCTCCGAGCGTGAAGCCGACATGGGCTATGGCGATCTGGCACGCCGACCCGACGAGGACGCCGAGCGCCTCGTCGATTTCGGGCGCGCAAGTGTCAAGAATTCTCCGCAAGTCGTCGCCCGCCGACGGCGTCCACGCGCCGCCGAGGCGCGAATGGGTTGTGTCCACCTTGGACTCCCTCACCCGGTCCTTGATGCGTTCCCACCCCTCAGTGGAAATCTTGAACGCTGACGCGGCCGTCGGCCCGTCGAAGAAGTCGCCGCCCGCGCCGTCGTGAAGAAAATGGTTGCGAAGAGCGTACGAGATTGCGATCGGCCAGCCGAAGGACTGCCGCAACGAGTAGAACACGATGGCGGCTGTCTTCGACTCCGGCCCCTTTCCGCCAACGAAGTGCGTGACGAGTTGCGGTGGGTTCTTTGGATCTTGTAGGGTGCTGCGTATACATAGTACCTGCCCGGCCATCCCAACAAGGCGATCCGCCAGCGCCCATTGCGCGGCGAGGTATCCCTGCACGCCAAGTAAGCGAACGGTCTGGAACTTCGCCTTTCCGCTACCAAAGGGCACATCGTCGTTCCCATCGGCCCGCCGCTCGAGATCGTCCAGCAGAGAGCGCGCAACCTGCCTCGCGACAATCATCTGATTCCAGTGCTCGATGTGAGAGGCGAAGTCGGCGAGCCGAACAAACTGCGCCTCGACCTCAGCGGGCAGTTTCCCTGCGTGCCGAGTGATGGCCATACGAACCTTGCCGAGCGCGGTCTTGGCGTCTTGCAACCGCTCTTCCAAAGTTTTGCTCATTCGCCGCGATCCTCCTTCGCACGCTCTTCCTCATCGCGCAGCTCGGCCTCAGCGATAGCGAGGCGCTGCTGCCAGAATGGCCGCAGGTCGAACTCCACCTCTGCTTCAAGCGCTGCGCGGGCATCGCGTACCGCGGCGATAAAGGCGGGCGGCACCTCCCCCAACTCGCTTGACCACGAACGCACACCCCTCTCTTCGAGCGCCCCGTACACGGAGCGAAGCTCCTCCTCGTTGAAGCGGCTGGCTGCGCGGATTACTGCCAGGGCGATTGTCCTCCACGGCGAGCTGTTCATTGCGTAGCCCGCCCCCAAGCGCGCGAGTCGCCGTACGCTCTGCGCGTCGATGGCTGAAGCAGCGCGCTTTTCAACGGCCGCCGGTACCACCAAGCCCTCGGGATCGATATCATGCAAGATCTCGGGCAAGTAGAAGCGCACGCTCCCCTTTACCTGCACGAAGTCCAACACCTCATTCACGGCAGCGACGACGTCGCCATCTCCCGCACAGGCGGCGTCGACTTGACGCACGTACTTGCTAACCCGAAAGTTGTGGCTGATCGCCCGTGAGTTCGTCGTGAAATCGTCCGCCGACTCCTGTTCCTGCCGTCGCTGGAGAGCCTGGGGGAGCCATCGCACGTCAGGCTTTCCCAGTCGCTTCAAGATTTCAGTGAGTTGCCATTCGTCATGGCCGCCAATGTCGTCAAGGGCGGGTAGCGCGAGGATTTGAGACATCAGCCACTCTGCCAGTCCCGTTGGCGGCTGAGTGTCCGTGTCCTCTCGCACGGCCCAGTAGATCGCGCTGACGAGGGCGTGTATCGAGTGAGGAAGTCGTTCCGCCGGCACGGACTGAAGAACTTCCTCGAGCAACGGCTGCAGCGTTGCCCATTCCTTGCCAACCGAGAGCGCGAGCGCAGCTACGAATGCGGCGTCACGGCTCGTGTTCGTGAACAGGTGGCGCGAGTTGCGAAGCAATACGCGTTCTTCAACGGTGAAGCCCCCCACGTCGCGGAGTTTCGGCACGTGACCGTAGAGGCGCTCCAGCAGATGCACGCGACGCTCATCGCTACCACACTCGTCGAGTAGATCACGCACGAGTACGTGCGCTCGTTCCGGAGTGGCACCGCGGACAGCAGCGACCCAACTGACGGCTGCGGCGGCGACGAACTCGGCGCGAGGGTCGATGGAAGGCGGCTTGAGCGATTCCCGAATAAACTGTCGAATGACCTCGCAACGTTCAGCATGCTCTCCGAGCGACCAAGCGACACGGCCTAGCCTGAGGAGAGACTGATCGCTTCCACCGAACGCTTCCGCTCGGTCAAGAAAGGCTGATATATAGTTCGGACTCGACGCAAGTGCTAGTTCCGCGGCCTTCGCGGACGCGTGGCAGTCGTTCTCCTGCCAGTCCTCGATGTCGGGCAGGAGTGGTTCAAACTCCCTTGCGAGGTCGTCGTTGGCGTAAAGGGCTTCGAGCGCTTCGGCAGCCGCCTTGAGCTCGGGGGAAGTCTCGTATCGACGGTACCAGTCCCACACCTCGCGAGCCGCGATGAGCTCCTTGATGATCGGAGACCGGCCCGTCAGCACGTCATGTGTCCATCTCAGCTTCTCGAGGGCGTTGCCATCCCCAGCGTGAGCGAAGACATGCCACAGCCGCATGCGGCTCTCAATTGGTGTGCTTTCCGCCGCGAGCGCTGCCTTCACCCGCGTAAGAACGTCCTCCCTTGTGGCCCACGCGGGCGTCCCGGGAACGATTTTGACAGTCCTCCAACTGAAGGAGCGATCGTCGCTCCAGCTCTGTCGCCGCTCCAGTGCTAGCACGGGCTCAAGGAGGGCCTTTAGCAGCGCGATCTGCCCGAGCGTTGGCGGATTCCGCTCAAGTGCGGTGATCAGTTCGTAGGATAGCGTTCGCGCTGCTTCGTCATAGTCACTCACAAACTGCGGACCGCCTTCGAGGACTCTCGTGATCAGTGCCGCCGCGCGCTTGCCGTCGTTGAGCACCCCTCGCGGGAGCGTTGGTGCAAGTTGAGCCTCCGCCTCGGCGAGAGCACAGAGTTCCCGAAGGATGGCCTCACACTCCCCCGGTGCCCCAGCGCCCATCGCGCCGTGAAACAACGGCCACGCAAGTGACAGCACAACGTCACTTTGCCCGACGACCTTCGGCCCGAAGAGCCCGTCGAGGGCCTCGTCTGGGGCTTGGTCCCGACGCATCGCTCCCGTGAGAGACGCTGCGCCCAAGGGATGAAACGGTGCCACCGCCTCGACGGTCTCGGCGAGCGCAAGGCGTTGGTTCGCAGACATCGACGGCAGTGCCTCTTCAATCGCCACGACGAAGGCGGAAAGGATGTGAAGATCGTGCCCCGACAACCGCAGCAGGAACTCCGTCCGAGCGATTGCAACGAGGACTGTTCGACCGAGTCTGCTGAGCGAACCAGAAAGCACACCGTTGCGGACGGTCTCCATCAGTGCCTTCGCTGCGTCTGACGCAACCACGTAACGAGATCCCCCGACATCCGCGGCGAGCCAGCGAATCAGGACGTGGTCGCGGACGACATCCGGCTTCAGCTCGACGTAGCGATTCCATGCACCGCGCTCGCTCAGCGCACGGCGGCGAACAAGCGCCGCCAGCCGTTCGCGCACGATGATGACAGAACCTGCTCCGCTTCCTTCGCACACGAGGCCCATTGAGGCGTCGTCCTCGGAATTCACAGGCCCCAAGAGTGCCACCCATCGGAGCAAACTCCGAACCTCCTCCGCCGCCATCTCGTCCTGCCCCTGCTCTACCTCGCGTAGGTATTCATCTGCGAGAGCCTTTGCGTCAGCGGGAATCTGCTCGAGATTGCCGTGATCTTCGAGATGCTGAACAGCGAGGGTCAGCCAGACCGGAAAACGCGAGAACCGCGTACTAAGATCACGAGCGGCGCTTCGTAGATCGCCCTCCGGATACGAGGAAAGCTTGCCCGTCCTGAGCAACTCGTAGCACATCGCCTCGGCATCGTCTGGTGGCAACGATGAGATCGCGAGTTCTTCAACGCGGTTCCTCACCCGTGCGCCACGCAAGAATCGTAATACGGGATCTTTGGGCGACCGGACGGCGACTGCGACCTTCCACTTCGCGCAACGTCCCACATGACCTCCAAGCTGCTCTGCCAGCTTCCCCAACAGTGTGGCATCGGCCGGCTCGTCGACGAGAAGGAGCGTGGCACGCTCGGGGACGACGGCTTCAAACCAATCGCTCGTCGTCGCCATGCTCTCGACGTTTGCCCACAGAACCTGCCACTCACCCTCGCTGGCGATGTCGTCTCCAGCTTCAACGAGCAGGCGTGTCTTTCCCGTTCCTCCGGCGCCATGCACGACGAGAAACAGCCTGTTCGACGACAGAAACTCACGAATCGTCGACATCTCCACCGTCCTACCGCAGAACGGGCCAAGCTCATCGCGGCGCAAGAACCGCTCCCTGTCAGGCAGCCGGCTCTTGACTTCCGGAATCGACAGAAAGACTCGCGTCTTGTTCCCGAAGAACGACCGGTGGATCTCGGGATGTTTGTCGAGAAGACAGTCGAGGGTTGCTCGCTCCCAGTAGTCCGCGACCAACCCCTGTTTCTGGAAGAGCGGGACGACTTCCGTGTCCCATTTCTCCTTGTCGGTTGGGTTCAACGCCGCGTTGGTAACGAGACGCCAGCGAGTTACCCCCTTCCACTGCGAGTGGCGGGCGTGCCCAGGCTGACGGTACTCCGCGATCTTCTTGGCTTCGCGAATTGCGTCGCGGATGGCGGCCGCCGCTGAGCCCCTCTCGTGGTGCTTCGCCTGAAAGACCAGCGTGCCGTCACGAGAGCGCATGTCTTGTCCGCCATCCTTGCCTCGACGACCGAATAGCGACGCCCCGGGATCCTCGAACCAAACGATGGCCTCAGCCAGTGCCTGAAATGTTGCTCCACTCGTGATCAGGCCCCAGTTTCGCTCAGCCATTCCGGACTCCTCTGAAGACACGCGCGCGAAGCCGAGGCAAGTATGCTCGGTGCCGCTCGTGCATCTTAAGCAAGCACCACAGCGATTCGTCACGCCAGAGCGTCGCGTGCGCAGCGGCGTCAAGCGTGGCTGGCGTCCTCGGTCTTCTCGAACGGCGACGCCACCGACGTGCAGACGCCTCTGAGTGAGCCGCTGCCCGGAGAGCGGAGGCGAGCGTCCGACGCCTGCACCTGAGGGATTCCCCTTTACGAGGGGAACGATCATGATATGCGGGGCAAGATTCTCAGCAAAATCTGAGGCGATCCTCTCACGATGACCACCAGCGTCGGCGTCTCTGATACCACATCACTGGCGGCCACCATCCCCGCCCCCGGCCAGGTCGTCCGCTGCCGCACGCGCACTTGGCTCGTTGAATCCGTTGAGCCCTCGCCGCACGGCGCGAAGGTCGCGCTCGCCTGCCTCGACGACGACGCCCAGGGCGACGCGCTCGAGGTCATCTGGGATCTCGAACTCGACACCGAGATCGTGGATCGTGAGGCCTGGCAGAAAATTGGCCGCAAGGGTTTTGACGACCCTCGTTATTTTTCGGCCTTCCTCCGCACGCTTCGCTGGCACTGCGTGAGTGCGACCGATCCGCGACTCTTCCAGTCGCCCTTCCGGGCCGGCATCCGCCTCGACGCCTACCAGCTCGAGCCGTTGCGCAAGGCTCTCCTGCTGCCGCGGGTCAACCTCTTCATCGCCGACGACGTCGGCCTCGGCAAGACAATCGAAGCCGGCCTCATCGCGAGCGAACTCCTGCTCCGCCGCCGCGTCCGCGACGTGGTCGTCGTCTGCCCGCCGTCGATGATCTCACAGTGGCACGATGAACTCGAGAATCGCTTCGGCCTCGTCTTCGAGGTCTTGGATCGGCTCGCCATGGAGCGGATCCGGCAGGAGCGAGGCTGGGCCGTGAACCCCTGGGCCACGCACCCGCGTTGGCTCGTCTCCTCGCGGCTCCTCATCGATGAGACCTACGCAGCACCCTTGCGAGACTGGCTCGGCACGCTCCGCCCCGGCTCGCTTCTCATCTTTGACGAGGCCCACCACGCGGCGCCGTCCAGCGACAACCGCTACGCCATCGACAGCAGGATCACGCGGGCAATCCGTGAAATCGCGTCCCGCTTCGAGCACCGGCTGTTTCTCTCCGCCACGCCCCACAACGGCCACTCCAACAGCTTTTCGGCGCTTCTCGAACTTCTCGACCCGCAGCGGTTCACCCGCGGTGTGAAGGTTCGCGTCAAGGATCTCGATCCCGTGATGGTCCGGCGGCTCAAGGAAGACATCCGCCAGCGGCTCGGCGGCTTCCCGAAGCGAGTGATCTCCCAGGTCGATATCGACGGCCTGCCTGCCGATGCCCCCGAGCTCGAGCTGCCGCGGCTGCTCGACGAGTATCGCGAGGTCCGGCGTCGCCGAGTGGCCGACTCCGCGACACGCCGCCAGCAGGCCGAAGCGATGCTCGTCGTCGGCGGCCTCCAGCACCGGCTGCTGTCGAGTGTCGAGGCCTTCGCCCGCACCCTCGCCGCCCACCGCCGCTCCCTGGAGAAGGTCTGGGCCGCCGAATCTGCTCGCACCGCCTCCCCCGGTCGGCAACTCACGCTCGAATCCGACACGCTCGCCGCCGCCACGATCGCTCCCTCATCCGACGACGACCGCGCCGATCTCGCTCCGGAAGATCTCGCTGCCCTCGAGGACGACGCCATCGAGGCTCTCACTGCGGCGACGCCCTCCGCTGCCGGCGACGCGGCCCGGGAGCGGCAGTTGCTCGACCAGATGGCCGCCCTCGCAGAAAACCACCGCCACCGGCCCGACGCCCGGATCCGCAGGCTCGTAGCGTGGCTCCAGAAGAACTGCTGCCCTGCGATCCACGTACCGGGGGAACGCGCCGCCGGTGCCTCCGCCGCCTGGTCGCCCATCCGCGTCCTGATCTTCACCGAGTGGGAAGACACGGCCCGCTACCTCCACCAGATGCTCTCGGCTGCCGTCTCCGACACCGACCTCGCCGCCCGGCGCATCGAGATCTTCCGCGGCTCCACGCCCGCCGAACGCCGCGACGCGATCAAAAAAGCCTTCAACGCCGACCCGACCACGGAGCCGCTGCGGATCCTGATCGCCACCGACGCCGCTCGCGAGGGTCTCAATCTGCAGGCCCACTGCCACAACCTGTTTCATTTCGACCTGCCGTGGAACCCCGGCCGGCTCGAGCAGCGCAACGGCCGCATCGACCGCAAGCTGCAGCCCTCGCCCGAGGTTTTCTGCCACTACTTCGTGCACACCCAGCGGCCCGAAGACCGCGTGCTGAAGGTTCTCGTCGCCAAGACTGAAAAGATCCTCCAGCAGCTCGGCAGCCTGTCGCAGGTGCTCGACAACCGGATCGACAAGACGCTTCGCACCGGCATCGAGCGGGCCCGCCTTGAAGCCCAGGCCGCGGAGATCGACGGCGCCTCCCTCGACCCCGACGCCCAAGCCGCGATCGACGAGGAGCTGGAGGCCGCCCGGGTCCGCCAAGACAAGATCGGTGAGCAGATCGAGGTGCTCCGCAATCGGCTTAACGAAGCCCGCAAGGCGATCGGCCTCGACGAAGAGCATCTTCGCGACGCCCTCTCCTGCTCGCTCGAGATGAGCAACGCCAAGCCGCTGAGCCCCGAGCCCCGGCCTGCCGACGCTGCTCCCGGCATGCCCGACACTTTCCGGATCCCCGACATCGATACCCGTCTCGGCAAGGACTGGGCCGACACTCTCGACACCCTCCGCGAGCCCCCCGACGAGGGCCCACGTGACTTCCGCTGGCGGAAGGAAAAGCCGATCCGCCCCGTGGTGTTCACCGCCCCGCCGGGCGTGGACGATTCCGTCGTCCAGCTCCACCTCGAGCACCGGCTCGTGAAGCGGCTCCTCGGCCGATTCCTCGCCCAAGGGTTTGTTTACGACGACCTCTCCCGGGCGTGCCTGGCGCAGTCCGCCGACGCCGTCCCGCGCGTCGTCCTGCTCGGCCGGCTCTCGCTCTACGGCGCCGGTGCCGTCCGACTGCACGAGGAGATTCTCACCGTCACCGCCCGCTGGACCGACCCTGCCTCGCGCCAAACAGCACTAAAGCCCTACGGCCGCGACGCCGAGACCCACACGCTCTCGCTCCTCGAAGACGCTATGCGGCCGAGCGCCGATGCAGGCATCGCCGGGCCAGTCCGCCAAAACCTGCTCGCCGCCATGCCCCGCGACATCGAGGAGTTGCTTGTGCACCTCGAGGCCCGCGGGGAAGAGCATCGAGCCGACGCCGTGGCCCTGCTCGACAAGCGCGGCCAGGTCGAGAGCGACGCCCTTCGCAAGATTCTCGTGGAACAGAAAACCCGCATCGAAACCGCCTACGCCACCCCCGACGACCCACAAAAAACCTTCGGCGGCGATTTCAACGCCGACGAGCAGCGGCAACGCGACCTCGACCGCCGGGCCTGGAAGCGGTTCCTCGAGCGGGTGGACGACGACATCGCCCGCGAGCCGGAGCGCATCATCGACTTCTACCGCGTGGCCAGCCACCGGCTGGAGCCAATCGGCATCGCCTACCTCTGGCCGGTGACCAACTGACCCAGCCATGACCGACTACCAACACGAAAAAACCCTCGCCGACCACCGCGGCTGGCTCGGCATGCTCGCCCCCGAAGGGCTCGTCGTCTCGCCGGCCGTCCTCGCCGACGCGCAGGTCGTTCTCGGCACGCTCGACCCCGAGCGGCAGCGGCTCTTCGCCGGCCTTACGGCCACCCGCGGCGATTTCCCGGAGGGGCGGCCGCTCGAGCCGGAAGCGGCCGAGCAGTTTTTCATCCCCGACATCCCCCGCTTCCTCAGTGACTTCCTCGGCTGGCCCGCTGACCTACTGCTTGGGCTCTCTCCCTCACAGCCCATCCCCGACGCCCTCCGCATCCCGCTCCCCGAACTCCACGAAGAGCTGTTCCCGACCTACGCCCTCTCCGACCCCAAGCCCAAGGACGCCGCCCGCCCTTGGCTGCTCCTTATTAAGGTCTTGCCCGTCGGCACCGACCTCGACAAGGAAACCACCGGCGACTCCGCCGCCTGGACGGCCTCGCCCACCCGCCGGTTCGAACGGCTCCTCCGCGAAACCG
>Ga0214917_10005974_pt1 | contig 12811 bp, 35 predicted proteins | sample LL_1208_BB_MetaG_FD_177983 | JGI IMG/M metagenome (GOLD analysis project Ga0214917, IMG submission 177983) | Freshwater microbial communities from Lake Lanier, Atlanta, Georgia, United States - LL_1208_BB | ecosystem: Environmental > Aquatic > Freshwater > Lake | place: USA: Georgia | collected... | reverse complement strand
CGAAATGAATACTTGGAGTTCTGATGATGACTGAACGAGTAAAATTCACACAAGTATCCAGAGTAATCTGCCCCAAGACAGGTATTCATTATCTTGATGCGATTGATGAAAATGGTATTCATTGGACTGGACAACAGGAAACTGGTGTAGAACAATGGATTACTTGGAAGGAACAATGGAAGAAAAACAATCAACAACCTTACGATCTATGACTAAACATCCAACATCAGAATGGGAGTGGGAAGACACTGCCGAAGTCGCATTTCAGGAATGGTTCAACGGAGACTATGGTAATTTTACATTCCGTTGTGAATGGTTCTTTGGTGATTGCGAAGTAGAAGATGTGAATACTCGTAAGGATTTGATGACCAAGTGGTTGCATTCAGCCTTCTTGACGGGTTATAATACTGGGAGATGCACCAAGACCAATGAGAGTTGAAATCAACTATAGCCCATCTACGGAACATTATGTCTGGAAACTCTGGACTGGCCCTGATGGTATTGATTACTACGAAGGTGTTGCAATCTCACTTGGAGAATGCTTTGAAGAACTGATTAAATACGAAACCCTGAACGGACTTCATTACTTTGGTGGAACAAAAGATGACTGAATTTCAACCAACACCACAAACACCAGAGCAACTTGCAGAAGGACTTCGTGATGCTATGAGACAAGCAAAGGAAGATGGTGTATTTGACCTTGAAAAATTTAACAATCGTCCTCCATCGTTGTGGAATGTGATGAGACATCAACTTGGATTCTCTATTGATATGTGTGATGAAATTGTAGATGCCGTTGAAGAATGGATGCCAAAAGAACACGACACAAACTCCTATGAATGGAATAAGTGTGTTAGAATGCTGCGTGAGAAACTTTGGGAGCAATCGGAATGACTGAACGAGCACAACAAATTGTAGATGCGGGACATAGAGTATCTGATGGTGGAGTTTCACTTGGAAGCCTCATTCGTCAGGGTAAAGAACCGATGAGTGCTCGTGTAAATTATGAGTATGCCGCTGTCATTCGTGAGATTGCTGATAGATTATGTACGGATTTAGGGGAGTTGGAATCTCCTATAGATAAGTTGCGTGAAATTGCGAATGAGATTGAGGCACTCTAATGTTTGATACAGTTTTTATCAGTGATGTGCATTTGGGCACTGATAGATGTAATACTCAAAAGTTTCTTAAGTTTCTCAAAAACTTGAAGACTAAGAAGCTTGTGATGATAGGAGACATCATCGACATCTATTGTATGGAGAAATATCATACTAGATGGAAACGAGAGCACACTGAATGTGTTCATGCACTTTTGGATCTTTGTAAGAAAGGCACAGAAGTTGTTTATATTCTTGGTAATCACGAAGGTGCTATGAGAAGATATTGCACCTTTGAGCACAAGAACTTTATGATGTGCGATGAGTATGTTCATAAGGATAGTGAGGGCAATAAGTATCTCTGCACTCACGGAGATAAGCATTCGGAGTATTCTTCTGGTTCTTGGAAGCAACTGATATTCAACTGGGGTTATGAATTCATTACACCTTTGAGTATTTGGTTGAATCGTTTTTTTCGGTTCTCTCTTGTACATTTTCTCAAAAATACAGTGAGAGGTAAATATTATATTGATAAGTATGAGAGTGATATTGTTGGATATTGCATTCAACAGAATAAGAAGTATGATGGTATTATTTGCGGACATATTCATTCGGCAAACATTCGTAGATTTGGTAAATTGACTTATATGTGCTGCGGAGATTTCGTTGATACCTGTTCTGCCATTACTGAAAAGAATGGTGTTTATTGTTTAGAGAAATACTGAAATGACTGATCAAGAATTACTTAAAGAAAAAGCACAAAAAGCAGCACAGATTCTACACATTCCGTTAGGTGAGATTGATCCTGTGCAACTACTACGATTATATGTGGTTCTTTATGATATGTTTGGACTTCCTGATGAGGAAGAGCGAGGGGATGAACAAATGAGGTGGTGGCTCAATACTCATAACAATTATTTGGGGTTTTGTCCTGCTGCACGACTGACGGATGAACAATCTATGGAACAAATTATCGGGTATTTGGAGAGTATGTGTTATCACTAATGAAATCTCTAAACCAACTCAAATCTGGTGATAGTGGCGAGATTGTAAAGATTTCTTGTCCACATACTTTATTGTTTCGTATGAATGCTTTGGGTATTCGTATGGGGCAAAAAGTAGAAGTATTGAGAAATGGTTGGTTTCGTCCTCTACATATTTGTGTCTCTACAACAGAGATGTTTATTCGTAAAAAAGATGCAAAAAACATTTGGGTAGATATATGACTTATTCTAAACCTTTATTAGCAACAGACAAAAACAAAACTACTCTTAATTGGTGGGAGTATTGGATCGGTCATTGTTGGATGACTGGATGGCAAAGTATTCGTGGAGCATTTCGTATCTGGGCAGACTTGATGAGTAGTAATTATAAAGATTATGCACTGCTTAAAGATGATAATCCAGAACAAGAATGTTTAGAATGGTTTTGGGTAACTCTTGGTGAAGATGAGGTATATCCTAAAGAGTTTCTTGAATATCTAATGCAGATGGTAGATGATATTGAAACTGGTAAAGAGGAACTCATTCCTATGGACGAAGATTTTATGAATAGACTTAAAGATCTTGTAAAAGATGTGGAACTTGATGATGATGATAATGAATTTGATCTTTAAATAAATGTTAATTTAAATGTGGTTGTGTTTTTTATATGCCTGTGGAAAAACCTGTGGAAAACTATTATAAGGGTATGGAAACCTTATATAATAGCGGTTCTTATAGTGACGGAAATCTTATATAATAGCGGTTCTTATAGTCATCTAAGCCCGCGATGTGCCAATTTGTCAAGTGGTTGTATAAAAACTTCACAAAACTCCCGACCTCTTGACAAACCTCCAATTTTCCCCTATAATAACTCTGTCAGGGTTCAAAGGGATTATGAGACTCTCTGATGCCTCTGATACTCTTGACAACCCTTATAAGGTCTAGTATGATAGTATCTGAGAATTTTATAAAAACCTCAGAAATACAAAAACTGAGAAATTTATAAAAACCTCAGAAATACAAAAACTTAATATTTAAGAATTTTATAAAAACCTCAGAAATCTCAAAAACTTAATATTTAAGAATTTTATAAAACTGTGGAAAACTATTTTTCCACAACCCCAATAACCTTATAATTATAAAGAACCTGTGGAAAACTAGTTTTCCACAACCCCAATAGCCTTATAAGGGACTATAATCCAACTGGTAGAGATAGTTGACTTAAAATCAATACAGTGTCAGTTCGAATCTGACTAGTCCTATTATGCCAGTTTTCAAACTGTCACAGATTACTTGACTTCTAAATACAAAAGCTTTATATTAACAAAGTACTCAATCAAATCTATGTACACCAAATTTGAATATTACATTGAAACTGCTGATGGTAATTGCAGAGAAGGTTATATCACTGCAAATACTTATGAGAATGCTATTCGGAAAGTAAAAAAAGAAAATAAAAAACTTAAAATTAAATATCTTGATGTACAACCTGCATATTAATATGGAACCCTACGAACTCACCGAAGAAGTTTATGAGATTCTCTGTGAAAATGGAGATCCACTAGATGTGTTTGATGATGTAGAATACGATGACTTTGAATTCTCTGGAGATTATGACTATGAATGACACTTATGTTGTTGTAGAAGGTGTTGCCTATTATGAAAAAGATGGCAACTATTATACTACATCAGTAAATCCTGATAAATCTGTTGATTGGAAAAATGCTGTTAAGATTGATATTAAATCCACTGACGGAGTTGATATCAAATCTGTGCATTCAATCTATGATGCACTTATTACAATCAGATCCTCACAACGTAAACTACTCAATGAAACCCGACGAGTTGCTATCTGAAACTAGTTTAGATCTTTTCTGTGAACATGAGGCAGAAAAATTTGCTATGGATATTGAAAAGAAAGCAGCAGAGTTTGAGGTGACCTGTGATTACTATATGATGGAATTTATGTAAAGGTATCATGTACCAGTATCTAAAGTGGCACAAGACCCCTGGTGGAATATTCAGTAAGGGATTATGTTTGTTTCGTTCCTCAGAAATCTCATGACTTCTGCTTTTCTCACCAAAGATTTTAGTGATTTCTGTGCTCAACGTGATGCACAGAATACTCTTCAACTGAATGTTGTTAAGTATGTGTGGCAGTTATGTGATGCTCTTCGTCATGCTGCTCCCGAAGGTTATGATTATATCTTCGAGTCTGGTCGTAAGTATTACAAGGTCATTATGATTGATTCTAGTGGTGCTCGTTCTGTGCATTGCTTTGTTGATAAAAAGACTGGTGAGATTTATAAGTCTGCCAGTTGGAAATCTCCTGCCAAAGGTGTTCGCTATGATCTGCGTTTGATTGAACAACGAGAATGGTTGTTTCAGAATGCAGATTGGAGTGGGAGATATTTGTATAAGTAACCAGTTGCCAAACTGGCACAAAACCCCTTGCAGAAATATTTGTGAGGGATTATTCTACCTTTGTTCCTGAGGAATGTATGACTGACAATTATTTCAACACTGATATCATTCGCAATCACGATGATATCATGACTCTCAACAATTGGCAAGTTGATTTTTTTAACATGATGCTGGGATTTTCGTGGTTGAATGATAACGAACGTGATATGTATCAAGATGAGCTGAGATCTTATCTTTGCTACGACGTATAAAATTATGGGAATGTGTTTGCCCTATAAAGTTACACGATTGTTCTTTACTTTTTTATAAAATGACTGTGACTTCTCCGATTGCTCGTATGATCACTGCTGAAGAATCTTCTTCTATTGCATACGTCAAGGTTGAAAATGATCTGGTAACGATTGCTTATCAAAGCAATCCTGATAATCAGTATACTTACACTGCCGATCCTGAGTTTGCTGCACAATTGACCAGCATTCTAGAGGCAGTGGATCTGGGAGGCATTTCTCTCGGTGGCACCATTGCAGATGCCCGACGAGTTGGGGACCTCGTACAGACGGTCTGAGAAGTGTCACAAGGGGGGTTGTAATGCCCCCCCACCTCATGCCATACTTAACGAGTCAACCAAACAAATTCAAATGACACGAGACGAATTCTTTGAACTGTATACTAAAATCTATGCAGCTTATGATTATGCTGGTCTGAAAGATGAGTATGTTCGTTCTACTCTTGGTGACGCTCTCGATCATATGATTCTTTTGAAGAAAACTCTCTACCCTGTGCCAGTTCAAAAAGTGGCCCAGACCGCTTGATTTTCGTCCCAATCCCTGATACATTACATTTGTTCCTGAGAAATTCACCTCATGAGAAAAATTGAACGTCTGATGAATGCCGCTATCGCTGCTGGCAATGATTGGAAACTCACTAACACCGAGGTTCAAACTATTGATGGTGTGAGTTTTGTTTTCCTTCACGGTAACAAAATCGCTGAGGTTGGTGACAACTTCATTCGGTTGTTCGATGGTGGTTGGCAATCCAACACTACCAAATCTCGGTTGAATGCTATTCTTCGTGAGCATGGAATGCCTGGTGAGGGTATCTTTCAGAAAAAGTGGGAATGGTTCATTAACCTCAAAACTGCCAACGGTTTGGCAACTGTGCCTTTCTTTAATTCTATGAGATTGGCATAATTTATAAAATCTGAGATTCTGTAGAATTTTATAAACTACAGAATCTCATTTTTTATAAAAACTTAAAAATCTTAGAAATTAAGATTTTTACAAAACTATTATAATTATAAAACCTATGATTATAATCATACTATAAGAGTTATAATAGACTCTTATAGTATAATAAATGTCCTTTGATTTACTGATTGATTATGTCTAAAGAACTGATGATTTCAATGCTCAATACTGGTAAGAATGGTGAGCAAATTCTCGCAATTCTTGATACTATTGCTTCAGAAGATAGCAATAGTGAGTATAACGAATCTACTGTAGATTCTATCGAATTCTAATCAGAATTGTCAAGTGGCTTTGTGCCACTTTGACAACTGGCACAGGGGGGGTTGCGAATCTCGTGATCCCCTGCCATACTATAAAAGTTGAGAGGGAAGAAGCAAAGACGGTTCCCAACCACCCCGACAACTAACTAGAAGCGGGGAAATATGGTTGAGGTAAAAACAATTACCGTGCCCTCTCAACATACATTCGTTCCTGAAACAACCACAATGATTCCTGACACTTACACTTTCGCTGGTGATGCTGTGACAGTTTTCGGACTGGTCGGTGTCATCTCCACTGGCATCATTCTGGTGCTATGCTTCACTCGTTATTTCAATTCTCCTCTGAGAAAATGACTTACAAAGAACTTCTCTCACAACTTCAACAACTCTCTGAAGATCAACTCAATTCCGATGTTGCTATCTGCTCTGAAGATGAACCCGATGAGGTATTTCAAGCATCTGTAGAGTTAGTATTTGCGACTGAGGAATGTGATGTCCTCGATGTTAATCACCCCATCATTCGTTTCTGATTATGTATCGAGATCTTGCTGACCTGAAACAACGAGTTAATGACCTGATTGCAACTTATGGTGAAGATGCCTGTGTTGCTGTATTTATTTTCAGTCCTGCTGATGTATTTGTTTGGACAGATAGATTCTGCAAGATAAATGAGAACTGCGATGATCAGTATCTTTCTGATGAAGATGTTTGTGAAGTTCTCTATAAGGTAGGACGTAACGATTACATTAATGAGGTAATTGGTGAATATATTGATGATGAAGTTTACAATCTGAAACTCAAGCAAAGTATCAAAAAATGACTGAAACACTCAAAGAGTTTCACTTCACTGATGAGCAGATTGACTTCCTGATGCGAATTGTGCGAAACAATGCACAGTTTGAAGATGGCGAAGATCGTGAGTTTATGGAAGAACTTGCGAATCAAATTGAAGATCAAATTGTAAATCACCCCACCAACGAGTAAGGTATACAAACTTGGCAGCTGACCCGCTGCCCTTCCCTCCCCCCCCGCCCTCTAGGTTAGTCGCTTAGGGGGCATCTGTCTAGGTGGGGTTGGGTCAGTTTGAGAGCTGGCACACTGGGGGTTGTAGGGGGTGCTGCTGACCTTATACTAAGGGAGTCAACAGCAAACGACTCAATGGACTTCGACACCTGCCTCTGGGATGAAATCCAGGACTGCGAGGGTGAGATCTTCGATCAACGTTGGCCAATGGATGATGATGCAGATCTTGAGGCGTTCTGCCTTGAGTGCTGCTTTGGACCCGAGGAGTGACACCCCGACAACTGGCACAAGGGGGATCAAATCCCCCACCAGACCCTGTAGACTAAACGCATCAAACGAAACGAGACCATGACCGTCCGAACCAACGTTCTCCCCCTGGACCTCTGCACTGTGACACTCACCGAGGCACAGTGGTCTACGATCCGAACCGCTCTCCTGTGCCTCGCCTGTGACTGCCGCGTGGCAGGTAAGGGCAGCGATGCAGACTACTATCTGAAGGCATACAACACCCTGAAGGCAGCGATGGGAATGGACTGACACCCCGACAACTGGCACAAGGGGGGCACCGCCCCCCACCAGACCCTTTATACTGATCTCAGTTCAACCAAACCGAAACCATGACCCGCGACCTTAAAGTTCTGACCGTGTTGGGCCAGATGATCGCTGAGGTGGCAGCTGACCCTCGCACCGCTGACAATATCAGGGAGATGCACTTCAATCCCGAGGGGGCCGAGATGCTCCGCCTGATCGTTCGGGATGATCTAGGGGGTGCCGCTGACGTCATCGCCGCCGCCCTGTGGCCCAATCGCTAATCTGGCACAAGGGGGGCACCGCCCCCCCACCAGACCCCTTATACTGATCTCAGTTCAACCAAACCGAAACCATGAAAGTTTACGCTGTCATCGCTGGCACTGATTACGAGGGGGAGGACTTCAAAACCCTCCGCCTGTTTGATTGCCTCTCCACTGCTAAGGCATACGCTGAGCAACTTCACAAACAGATCGCTGTAGATTATACCCTGCTTGAAGAGCGGGAGGTCTGCCTGGAATCCGCCCTGGCAACCGCCTGAGCAAGTGGCACAAGGGGGGCACCGCCCCCCACCCCAGACCCTGTAGACTAAACGCATCAACCAAACCAAACGATGATTTTCCGAATCCGTCAGAACAGCACCGCCATTCACCGTCTGACCGTCAATCCTATCAGGGGCACCGCTCGGGTACAATTCACCAGCGGGCATAAGGTCTACAGTTACAAGGGCGTCTCCCGTCGTGCCATCCTGAGTGCTCTGGTGATCCGCCCAATCTCCCTAGGACAGTGGGTAAACCGTCACTGCCTCGCTTGAGGGGCACCGCTGACCCTGTAGACTAAACACATCAACCAAACGAACCAAACCATGACCACCTACAACGGTTGGACCAACTACGAAACCTGGAATGTCGCTTGTTTTTGGAGATTGAAAAATGACTGACGAACAAATCCTAAAACTTGTAAAAGAACACTTTGAAGAAGATTGGGATGAGAATGATGGTTGGGAGTATTCTGGAAACTTTGATGCTTTTGTGAAGTTTGCCCGAGCACTCTCTGGATTCAGAACGATGAGTTCCTCTATAACACCGCCAAAGCGTGTGTAGAGTTCTGTGCCGATTGGGAGACCCCCTGGGAGAAGTTTCAACGCTGCCTGATGGAAGGGCAGATCGGGGTGATGCTCGAGCAAACCCGCGACGGGGTAAAGTGGAATGACCCCAAGATCAACGCCACCGAGATCAACGACATGATGGCAGACCTGTGACGGTTGAGGGGGTGTCCACTGATGCCCCCGATCCTGCCGCCTGACCCTGTAGACTAAACGCATCAACCAAACGAAACGACTCATGACCCGCTACGATGTGATCTGCCCCTCTGCTCCCTGGGAGAACCACACTTGTGATGAGGACCGTGCCTGGGATCTGTGCCTTGACCTTTCTGAAGAGTATGGTTACGCCCAGGTCCGCTGCAATGGGGTGATCATCGGGGAATACACCAACGGGATGTGACCCCCCCCCTGATCTGCTACAATACCTCAGAACCCCTCCCCCTCATCATGGCACTGTTCAACATCGCAACCGACCTCAAGACCCGTCAGACCGTATGGGTCAGCACCAATGTGGTGAAGGGTCGCCCCCAAATGAACTCCCACCGCGAGGGTCGCTGTGGTAGCACCCTGGCAGAGGCAGGCATTGATGGATTCTCTGCTGCTGAGTGGGCAGGTCTACATCATGAGGGTTGACCCCCTCCCCCCGATCTGATACGATACTCTCAACAGCAACCTATCCATGGCACTGAACACCCTGCCCGCTCCTCTGACCGCTAAGGAGATCAACTCCAAAATCGCCTCGGGTGAGTACACGATCCGTCGGCTGCCCACCCGCAAGCCTCGTAAGGCTCATCTTATCATGACCCGAGTCATGGGTAGCAGCGGATCTGCTCGCTTTATGGCAGACACCGACCACCAGACACGGTGGCAGTAGACAGCGGTTTGGGGGGTTCGCCCCCCGCCGCCCCCCGCGCCCCGTTAAAATGTTTGGGTCCCTCCTAACCTACAAAGGTTTCCAAGAGCCCATAAAATATTCAATTCATATAAAAATTTTTTTCCATAATATTTTTTGATCATTAGGTTCATATATAATAAGAATTTTTTTATAGGTGTATGGAAACAAATAGTATTTTATTAACTGATCATGAGATTGATGTCATTCTAAATGCATTAAACATTGCATCTGATAATGCCGATGAATATGATAAATCCGAATATGAGGAAGTTTTATATTCTGTGCAGAAAAAGCTTGACGAAGAGATTGATGATGAGTTAGAATAGTAGTTTATTGTTGAGAGAAATTATGTATACGATTTACACAAAAGATGGTTGTCCTTATTGTGTTCAAATAAAACAGGTACTTGCGAGTATTGGTGAAAATTATACAGAGCTATCATTAAATTCAAATTTTAGCCGAGAGCAATTTATTGATCAATTCGGAATTGGTGCAACATTTCCGAGAGTACTCAAGAACGGTCACGTATTGGGTGGATGTAATGAAACGATTGTATATTTAAGAAATCAGGGATTAGTATGAAAGTAGGAGTAAAGATTTGTGAGAATGATGAGAAGATTTTTAATTCTTATGATGAAGCGATGAATTACATTGAAGTTTTTATGCCAGAGATTGAGGCATTAAATATAAGTACAGATGACATTATAATTAACTATTATGGCAACGAATAAACATTGGTACATTCGTAGAGAAAATTCTTCAAAACTTATAAAAAATGATTGGGTATATTATATGAGTGAGAATTGTTGGACAGCGAATATAAGTAAAGCAAAGAAATTTCTTACAAAAAAGGCGGCAACCGCTTTTATCTCTGATAATAATGGAGAAGTATATGGGCAATGAGAGTTATATTGTAGATTTTGAGGAAGTATTGGAGCGCATAAATAATCTGGAAGAAGTTGTGAGTAGATTAGCAAATCCAGAGTTTATGTATCGAAGACCCGAATCAGAAGAATATGAAAAACTGATTGATACATTAGATTATCTTCATAAAAAGGTTGCAGAATTAGAATTAAAATGTACACAATAATAGTCAGTGATTATAATGAATATCCAGGAAGACCCGCTACGAAGTATAGAATTGGGTATAATTTTGAAACTGGATCTGAACCACCAGTGCTTCCTACTGTAAATTTAAATAATAGTTTTTCGTTTTCATTAGGAGTTGGAGTAATTAATTCTTATACACCTTCAACTTTATCTAATAATTATAGTGGATATGCAAAGAGTGGTGTTAGAAATGGAGTTACGCCAAAATCCACAAAGTTTGGTTATGCATCAAATTTTTTTGTAGTCAATAAAAGAATTACGAATGTAGAATGGGTTTCAAATAGTGGACCTCAGAAAAATGCTGTGGCACAGAATGAACTTGGCGATTGGTTTACTTATGAAGCATTAACTACGTCAGATGCATCTGGTACTGGAATTCGTTTAGAGATAGTAGCACCATCACCCGCGACAGGAGATTATACAATTATTACTGATACTGACGATGATTCTAGTAGTTATATTGATAGAGGCATTATATTACCAGGCGGATTAAAGATTTCTGGTTCTTATAATTCCGCAGTATTTTGTCGGAATCAATTTGATTATACAAATGATGATAAAGGTACAGTATTTACAGCAAAAAGTTTATATGAATTACCAGAAAAATTTGATAACTTAGTAAGTTTTATTCCAGATCAACGACAAAGTACTACATTAACATATAAAGTTGCAATCAGTTGGGATCGCATTGTGGATTGGAAATCTTCTCCATTTACAACAAATCAAAAAAATAGTATTTTATCAAAATATGATAATAATGATTTTGGATCAAGTGGTGTAGATATTCATACGATTACTCATAAAATAAATAATAATAATACTAACTTGTCGGGACTTTTACAATCGACGTTAAGAAGACAAAGAACTTTGGAAGAACAAGATATTCGTTATGGTCAAACGTTTCCTAAATTAAATATTAATATAGTACCAGGATAATGGGATTAGCAGCATCACGTATTGGAGATCAATTTCAGCAGCGTTGTACCGTACCTATATTAGGTATGGGATCTCCTAACGTGTTTGTAAATCAATTAGCACATGGCACTCTTGGTAAACAAACAATACCGTATCTAGAAATAGTACCATGTCCTAAATGTTGTCTGACATATGTATCACCATTTATTACTGGTTCGGCCAAGGTATTTGTAAATCAAATTTCATCAAGTGCTTTAGCCAATCTTGATTTAGGAATTACTGGAACTTTTCCTTTAATCAAAGGATCACCTAATGTTTTCATTGTATGAGTGATTATAATATTATTCCGTTTAATAATGATATACAATTTATTCCAAAGGATAATCCTACTGGAAGTGGAATATATCCAATAGAGTATTGGAAAATTAATGAAACAAATATTAATTTGTCTCAAGGAAACGCTAGTGGTGGTCAAGGAAATTCATCATTTATTCAAATTAATGAAGGTATTATTACTATTTTCGCAATTCAAGTTACTGGACCAAATAATGTTACAACAAACCAAAAAACCACGGCTACATTTTCTGTTAGTGCATCTTTAAATGGTCCAACAGCTAATTTTAAATATCAATGGCAGAAAAAAGAAAGCACTGGTGGAGATTGGTTTAATCTTGCAACTGCATCGGGAGTTTCTTATACTACTTCAACGTTATTCTATGGATCAGATAATAATGATCTTTATCGATGTATTGTAACTGATCTTACTGGAATTGCTGTAAATAGTCCATTAACTTCACCGACCGCGACTTTAAGTATTAATACAGCACTTATTTCTGCAACTCTGCCAGAGTTTATAACAGTCAATGAAAGCACTGCTGCAAGTATGAGTGTTACTCCATCAATTTCAAATCTTACTGGTCCAGCATTTTCTTATCAGTGGAGGAAACAAGAAAGCACTGGTGGATCATTTTCTGATATATCTGGTGCAACATCTTCTTCATATACAACACCAACAATTTCATTTGCAAATGATTATAATGATAAGTACCTTTGTGTAATTAGTGAACCATATGCACAAAATTCACCTTATACAACCAATCAACTTTATTTAAATGTAAGAAGAGTTATTACAATTACTTCACAACCTACTGCTGCTACTTCTTATGTAGCTGGTACTACAGCAACATTTACTGTTACTGCAACAATTACATCTGATGTAATTAC